>WNFU01006183.1_pt1 | contig 14574 bp, 10 predicted proteins | sample 5400121 | NCBI WGS metagenome assembly WNFU01 (sample SAMN13153360, study PRJNA577476) | soil metagenome | isolation source: 100 cm soil or saprolite under grassland replicate 1 | place: USA:California | collected 2016-06-15
CGACGCGCAGGATCGCCGCGGTCATCTCCTTGACCGTCGTTTTGCCATTGCTGCCGACGATCGCGATGACCGGCAAGGTGAAGCGCCGACGCCAGAACGCGGCGAGCGCGCCCAGCGCCACGAGCGGATCGGCGACCGCCAGGAGGCTTCCTGCGACATGGCCGGCAAGCACGGCCGCGCGGTCAGCGGCGACGACCGCCGCAGCGGCGCCGCGTTCAAATGCCTGAGCGACGAAGGCGTGGCCGTCGAAGCGCTCCCCCTTGATCGCGACGAACAGATCGCCCGCCTCAAGAGAGCGCGAATCGGTCGTGACTCGATCGAAGCCTACGTTCGCGCCGAAAAGCGTACCGGCAATCGCGCGGGCTGCGGTCGCGGTGTCCATCATTGCACGCTCCGCAAGGCAAGAGCCCGCGCCGCGTGATCGGCATCGAGAAAGGGCTGTCGAACTCCGGCGCGTTCCTGGTAGGGCTCGTGCCCCCTGCCCGCGAGCAGAACGACGTCGCCGATCTTCGCCTCGCCAATCGCCGTCGCAATCGCACTGGCGCGATCGAGCTCGACCGCATAGCGACGATTGCCGGTGTCGCGGATGCCGTGCACGATGTCGCTCGCAATCGCGCCGGGATCCTCGCTGCGCGGATTATCGCTGGTGACGATCACGCGATCGGCCAGCCGCGCGGCCACACGGCCCATTTCCGGCCGCTTGCCGCGATCACGGTCACCGCCGCAGCCAAACACGCACACGAGCTCGCCGGGGCTCACGACGGCCGAGCGTAGCGCGGTCAGCGCTTGATCCAGCGCATCCGGCGTGTGGGCGTAGTCGACGACGACCAGCGGCGCGGCTTCGCCGCCAAGGCGCTGCATACGTCCTGGCGGCGCGTCGGCAGTGGCGAGAAATCCCAGCGCGGTCTCCAGCGCGACGCCGCTCACCAGCAGGACACCGAGCACGCCGAGCAGGTTGGCGGCATTGAACGCACCGACCAGCCGCGAATAGATTTCGCCCCTGCCCCAGGGCGTTTCGACGGCGAAAGCGAGCCCTGCGTTGGTCGCGTTCAGCCGGCCACCGACGATATCCGCAGTGCCGAACCCGTAGGTGAGAACCTTGCGGCCCCTGGTACGCGCGGCATCGATGAGGCTCTGTCCGAACGGATCGTCGGCGTTGACGATGCCTACGCGCAGACCTGGCCACGCGAAAAGCCTGGCTTTCGCCGCGCCGTACGCGGCCATCGTTGCGTGATAGTCGAGATGATCGCGTGATAGATTGGTGAATAATGCGACGTCGAATGCCACGCCGTTGACGCGTCCCTGGTCGAGGCCGTGCGAAGAAACCTCCATAGCCACGACTTCCGCGCCCTTGGTCCGGAGCTCGCGCAGCATTTCCTGGAGCTCCGCGGCATCCGGCGTCGTATGCGTTGCGGGCTCAAGCGAACCCCAAAGGCCGTTGCCGAGCGTGCCGATCACCGCCGCGCGCCGTCCGGCGGCGTCGAGCCCGGCCGCAATCCAATGCGCGCACGAGGTCTTGCCGTTGGTGCCGGTGACGCCGACCACCCACAGCTCGCGCGAGGGATGGCCGTACACCGCGTCTGCGATGATGCCGAGCCGGGACTTCAGATTGTCGACTGGAAGATGCGGCACATTCCATTCGCGGTTCCAGTTGAATCCCTCGGCATCCCACAGGATCGCGCCGGCGCCGCGGCCGATCGCGTCGGCGATGAACCGGCGCCCGTCCTGATGCGACCCGCGATACGCTGCGAAGACATCGCCCCGCCGCACGCGCCGGCTGTCGGCAGTGATGCGCGTGATCGGCACGGCGAGCTTCGAGAGCAGCGCAGCGGTCTCCGCATCGGGCGCGGTCGTCACCGCATCGATCACGTTTCCTCCTCCACTTCGGCGGCTTCCGCCGGCGGGAGGATCGAGCTCATCGGCGCGTCGATAGGTACGCCGAGCAGCCGCAGCGCGGTGCCCATCACGCTGCTGAAGACCGGCGCGGCGACGCTGCCGCCGTAATACTGTCCTCCCGACGGCTCGTCGATCATCACCGCGATGATCAGGTGCGGTCTCGAAACCGGCGCGAAGCCGACGAACGACGCTACGAACTTTTTGACGTAGCTGCCGCCCTCGAGCTTGTGCGCGGTGCCCGTCTTGCCGGCAACGCGGTAGCCCGGAACCTGCGCCTTGGGCGCCGTGCCGCCGGGCAGAACCGCCATCTCGAGCATGTGTCTGACCGCGCGCGCCGTTTCGGCCTTGAGCACCGGCGGTCCCGCTACCGGCCCGGCCTCCTTGAAGAGCGTCACCGGCTTCAGCTCGCCATCGGTCGCGAAGACCGAGTACGCGCGCGCCAGTTGCACCAGGTTCACGGAAATGCCGTGGCCGTACGCCATCGTCGCCTGCTCTATCGGTCGCCAGCTTTTCGCCGGTCGCAGCCGGCCCGATACTTCACCGGGAAAACCGGATTTCAACGGCGCGCCGAACCCGGCGCCCGAGAGTGTCGACCACATTTGTTCGGCCGGCAGCGACAGCGCGATTTTCGCCGCACCGACGTTCGACGATTTCTGCACGACCTGCTCTATGGTGAGCGCGCCTTCGCGATGGGCGTCGTGGATCGTTGCCTTGCCTATCGTCAGCGTGCCTGGCGCAGTGTCGATGAGCGACGAGGGGTGGACTTTCCCGGCCTCGAGCGCGGCCGCGATCGTGAACGGCTTGAGCGTGGATCCCGGTTCGAAGATGTCGGTCAGCGCCCGGTTGCGCATTCGTTCGCGGGCGACCCGGGTGCGGTTGTTGGGGTTGTACGACGGCAAGTTGGCGAGTGCCAGGATCTCGCCGGTCCTGGCATCGAGAATGACCAGGCCGCCCGCTTTCGCCTTGTTCGCCTCGACCGCAACCTTCAGCTCGCGATACGCGAGATATTGCAGCCGGCTATCGATCGATAGCGCAAGATCGCGTCCTTCCCTCGGCGAACGGATGTTGGCGACGTCCTCGACGACTTCGCCGCGGCGATTGATGATGACGCGGCGGCCCCCTGGCGTTCCGCCAAGCCAAGCCTGCTGCGCGAGCTCCATGCCCTCCTGTCCGACGTCGCGGTCGCCGGTAAACCCCAGGATGTGGCTCATCACCTCGCCGCCCGGGTAATAGCGGCGGTATTCGTCGTCGTCGTGCACGCCCTTGATGCCAAGCGCGGCTACGCCCGCGGCGACCTCCGGCGCCACGGCTCGCTTGAGGTAGACGAAATCGTCGCCCGCGTCGAGCTTCGCCGCCAGCGCGCTGGGCGGGAGGTCGAGCGCGGCGGCCAGCGCCTGCAGCTGCCCGGGTGTCGCCTCGACCTTCTCCGGCCACGCCCAGATCGCCTTGACCGGTGTGCTGATCGCTAGCGGCTCGCCGAACCGGTCGAGGATGCGTCCGCGGTGCGCCGGCACCTCGAGATCGCGGCTATAGCGCGAAGAACCCTGCTCCTGCAGGAACGCATTGTCGATCCATTGCAGGTAGAGCGATCGCGCCGCAAGCAGTGCGAAAAGCGCGAGCATCGTGCCAAACAAGAGCGGAGCGCGCAGCCGCGGCAGCTTCGGCGTCGTTACAGCGCGAGTTGCGCTTACCGCAATCATCGCGAGCTTCCGTCCACGACCTGGATCCGGCCCGGACGCGGCAGCTGCATCTTCAATTGCTCCCGCGCGATGTTCTCGATACGGGCCGGCATCGCCCACGTGCTCTGCTCGAGCTGCAGCTGGCCGAATTCGACCTCGTAGGTGCGGGCGAGCTTCTGTTCGCGTTCGAGCTCGACAAAGAGCTTTCGCGCCTGGTGCCTTGACGTGACGAGCGACAGCGCACAGAACACGAGCGCGGCCAACAGCAGCAAGTTGAGCTTCACCACGGTGACGGTCCTGCGCCGGTCCGTTCGGCAACGCGCAGTCGGGCGCTGCGCGAACGCGGATTGGCAGCGATTTCGTCCGCGCCCGGACGAATCGCGCGCCCTACGAGGCGGAGCGGCGGCACCGGCAGCGCGCGGGTCGCGATCGGCAGGCGGGCAATGCGCGCATCGCCGCCATACGGTTCGGCATGCTTGCGCAAGAACTGCTTCACCAGCCGGTCCTCGAGGGAATGAAAGCTAATGACCGCCAGCCGCCCACCGATGGCGAGCCGTGGCAGCACACGTTCCAGCGCTAGCGACAATTCCGTGAGCTCCTGATTGACGTGAATCCGTAGAGCCTGGAAAGTCCGCGTGGCCGGATCCTGACTCCGATCACCCCGCCCGCCCGCGCGGACGGCTTTTGCCACGATCGCGGCCAATTGCCCCGTGCGTACGATGGGCTCGTGCGCGCGAGCCGCAACAATCGCTCTTGCAATCTGTTGAGCAAACCGTTCTTCACCATAGTCCGCGATCACTCCCCTGAGTTCACGTTCGGTGACTGCGGCGAGCCACTCCGCCGCGCTGCTGCCACGAGCCGGGTCCATGCGCATGTCGAGCGGTCCGTCCGCGCGAAGCGAGAAGCCGCGGTCTGGATCATCGATCTGGGGCGACGACACGCCGAGGTCGAGGAGAACGCCGTCGATTTCGCCAATGCATTCGGCATCGAGGATCTGTGGCATTTGCGAGAATTGCGCGAGATGGAACCGGAAACGCGCGTCGCTCCATGTGCGCGCGACGGCTTCCGCAGCAGGATCGCGGTCGAGCGCGATGAGGCGTCCGCGCGCGTCAAGCCGCGCGAGAATTCGCCGGCTGTGCCCGCCGCGGCCGAACGTAGCATCGAGATAGGTGCCGCCCGGCTTGATCGCCAGCGCGGCCACGGCTTCTTCGAGCAGGACCGGGACATGACCGCCATCCCCCATCAGAGGGAGAAACCGTCCAGCTCGGGCGGCAGTCCATCGGGAGAAAACGCGACTGCGTGCTCGGTTCGCTCGAGCCATTTCGCTTCGTCCCACAGCTCGAACTTGTTGCCTTGTCCGACGAGCACGACGCGCTTGTCGAGCGCCGCATATTGGCGCAACGCAGGGGGAACGAGGATGCGTCCGGCACCATCGAGTGCGACGTCGTCGGCGTGACCGACCAGCAGACGCTGCAACGCGCGCGTCTTCTCGTTGAAACTCGACAGCGCCATCAGCCGGTGCTGGATCGGCTCCCAGGCGAGTAGCGGATAGAGGAGCAGGCAATGACTGGGATCGGCAGTGAGCACCAATCGCCCGTCAGCTTGGTGGGCAAGCGCTTCGCGGTGCCGTGCCGGTATCGCCAGCCGACCTTTGTTGTCCAGCGCGAGGTGGGTAACGCCTCGAAACACTTCCCCTCCTCCTTAAGGCGGCGCCTGTGGTAAGCGCCCACTTTGACCCACTTTTTCCCACCCAATGCCACTATAAGTGAATGCCTGCCGGGGGTCAACATGATTCTGTTTTCCGAACAAAGACTTAGCTCTAGATGTTGCAGAACCAATAAATTACACATAAAAATAAAGGTTTAGACTTGATTCCAAAGGTAATTTCATAAATTGATCTAAGGACAAGCCGTAGCGGCCGGTGCAGGCTGGGATATTGCCTGCCCCGCCCGCAAATTCGCATCGGATATGCTTTGAGCATTGAATATGATTTTTTGCACCCTCTATCGCATCGGGCGCGAATCGCGCCGCGAGCCATTACATAAATCGATGGCGCGCTAGTCCGCGTCGGCGCGCTTGCAGACGCATGGGGGCGCCGACCTTTGCAAGCGCGGCGCCGCGCGTGCTGATACGATGCTCGATCGCGGGGTTAAGGAATCCTCGTTTTTCACCCGCCGTCGATCGATCCGAGTGGCCCAATCGTATTTCCGCATTCGCCGGTCGACGCATGCGTCGTGCCGTAACGGCCACCCGTGGCGCATGTTCCTCGCAGTCGCATCGCTTTTTTGCAGCTTGTCCGCTGCGGCCGCGCAGGACGATGCGGAGCCCGCATTGCGCTATCGCGTCGAGGTTTCCGCGCCGTCCGAGGTCAGGGCCGCCGTCGAGCGCAGCCTCACGCTGACACACTGGCAAACATATTCGGACCTCACGCCGGAGTTCCTGGATCTGCTCGTCGCGGAAGCGAAGATGCAGGCGACCGACGCGGTTGAAGCCGCGGGCTATTTCTCGGCGACCATCGATGCCGAGGTCGATCGGGAGACCACGCCGCCAACAGTGAAGATCCGCATCCAGCCGGGGCTGCCGACGCGCGTCACCGCCGTGAACATCGACCTCACGGGACCGCTTCTGGCCGATGTCTCCGATGCAGCGCGAGCCATCGCGGAGCTCAAGACGGGGTGGCGATTGCCGCAGGGCGCGATTTTTCAGCAGTCCGCGTGGCTCACAGCCAAGGCGGCTGCCGTGCGTACCCTCGCCGCAGAGCGATATGCGGCCGCGCGAATCGTTATGAGCGAAGCCGTCATCGATCCCGAAATGCGCTCGGCGCGCCTGAGCATTACGCTCGACAGCGGTCCGCCGTTTCGCTTCGGTGCACTCGTCATCTCGGGGTTGGAGAAGTACCCGCAAGACATCGTGCGCAACCTCGCAACCTTCACGCCCGGCGAACCCTATGCCGCGGAGAAGCTCGACGTGTTCGTTCGCCGCCTCAACGGGACCGGCTATTTCGCCAGCGCGCAGGTCGCGATCGAGACGGACCCGGTGCATGCCGACGCCGCGCCGGTGACGGTGCGGCTCATCGAGGCCCCGAACAAGAAGATCACCACGGGGCTGGGCTTCTCGACCGACACGCTCTATCGCGCCCAACTGACGTACGGCGATGTCAACGTGAACGGTAACGGTCTGCGCTTCGACGCTGAGTTGCGCGCCGAAGCCAAGATCCAAAGCGCGGTCGTGCGCTTCACGCTGCCGCCGCGGGTCCCGACTTACACCGATTCGTTCCCCTTGAGTGTCCAGCGCACCGACATCGAGGGACTGCGCACCAAAGACCTGATGCTGGGATGGCGGCGGCAGAGCGCGGATCCGCGCGATCAGACGGCGTATTCGACGGCCTTTTATTACTCGCAGCAGATGCCTAGTGGTGCCGAGTCCACGCAGGCGCACGCGCTTTACTTCGAGATCGGACGCATCTGGCGCAGCGTCGACGATCTGCTCGCTCCCACCACGGGGCGCGTATTCAACGTGCAGCTCGGCGCAGGCCCGCCGGGTGTGTCGACGCGCGGATTCGGTCGCGGCATCGCCCAGTTCGCCTGGTGGATACCGATCGACCGGGCGACACAGCTGCAATTGCGAGCGGAGGGCGGTGCGGTGCTCGTCGATTCGCGGCACGATGTTCCGAGCCCGTTGCTCTTTCGTACCGGCGGCGACACCACGGTGCGCGGTTACGAATTCGAAAGCCTGGGTCCGCGCGAGGGTGATGCCACGGTCGGTGGCCGCTACTATGCGCTCGCCAGCGCCGAGATCACGCATTGGCTCGCGCCGGCGTGGGGCCTCGCCACTTTCGTCGATGCCGGCAACGCGGCCGATGAACCGCGCGGCCTCAAGCCCGTCTATGGATACGGCGTCGGGGTGCGCGTGCGCACGCCGATCGGACCGTTCCGAGTCGACATCGCGTATGGCCAGGAGACCAAGCAAGTGCGCTTGCATCTTTCGATTGGGCTCACGTTCTGATGACGCTGCGGCGCTATCTGGGCATCGGACTTGCGCTCGTAGCGCTCCTCGCCGGGGCGCTGCTCGGCGCGGCCATCTGGTTCGCGACCGGCAAGAGCGGCCTCGACTGGGCGGTCGGCGAGGCCGCGCGCCGCAGCGCTGGCCAGCTCGTGTTTGAAGGCGCCACCGGTTCGCTGGCCGGGAAGATGCATGTCGCGCGAATCACTTACTCCGACAAGGGCTGGCAGGTGGTCGCCGAAGACGTGGACTTGGCGTGGTCGCCGCGCGCGCTCTTGTCGCGCCGACTCTCGGTGGCCGCGCTCACGGCCACCCGAGTTTTCCTCGAGCTTCGCGCCAGCGGCGGTCCAACCGCGTTGCCGCCTTCGCTTGCGCTGCCCTGGCCGGTCGACATCGAGCGCGTCGCCATCGGCCGGATCGACGCGATAAGCGGAGCGAACGCGTGGCACGTGCGCGGGCTCGCACTTCGCTATCACGGCGACATGACGGGTCACCGTCTCGACCAGCTCGCGCTGGATAGCGATTGGGGCGCGCTCCAGGGCGATATCGTGGTCGGCGCGAATCCGCCGCTCGCGACCGGTGGCAATATCCGCTTTACGGGCAGCGATCGGCTGCGCGGCGCGGCTGGCGAGATCGACATCGACGGCAGTCTCGGCGCGTTGCGGCTCGCGCTTTCCGCGGAGGGACAAGGCGCGCAGGCCTCAGCCACCGCCGTCGTTGCGCCTTTCGAGCCGGTGTGGTTGCGCGAGCTGAAGCTCTCCGGCGAGGCTGTCGATCTCGCGCGCTTCGACGCCAAGCTGCCGAAGACCACGCTCAGCGTTGAGCTCGCCGGTGGGATGGCTAATCCGTCGCGCTTCGAGGCGCGACTCGAAGCGACCAATGCCGAAGCCGGCGCATGGTCGCGCGGACGCCTGCCTTTCGCCCGCGCGACAACGCGACTCGCCTATGATGCCGATGTCTTGAGTCTCGATGCGCTCGAGATCGCGCTCACCGGCAAGGGCCGCATTCGCGGCGATGCCAGTTTCGCCGCCGACGAGTTCCGCGGGCGCATCCGGATCGAGGACGTCGATCTCTCCGGCATCCATACGCGACTTTATTCGACGCGTCTGGCCGGCGCGCTCGACTTCCGGCTGGCGCACACCGCCGAGACGCTGCAGGGAGCGTTCAAGGGCGAGCTGAGCCAGCGTGGCACCGCGCTCGCTTTCGACGCTGAGGTCGGTCAGGGCGCGCTGCAGATCAAATCCTTTCGCGCCCAGGCCAAAGGAGGCGCGCTTGCCGGCAACGCCAGGCTCGAGCTCGCAGCCTCGCGCCGTTTCAGCGTCGCTGCCGCAGCCACCCGCCTCGATCCGGCTGCGTTCGGCTCCTATCCGAGTGCGTCGATCACGGGCAGCCTCGCCGCGCAAGGCGCGCTCGAACCCGAATGGTCTGCGGCGCTCACGCTCAAGCTCGCGCCGGAGAGCCGCTGGCGCAATCTGCCGCTCGCCGGAGGAGGCAGCATCGAGCTCGCGCGCGAGCATATCGGCCGCGCCGCGCTCGATCTTTCCGTCGGCGGCAACCGGTTGCATCTCGCCGGCGATTACGGGCGAGCAGGAGACGTGCTCAGCTTCGCGGTCGACGCCCCCGATCTCGCCGCCGTCGACGCCGATCTCGCCGGACGTATCAGGGCGTCGGGGCGGATCGGCGGCGCATGGGCGCGTCCCTCGCTCGCGTTGACCGCCCGCGGCGAAGGCCTGCGCTTCGCGTCGATCACGGCGGCGGCGCTTGTCGTCGATGCCGACATCGGAGCGCAAGGCAAAGGCGACGACGAGCGGCCGATTCGCTTCACCGCCGCGCTGACCGATACGCAGACACATTCGGTCGCGCTCAGTCGCCTTTCCGCCCGCGTGACCGGAACGGTCGCGCAACACGAGCTCGTCATGAGTGCACGCGGGGCCGACCTCGACCTCGACGCCCGGCTTGCCGGTGGCTGGCGTGCGACAGCGAGCCCAAGCTGGTCCGGACGCGTCGTCGCGCTTGAAAACCGCGGGCAATACCCGATTGCGCTGGCGGGCAGCGCGCGCATCGATTGGCAACCGGACCACATCCGCGTGGCCGATGCGGCAGGCACGATCTCAGGCGGCCGCTTCGCGCTGCGCGAATTGGCGTGGGATGCGGGCCGCTGGTCGAGCAGCGGAGATTTCACCGGACTGCCCGCGGCCGCGGTGCTTGCGGCGGCGGGTCAGGCGCAGCGCGTGCGTTCGACGCTGACCTTGTCGGGACGCTGGTCATTCGCCGCCGCGCCGCGATTGAACGGTACGCTCATGCTCTCGCGCGAGGCCGGCGACATCGCGCCCGCGGATGCGCCCGAGCTCGCGCTAGGTCTCTCGCGCTTCGAGGTCACGGCCGAAAGCGTGGACGATCGCGTACACGCGACGCTCACCGCGCGCGCGCGCCTCGCCGATGCGGATGTCACGGTCGATGTCGGTTCGTCACCCGCACTTGCGGGCAGGTTCGACGGCGCCGCTCCGCTCAAAGTTTCGGTGCGCGTCGATGCTGCGTCGCTGCGCGCCGTGCAGGCGCTGGCCGGCACCACTGCGATTGTCGATGGTCGTCTCGCGATGAACCTCGCCGGACAAGGGACACTGCGAGCGTTGCGCCTCACCGGGACGATCGACGGCGACGCGCTGAAACTCGAGGCACCGCAATACGGCGTATTCCTTCGCGACGGGCGGTTGCATGCGCGCCTCGACGAGCGCGCCGTCACCGTGAGCGAGCTCTCGTTCTCCGCCGGCGATGGCCGCTTCGTCGCGAGCGGCACGTTGCCGGCGGCAGGCGCAGGAGACGCGACCGGCGCACGTCTCGCGTGGCGCGCGGAGAAGCTCCGGCTTCTCAACCGCCCGGATGCGCGCCTCATGTTGAGTGGCGCCGGAACCCTTGCGCTGGAGCAGAAGCACCTTGCGCTTGCCGGCGCGCTTCGGGCCGACGACGGTCACTTCGAATTTCGGCGCCCGACGGCTGATGCCCTGGGCGACGATGTCGTCGTGCGCGGACGCGAGCGCAAGGCTCTCCCGGGACGCGCGCGGGTGCCGTTCGCCGTCGACCTCGAACTCGACTTCGGCGATCGCTTCGAGGTCATCGGCGAGGGCCTCGACGCCGTCGTCGCGGGCAAGGTACACGTCGTCACTGCCGCCGATGGCACTCTGACGGCTCGCGGCGCGATCAACGCCGAACGCGGCACATACACGGCGTACGGGCAGCGGCTGACCATCGAACGGGGCAAGCTTTACTTCGACGGACCGCTCGACAATCCGGGACTCGACGTGCTGGCCCTGCGGAAGAATCTCCAGGTCGAGGCGGGCGTCGAAGTCACCGGCACCGTGCGCGTCCCCCGCGTGCAACTCACTTCGACGCCGCCCGTTCCCGACAACGAGAAGCTGGCGTGGCTCGTGCTCGGCCATGGGCTCGATCGCGCGAGCAACGCCGATCTGTCGGCGCTGCAGATCGCCTTCGCTGCAGCGACCAATCCGAACGCTCCTACGATCGGCCAGCGCGTCGCGCGCACGCTGGGGTTCGACGACATCAGCATGCGTTCCGCCGACGCTTCGCGCACGGCGCCGTCCGGTGCTGCAGGCCAAGTCGTCGCGGTCAGCAAGCGCCTTGCCGACAACCTGTCGCTGATTTACGAACAGGGACTGTCGGTCGCGAACAATGCGGTGAAGATCGAGTACGCGCTCGCGCGCGGGCTCACGCTGCGCGCGGAAGCGGGCGCGGTAAGCGGAGTGGGAATCTATTACAGCCGGTCGTTCGACTGACTGCGCCGCTGCGATTGCCCGGGCGCGAAGCCGAAGCTCTTTGGCGCGCCCGACAGGAGTCGAACCTGTGACCTTTGGCTTCGGAAACCAACACTCTATCCAACTGAGCTACGGGCGCACGCGGCGATTCTACCTCGGTGTTGCAAAGTGCGTCCACCCGGTCCGCACTCGGAGCCGCGCGTTATAATGCGTACTTTGTCTCGCAGCATGCGGGCCGCGGCCACAGCAGGAAAGCCGCCAGGACGACGATGAGCGACAAGCATAGCTCCTTCATCAAGACGCCGAAACAACTGGTCATCGTCGTCGTTCTCGCGTTCGCAATAACGATTGCGCTTATCGTGCTCCTGTCGCAACTCGTCACCGGCGTGCGCCCGGCCGGGAACCGGGATGCCGAAAGAACCGGCGTGCTCGACCGCATCAAGCCGGTCGGCGAGGTCACCATCGCCGACGCGACCGCGCCGCAAGCTGGCATGACTGGCGAACAGGTTTATCAGGACGTGTGCAAGACCTGTCACGAGGCGGGCCTCGTCGGAGCGCCTAAGTTGGGCGACAAGACGGCATGGGCGCCGCGCATCAAGCGCGGAATCAACGCGCTCTACGCCAGCGCGATCAACGGCAAGGATCAGATGCCGCCCAAAGGCGGCAATCGCAATCTCGCCGATATCGACGTGCAACGCGGAGTCGTCTACATGGCGAACCGATCGGGTGCCAAGTTCAATGAGCCACCCGCGGCCGCGGCGCCGACCGTCGCAACGGCGTCCACCTCCGCCGCCCCCGCTGCCGCGACGCCCCCGGTTTCGGCAATCACGGCGGCCGCCGCACCACCCGCGGCTACCAGTGTTGCGCGACCGGGCGCGCCGCTCGATCTGAAAGCCGGCGAGGCGCTGATGCAGAAATACGGCTGCGCGGCGTGTCACGGCATCGACAAGAAGACCGTCGGTCCTGCCTACATCGACGTCGCCGCCAAATACAAGGGCGATGCCGGCGCACAAGCGAAGCTCACGCAGAAGATCAAGACCGGCGGCGCCGGCGTCTGGGGCCCGGTTCCGATGCCCCCGAATCCACAGGTGCCCGACGATGATATCAAGGCACTGGTGAGCTGGATCCAGGCGCTCAAGAAATAGCGCGTCGCCTAGCGCGCGAGCGCATCGGCTGCCGCGATCGAACGCGCCATGAGTCATTACGTCGTCGGCGACATTCAAGGCTGCTACGCCGAATTCGCGCAGCTTCTCGACATGATCGCGTTCGATCGCGCACGCGACCGTCTTTGGGTCGTCGGCGACCTCGTCAATCGCGGTCCCGATTCGCTGTCGGTCCTGCGCACTGTGAAGGCGCTCGGTGCGGCGGCAACCGCCGTGCTCGGCAATCACGACCTCCACCTGCTGATCGTCGCGGCAGGGCATCGTGCGGCGCACGGTCGCGACACGCTCTCGCCGATTCTCGAGGCGCCCGACCGCGACGAACTTCTCGCGTGGCTGCGCCGGCAGCCGCTGGTCGTCCTCGAAGGCGAGTTGCTCATGGTGCATGCGGGGCTTCTTCCGTCGTGGACGCCAGCACGAGCGGTTGCGCTCTCGCGCGAGGTCGAGACGGCTCTGGCGTCAGCCGCCCACGACGATTTCCTGCGTCATCTCTATGGCGACGAGCCCGCGCGATGGGACGACGAGCTCACCGGCTACGATCGGTTGCGCGTCATCGTCAATGCCTGCACGCGATTGCGATTCTGCTCTGCCGACGACGCGATGAATCTCAAGGAAAAGCGGGGGCCGGAATACGCGCCGGCGGGCTTCGCGCCCTGGTTCGCGCACCCCGAGCGCAAATCGGCCGGGGTGAGGGTTCTGTGCGGGCACTGGTCAGCGCTCGAGCTCATGTTTGCGCCAAACGTGACGATGCTCGACTCGGGCTGCCTTTGGGGCGGGACACTGACCGCGGTCAGGCTCGACGATGCGCGTGTGTTCCAGGTTCCAAGTCGCTCGGCGCCGGTCCCGAAGTCGTCCGAATGAACCTCGCCCTTCAAAACAGCGACTGACCGAATCGCTCGCAGTACAGCGCCGCGACCGCGTCGCGGCCGAGCGTGTGGTTCTGACCGCCGCGCGAAGCAATCTTCACCGACCCGAGCAGCGACGCGAGCCGGCCCGTGCGCTCCCAATCCCATCCTTGCCCGATACCGTAGAGCAGGCCCGCACGGTACGCGTCGCCGCAGCCTGTCGGGTCGACTAGCGCGGCGGGCTTCACCGCCGGAATCTCCAGCACCGCGCCGTCAGTGTAGACGCGCGAGCCCTCGCCGCCACGCGTGACGATCAGCGCATCAACGCGCGCCGCGATCGCCTCGATCGATAGCCCGGTACGCTCGGCGAGCAGCCGCGCTTCGTAATCATTGACCGCGACGTATTCGGCGCAATCGATCATCTCGATCAGCTCGGCGCCGGAGAACAGCGGCAATCCCTGTCCCGGATCGAAGATGAAGGGAACGTGCGCGGCGGCGAATTCGCGCACGTGCGAGCGCATGCCTTCCCGGCCATCGGGCGCGACGATGCCGAGTGCGATATCGGCAACGTCGCCGACGCGATTGCGGTGCGATTCGTTCATGGCGCCGGGATGAAACGCGGTGATCTGGTTGTCGTCGAGGTCGGTGATGATGAACGCCTGCGCGGTGTATGTTCCGGGAACCACGCGGACGCCGTCGGCAGCAACGTGCTGCGCGGCCAGCCGCTCCAGGTAGCCGCCGCCGTCGTCTCCCACCGTGGCCATCACGACCGGCTCGCCACCCAGGCCCTTGAGGTTGTACGCGATGTTGCCGGCGCAGCCACCCCATTCGCGCCGCATCTCGCGGATCTGAAACGAGACTGAGAGCACGTGCGTCTCACCGGGCAGGATGTGCCGGGCGAAACGGTCGGGAAACACCATGATGGTGTCGAGCGCGAGCGACCCGCAGATAAGCGTGCGCGGGGCGGGCCGGGCGGAGTCAGGCATCGTTCTCGCGGCCGATCTCGCGGACGATGAACTGTTGGCGTCGCGACACCGGCAGCGCCTCGGGCACGTCGCGCAGCAGCACTTCCCAGTGCGCATCGCCCTCGGCGCTCACGTGTCGCTCGAAGCCGCGAATCGCGTCGCGTGCCACCAGGCAATTTCGATGCACGCGCACGAAGCGCGAGCCGAATTCCTCCTCGAGCTTCGTGAGCGATTCCTCGAGCAGATATTCGCGGTCG
>WNFU01010147.1_pt1 | contig 14572 bp, 9 predicted proteins | sample 5400121 | NCBI WGS metagenome assembly WNFU01 (sample SAMN13153360, study PRJNA577476) | soil metagenome | isolation source: 100 cm soil or saprolite under grassland replicate 1 | place: USA:California | collected 2016-06-15
GGCGCCGCGCGATGAGCATCACCGACGTACCTGGCCTGCGCGTTGGCCACTGGACCAACCTCGACGCAGCCACTGGCTGCACGGTCGTGCTGTGCGAGACGGGCGTCCTGGCGGGTGTCGACGTTCGCGGTGCGGCGCCAGCCACGCGCGAGACGGAGCTCTTGCGGCCCGGCAGTCTGGTTGGCCGAGCGAATGCGATCCTGCTGAGCGGGGGCTCGGCCTTCGGACTCGACGCCGCCACGGGCGTGATGCGCTACCTCGAGGAGCGCGGTTTCGGCTTTGACACTCGCCAGGGACCGGTGCCGATCGTGCCGGCGGCCGCGCTGTTCGATCTCGGCATCGGGCGCGCCGACGTTCGACCCGACGCCGAGGCTGGCTACGCCGCGTGCATGAGCGCCAGCACCGCGGTCCAGGAGGGCTGCGTCGGCGCGGGTACGGGCGCGACCGTGGCGAAGCTTGGCGGACCGGATGGGGCGCTCAAGGGTGGCATCGGCACCGCCTCGACAGTGCTGCCGAATGGCGCGATCGTCGCCGCCCTCGTCGCAGTTAACGCCGTGGGTGCGATCTACGATCCTGAAACCGGCCAGCCAATTGCCATGCCGCGGACCGCTGCCACGCAGCCAGTTGCGGCCGCGACCAGCACCACCATCGGCGTGGTCGCCACGACCGCTCCACTCGATGCCGCGGGCATCAATCGGTTGGCAACGATCGCCCACGATGGCCTGGCGCTGGCCATCCGCCCCGCCCACACCCAGTACGACGGCGACACGCTCTTCGCGCTCTCGCTGCCCCACGCGACCCCCGAGCCGATCGACCCGTTGCTGTTGGGCCAGGCCGCGGTCGAGGTTGTCGCGCGGGCAGTTGTGCGCGGGGTGCGCAGCGCCACCGCGCTGCACGGTGTCCCGGCGGCCACTACGTGACGCCGACCGAACAGGAGGTCGTGCGCCAGGTCGACCAGCTCCAGCCCGACATGGTCGAGCTCACCCGGGCGCTGGTGCGGATCCCCACGGTCAATCCCCCTGGCGACAGCTACGCCGACTGCGCAACGCTGCTCAGTCGAACGCTCGCGGAGCTCGGCTACTGTGTCGAGTGCCTGCCCGCCGAGGGTCTTCCTGAACACTCCGCGCGCCACCCGCGTCTGAATGTCGTCGGTACCTTGGGTGCAGGCGAGCCGACGCTGCACTTCAACGGCCACTACGACGTCGTGCCAGCAGGCTCGGGTTGGTCGCTCGATCCATTCGCGGCCGAGGTGCGCGATGGTCGCATCTATGGTCGAGGGACGTGCGACCAGAAGGCGGGCATCGCCGCGTCCCTCATCGCCGTCGAAGCGCTTCGCCGCGCTCAGGTCCCACTCGCGGGCGCGATCGAGCAGAGCATGACACCCGACGAGGAGAGTGGCGGCTTCGCCGGCGTTGCGTGGCTGTGCGACCACGGGCGCATCGCGAAGGACAGGCAGCGCTACGTGGTCATCACCGAGCCGCTCGACCCCGAGCGCATCGCAATCGGCCATCGCGGCGTGTACTGGTTCGAGCTGACCACCCGCGGCCGAGTCGGGCACGGCAGCATGCCTGGCCTCGCGCTGAACGCCGCCGATCAGATGACGCGGCTCATTCAGACCTTGAACACCCGGCTCAAGCCGCGCCTGGCGGTGCGCCTGTCGCAGGCGCCGGTCGAGCCGCCGGAGGCGCGGCGGCCAAGCTTGAGCCTGAATGCCTTGCATGCCGGGCAGCCCCTCGAAGGTTGGCAGTCGCCGTGTGTTCCCGATCGCTGCACCGCGGTCTACGATCGGCGCTTCATCCACGAGGAGGCGTTCGACGACGTCAAGGCTGAGATCGTAGCCGTGCTGGACAACGAGGGGATCGACTTCGAAATTCGCGATCTGATGCGGGTCGATCCGCTGCTGCTGCCGCAGGACATGCGCCTGGCGCAGACCACGGCGAGCGCGATCGAAGACGTCCTGGGCCAGCAGGCGAGCTTCATCGCCAGCCCCGGCACGTTCGACCAGAAGCACGTCGTGCGCCGCGCGGGCGTTCAGGAGTGCATCGGCTACGGACCGGGCCGACTGACGCTGGCGCACCAGCCCGATGAATACGTCGCCGTCGACGACCTCGTAGCCAGCGCAAAGGTAATGGCGTTACTCACCTTACGTTTGGTGGGATAGACTGTCAGACCACTTTGACTGCGGCCACGGGCGCGGCTCACGCTGCGCGCTCACCACAGGGCCTCTTCGACGACGTCGCCCGCTACCTTCCCGTCCCAGACGTTGAGGCGGTTCGACGCGCCTACAGCTTCGCCGCCGAAGCGCATGGCAAGCAGTCACGCGAGTCGGGCGAGCCGTACATCAACCACCCGCTGGCTGTCGCTGACACGCTTGCCGCCCTCCACCTGGACGCCGCAACGATCGTAGCCGCGCTACTGCACGACGTCTCCGAGGATTGCGGCGTGCCGATGTCGGAGCTGGATAGCCGTTTCGGTCGCGAAGTGGCGAGCCTCGTCGACGGTGTCACCAAGCTCGACAAGATGCAGTTCTTCAACGTCGAGGGTGATGACGGTCGGCCATCGCTCAACGGGCAGGACTTGTGGGCGGAAAACATGCGCAAGATGTTCCTGGCGATGGCCGAGGACATCCGCGTGGTGTTGATCAAGCTTGCCGATCGACTGCACAACATGAAGACGCTGCAATATCGGCAGCCGGCCAAGCGGCGGCGTGTGGCGCAAGAGACGATGGAGATCTACGCTCCGCTTGCCAACCGCCTCGGCATTTGGGAGCTGAAATGGCAGCTCGAAGACCTCGCGTTCCGCCATCTGGAGCCCGAGAAGTACCACGAGATCGCCGATAAGGTAGCCAGCCGTCGGATTGCACGCGAAAAGTACATTCAGCGTGTCATCGAGGTGCTGCGCGCCGAGCTTGGTACGCACAATATTAGCGCGGATCTCTCTGGCCGCCCGAAACACATCTATAGCATCTATCGAAAGATGCAGCGGCGCGGCGTGGACGTGGATCAAATCTACGATCAGCTGGCCGTGCGCGTGCTGGTGCAGAGCATTTCTGACTGTTACACGGCGTTGGGTGTGATTCACTCAATCTGGCGGCCGTTACCCGGTCAGTTCGACGATTACATTGCCAATCCGAAAGAGAGCCTGTATCAGTCACTGCATACAACCGTGTTAGCGGTCGATGGTCGGCCACTGGAGATACAGATCCGCACGCACGAAATGCACCAGGTGGCGGAATATGGCGTCGCGGCGCACTGGCGGTACAAGGAAGGGCTGCGGCAAGACCATAAGTTCGACGCCAAAGTGGCGTGGCTGCGGCAGCTCATGGACTGGCAAAAGGATGTCGCGGGTGGCGCGCAGGAGTTTGTCGACTCGCTCAAGACCGACATCTTCCAGGACCAGGTGTACGTGTTTACGCCAAAAGGCGAAATCAAAGAGCTGCCGAGCGGCGCAACGTCACTGGACTTTGCCTACCGTATCCACACCGATGTCGGTCACAAATGCGTTGGCGCAAAAGTCAACGGTCGGCTGGTGTCGCTGGATACTCGGCTGAAGAATGGCGACATCGTCGAGATCATTACCGCCAAGGGCTCGCGTGGGCCTTCACGCGACTGGTTGAACCCGAATCTCGGGTTTGTCCGGACGGCCCATGCGCGGGAAAAGATTCGCCAATGGTTCCGCAAACAGCAGCGCGAAGAGAATATCGTTCGTGGGCGCGAGCTCGTCGAAAAAGCCTTGAAGCGCCTCGGGGTCGACTCCAAACTCGACGATTTAGCAGCTGATTTCAAATTCGATAAAGTCGACGATTTTCTCGCCGCTGTCGGGTATGGAGACATCAATCCCGATGAGATCGGGCGGCACGTGCTCGCGGGCGCCGAGGAGCAACGCAAGGACAGCGCTGCCGCCATACCGCAGTTCGCTCGACCTTCGGCGCCGACCGGTGGCCTGCGGGTGCTTGGGGTCGGCGACCTGCTCACGCGCGTCTGCCGCTCGTGTAACCCTGTGCCTGGCGACAACATCATCGGCTACATCACGCGAGGCCGCGGCGTCACCGTGCATCGCGCAGACTGCCCCTCGGTTCTGAACGAGGACGAGAAAGACCGCCTGGTCACCGTCGACTGGAGCGAGTCCGAGCAGCACGTGTTTCCGGTCACCGTGCGGCTCGAAGCGTGGGACCGAGAGGGCCTGGTGCGCGACGTCACCGGCATTCTCGCGGACGAGAAAGTCAACATCACGGCTCTTTCGGCCGTTGTGCACAAGGACCAGACGGCCACGGTCTGGGCAACTGTCGAAGTCCCGCGGCTGGACCGCCTGAGCCGCATCATGAGCCGCTTGGAAGGCATCCGCGACGTGTTCAACGTGGTTCGCGAAGTGGGCCAGGGCGCCCAGGCCGCCCGCGCCTGATAGAGAGCGTTAGTCGCCGATGAGCTCGATGCCGGCGACGCGCGCGTCGTAGTTGTGGCCCTGGCCCATCACCGAGAACTCGCGTAGGCGGTACGGCACCTTGTCGGCGTCGGTGTTCATCAGGTCGACCGTGTATTCCTGCCACACGCCACCCGGCCACCGCTCGGCGCGGCCCGGCGGGGTGGGGCGGCTCTCGGGGTTGGCTGTGTAAAAACCAATCGCCCACGGCCCGGCTTCGGAGCCCTCGACGGGACCCTCGTAGCTCATCTGCAGCATCATCGGGTACTCGAACCCGAGGTAGCCGCCACCCGACAGCGATGCTTGATCAACCCGCACCCAGGCGTTGAGCCACAGATGCCGATAGCCCGAAACGTCGATGTCCAGCGCGCGGATCAGCCCCGTCTCGCCATGCTCACCGCGCGAGCGGTCGCGCAGCACGCGCAGCGCCATGAGCGTTCGATCGGGCAGCTCGGGGCCGCTGACCCAGAACCGCTGGCCCTCGACATCCTGCCCCAGAACCAGATCGTGGCGCAGCCAGCCATCATCCCGCTGCGCGAAGTCGCCGTTGCGCAGTAGCTGCTCCGGCCGATCGGCAACCTGCCCCAGCCGACCATCCGCGATGGCCATCCGCTTGTCCCTCGGCACGGTCGCCGACTGACCCGCGGCATCCAGCTTCACTTCGCCGTCATACACGAGGACGCGACTCACGCCGCTGGCGTCGATCCACAAAGTGGCATCACTGTGCGGCGCCAGGTGCGCCATCGCGTTGTTGGGCAGCTGGACGTCCATCGAGCCGACGCTCGTGTACTGGACGACGCCGGCAGTCTGGTCGAGGAGCAGCCGCTGCTGCTTGATGAAGCGCCCCACCTCCATGCGGGTGAGCTCCACGCTGGCCCCCGGCTGCACCTTCGCGCGCGAATCGTCGAAGAACTGCAATTCGAGCGATGAATCAACGCGATCGAGCGCGATGACCGTGCCGACACCCAGCTCGGTGCGTGCGAGCCGGGTCTGATCGGCGCTGCCGGGGCTCACCACAAAGACGGTGCCGCGGCTCGCGGTGACCACGGCAAGCTGATCGACCTGCGCGGTGTTGACGAAGTCGTTGACGAACTTGGCCGCGCTGAACACAAGCAAGCAAAAGGTGGCGAAGGCGACCCAAAGGATGAGCCACGCCCGACGTTCGGCCTGAACTGCTGCGCGCGATCGGGCTCCCAGGCGCTCCGCGGGGTGGACGACCGTAGCGGGCGTCACCTGCGCGGAATCGGTGGTCGTCAACAACTGGGAGTGTAAAGGACTTGTTGCCGTACGTCGTCAAGAAGTGACACGAGCACCCTGATGTTGTGGCTGCTTGCGAGCCGGAACGCGAGCGGATCGCGGGCTTGAAAGAGGGCCGCAAGGGCGCCGACGGACCAGCCGGAACATGCCATACACGTGCAGCCGGCGCAGATGGGACCGCTCAGCTCGAGGCTGGCGCGGCGCTTCAGGTCGAGCCGTGCGCCGGCCCCGTCGGTCCACACGGTGCCGTTGCGGGCCAGCCGCGTCGGCAGGACGCAATCGAACAGATCGACACCCATGCGGGCATACGCGACGACGTCGGCCGGGTGCCCGACACCCATCAGGTAGCGGGGCCGCTCGCGCGGAAGCTGCTCCACCACCACGCCCAGCAGCTCCGCGGTCACCGACTTTGGCTCGCCCACGCTCAGCCCACCGATAGCGAAGCCGGGCGGGGCATCCGCGGCGGCGGCGCGCGCCGCCTGAGAGCGCAGATCGCCGAACATCCCACCCTGCACCAGCGCGAACAATGCCTGGTCGCTTCGCGAATGCGCCGCGGTGCTGCGCTCCCACCACGCATGCGTGCGCTCGAGGGCGAGCTCCGTCTCCGACCGCGAGGCATCGGCGGCGACGCACTCGTCAAGCGGCATGATCAGGTCGGCGCCCAGTTGCTCCTGCGCCTCGATCACGCACTCTGGCGTGAGCAGCATCGGCGTGGCGTCAAGGTGCGAGAGGAAGCGCACCCCCTCATCAGAGACCTCCCGCAACTTGCCAAGAGAGAAGATCTGAAAGCCGCCGCTGTCGGTCAGGATCGGTCCATCCCAGCGCATGAAGCTGTGCAGCCCGCCTTGCCGCTGCACGACGTCCACCCCTGGCTGGAGCAGCAGGTGATACGTGTTGGCGAGCACGACCCGCGCCCCAGAATCGGCCACGTCGCGCGGCGTCATGGTCTTGACCGTGGCGCGGGTGCCAACAGGCATGAATGCCGGCGTCTCGACCGCGCCATGTGGCGTGTGCAGCACCCCCGCGCGCAGCTCCGAGGTTCGATCGACCGCGAGAACTTCAAAACGCATTGTCATCGTGAGCGCAGCGAAGGATCTCGCCGTGAGATCCTTCGGCTCGCAGGCTCGCCTCAGGATGACACAACTGCTGCGCACGGCCGACTTCGACTATGAGCTCCCGCGCGAGCTGATCGCCCAGGAGCCGATCGAGCCGCGCGACGCCGCGCGCCTCCTGGTGCTGCGACGCACCGACAACAGCCTCGAGCACCGCCTCATCAGCGACCTGCCCGAGCTGCTCACGCCTGGCGACCTGCTCATCGCCAACCGCTCGCGCGTGCTGCCCGCCCGCATCCACGGCGAGCTGCGCGGCGGCGGTCAGGCCGAGCTCCTGTTGCTCCGCCGGCTCGAAACAGGCCACTGGGAAGCGCTCGTGCGACCCGCCCGCCGGCTGCGCAGCGGCGACCACATCTCCGTGGCGCCCGGGGTGGGCGTGCGCATCGAACGCGTGCTGCCCGCGGGGTTGCGCGAGATTGCCATCGAAGGTCGCGAGGCCGACCTGCTCGCCAGCGGCGAGGCGCCGCTGCCACCGTATATTCGCGGCTGGCACGGCGACCCCGAGCGCTACCAGACCATCTTCGCCGACACCGACGGCTCCGCGGCCGCGCCGACGGCAGGGCTGCACTTCACACCCCGCCTGCTCGATGCCCTGCGGAAGCGCGAGGTCGGCCTCGAGACGCTGGTGCTGCACATCGGCCTGGACACGTTCCGACCGGTAACCGCGGACAACCCGCTCGACCACCGCATGCACCGCGAGTGGTACAGCGTCTCGCCCAGCGTCCAGGTCAGCATAGGCGAAGCCCGCGGGCGAAAAAATCGGATCGTTGCCGTGGGCACCACCAGCGTACGCGCGTTGGAGGCGTGGGCAGCCACAGGCGAGGCGGAAGGGGCGACGGATCTGTTCATCCGGCCCGGCTTCGCATTCCGAACCGTGGACGCGCTGCTGACCAACTTTCATCTGCCGCGCTCGACGCTGCTGATGCTGGTCAGCGCGTTCGCCGGACGCGAGCGCGTCCTCGCTGCGTACGCCGAGGCGGTTCGCCAGCGGTACCGCTTCTACAGCTTCGGCGATGCCATGCTCGTGCTGTGAGCACGTTCAACCAGGTTTGGACGCTACCGTAACCAGACCGTAACCACCGTTGTACTTGCCTTAGGGGTTGGCAAGCCCCGGCGCTCCCGACAAAATGGCGCACTGCCTCGCGGCGAGCCTTCGGAACGCCCAGGAACACCACCAAGAAGGAGAGCAAAGGTGACGGACCGTAACACGCGCTCACGTGCCACATCGGCTCGACCGCTGCAACGTGTTGCGCTTCCACTCGTCGTCTTTGCTTCGGCGCTTGTCCTCGCGGGGTGTGCCCAACAGGTTGGAGCGCCACGGCCGCCATCCAGCCAGCTCAAAGTCAAGTTTTCTCCGGACCCTGCCCTGCGGGCGGACCAGATGACGCTGCGGGACGCGCCAGCGCTGAGCATGCCCGCGCTGAGCGGTACGCCGAGCACCGACACCAGCGCCGTCCAGGTGCGGCCGAACGGCGAAGTCGTCGCTGCCGAGCAGGAGTCGCCAGCGGTGGTCAACGCCCCTGTGACGCGCTGGGTGAAGAACTCTGCGCCAACCACGCTGTGGTCGTCGGCGCGCGCGGATGCGGCCGCCTTCACGGACGCCCCGGCCGGCAGTTTTCTGCGCGTAACCGGTCCCCAGGAGAACGGCCGTTTGCCGGTCTTCTACGTTGGCGACGGCATGCTGCGCCGCCCGGGTGATGTTTGGGTCGAGGCCGACATCGTCGAGACCGTCGACGCGCCGCCCCCAGGCCAGGTGTCCGCGGTCGATGCCGATGCTCAGCAGCCGCTGCCCGTGTGGGTTCAAGCGCACCGCGTCACGAAGCTGTGGTCGGGCCCGGATGACAAGGCCGTGACGCTGACCGATATGACGCAGTGGACCTTCCTCAAGGTGGTTGGCCTGCAGCGCGACGGCCGCATCCTGGTCAACTTTGCCGGCGACTACGCGACGCGCCAGCCGGGAATTGGCTGGGTCGATCAGTCCGCGGTCGGACCGGCCGGCGATCCCGGCCGCTGGGTGACCAACCACCGCGCCACGGCGCTCTGGTCAGGCGTGGACGACAAGGCCACGCGCTTTACGGACGTGGCGCAGTGGACCAAGCTGCGCATCGTCGACAGTGCTCCCGCCAATGCCGAGCGCATGCAGATTCAGTTCTTTGGCGACGGCGCTACCCGCCTGCCTGGTCTGGCGTGGATCGCGCGCGCCGACATCGGCCCGATCACCCCGCCCGTCCCATTGCCGTCGACGCCCGCCGCGGCGCAGCTGCCGCAGAAGATCGCCGCGGCCAACCGCACGCCCGAGAGGCACACGTTCAGCTCAGAAAGTGAGTTCATCAACTCGGTCGGTGTGGCAGCGCAGCGCTCGCGGCGCACGACCGGTGTTCCCGCCAGCGTGACGGTGGCTCAAGCCATCCTCGAGTCCGACTGGGGCCGCAGCCGCCTCACCCGCCAGGGCAACAACCTCTTCGGGATCAAAGCCCTGGGTGGCGCGAGCGGCCCGGCCGGAACCGTCACACTCGCGACATGGGAGCATGTCAACGGCGACGACGTGATCGTGCAGGCGCCGTTCAAGGCGTACTACACGCTCGAGGAGTCGATCGACGATCACGGTCGCTTCTTCACCCGCAACAAGCGCTACGCCGATGCGCTGGCGATTGCCGGCGATGCGCGTGCCTTCGCCCGCGCGATCCAGGACGATGGCTATGCCACCGATCCCAGCTACGCTAGCAAGCTGATCAGGCTGATGGATCGCTACGACCTGTATCGCTTCGACTACGACTGACCACCTGGGCGGGCTCGCGGGGCTTCTGGAGCGCCGCTATGGCTTCAGCATCGAGCAGCTGACGCCCGCGCCACGCGGCTGGACTGGCGTCACCTACACGGCTGACTGCCGCGGCGGCGAGCGCGCATTCGTGAAGGTCTTTCCGCCGGATCGGTTGACCCCGACCGTGCTGCCCGCGTTGCCAGCTTTGGCCGAGATTGGCTTGCCTGAGATTCCGCTGCCACAGCCAGCACTGGACGGCAGCCTGTATCAACGCCTCGGCCAGGATGTGGTGGTGGTGTTCGAGCACGTGGACGGTGTTCGCGTGAACGCGGCGACGATCGACCTGGCGCAGGTGGGCGACCTCATTGCCCGAGTGCATCAGCAGACGGCTCGCGTGGGGGTGCCGATCGCGCGTGAGACCTTCCGCTGGCCGCACGCGCAGTGGTGGCCAGACGCGCTGGCTCGGGCGCTGGTGCCTTCGAGCGATCCCGCGCGCGAGGAGCTGCGGCGCTTCTTTCGCGAGCAGGCCGCTGAGCTAGCTGACGCCTGGGCCGCACTCAGCAACCTCGCAGATGCCTGCCGAGCAGAGCACTTCGACCTGGTCCTGACCCACGGCGACTGGCCGTTCAACCTGGTGCGATCGGCCGACGGCTCGCTCCATCTGGTCGATTGGGATGAGCTGGTGCTTGCACCGCGTGAGCGCGACACCTGGTTCGACGCCGATGCCGGGGCATTTTCTCGCGGGTACCGCGGACGAATTGACTACGCGCCCAGCGAGCTAACCACCGCGTATTACGTGCACGGCCGCTATTTCGAGGACATGGTCGGGATCGTCCTGATCATCTTCGGCGAGCACGAGCGCCATCCTCCTGCTACGGCAGTGGCGGCCCTGAGAGGCGACTGGATGACGGGTCTTCGAGATCGGGCAGCGCGGTTTCGGCAGCGGCGGCGCTTCCTCGAACGAGTTCGCCGCGCCGCACTTGGGACACCCTTCGGGGGCCCTGCGCGCGCGGAACAAGTTGCCGCACCGCCGACACTGCCAGCGGTAGGCCAATTCGCGTACGAGGTCAGCGCGACTGATCAAACCGACCAGTCGACCCTGGGTGTCGATGACCGGCACCCGCTTGAGCCGCTGGGTCACCAGCAGCGCCCGCACCCGATCGACCGTAGCGGTGTCGGGCACGGTAATCACATCCCGGGTCATCACGTCGCGCACGGTCAAGCCGGTGCGAGCGATCAGGTCATACTCGCTGACGATCCCAGCGATGCTGCCATCTTCGCCGCACACGGGCGCGCCGCTGATGCGATGCTCCGAGAGCAGCGCGGCAGCTTCATGCACGGACGTCTCCGGCGCCAGCGTGAGTGGGTCGGGGGTCATAACGTCGCGCGCGGTCACCGGTAGCGCGCGTTCGTCGAGCGCCTCGATCTGCTCGAGCAGATACACCAATTCGTTGTCGTCGAGCGAGACCCCGAGCGTTGCCAGCGCCCCGGTGGGTGCCGCCAGCACCCAGGCGCGCAGCGCGGGCTCGCGGCGCAGTCGTTCGAGCAGCCCGGCGATGTGCTCGTTGCCCGCGAACGTATCGTCCAGGGCGGATGAACCAGCCCCTTGCATACTGGGATCCTACTGCATAGCCATCACGTGTCATCCCGAGCCTGCGAGGGATCTCGCGCCGGCAACTCGAGGTTTCCCGGTTAGTTCGGAATGACAAGCAAGTCGGCAACAATGACAGTGTGGCCCCGCCGCCCGCCTTTCGGACCGACCACGCAATCCTGGGTGCGGAGTACGACAACATGCTGGCCTGCATCCGCTGCGGGCTGTGTCTCACGTCGTGCCCGACGTACGTGCTGTCACTGCACGAGTCGGAAGGGCCACGCGGTCGGGTAGGCATGGCGCGCGCGCTGGCCGAAGGTCATCTTGACATAACGCCAGATTTGCTCGAGCACGAGTCGAACTGCCTGGTGTGCGACGCGTGCTCGGCGGTGTGCCCGGCGGGTGTGCACATGGACCCGCTGCAGGTGGTCCTGCGTGCGGCCATCGAGCCCTCGCGACACCGTTCCGTTGCCCAGCGGGTGCTGCGCGGCATCGTCTTCGGCTGGCTGTTCATGGACATGCGCCGATTCCGGCTGCTCGTGCGCCTGTTGTGGCTCTACCAGCAGCTCGGGTTGCGCTGGCTGGCGCGGCACGTCGGCGTTTTGCGCCTGCTGCGCATGCACGATCTCGATGGCCTCCTGCCGTCACTGCCCGGCCGATTCGTGGTGCCCAACGGCGAGGTCAGCGGCAGCGGCGAGCCAGCGGCCTTCTTCGCCGGCTGTGTGATGTCTACCGCGCTCGCGGACGTCGACCGGGCGACGCTGCGCGTGCTCGAGCGCGCCGGCTACCGCGTGACCAACCCGCGCTCACAGGGCTGCTGCGGTGCGCTGCATGCGCATGGGGGAGATCTCGTGCGCGGAAAGGAGCTCGCTCGGCGCAACATCGAAGCCTTCGAACACACCGAGGGTCCCATCGTCGTGAACTCGGCAGGCTGCGGCGCGATGCTCAAGGACTACGCCCACCACCTTGGAACCGACAGCGCCCGAGCGTTCTCCGCCCGCGTGCGCGATCTGAGCCAGGTCCTGCCGCAGCTGCCCATGAAGCGCGGCTACGCCCGCCGCGTGGTCTATCAGGACGCCTGCCACCTGCTGCACGCGCAGCGCATCTCGCGCCAGCCGCGCGATCTGCTGCGCTCGATCCCTGATGTGGACCTCGCCGAGATCGACGAGGCGGGCCTGTGCTGCGGCAGCGCGGGCATCTACAACGTCACCAACCCGAATCAGTCGCGCCAGCTCCAGCGCCGCAAGCTCGACAACGCGCTCCGCGCCGATCCCGAGGTCATCGTCACCGCCAATCCGGGCTGCCTGCTGCAGCTACGCGCGGGTCTCGCCGAGCGCGGCAGCACGGTCGAAGTCAAGCACATTGCTGAGGTCCTGGACGAGGCGAGTGCCCCGTGAGCCTGGCCACTGAGCTGCGTGACGTCGTTCAGCACGGCACGGTGATCGAAGCGCCCGCCGAGTTGCGCACCTACGCCTACGACGCCTCCTTTCTGACGCAGCTGGCGCCACGCTCGCCCGACGCGGTCGTAATTGCCAGGAGCACCGAAGACGTGTGCGCGGTCATGCGCTACGCCGACAGGCGGGGCATCCCGGTTACACCGCGCGGTGCGGCAAGCGGTCAGGCCGGTGGCGCGGTCGCCCTGGAGGGCGGCATCGTGCTCGCGCTGAACGCACTCAACCGAGTCCTGGAGATCGACGCCCCCAACATGCAGGTGATCTGCGAGCCGGGCGTGGTGCACGCGCAGCTCAACGAGCAGCTGAAGCCGTACGGGTTGATCTTTCCGCCAGACCCCGGCTCGAGCCGCATGGCGACCGTTGGCGGCATGGCATCGACCAACGCGCACGGTATGCGCGCGGTCAAGTACGGCCCAACCAGCACCTGGGTGCTCGGGCTGCAGGTGGTGCTGCCCAACGGTGAGGTCATCGAGACTGGCTCGGTCGGCTCGCGGGCCAAGCAGTCCTCGGCGGGGCTGGAGCTGACCAAGTTGATCGTGGGCGCGGAAGGCACGCTCGGGGTGGTTACGCGACTGCGCCTGAAGTTGATGGCCATCCCGCCGGCGCGGGCCATCGTCCTGGCGCTCTTCGATGTGCTCGAGGCGGCCGGCCAGGCCGTGCAAGCCGTGTCGGCAGCTGGAGTGACGCCTTCGGCCATGGAGATCCTCGATGAACGCAGCATCCAGGCGATCAACCTCTACCGACCGGCGATGAACCTGCCGCGGGTCGAGGCCATGCTGCTGTTCGAGGTGGATGGCAACCCGCCGGGTGTGCGGTGGGACGCCGAGCGCATCATCGAGGTCGTGAATCCGCTGGCACGGCAGACCGAGTGGTCAGATGAGCCAGCACGTATCGCGGCCTTGTGGGAGGCGCGATCGGTGGTGGGTGCGGCAGTCGGCATGCTCCGGCCAGGGTCCACTCGCGCGTATTGCGGTGAGGACATCGCCGTTCCGGTCGCGGCGATCCCCCAGGCGCTGCGGGCAATCCAGGACATCAGCGCGCGGCACGGGATCCTGGTTGCGACGTATGGCCACATCGGCGGCGGGGGTCTCCATCCTGGCCTGCTGATAGATGGTCACAACGCGGACGAAATCCAGCGCGCGCTGCGGGTCGCCGACGACATCCACCAGCTGGCGCTGCGCCTGGGCGGGACGGTGACGGGCGAGCACGGGGTTGGCGCCGCGCGCGCGCCGTACATGGCGCAGGAGCACGGGCCAGCCCTGGACGTGATGCGGCGACTGAAAACCGCGCTCGATCCGAACGGCATCATGAACCCGGGCGTGATCTTTGATGCGCCAACCCTGCCGTTCGAGCTGCCGCTGAGCGGCCCCGTGGGCGAGCCCGCCCAGGCCACGATCGACCCGGGCTAGACTCTGCCGTATGGCCACCAGTACATCTGCCGCCGAGTTCGTCCCCAAAACCGACGAGTTGCTCTACGAACGCCGCGGCGCGGTGGCCCTGCTCACGTTCAACCGGCCCCAGGCCCGCAATGCCCTGACCTGGGCCATGTACGAGGGTCTGCACGACTGCTGTGAGCATGTCGAGCAGGACGACAACGTCCGCGTGCTCATTCTGACCGGCGCGGGCGACAAGGCCTTCGTCTCGGGCACCGACATCTCCCAGTTCAAGTCTTTTTCCAAGCCCGAAGATGCGCTCACGTACGAGCGCAACAACAACAAATACGCCGGCCGCCTGGAAAGCTTGAAAAAACCGACGATTGCGATGATCCGTGGCGCGGCCGCGGGCGGCGGCGCGGCCTTCGCGATGTGCTGCGATTTGCGCATCGCGACGCCAGACGTTCGATTTGGCGTGCCGATCGCGCGCACTCTTGGCAATACCCTCTCCACGCAGAACTACAACCGGCTGGTGGCGCTAGTCGGGCCCGCACGAGCAAAAGAGCTGATCTTCACGGCTCGACTGGTCGGCGCCGAGGAGGGCA
>WNFU01013031.1_pt1 | contig 14562 bp, 16 predicted proteins | sample 5400121 | NCBI WGS metagenome assembly WNFU01 (sample SAMN13153360, study PRJNA577476) | soil metagenome | isolation source: 100 cm soil or saprolite under grassland replicate 1 | place: USA:California | collected 2016-06-15
GCACGCGCCAGTGGAAGAGCAGCGCCGAGAGCGCGCTCACCACGAGCACCAGCGGCAGCGCCCGGAAGGCGAGCACGAAGCTCGCCCCCGGATAGGTCTCGGCGAACGGAAGCGGCCCGCCGCCGAGAAACCCGAACGCGAACGCGGTTCCTTCGCGCGTCGCCTTTTCAAGAGCGTTCAGCGCGTCGTTGAGCGCGAAAAAGGCGTGCTTGACGGGTGGTGCCTTCAGCAGCACGACCCTCAGACCGAAGGTCAACAGCATCCCGGCGAGGACGGGCCGCCAGGCTACGCTCTTGCGGTCTTCGCCCAGAGACCAGGCGAGGGCATGCAGAAGAAAAAAGCCGATCAGGCTGTGAACGACGGACCAAGCGTCCATGCCCGAATTCGCGCCCGATCAGGACAGGCTTACGCCGAGCAGCATGCCGACGAGGTAGGTGACCGTCCCTGCGCCGCCGCCTATCGCGAGCATGCGCAGGCCGTCGCGAACGGCGCTGCGGCCCGTGAACAAGCTGATCACCGCGCCGACCCCGAACAAGGCGGCCCCGGTCACCGCGACCGCCGCAATCAGCGCGCCTTCGGCGCGCGCGATCAGAAATGGCGCAAGCGGCACGAGCGCGCCGACGCCGAACGCAAAAAACGAGGACAGCGCCGCTCCCCAGGGGGAACCAAGGTCTTCGGGATTGAGGCCGAGCTCCTCGCGCGCCAGCGTGTCGAGCGCTAGGCGCGGGTCGGCGATGGTGCGCGTGGCGAGCGCATGGGCGTCCTCGCGATTCATCCCTCGTGCCGCGTAGATCAACGCGAGCTCCTCGGCCTCTTCGTCGGGATACTCGTCGAGCTCGGCCTCCTCCAGCCCGATCTGGTGCTCGTACATCTCGCGCTGCGAACGCACCGAAACGTACTCCCCCGCAGCCATCGAAAAGGCGCCCGCGAGAAGACCGGCAATGCCCGACAGCAGGATGAAACCGGTATTCGAGGATGCTCCTGCGACACCGAGGATAAGACTCAGGTTCGATACCAGCCCGTCGTTGATCCCGAATACCGCCGCGCGCAGGTTTCCGCCGGCGCCGAAACCGCGGTGGCGCTTCCCGACCTCCTCGACCGAAGTCGGCGCCGGATGTCCGGGCGTGGCGTGGCTGTATACGGAGAGCCCGCGCACTTTCATAGCAGCAAGGACGCCGCGCATCGCGCGAGCGCCGTATCGCCGAACTAGACCCGCGACGATGCGGGAGCGCAGATCCGGAACGAAGGCAGGCACCGATGCGAGCCCCGCGTTCTTTGCCCAGATCGCGGCCTGCCCCTCGGCTTCGCGCGCGAGTTCGAGGAACAAGGTCGAACGCGGCGAGCCGCGCTCGACCTCGGCGATCACGCGGTAGAGGTAGGCCGAGCGTACTTCATCCAACCAGCCTTCGGTATGTGCCGCTTCGCCCATGGGCTCCCGATGCAGGCTTCATCCGCGCCCGCTCATCGAGCGGCGCCAAGGAAGGTCCCGCATTTTGGCATGCGTGAGAGCCTTTGTGCTTTTACCGCCGAAGGCTTGCCCGCCTCTGCGGTCGAGCTACGGGAGCCGCGCCGCGTTCGCACCCGCTATTCGCGGATCTTCCCCATTTTGACGAGCCGCGCGTGTATTGAGCTGAAAGTGCGCTGATGTTCGCGCGCCAGCTCGATTTCCGAGCGACCTGAGTCGAAACCCGCGGCGAGCCGCACGTCCTCCTCGTTCGACCAGGGCTTTCCGGCGTTGGCCGGAAGCCGCTGGCGGCGCTGCTCCCACTCGCTCGCGCGCTCCAGTGCCCGGGTCGCGATGAACAGGGCGCGCACCGTGTCGGGTTTCTGGTACGGGCTGCCTTGCGGGTAGACCTCGCCGCTTTCCGGATCGACCCCGTCGGCGAGCGCCCGGACGATCTGCAATGCCTGAATCTCGTTCATGTTCTCTCTCCCTAAAAAGGACCGCATCAACATGAACGAACAAGCCGAGCGCCGGATGACGCGCGCTTCAGTCTTCGTCGGCGCCGGTGACCACGGCGCGGATCGCGTCAAAGGAAAAGCCGCGCGACTGGAGAAACCGCATCTGCCTCGCGCGCTCCTCGCGCGTTCTGGGAGCGCTCCGGAACTTCCTGCGCGCGCGGTTTTCGACGCCTTGTCGGCCAGGTCCTTATCAAGGCCTCTCGCGCGCAGCTCGTGCGCGATGCGCGCAGCGCCGAACTTGCGCGAAAGCGCGTGAGCGCGGGATTCGGCGTAGCGCTCGTCGGAGAGGAGTTTCCGACGCGACAGATCGTCGAGCAGGGCCTCGAGATCGTCCCCGGGCCGCGAATGCACCCGGAGCTTCTTCGCGAGCTCGGCGCGGCTATGCTCGCGCCGCGCGAGCAGCCGCAGGGCCCGCTCGCGCAAGCTGGGCTCGCGCCGCATCGGCCGCCTAGACCTCGGCGGTGACGGGAGTCGATGCCTCCGGATTCTTTATGCCAAGCTTCTCGCGGATCTTCGCCTCGATCTCGGCGGCGAGCTCGGGGTTCTCCTTGAGAAACTCGCGGGCGTTGTCCTTGTGTCGAACAGCGCCTCGCGGAAGGGCGGCGCGACCTTGTTCTTCACGACCTTGACGCGGGTCTCGGAGCCGACCACCTCGTCGCCGCGCTTGATGCTGCCGATGCGCCGGATGTCCAGGCGCACCGAGGCGTAGAACTTGAGCGCGTTGCCGCCGGTGGTGGTCTCGGGATTGCCGAACATGACGCCGATCTTCATGCGGATCTGGTTGATGAAGATCACCAGCGTATTCGTTCGCTTGATGTTGGAGGTGAGTTTCCTCAAAGCCTGGCTCATCAGACGCGCCTGAAGGCCCATCTGCGGCTCGCCCATCTCGCCCTCGATCTCGGCTTTGGGCGTGAGCGCGGCGACCGAGTCGATCACGATCACGTCGACCGACCCCGAGCGCACCAGCATGTCGGCGATCTCTAGGGCCTGCTCGCCGGTATCCGGCTGGGAGATGAGCAGCTCCTCGATTTTCACGCCGAGCTTGGCGGCGTACTGCGGGTCGAGGGCGTTCTCCGCGTCGATGAACGCCGCGGTTCCGCCCAGCTTCTGCACCTGGGCGATCACCGAAAGCGTGAGGGTCGTTTTCCCCGAGGACTCCGGTCCGTAAATCTCGACCACCCTTCCGCGCGGGAGCCCGCCGACCCCGAGCGCGATGTCCAGCCCCAGCGACCCGGTCGACACGACCTGCACGTCCTGCGCGGCCTGGGAGTCCATCTTCATGATGGAACCCTTGCCGAACTGCTTTTCGATCTGCGCCAGGGCGGCTTGCAGGGCCTTGGCCTTGCCTTCTTCCATGACTTTCCCTTCGTTGACCATGGGATTATCCCTCATATTAAACGTTGCAGCGGACGCCGGCGCCGCATCCACGTCCCCCGTCGATCGGCGCAACCGAAACAAGAAACTGCCTCCTTGTCGCTCCCTCGCGTCAGCCTTCGAGGGGTGCTTCGCCGCTAGAACGCGCGGACGAAACAGCGGTTGACCTGGATTTTTATACAGTTCCCAAGGAAATGCAAGCCCCCAAAACGAATCAAGGGCTTAGGCAGGCAAGCCGGGGGGGTCGCCGCCGGGCCCGGCATTCCGAGGCTCGGCCGCCAGGTGATCCCAGGTACAAGCCGGCCAAGGGGAATAGAATCCGCCTTTTACGCGAGGCTGGAACACGAAAGGCGGAGGAAGCGGCTCATGTGGACGGTATTGAATGCGGATGCGCTTCGAGAGGCCGCTCTGGTCACCGAGCCCTTTCCGCATCTCATCGTCGGCAACATCATCCGCCCGGAGGCTCTCCCGGAAGTGGTGGCGAGCTTTCCGCGCATCGGCAAGCGGGGGAGCTTTCCGCCGGAAGCCGTTTCGTGTTCGGGCCGCTTTGCGACGCTCATCGTGGAGATGCACAGCGTCGAGCTGAGGGACCTGGTGGGCGAGCGCCTGGGCATGGATCTGAAGGACAAGCCGCCGATGCTCACGGTTCGCGGCCGCACCGGGAAAAAGGACGGCCGCATCCACACCGATTCCAAATCCAAGCTGGTCACCGTTCTTCTCTACCTGAACCCCGGCTGGAGCGCGCCCGAGGGGCGCCTCCGGCTCCTCTACAACGACCGGGATCTGAGCCCTTACGCCGCGGAAGTGTCTCCGGATGCCGGACGATGCCTGATCTTCAAGGTCACGCCCAACTGCTGGCACGGACATGAGCCTTTCGAAGGCGAGCGGCGCACCATCCAGCTCAACTACGTCGCTTCCGAAGAAGCTCGCGCGCGGGACCTGAAGCGGCACCGCTTCAGCGCGTTCCTGAAAGGACTCCTTTCGAGGAAAGATGAAAAGAGTCCTGCTCATTAAGCTGACTTCCCTCGGCGACCTGATCCACGCGCTTCCGGCGCTGAGCGACGCGAAGAGCGCGCGTCCGGAACTCGAATTCGACTGGGTCATCGACGAGAATTTCCAGGAGATCGCCGCTTGGCATCCGGCGGTGAAAGGCGTCATCACGACCAATCACCGCAAATGGCGCGAAGCGCTGGCGCACCCGTCGACCCTGGGCTCCATTTCCCGCCTCGTCGCGGAGATCAGGGCCGTGGAATACTACCTCGTCATCGACGGGCAGGGCAATTTCAAGACGGCGCTGCTCTCGATGTTCACCAAAGGACCGCGGGCCGGCTTCGACCGGCACTCGGTGCGGGAATGGATCGCCCATCTCGCGTATCAAAGGCGGTTCGCCGCGTCCAAGAGCGCGCACGCCATCGACCGCCTGAGGCGCTTGTTCGCGTCCGCCCTGGACTACCCGATTCCCGTCTCGCCGCCCGATTTCCGGATCCAAAGAGAGCGGTTCGTCGAGCCGAAGGTCGATCTGCCCAGTGAGTACCTGGTCTTCGTCCACAACGCGAGCTGGAAGACGAAGCTCTGGCCCGAAGCGCATTGGGCGGAGCTCCTCAAGAAATCGGTTCAGGCCGGATTCAAGGTGCTGTTGCCCTGGGGAAACGCTATGGAAGAGGCGAGAGCGAGGCGCCTCGCCGTCCATCCCGAGGTTCAGGTGCTGCCCAAGCTCACGCTTTCCGAAATGGGCTACGTGATCGAGAGGGCGAGGGCTTGCGTCTGCATGGACACGGGGCTCAGCCACCTGGTCGCGGCGCTGAACGTGCCTTCGATCACCCTCTACGGATCGACCGACTCCGGGCTCATCGGGGCATCCGGCTCCTCGCAGGTGCACCTGCGGTCCGACCTTCCCTGCTCTCCCTGCCGGAAAAAGACCTGCCGCTACACCAGAGGGGACAATCCGTGCCTGCAGCAAATCACGCCGGACAGGGTCTACACGGAGTTATTGCGCCAGGTCGGCCCGCGACACGGACCCGAAGTCAGGCAACTCCAAGCCTCACCGGAATCCGCCTCGGTCCGAAGGCTTTCTTGAACAGCTCGAAGCGTCCCTCGATCGCCCCGCCGCATTCCTTGCACCGGCCGTCCGCAGTGACACGGTAGTCGAGGATGCTGTACCAATCCCGCGCGATCACGGAGTGACCGCAGTGCGGGCAGTAGGTGCTGCCCCCTTCGGGATCGTGCACGTTGCCTGTATACACATAGTGCAGGCCGTATCCCAGCGCGATCTTGCGGGCGCGCGTCAGCGTCGCGGCCGGCGTGGGCGGTATGTCCATCATCTTGTAATCGGGATGGAAGGCGGTGAAGTGCAGCGGTACATCCGGCCCCAGTTCCGTTGCGATCCAGCGGCACTCGGCGTCGATCTCCGAGTCCGAGTCGTTCCTGCCGGGGATGAGGAGCGTCGTGATCTCGAACCAGACGCGGGTCTCGTGCCTGAGGTAGACGAGCGTGTCGAGGACGTCCTTCAGATGCGCGCTGCAGGTCCGGAAGTAGAACTCCTCGGTGAAGGCCTTCAGGTCGACGTTCGCCGCGTCCATCTTGGCGTAGAACTCGCGCCGCGGGGCGTCGTGCATGTAGCCGGCGGTGACCGCTACGGCTTTCACCCCGACCTCTCGGCAGGCGTCGGCGATGTCCATCGCGTACTCGGCGAAGATCACCGGATCGTTGTAGGTGAAGGCGACGCTCCTGCAGCCCAGCTCGAGCGCGGAGCGCGCGAGCCGCTCGGGACTCGCGCTGTCGGCGAGGGTGTCGATGTCGCGCGACTTGGAGATGTCCCAGTTCTGGCAGAACTTGCAGGCGAGATTGCAGCCCGCGGTACCGAAGGACAGGATGCTCGAGCCCGGGTAGAAATGGTTGAGCGGCTTCTTTTCCACCGGGTCGATGCAGAAGCCCGAGGAGCGGCCGTAGGTGGTGAGCACCATTCGGTCGTGCTCGCGCATGCGCACGAAACACGCGCCTCGCTGGCCTTCGTGCAGCCGGCAGTCGCGCGGGCACAGGTCGCACTGCAGCCTGCCGTCCTCCAGCAGGTGCCACCAGCGGCCGACGTAGGGTTTTTCGAGCACGGCGCTCATTGCCGGAACTCCACTTCGCGCCATTTGAGCACGGTGTAGCGCTTCACCCGGCACTGCCCGGTGCTCGCGTTTTGCGGGATCCCCGCTTTTTGCTTGAGATGCGCGATGAACTGCTCCGGATCGGGCAGCCCTTCCCAGACCTGCGGGAGGAAAGTCGCCCGCTTTTCCCCGTCACCCTGCTCAAGGATGATCCCGTCCACGCCGGGGCGGAGCTGCGCGATGAGGTCCGCGTGGTCCTCGAACAGCAGCCGCTTCGGCGCCGAGAGCAGCGACACCTCGATATCCGTGCGCGAAAATTCTTCGCGCGCGAGAGGCTTGAAGCGCGTGTCCTGGAACGCCGCGGCGCGGGCGTTCTCGGCGACGTCATCGGCGAGGGGCCGCTGCGCTTCGAGTGTGCCGACGCAGCCGCGCAGCTCTTCGCCCAGTTGGAGCGTGACGAAGCTCGCGCGCCATTCCTTCAACCAGGGCTCGTCGACGTCCTGCACGCGGGAGCCCGTGCCGAGGACCTCCGAGATCGAAGCGCGCGCGATCTGCAAGAGCTTTCTTCCATGCTCCGCTTCGTAGCGCGGGCTCTCGGGGGCGAGCGCGAAGGAGGCGTAGCCGACCACCTGGTCCCTGCCGCCGGCGGTGTCGCCGGAATTGCGGCAGTCGAGCAGTTTCGGCGCGAGGCCTTTGCGCTTGGCCGCGATCAGGGCGCCCGCGACCGGCGTCGCCCCGCAGGCCTGCTCGTGCGAGATTTCCGCGTCGAAGCCGAGGATCGCCCGAACGGTGGCGCCGTCGATCCGGCGCGCTTCCTCGTAGGAATGGTAGTGCGAGAGGTCCGAGCTGATCACGATCAGCGTCTCGGCGCCGCCCCACAAGCGCTCGATCACTTCGGCGACCTTCTCGGGAGTCACGGCGCCGACCACCAGAGGCACGAGCGAGAATTCGCCCAGCACCTGCTGCAGGAACGGCAGCTGCACTTCGAGCGCGTGCTCCTGCGCGTGCGTTGCGGCCGATTCCACGACCTGAGGCAGATCGCGGATCGACGCGATCGCCTCGCAGTCGACTGGAACCCGGCCGAGCGGCGTCTCGAAAGCTCTGGCCGCGGGCAGCGCGAGGCCGCGCACGGGAACACGGTGGCAGGGGCCGAGGACCACCACGCGGCGGACGATGCCGCGCGCGGGACGCAGCAGGTCGTAGGCGCTCGCTGCGACCGGCCCGGAATAGATATAGCCGGCGTGAGGGACGATCACCGCCTTGGGAAATCCCGGCGCGAGAAGCGTTTCCTCGGTCTGGTCGAGATAGGCGGCGACTTCATCGGCGAGCGCGCGAGGATCGCCAGGATAGAAGAGCTTGGCAACCGCGGGCGGCCGCACGTCCGTATTCCGGGAAAGACTCATGCCCTCAATATAAGCCAGTTGCTCGCCGGACCCAAGCCTGCGCTTTTCAGCGCGGAAGCGGCCCGCGGTACCGGGCCGTCCACGGTTCGCGGACGTCTCTCGCGCGCGCTTCCCCCGCCATGGTTTGACCGTCGACCTTGCCTTCGAGGGCGATGAGCCGGCCCCGATACAGCAGGCCGAAGCGAACGCTCACGCCGCGCACCGCCAAGTCCCTGAGCGGCAGAACCTCCTTCGCGTCTTTCGCGGTACCGCTCAGAGAGTCGGGTTCCTGCGCGATGTTCAGGGTCAAGGGCCCGCCGGCAAGCTTTTGGGGGAAAGACAGCTCCCAGACGCCCTGCACGCGCGCCGGAACGACGTAGTAAAAAAGCCGCGTCCACGCGGTGCCGCTGATCATTTCCTTTTCCGGGACGTCCATCGACAGCTCCTTGTCCGGCGGCCAGGGCGCAAGCGGGTAATCGTGCGACACGATGCGCGCGCCGGGACGCAGTTCCGCGCGGAGCTTGGGGACGAGGCGCGTGGTGAACCGCGGCAGCAGGTACAGCATCACCACGGACGCATCCTTGATGTCGGCCTCGAAGAGGTCGCCCTGCACGAATTTGACGCGATCGTCGACCCCCTCGTGCTTCGCCCCGATCCGCGCCATCTCGACGAGCTCGGTCTGCAGCTCGACGCCGACCCCGCGCGCGCCGAAGCGCTTCGCGGCGGCGATCACCAGGCGCCCGTCTCCCGAGCCGAGGTCGTACACGACGTCATCGCCGCGGATATCGGTGAGCTTGAGCATTTCATCGACGATCACCCAGGGCGTGGGGACGTAAGGGCCCGCGATGTTGTCTTTCTCCTCCGCGCTCTGCGCCGCGGCAGGCTGCGCCGCACCGAGCACCAGGGCGAGCGCAATGCAACGGACCCCCGAATTCATCCTTCCTCCAGTCTTTCGAGCAGGCCTTGCAGCGCGGCGATCACCGATTGCCGCCGCACGCTTTCGCGGCCGCCCGAAAAACGGCGGGTGACGCTTTCGGGAACCCTCCCCTTGCGGGACCATGCGAAGCACACCATGCCGACGGGCTTCTCCTTCGTGCCGCCGGTCGGGCCGGCGATGCCGGTCACCGCGACCGCAACCTGCGCGCGGCTGCGCGCGAGCGCCCCGGACGCCATTTCCCGCGCGGTCGCCTCACTCACCGCGCCGTGCCGGAAAAGAGTCCTGGCGCGCACGCCGAGCAGCTCCTTCTTGGCTCCGTTCGAATAGGTGACGAAACCGCGATCGAACCACTCGGAGCTTCCCGGCACGGAGGTCACCGCCTGCGCGATCCAGCCGCCGGTACAGGATTCCGCGGTCGCGAGCTCCAGGCCCCGCGCCTTCAGCCGGACGCCGATCCGCCTCGCCAGAGCCGGGAGCTTGTCGCGAGCCATCAGCCGAGGATCTGCTTCACGAGCGCCATGAGGAGCAGGGTGTAGAACGCCGCGACGATGTCGTCGAACATCACGCCGAGGCCCCCTTTCACCGAGCGGTCGATATGGCGGACCGGCGGGGGCTTGACCACGTCGAAGAAGCGAAACGCGACGAACGCGAACCCCCACCACGCCCAGTCGGCCGGCGAAAGCAGCAGCACCAGCAGCATCGCGACCACTTCGTCCCAGTTCATTGCGCCGTGGTCGGCGATGCCGAGGTCCCGACCGGTGCGCTCGCAGGCCCAGATGCCGACCCCGAAAAAAACCACGATGAGCCCGAAGAGCGCGAGCGGCGGGAGCCACGCGTCGAGCACGATGAAGAGCGGAAACGCGAGCAGCGTGCCCACCGTGCCCGGGGCCGCCGGCGCGAGCCCCGTGCCGAACCCCAGGGCGATGAAATGGGCCGGGTGGGCGAAGGTGAAGCCGAGTGTGGGCCGCCAGATCATGCGAAGTGATCGAAGCCCTTGCGCGAAGCGGAAATGATCTTGCCCTGCGCGTCGCGCAGCGTCGCCACGGGCTTGCCCGGAACGGCGGCGCCGATGCGCGTGAGCGAGAGTCCCAGGTCGCCTCCGACCGCCTCGATCTCGGCGCGCTTCGAGGGCGGTGCCGTGAACACGAGCTCGTAGTCGTCGCCGCCTGCGAGCAGGCAATCGGCGGCGAGCGCCGGGTCCGCGCATTCGGCGATCGCTCGCGCGCGCGGCAGGCTCTCCCAGGCGAGCTCGGCGCCGACTCCGGAGGCTTCCAGGACATGGCCGAGATCGGCGAGCAGGCCGTCGGAGATGTCGATCGCGCTGCGCGCTAGGCCCCGCAGCCGTCCGCCCAGCTCGACACGCGGCTCGGGCGCGTGCAGGCGCTCGAGGCACGCCTCGCGCGCCGGACTTTCGAGCGTCACGCGACGTTGCAAGTAGGCGAGCGCGAGCGCCGCTTCGCCCGTCGCGCCCGACACCCAGATATCGTCCCCGGCGAGCGCGCCGTCGCGGCGCAGCGCGAGGTCCGCCGGCACTTCGCCGATCACCGTGACCGAGATCGCGAGCGGCCCCCGGGTCGTGTCCCCGCCGATAAGCTCCACTTCAAAACGCGCCGCGAGCCGGAAGAAGCCTTGCGCGAACGCGGCGATCCACTTCTCGTCCGCCTCGGGCAGCGCGATCGCGAGGGTGGCCCAGCGCGGGTCGGCGCCCATCGCGGCGAGATCCGAGAGGTTGACCGCGAGCGCCTTGTGCCCGAGCTTGCCGGGCTCGGCATCCGGAAAAAAATGGCGCCCGGCGAGCAGCATGTCGGTCGAGATCGCGAGCGTCATGCCGAGCCGGGGCTGGAGCAGCGCGCAGTCGTCGCCGACCCCGAGCACCGCCGTCGGCGCGGGTCGGGTGAAGTACTTCCGGATGATGTCGAACTCGGAGGCCACCGGTATCAGTACGTCCTTCGCGCCCTTCGCCGTCAAGCTCTTTGCTTTCTTTCGTCCGGACGCAGCGTCAAAGCGAGCTTGTCGAGCACGCCGTTCACATACTTGTGGCCGTCGGTTCCGCCGAACGACTTGGCGAGCTCGACCGCCTCGTTGATCACGACCTTGTAGGGGATATCGGGGGCGTTCTTCAGCTCGAACGCCGCGAGCAGCAGGATCCCGCGCTCGACCGGCGAGAGCTCCTTGGGCTTGCGATCGAGCGCGGGCGCGATCAGCTGCTCGAGCGCACCGGCGTGCTCGATCGTGCCCTGGAGGAGGCGCGCGAAGTACTTGGAGTCGGCCTTGCCGAATTCCTTGGATTCAGCCAGCTGGGCCTGCAGGCCGGCCGCGTCGTCGCCCGAGAGCTGCCACGCGTACAGGCCCTGCAGCGCGAGCTCGCGCGAGCGGCGCCGCGCCGATTTCATTTGTGGCTCTTGGCGATGCTCTTGGTGATGTTCTTGCCGAGGTTCGCCATCTCCACCGCGACCTCGGCGCAGTCCCTGCCCTTTTGCGCGGCGCGCGCCTGAGCCTGCTCCTCGGTGTCGGTGGTGAGGATGCCGTTCGCCACCGGGACGCCGCTGTCCAACTGCACCTGCGCGAGGCCCGAGGCCGATTCGTTCGCGACGATGTCGAAATGACGGGTCTCGCCGCGTATGACCGCGCCGAGCGCGATCAGGGCGTCGTACTTTTCCGTGTTGGCGAGCCCCTGCAGGGCGAGCGGCGCCTCGAGCGAGCCCGGCACCGAAACCACCGTGAGCGCCGTGACGCCGAGCTCGGCGAGCCGCTTGCGGCAGGCCTCGAGCATCGCGACGCCGATTCTCTCGTTGAAGCGCGAGCGCACGATACCGACCCGCAGGCCCTCCCCGCTCAAGTCGGGCTTGATCTCCGTCATCAGGAGTCCCGCGTCTTCGCCGCCTTTTCCGCGTAGCCGGTGACCTCGAGCTCCCATCCTGCCATGCTGGGCATTTTGCGGGGCGAGGCCATCAGGCGCATCTTGCCGACCTTGAGATCGCGCAGGATCTGAGCGCCGATCCCGTAGGTGAGGAAATCCATCCTCGAGGGCCCCTCCGGCCGCTCGGGCGATGCGACGCGCTCGATCAGCTGAGCGGGGCTCTGCGCGCAGTCGAGCAGCACCATGATCCCCTTGCCCTCGGCGGCGATCCGCTCGAGCGCGTCGTCCACCGACCACGAGTGCGTCCCCGGGCCCGCTTCCAGCAGGTCGAGGAGCGAGAGCGGCGCGTGCACGCGCACCAGCGTCTCCCTGTCCGGCGCGATCTCGCCGCGCACGAACGCAAGCTGGGTCTCCCCCGACAGCTTTTCCAGGTAGGCGATCAACCTGAACGGCCCGAAGCGCGTCTGGATCGTGCGCTCGGTGACGCGCTTGATGAGCGACTCGTTCTGGCTGCGGAAATGGATGAGGTCGGCGATCGAGCCGATCTTGAGCCCGTGCTGCTTCGAGAACTCGATCAGATCCGGCAGCCGCGCCATGGTGCCGTCGTCCTTCATGATCTCGCACAGCACCGCTGCCGGGTGAAGGCCCGCGAGCTGCGCGAGATCGCAGCAGGCTTCGGTGTGGCCGGCGCGCACCAGCACCCCGCCCGCTTGCGCGATCAGCGGAAACACGTGACCCGGCTGGACGATGTCCGCCGGCGTCGCCTTGGGCGAGGCCGCCACCTTGATGGTGTGCGCGCGGTCCGCCGCGGAGATGCCCGTGGTCACGCCCGATGCCGCCTCGATGGATACGGTGAAGTTGGTCCCGTGCACCGAGCGGTTGCGCGCGACCATCGGAAGGAGGTTCAGGCGCTCGGCGTGCGCCTCGGTGATCGGCATGCAGATGAGGCCCCTGCCGAACTTCGCCATGAAATTGATCTTCTCCGCGGTGACGAATTCCGCGGCGAAGATGAGATCGCCCTCGTTCTCGCGATCCTCGTCGTCGACGAGGACCGCCGTCCGGCCCGCTTTCAGCTCGGCGATGATTTCGGGAATCGAATTGAGGCTCATGAGCGTCGCCCGTTTCTATGCGCGGATTTTACGCCTATCGGCGCTGCAACGGCCCGCGGCTACAAGATGATCCCTCATCCCCATCCCTTCTCCCGGCGGGAGAAGGGTGTTAACTTTTGCGCTTGAGCTCGATCGAGGCGATCATCGGCGAATAGGTCTGGAAGGTGCGCTCGACGCCCTCGCCCGAGGACACCTTGCGCACGGTGAACGAGGAGTTGATGCCGCGGTTCTTCTTGGCGATCACCACGCCCTCGTAGGCCTGTAAGCGCTTGCGCTCGCCTTCGACGACGCTCACGTTCACGATCACCGTGTCGCCCGCGGAAAACTCGGGGAGCTTGCGCCCCATGCGCTTGATCTCTTCCTCTTCGAGCTTCTGGATCAGGTTCATCGCCTTACTCCTTGTCCAATTCCTTCTTGAATTCATCGAGCAGCTTGCGTTCGACCTCGCTCATCCCGCGCCGCTCGAGGAGCTCCGGCCGCCTCAACCAGGTGCGGCCGAGCGACTGCTTCAACCGCCAGCGCTCGATTCTCGCATGGTGCCCTGACATCAGCACCGGCGGCACGGCTTCACCCTCGTACACCTCCGGCCGCGTGTACTGCGGGCAGTCGAGCAGCCCGTTCACGAACGAGTCCTGCTCGGCCGACAACCCGTCTCCGAGCGCTCCCGGCAGCTGCCTCACGATCGCGTCGATCAGCACCATCGCCGCGAGCTCGCCGCCGGAGAGGACGTAATCGCCGATCGACAGCTCCTCGTCCACCGCGCGGGCGATCAATCGCTCGTCCACCCCTTCATAGCGCCCGCACAACAGCACCAGGCGAGATTCTTCCGCCAGCGCCATCACCTTCTTGTGATCCACCACCGACCCTTGAGGCGAGAGATGGATCACTTTCGCATCGCCTTGCGCCGCGGCCTTCGCCGCGGCGATCGCCTTTTCCAAGGGCTCGGCGAGCATCACCATGCCGGGCCCGCCCCCGTACGGCCGGTCGTCGACCGTGCGGTAATTGTCCGTCGTGAAATCCCGCGGATTCCACAGCGCGAGGCTCCACAGCGCCTGCTCCAGCGCCCGGCGCGTCACGCCCCAGTCGAGATCGACTCTCCGGATCACTTCACCTGCGACCGGCAGGAGCCGCTGTCCGCCCTCGTGATCGACGCGCATCACTTCGTGCGCGCCGCCGTCGAAGAACCCCGCCACCCGGCCGAGCCGCACGCCTTCCCGGTTCACCACCTCGAGCCCGATCAGATCGGCCTGGTAGAACTCGTGCTCCGCGGGCTTCGGCAGATCCTCGCGCCTCACCGCGACCTCGGCTCCGCGGTACGCGCCCGCCTTGTCGGGATCGTCGCATCCCGCGAAGCGCGCCACCAGGTAAGCGCCGTGCGCGCGGCACTCCGCCACCGCGACTTCACTCAGCTTCCCCGGCTTGCCGATCCACCACGCGGAAAACTTGCAGAGGTTGCCGCTATCGGAGCCGAAGGGCTGGACCTTCACCGCGCCCTTCACGCCCCAGGGCGCCGTCACGCGCCCCATCACCACCCATCCGGTTGGCCCGCTCGTCGCCAACCCGCCCCGCGGCGCTACTTGGCCGGGGCCGCGGCGGCCGGCGCCTGGTAGCCCTTGAAAAGGCGCGCCACCGTGGGAGAGAGCCTCGCGCCCTTCCCCCGCCAGAAATCGAGCCGGTCGGTCGCGAAGCGCAGCGACTCGCGGCCCTCCGGCGCCTTCGGATCGTAGAAGCCGACGCGCTCGATGAAGCTCTTGTTGGCGGCCCTGCGCGAATCGGCGACCACCACGTTGAAAAAGGGCCGTCTCTTGGCCCCGCCGCGCGAAAGACGAATCACAACCATGATGAA
>WNFU01011825.1_pt1 | contig 14559 bp, 10 predicted proteins | sample 5400121 | NCBI WGS metagenome assembly WNFU01 (sample SAMN13153360, study PRJNA577476) | soil metagenome | isolation source: 100 cm soil or saprolite under grassland replicate 1 | place: USA:California | collected 2016-06-15
GGTGCCGAAGGCGCCGATTCGACCGTCGAGCTTCGACACCCGCGAGCCGTCGCCCAGCGACGTCTCGCCCGTGTCTCCGGCACGCGTGTAGATGCGCGTGAGCCGAACGGGCTCGTCGCGCCGCCGGCGCGCGCTCACCGCGGCCTCCGGACAATCGGCGCGAAATCGGCGCAGACCGCTGCGTCGAGCGCCGGTATCGTCGATCCCGAGGGTGGTGGGATTTCACCCCACCCTGTTGGGTGGGGGTCCCGCGCGCGCGTGTACATAAAGGAGATCGAGCGATCCACCGTCAGCGCACCGCGAAGGAACGTTCCGTCAGGCCCATGATCGACCGCGCGATCACCAAACGCTGGATCTCGCTCGTGCCCTCGTAGATCTCGGTGATCTTCGCGTCTCGGTAGTACCGCTCGACGGGGAATTCCTTCGTGTATCCGTAGCCGCCCAGGATCTGGATCGCCTCGGCCGTTTGCCGCCGTGCCATCTCCGAGGCAAAGAGCTTCGCCTTCGCACCCTCCTCGGTGTGCCGGCGCCCTTGCTGCTTCAACCAGGCGGCGCGATAGATCAGCAGCCGGGCGGCGTCGATCTCCATCGACATGTTCGCAAGCTTGTGCTGGATGGCCTGGAAGTCTCCGATCCGGTGGCCGAACGCGCGCCGCTCCAGTGCGTACTCCCTCGCGACGTCGTAGCCCGCCTGGGCAATGCCGAGCGCTTGCGCGGCGATCCCGATGCGGCCCCCGTCAAGCGTGGTCATCGCAACACGGAAGCCGCGGTTCTCCTCGTGCAGCAGCCGGTCGCGTCCGACGCCGGCGCCCTCGACGACGATGTCGTTCGTCACGGAGGAGTTGAGACCGAGCTTCTCCTCGTCACGCGTCACGCGCACGTGCTCCGCGTCGAGGATGAACGCGCTGATCCCTCGCGCGCCGGCCGTGTCGGCGTCCGTGCGCGCAAACAACAAGAACGTCCCCGCGTAGCGTCCATTCGTGATCCATTGCTTCGCGCCGGTGATCGTCCAGCCGTCGCCGCTCGGCTCTGCCCGCGTGCGCAACGCGCCGGCATCCGAGCCGGCCTCCGCCTCCGTGAGCGCAAATGCGCCGAGCTGCTCGCCGCGCGCGAGCGGCGGCACGAAGCGGGACTTCTGCTCGTCCGTGCCGAAGGACAGGATCGGCAGGGACACCGCGCTCGTGTGCACGGCAACGGTCACCCCGACGCCGGCGTCGGCGCGCGAGAGCTCTTCGAGCACGAGGATGTAGGAAAGGAAGTCGGCGCCCGCCCCGCCGTATTCCTCCGGAACGCAGGCACCCATGAGTCCCAGCTCGGCGAGCTTCCCGAACAGCTCACGCGGGAAGCGATGCTCGCGATCCCACTCCGCCGCGTACGGATCGATCTCGGCGCGTGCAAATTCGCGCGTCAGCGCCTGAATCTCACGCTGATCGGTCGTTAGCTCGAAGTCCACCTGAAGTCGATGATAGACGCGCGCACGCTCTGAACACCCTTGCTCAGCAGAGACGCAAAGGGCCGGAGGGTAGAGCAGGCGTGGCCGCTCTACCTCGAGGCCGGACTCACGCGGGCGGGGACGCGAAGCGCCACCGCTCGCGGACCAACTCCCATTCGCCGACCACGGGCCGGTGAGAGTGCGCGGGCTCGGCCCGCGCACGTTTCGTCGCGAAGCGGGCGATCCAAGATCCGACCGAAAGCGCAAGCTTTCGCTCGGCTACGCGGCGCTCAGCTCGCGCCGGATCTCCCGCAGGCCCTGCTCGACGGAGACAAATGCATCGACGACGTCCGGATCGAACTGTCGCTTCCGCTGCTCGAGGATCTCCGCGTGCGCGGCCTTCCAGCTCAGCGCCCGCCTGTACGGACGGTTGCTCGTCATCGCGTCGAGCGCGTCGGCGACGGCGAAGATCCGCGCCCCCAACGGGATCTCGTCGCGGCTGAGCCCGTCCGGATACCCACGTCCATCCCAGCGCTCGTGGTGTGACCGGACGATCTTGAGACCCTCGCCCTTGAGAAAGGCGACGCCGGACAGCATCGCCTCGCCGAGGACCGTGTGCGTCTGCATGCGGCGGCGCTCCGCGGGGCTGAGGGGACCCGGCTTCTGCAAGATCCCGTCGGGGATGCCGATCTTGCCGACGTCGTGGAGCAGGAATCCATACGGCGTGCTCCTGTCGCGTGTCACGGTGTCCTCGCCGACGGCATCCGCAAGAGCGCTCGCGTAGCTCTGCACCCGCTGGGAGTGTGCGCGGGTGCCGGTGTCCTTCGACTCCAACGCGCTTGCCAGCGCGGACACGGTCTGCATGTACGCGCTCTGCACGAGCTCGCGCTGGCCGCGCTCGAGCTCGAGCATGTGACGGAGATCGCGCGCGTAGAGGAGGAGCGCTTCCTCGGGGCCCTTGCGGCGCTTCCTCGTGGCGCGGTACGGCACGCCGTAGAGGCCGCCGGCGAGGCGCTCGGCCACCGCCAGCAGCTCGAGCGGGCTGAAGGGTTTGCGCACGAACGCCTCCGCTCCGACACGCTTCGCCGCGGCGCCCGTCCCCCCGTTCGATCCGGTGAGCAGGATGATCGGAATGTCCTTCGTCGCCGAGGCGCCCTTCAACTCGGCGCACAGCTCGAGTCCCGTCGTTCCCGGCATGTTGACGTCGAGGACGATCACGTCGGGACGAGCCGCGCGAATCTTTCTCCGCGCCGCTTGCGCGCTCTCCGCTTCCACGACTTCGACGTCCGCAACCTCGAACGTCGTTCTCAGCAACATGCGAAGAGCAGGATCGTCGTCCACCAGCAGGATCCGCAAAACGCGAGACCTCCCTTTTCCCGTACCTGGAACCAGTTGTCGGCAGCGGGCGCTTCGGGCTTGAGTCCCGTCGATAGAGACGCCTCTAGCTGCGAAAACCCTGCACAGAGGCGGTTTTTATGCCTTCTTAGGAGTACTCGTAGAAGCCGGAACCGGTCTTTCGGCCCAGATTTCCGGCCGCGACGTGCTCTCGGAGGAGCGGACAGGGTGCGTAGCGGTCGTCGCCGAGGCCTTCCTGCAGGACTTCCATGATCGCCACGCAGGTGTCGAGACCGATCAAATCGGCGAGCGCGAGGGGGCCCATCGGATGGGCGAAGCCGAGCTTCGCGATCGTGTCGATGGCCTCCGCCTCGGCGACTCCGTCGTGCAGCGCCCAGACGGCCTCGTTGATGAAGGGCATCAGAATCCTGTTGGAGACGAACCCGGGAAAGTCGTTGGCGACCGCGGGCGTCTTGCCGAGCTCCCGCGCGAGCTCCGTGATCGCCTCGGCGGTCTCGTCAGAGGTGTCGCGGGCGCGGATGATCTCCACGAGCTTCAGGACCGGCACGGGGTTGAAGAAGTGCATGCCGATCACCTTCTCGGGACGCCCGGTGGCGGCGGCGAGCGAGGCGATTGGAATCGAGGAGGTGTTGGACGCGAGCACAGCCTCCGGCGGCAGCTCGCCGTCGGCACGACGGAAGATCTCTTCCTTGACCCGCGCGTCCTCGACGACGGCTTCGATCATCAGGTCGGCGGGGACCAGGTCCGCCACGACGTGCACGCGTCCGACGACCTCGTCGGGCTGAGCGCCGCCCTTCTCCGCGAGCTTCGCGAGGCTCTTGCTCATTGCGGCGAGGGCGCGATCAGTCGCGCCGGGTTGTGCGTCGTGCAGCGAGACGCGGCGGCCGGATGCGGCGACGACCTGCGCGATGCCGCCACCCATCTGGCCCGCCCCGACGACGAGGACGTGCTCGAACCTCACCAGGGCGAGCCTAACCCGCTATCCGGTAATCGAGCAGGCGCAGTGAGCGCAGCGCGGCATCCGCATCACGCTCGGCGGCTCGAATCACGTTGGCCGCCGCGAGGTACGCATCGTGATCCGCTGCGCGCAGCGCTGCGGCCAGCGAGACGTAGCCGTCACGCGCTCGGCCAAGAGCGCGCTGCAGCTTCACGTGGAACGTCTTTTCGCGTGCCCTCGCCGGCATGCCGCCGAGCTGCACGGCCGCGGTCGCAAAGGCGGACGCCAGTACCTCGGCGTGGCCGGCCCGCTCGCCCGGCTTCTTCGCGCGGGCGAGCGTCCTCCGTTCGGACGCGCGTGCCGCGTCGAGCCGGCGAAAGAGCAGGCGGAGCGCCGCCGCGTACCTCGCGTCCGGCCCCACCGAGCTCGGCGCGACGCCGCGCAGGGAGAGTGTCGTCGCCACGCTCTCGCATCGCGCGAGCACCTCCTTCGTTCCTCGACACGTGATCGTCGCGGCGCCCAGACCCACCGGCACCGCGTACGTCGAGACAGCCTCGCGCCCGCCGCGCTGCACGTAGCGAAGGGCGTCGTAGGGGCCAAGCCGCACGAGCGTCCGCTGCTTCGGCGCCGCAGATCCCGAGAGCCACAGCGTCTTCGCGTCCACCCTCGGTCGGAAGCCCGCCACGAGCGTCCCCGTTCCGCGGCGCGATCGGAGCGCGAGCGCATCTCTCAGTCCGTTCGGCACCCCGCCCCCCGGTCGCCAGTCGGAATTGGGGAAGGAGAGCTGGATCGGGCCCGCAACCGCCACCCCCACCGCGGAGTGCCGCACGTGCGTCCAGGAGTGGCCGAGCAGGAAACCTGCGACGGCGACGCCGGCACAGAGCAGGGCGACCGCCGCGAGCGCCCACCACGGCTGGGACTCTCGTTCCCGCTCGAGCGCGATGACCGGCGCACGCCGCAGGAGGCCGGGGTCGACGATCGTCTCGCCGAAGCGTGCCCGCCCGGGCGAAAGCTGGTCGCGCACATCCGGGATCGTCGAGGCGGGACGCTGGAGCGCGAGCGCCGCTTGCGCGTCCCGGACGAGCGACGCGGCGGAGGGATACCGCTCCGCCGGCTCCTTCGCCAGGCCGCGCGCGATGACCGCATCGAGCTCAGGTGGGAGGTCCGGCCGGCGCTTGGTCAACCGGGGCGGCGGCTCCGAGACATGCGCATACAGCAGGGCCGCCTCCGTGTCATGCGGAAACGGCACCTCGCCGGCGAGGCACTCGTACAAGACAGCCGCCAGGGCATAGCGGTCGCTCGCGCCTGCCACCTGCTCGCCGCGAACCTGCTCGGGCGAGACGTAGTCGAGGGAACCCATGTAGGTGCCGGTGCGCGTCAGCCCGCCCGAATCGCTCGACTTCGTCAGGCCGAAGTCCGCGAGGTACGCGTGATCCCGTCCGTCGACGAGCACGTTCCGAGGCTTGATGTCCCGATGGACGAGCCCCGCCTCGTGCGCGGCATCGAGCGCGGACGCGATCTGATCGAGCAGACGAAGCGCACGCTCGGGCGAGAGCTCACCGGACTCGATCAGCCGCCGCAGGTCGGTCCCCTCGACGAGCTTGAGCGCGAGAAACAGTCCCTCGTCGGTCTCCCCGGCCTCGTACACCGTGACGATGTTCGGATGCTCGAGACGCGCCTGCAGCGCGGCCTCCCGGCGGAACCGTTCCCGAAACTCCGGATCCGCAGAGAGATGATGCGCCAGCACCTTGAGCGCAACGGTGCGGCCGAGCGAAAGCTGCGTCGCGCGGTAGACAACGCCCATCCGTTGGGATCTGCGACGAGATGCTCGGACAGACTGCAACCCCGGCGGCAGCGGAGATCGAGCGACGCGCCCGCGGCAAGGCCGGTGAAGGTGAGGCTCACGATCTGGACGCGGCGGGGGAGCGCGCGCAGCGTGTAATGGACGACGAAGCGGCGAAGGTGCTGCGCAGGCGCACGCGGCTTCGCCGGCCCAGGCTTCGGCGTGGGGCGCGCCCTGGGCTGCGGCCGAATGGGCGTCGATCCGCCCCGCGCACCCGGACGCTTCGAGGTGCACGGCCCGGGACGCATCTCGAACGTCGGCGCACGGCTGACGTAGCGGGGCGAGACGGCGAGATTTCCGTACGCGCGGAAACCGTGACCGGCGACGTTGGCGGTATAGCCGCGCCAGATGCAGTTGCCGGTGACGACGTTGCCGCTGCCGCCGTCGCCGTGCACCCCGTACCGGCCCGAGAAGGAGATGATGTTGTCGGAGACGACGTTGCCGGACGACCTGCCGTTGATGTAGATGCCGGACGAGTTGCCGTCGAGCAGCGTGTGTGAGATGCGGGTGCCGCGCGCGTACGGAGCGAGGACGATCGCGTCCCCGAGCGTGTGGTACACGATGCTGTCGACGATTCGAGTCCCTCGGGCGCCCGCAACCACGATGCCGGGCGCGTAGAGATCGCGCCGCTTCGCGCGCGTACAGTCGTGAACCACGAGCCAGCGCAGCACCACGCCGACGGCACGCCCGTGGAGGTGGATGCACGCCACGTTCGCGTCGTGATAGTTCGGCCCGTCGACGGTGACATGTGACAGCGTGATCCGAGGTCCCGCGATCGAGACGATCGCGCGCGCCGGCGACCCGTCGCCGTGGACCTGCAGGTTCTCGATCACGAGGTCGTGGCCGTCGTGGTTGACGCGGAGGACGCCGTTGAGGACGGCCCCGGCGGCGCGGATGCGGGCAGGCTTGCCGGGATCGCCGCCGCTCGCGATCCTGACGTGCTCTCCGAAGCGCGTCCCCGCCTCGACGCAGCCGGTCTGGCCGGCGCGGAGGCCCGCGATCAGGCGCCCGAGCGTTCGCACCGGCGCGCCCGCGCGGCCGCTGTTGCGATCGCGACCGCTCGCGGAGGCAAACAGGTCGCACCCCGCCGCCGGGGCGGAGGCCGCATCTGTGCACACGAGCGAGGCCGAGGCGAGCAGCGCGCACACGCCGAACAGGAGGGCCTTAGCCGGAGCCAACGATCAGCCTCGGGACGTGGGTGGTCTTCCGAGCCGGCGAAGAGCGCGGAGGCGGTGCCGCCGGCAGCGGAGTGGCCGCCCCGAGCAGGACGAGGCCCGGCGGCGGCTTGGGAGCCCTCTGCTGCTGGGCACGGCGGAGGTCCTCGCGTGTGCCGGCCGTCGCCCACCCCACGAGCAGCGCGATCCCGAAGGCGAGCGCTGCGGCCAGCGAGGCGACGAGCGTGAGCGGCGGCCTCGTCAACCGCGCCCGCACCGCGTGGACGACACCCGTTCCCACACTTCTCTCCTTCACCGACGGCGCGCCGGCTCGAACCACTCCTTACTCAATCCGCATATTCCAAAGGGTTTGGATTCCTACGCGTGGCGGGCATCTCTCGGGTGACGAGAGCCGTCTAGGAAAGGAGGGGTCGTGTCGACCATCGGCGCCGAGATGGGACAGCTCCAGTCCCTTGGACAGAGCTTTACCCGCGAGAGCCAGGATGTCGCGCGCCTCACGGCCGCCATCGGCAGCCAGGTGAACAGCACGTGGTGGAAGGGTCCGGCCGCAGACCGGTTCCGGGCTTCGTGGGAGAGTGAGTTCGCGCCCACCCTGCGCCGGCTCGAGGCGGCACTCCACCAGGCGAGCGGAGAGGTCTCCCGCCGCCACGAGGCGCTGCTGCAAGCAGGCTCGTAGAAGAGCACCGAACGCTCGAGCATGAGCTCGATCGTCGTCATCCCGCCGCTGCCCGTCGGCGATCCCGTGGGCATGAAAGAGCTCGCCGGGCTGTGCAAGGACGTGGCCGGAACGCTCGGCTCCCTCGGTGAGGACGTCACCGCGATCCCGAAGCAGATGACGTTCGAAGGGCCGGCGGCAGACGCGTTCCAGGCACGCATGCAGTCGGCCGGGTCGCAGGTGACCTCGGCCGCCCACCAGCTACAGGACTACGCGGGCCGGCTCGAGAGTGCCGCCGCCGAGGTCATGCGCCAGATCGCCGAGCGGAACGCCGCGCTCCAGAAGCTGGCAGAAGAGCAGCGTGCCACGGTGCTGAAGGTGCTGCCGTGAGGACCGGTTCCGGCGGATTCGGCGGGCGTATCGTCCTCAACCCCGCGGAGCTTCGGCGGGGGTCCAAGCGGCTTCGCGACCTCTCGGGCCACCTGAAGGTCGCCGCGGGGCGTCTTCGCCACGCGCCGGTGCCCGTAACCGCGCCGGAGGTCGCCGGCGTCCCCGAAGCCGTGCGGCAGCTCGGGGGATCGCTCGACTCCCTCGTCCAGCCGCTCGCCGACTCGGCGACCGAGCTCGACCGGCGCGCGTTGTGGGCCGAGATCGCGGACGAGCTGATCGCCGGCGTCCCGCTCACGCCGGCGCAGCTCTCCGAGTTCATGGCCGGCCTGCGCGACGGCACGCTCGTCAGGTACGGGGAGCCGTGGCAGGCCGACCTCGCCGGCCGGTACCTCGGGAACATGTATCGCTCGAGCTACGACGACGGGCCCGACAAGCTGCGCGAGCTCGTGACGATCCTGCACGCGAACGGCGGCACCTTCGACGAGACCCATGGTGCGTTCTTCGCCGGATTCATCGACGGCTTCGGTCCCACGAACGTCGCCCAGATCGCGCGCGTGATCCAGGAGATGGAGATCCCCGGCGCGTACCAGGACGCCGTCGGCTGGCACGACACCGACCGGATGTACCGGTACTTCCACGACAACGTCCATCTCGACGACGGGGACGCGATCGACTTCCTGACGACGTTCGGCATGGCCGTCGCGGTCGCGACGTACACCGGCCAGCTCGCGCGCTACGCGCCCGGCGCCGAGGAGAAGATCGGCTACGACCCGGACTCGTGGTCGGTGGCGCAGTTGCTCGCCTACAAGGGCCCGTTCGGAGCGACGTTCCTGCGCGACGTCTTCCAGAACGGCGTCATCGCGGAGATCGGACGCGAGGCCGGCAACCAGGGCATGAAGCCCTGGGAGACCGAGATCCGCATCGGCGGCGATCACGGCGTCACGACCGACCAGACGCGTCTCATCCTCGACGCGCTCGGACGCAATCCGCATGCGGTCGCGCTCGCCCTCTCCGATCCGGTTCCGGCCGCGCTCCAGATTTCCAACCTGCTCCAGGGAAACAGCAATCCAATCGCGATCCTCTACGACCATCTGGATTGGGACGACGGCGGCAAGGAGCTCGCGTCGCTGTACAAGACCGGGATCGACTGGTGCTACCAGAACGGCGACGCCGGGCGTGCGTACACGATGACGGCGTCCTTGATCGACCGCACGATCAACAGCGACTGGCAGCACCTCGATCCGATGACCGATGCGCTCGCCCACGACCTCGCGGACCATCACATGGCGGATCTCTTCATCTCCTCCTCCGGTGCGCTGATCGGCGGGCCGAGCGGCGACTACGAGGCGGGTTGGGTCGGCCTGGCGGAGGTCGACGGGACGAAGGGGCTTCACCTCATTCTCGACAAGGGCGAGCTCGTCTCCCTCGTCCGCGCGCTGGCCGACCAGCCTTCAGCAGACGAGACCTTCCTCCAGGGGGCGCGGAACCACCAGGCCGATCTGATCCGGATGCACACGACGGAGCCCGCAACGTCGGCTTCGAAGCTCCTGTGGGCGACGCAGGTTGGCGACTTCGACGGGATCGTCATGAACGCGCACGATCTCGACCTCGCCGAGGACTTCGACAAGGACAACCTCCGGCATCAGATCTTCTTCAAGTTCGTCGAGTCGACAATCGGCGTCGTCGGCGAGGGTCATCCGATCGGCGGCGCGGGTGCGACACTCCTCGTCAACGGCATCGACGAAGCCACAAAGCCTTCCTACGACGCGCTCGTGCAGAGCGTGGACAACCAAAAGGAGCTCCTGATCGCGACGACGCACGCAGCGATCGCGGCCGGCTATTACGAGAACGGCGTCCTCGGTCCCGAAGGCGCTCCGCCGAGGGAGCTGTTGGTGAACGGGCATCTCGTCCCGTTCACCGAGCTGAAGGACCCTGACAAGATTCGCCAGTACATGCTGTGGGTGAACACGAACGAGAGGCTCGACCAGGTCGCCGGCGAGGCGTTCGACCGCGCGGACCAGGCGCGCGACAATCGTGCGTATCCCGCTGTTCCGCACTAGCCGGGTGGCGGTGGCGCTCGCGGGAGCGCTCGCCCTCTCGGCGTGCGGCACGGACAAGGAGGCGAAGGCGCGCTGCCTTCGCGATGCCTACAACGCCGCCGAGGTCGCCGCCGTCGCGCGGATGTACGACGAGGGCAAGCTGGGCACACGCAAGCGGGTCGAATCCGAGCTCGGCGTCCCGGGACGCCCGGGCGCGTCCTTCTTTGACGGATCGGGACACCTCCTCCCCTTTCTCCGCCTCGACGTCGCGCACAAGAACCAGCTCCTGCTCTGGATCAACAACGGGCGCGTCGCCGAGCTCACGTACGACGAACGCCAGCGTGCGCGCGCGCAGACGCACCCCGACTGCTAGCCGGCTACATCGCGACCTGGACGACCTCGAGCCTGCCGCGCTCGACGAGGTAGCCGCGGCCCGGCGGGAAGACGGGGTTCGTACGCCGCGGCAGCCGCACGGCAAGAAGATCGCCGTCGACGTCCGGATCGGGCGCCAGCAGCAACCCGTGCTCCTCCTTGCGGAGCTCGCGCAACCAGCCGCCGAACGCGCGCTGGACGGCCTGGCGCTCGCAGGCGCAGAGCACGCGCACGTCGGCGTCACGGCCGCGCCGGACGATCGTCTCGAGCGACGGCGCTGCGACGGACTCCGCGAGCTCCTCGCCGTCGTCGATGACCACCACGAGCGTTTCGCCGGCCACGCGCTGCTCGACCTGCGCGGCCAGACCGAGCGCCGCCTCCTCGCACGCCTGCAGGCCCACTGACGCGGAGGTCCAGCCGTCGAGCTCCGTGAGCGGCGAGCGCCGCGGCGCGAGCAAGTGCAGCTCGAAGCCGAAGGAGCTCTTCCGCAGCGACTCGACAATCGTGCCCAGCGCGGTGGAGCGGCCGCTCCGATACGGCCCGGCGACCAGGAAGTGGCGATCGCGGAGATCGAGCTCCGCCGGGGAGAGCTCGGCGTCCCCGAGACCGAGGATCGCGCGAAGCGGCTCTGCCGGTGCAGGCAGAGACGACCGCTCGATCCGCGCCGGCAGAGGCTCGATCGCGGGCGCCCGCCGATCGCCGTAGCGCGCACGCAGCAGCTCGGCGCGGTCTGCGACGACCGCCGCCTGCCCTTCCCCTGAGGTGTCCGTTCCGGCCAGGGCAATTTGCAGCTCGAGGCCTCCGGCCAGAAATCCTCGCCCGGGCGGCAGCTGCGCGCCGCGTACCGAACGAGGCGGGACGCCGAGGGCGGCGAACTCGTCCTCGTCCGCCATCCGCAGCACGACCTTCGTCGGGATGATGCCCGCGAGCGCGTTCGGCACCGCGCCGCGCCGGTCGGCGGTGATCGCGAAGTGAACGCCGAGGGGCCGCCCCTCGCCGACGAGCCGCGGCAGAGCTTCGACCAGCTCGCCGAGATTGACGCGCTCGAACGCCGCGGCGAAACCCGAATAGCCGTCGAGCAAAACGACGATCCGCGGCGGGGCCTCGCCGGGCGCGACGCGCGCGTACTCCGACAGGTTGAAGACGCCGCGTTCGGCGAAGAGGCGCTTCCGCTGCTCGAGGGTCGAACGAAGAACCGCGAAGAGCCGCGCGGTTCGCTCTTCGTCCTCGTCCGTGACGACGGAGCCGCAGTGAGGGAGCGCCTCGAGCATCTTCAGGCCGCGCGTCGCGAAGTCGAGCCCGTACAGCTGGAGCTCGTCCGGCGATGCGTCCGCGACGAGCGTCAGCGCGAGCGTGCGCAGGAACGTGGTCTTCCCAGAGCCGCTCGTGCCGTAGACGAGCATGCTGCCCTCCGCCTCGAGGTCGAGGACGAGCGGCTCCTGACGCTGACGGGCCGGATCGTCTTTCAGACCGAGAACGGCCTCGCGGCCGGGTTGCGCCGCGGCGGGAAGTCCCTCGAGCGTGACGACCGGGACCAGCGCCGGCAGCCAGGGCGACCGCGGCCGCTCGAGGCCGCGCTCCTCCGCCGCCGTCGAAGCGGCCGCCACGAGGCGGCGCAGGTCGGTTTCCGCATCCGCGCTCGCCGGACGAGGCTCGGTCGCCGCATCGAAGCCGAGCCTGCGCACGCGGATCGAGCGGTCGTCAGCACTGCGTGCGCTGAGCGCGCCGACGTACGCGGCCTGGAACTCGGTCAGCTCTCCGTGCCCGGTGCGGGCGTACGCGCGTCCCGGCCGGTCGCGAGGGATCCGCGCCGCTTCGGGAACCCCGATCACGTCCGTGCTCTCGGCCGCCTCGTTGACACGTAGCGCGATGCGCAGATTCGTATTGGCGCGGATGTTCTCGCTGACCACCCCGCCGGGACGCTGCGTGGCGAGCACCAGGTGAACGCCGAGGCTGCGTCCGCGCTGCGCGACGTCCACCACGCCGTCGATGAAGTCGGGGATCTCCTTCGCGAGCGTCGCGAACTCGTCGATGACGATGACGAGGCTCGGCGGAGCTGCGTCCGGGTCGCGACGCTCCATGTCGGCGAGATCCTTGGCGCCGGCATCGCGCAGCAGGCGTTCGCGCGCCTGTAGCTCGGCATTGAGCGAGACGAGCGCACGCTGCGTGAGATGCGCGTCCAGATCCGTGACGAGCCCGACGGTGTGCGGAAGCGCGGTGCAATCCTTGAACGCCGCACCGCCCTTGTAGTCGACGAGGAGGAAAGACAGGCGTGTGGGCGGATGCCGCGCGGCGAGCGAAGCGATCAGCGTCTGCAGGAGCTCGCTCTTGCCCGAGCCCGTCATCCCGGCAACGAGCGCGTGGGGACCGTCCGCACGGAGATCGACGCTGAACGGCCCCTGCATGCCCGCACCGACGACCGCGCCGAAGCCTTCCGATCGTTCATCCCAGTGCGCGCCGATCCAAGCCGCGCCGACATCGTCCGGCCCGAGCAGCTCGAGGAGGGTCACGCGCTCGGGGACGCCGCCGCCGGCGCGCGCGCTCGTGTCGCGCACGGGTGCGAGCGCAAGCGCAAGCTCGTCGGCGAGATCGCGAGCCAGGCCGTCCGCGGAGACGTCGTCCACCGTCTCGCCCGTGCGGGTCTCGGTGTACGCGAGACGCGACGTACCCGAATCGAGCTCGACGATCGCGGCGCATTCGCCCGGCAGATCGCGCCGCCGGCGTCCGAGCCAGAGCACGGCGACGTCTGCCTCGGCCGCACGCCCGAGCAGATCGGCCACGAGCGCCCGTTCCGGCGCGACCCCTTCGTCGAGCACGAGCAGCACCGAGGCGCGGTCGGCGCGGCGCCGGACGCTGAGCCCCGCGTCCGCCTCTCGGCGCTCCTCGATCAGCCGCACGACGTCCTCGACCAGCGAGCGCGCTCCGAGCGCTGAGGTGACGAGGCCTCGGGCGAGTGGCACCGATTCTCCCGCCGTGTGGGGAAGCCAGACGAGCCACTCCCACCCGGCCGCCCGCTCCGCCGAGAGCGCGGCGGCGATCACGAGCTCTCGCGGCGAATGCAGCACCGAAGCCTGGGCCACCAGCCAGCGCGCGAGCGCGTCCGCCCGATCGTCAGGGCCGCAGATGCCGGCCGTCCCGAGCTCTCCGAGCGGCAGCTCGACCGGGACCGCCGGTGCGGTCGCATACCACTCCGCGACCTCCTCGGCCTCTTTCCGCAGAGCTGCGTCGCCGCCCTGGTCGATGCGCACGGCGTACAGCGACGGACGGTCGGCCGCGCCGAGCCGAAGGCTGAGAAAGTCCGCGTCACCGGGGCGCCGCTCCCACAGCGCCGGCTCGAGCCGCGTCGCGCGGCGTACGAGCTGGACGGCGTCGGGCGCCGCCGCCCGGCGTGCGGCCAGCTCACGGCCTCGCTCCTCCTCGAGCTCGTCCCGGAGGGCGGCGAGCCGCTGCCGGTATTCGCGCCGTCCCGCTTCGAAGCCCTTGCGGCCGCTGCGCCGGTCCTCGAGGAACGTCGAGAGCGCCATCAGCGGGGAGAGCGCCGCAAAGAACAGCATCGTCGGAATGCGCGTGGCGAGATACAGGCCGAGCCCCAGCGCGAGGGGGATCAACGATGCGCCGAGCGGTAGGCGCGCGCGCTGCGCGGCGTCGGGCGGCGGCGGAAACGGACGCACGGCGGCCTCGAGCCGCCGCTGGACGCGCGGTGGCCGGTTGAACGGGATCGTTCCGTCCGCGGCCACCGGCGGTGGATGCCCGTCGGTCGCCGGCTGGACGGCCATGAGCTGTGATCGACCCGCAGAGATCACGGCGCCGAGCGGCGCGCGCTCGGACGCCTCGGACATGAGAGCCGCTCCTTCGAGCTGCGTGCCGTTGCGCGAGCCGAGATCGGCGACCGTCACGGTTCCGTCGTCGCTCACGCGCAGGCGAAGGTGGCGATTCGAGAGCGCTGGGTCGTCGAGCCGAACCGCGCAGCCCTCGTCCCTGCCGACGACGTGGTCGCCGGGAGTGAGCGAGAAGCTGCGTCCGGCATCCGGCCCGCCCACGACCGCGAGCTCGAGGGGTGCGGGTGCCATGCTTCGGGGGCGCTGACGCCCACCGTCGTGCGAGCCGGTGAGGAAGAGCCGATCTCCGTGCCGTAGCGCGACGTCCCCGAGCTGCGCCTCGCGCGGCAGCCGCCGGCCCGTCCGCCCGAGCACGATTTCCTCGGCCTCGACCCCGACCGCGTGCGCGAGTGCCTCCACGACTGCGCCGACCGTGGTGTCGCCCGGCGCATCCAACTCGACGGGCGCCGGGTCTCGTCCCGCGACGGAAACCGCCAGTCGCAGCGTCAGTCTTTCTACGCGGCCGGTCGCGATCGCCATCG
>WNFU01007514.1_pt1 | contig 14558 bp, 14 predicted proteins | sample 5400121 | NCBI WGS metagenome assembly WNFU01 (sample SAMN13153360, study PRJNA577476) | soil metagenome | isolation source: 100 cm soil or saprolite under grassland replicate 1 | place: USA:California | collected 2016-06-15
GCATCCATGCCTGCAACAAATCAACCCGAGACTTGAGTCTGAGAGACTCAGGTCTTCCGTTTTCCTGGAAGGCCGGGCGCGAGAGCATCGGGCATCCCGAAAGGCCCGTCAGACCCACCCGGCACCCGAGGCAAAATGGGCAGGTGAACCGCGCGATCCGAATAGATGCACCCCACACCGTACAGCCCGACGCCCGCCACCAGACTCCGAAAGGGCCCCCGCGCTCCCGCGAGGACCCGCATGGTCCCCACGCCGGCCCGGAGCCCGGAGGCCACCGCCGGGGGCTGCCGGACGAGGAGGGCGATGGCCAGCGGGGCGCCGATCGCGGGGACCATGCTCACGGCGAACAGCCACCGGAAGCCCAGCCCGCCCACGAGGGCCGCCGCGACCAGTACGTGCTGCGGCTGCGCAGGGCCTGCGCACGCGTCGTCCGCTTGCAGGGCGAGCCCACCATCGAGCACGCCAACCCCATGAGGCACCGCCGGGGCGAGGCGCGCACATGGCGCATGTACTACGACATCGGGAACTCGCATGCACTACCGGCTTCGCGCCAAGCGGCCGACGTGGCGAACGCGGGCCCGCTCGGCGCTTGGCGTGGCGAAGACGGCCGCGGCGATCGTGGCGTTCGAGCCGCATAAGCGGCGGTCGCTCGCGCTCCTCCGCATGGCGGTCGCCGACTACTGGGCCGGCCGCTTGGGCAAGCAGGTGGACCCGAGACCTGGAACGCGGAGGGCGGCCGGAGGTAGCGACTGGAGGGCCGCTGACACAAACTTCCTCCGGGGGTCTTGCCGTATTCACTGGTGGAGACTGGTTGGAGAGGCCGAGACTCGGCGCTCATCAGGGGCGGTGGCGAGCATTCGGGAAACCCGCCAGGTCGGCAGGCGGGACGGAAGCCGCGAGCTCCCCGTGCTCGCGCAGGTCCCGGTCCAGCTCCTCCGGTTCCCGGCGCTGCTCGTCGCCCTCGTCGCCATCGCGGCGCTCCTGGCCGCCGCCGCATCGTCCAGCGGGCTGTTCCTGTCCTCCGCGGCCGACGGGGCGGTCGCGATCGACCTCTCGGCGAACCGCCACCGGCCGGCGCTCACCGTCACGCAGTTCGGCTCCGTGACGGCTTCGTTCCTGGCCCCGAGGTCCAGGGCGCTGACCGGTGCGGTCGCGGGGCTCCTCGGACTGGGGCCGCTCGTCGTCACGGTGACGGGCCTGCAGGTGGAGGCGTCCTCGTCCGGGGGCAGCGGAGTCCCCGCCCAGGTGGTGGCCCGGACCGGGTTCCGGTCGCACGTCCGCGCGGTCGCCGGAAGTGGAACCGGCCTGTGGGTCCCGGAGTCCCTGGCGCGACGCATCTCGCTGCGGCCCGGAGACGAGCTTATGGTCGCGTGGGGTAAAGCCGACGCCACGGTCCCGGTGGGCGGCGTCTACCGGGACCTCCCTTCCGGGCGGCTGCCGGAGTTCTGGCAGCCCGTCGCGACTCGGCTGTCGAGCGCGAACGGCGCCGCTCTGCCTGCCCTGCTGGGCGAGCCGGACGCCGTCTTCGCGGCGCTGGCGCCGCACGCGCCCTCGGCCCGGCTGGATTGGGACTTCCCCCTCGAGGTCTCCGCCCTCTCGCTCCAGCAGGCGCAGGTCCTGGCGGCGGGGCTGACCGCGGTGACCGACGGGCTGGCCAGCCCGAACATCGCGCCCGGCTCCGCGTTCCGGAGCGAAGGACAGGGCGCGGCTCCCTACTCCTCCACCCCGCTACCCGAGCTCGTGCGAGGGGCCACCGAGCTGGAGGGCTCGATCCGGACCACCTCGGGAAGTGTGGCGGTGGCCGGCATCGTGATCGCGATGGTGGGGATGGCCGCGGCGGGCGCGTACGCGGTCCGGCGGCGGCGGGTGGAGGCCTCGCTGCTGTCGGCCCGCGGGATGAGCCCCGTATTGCAGGGGCTGCGCGCCGTGGTCGAGTCCGCGCTTCCGGCCGCTGCCGGAGGCGCGCTCGGATGGGGCATCGCACTCGCGCTGGTCCGCCTCCTGGGGCCGTCCTCACTGATCGACCCAGCGGCTCGCGAGGCCGCGGCGTCGTCCGCGATCCGGGCCGTGGCCGTGGGGCTGCTGCTGTACGGCCTGGGGGCAGCGTTCGCCGCGCGCCGCGAACTGGAGGAGGTCACTCGACGCACCTCCCGCATCCTGAGCCGCGCCCCCTGGGAGGCGATCGCGCTCGTACTGGCCGGTGCGTCGCTGTACGAGATCCTGACCAGGCCGGCCGGCGAGCCCTCCTCGGGCCCCGATCGGCTGCTGCTGCTGTTCCCGATGCTGTTCGTCGGGGGGCTCGCCGGGCTGACGGTCCGCCTCCTACCGCGCGTGCTCGACCGCATGCGCCGGCGCGTCACCGCTCGCAGGATGCCCGCTTACCTCGCCGTGCGGCGGCTGGCATCCGCGCCCCGCGTCGCGCTGCTGCTGGTGGCGGGCTCGTCCGTGGCCGTGGGGGTCCTCGCCTATGCCGGGGTCCTGTCGGAGACAATCGCGCGGACCGCCGGCGCCAAGGCGGCGGTCCTGGTGGGAGGCGACGTGGCGGTGCCCCTTCCGCCCGGGCCGGGCGGCCCGCCGCCGGACCGGCCCCCGCCGGGGACGCCCGGCCCCTCGACGGTCGTCCTGCGTCTTCCGCCGGCGACCCTGGTGCCCCGGACCCCGGTCGACGTGCTGGCGGTGGACGCCCGGACGTTCGAGGCCGTGGCGCGGTGGAACGGCCACTTCGGGGGCCCGTCGCTCCACGAGATCCTGGCCGCGCTCTCGGCACCGGCCGGGGGCCGTCTGCCGGTGCTCCTGGCCGGCGGGTCGCTCTCACGGGAATCCACGCTCCGCGTGAGCCGGGCAGTCTGTCCCCGTCACCGTGGTCCGGCAGACGGCGGCTTTCCCCGGTATGACGACGTCGGGGCTGCCCCTCGTCGTCGCGGGCCGGCGGGCCCTTTTCGCCGCCTCGCCGAGCTTGGCGACGCTGAACGGGACCGCCGCCGAGCTATGGGTCCGCGGCGCCCCCGGCACGATCCTTCGCCTGCTGGCCGGCGCTGGCATCGACACGAGCTCCGCCCGGACCGCGTCGAAGGTCCGGGCCGAGCCCTCGCTGCTCTCGCTCTCCTGGACGTTGGGGTACCTGCTCGCGCTCGGCGTCGCCGCGGCCATCGTGGTCGTCGCCGGGTTGCTCCTGTACCTCCAGTCGCGGCAGGCGGCGAACGACCTGTCGTTCGCGCTGGGCCGGCGGATGGGCCTTTCGGCCGGGACCCAGCGGCGGGCGGTGACCCTGGAGCTCGGCGAGATCCTGGGGATCGCGTTCGTCCTGGGGACCGGGCTCGCGGTCGCGGCGGCCGCGCTCGTGCGTGCGAAGCTCGACCTGCTGCCCGGCGTCCCGGGGCCCACCATCTTCGCGGTGCCCTGGCTCCTGCTCGGGGCGACGGCTGCCGGGTTCCTCCTGGTCGCCATAGCCGGCGCGCGCCTCGTGGGGCGCCGCGCTCGCAGGACGAACGTCGCGGAGGTGCTGCGCCTTGCGACATGAGCCCCGAGCGGCCCGTACCCGCGCGGTCGCCGCCGTCGTCGCCGGGCTGGTCCTGGTCGCGGCCTCTTGCGCGCCCGGGCCCCGGCCCCCCGGCCGGGCGACCCCCTCGGAGTTCCGGCCCGAGGGCCGCATCCTCGCCCTGGGGGGCCTCCGTGGCCAGAGCCTGCTCGACGTCACGCTGCCCTCCGGCAGGATCCGCGAGCTGCGGCTGCCCGCCACGCTCGAGTACCTGGACCAGGCGTTCCCCTACGCCGGCGGGTCTGCGCTCGTACCGGCCCAGCGGACACCGAACCCGCGCGACGGATACCAACTCTGGCGAGTGTCGGCGAGCGCGGACGCCGTGCCGGTCGGTCCCGCGCTGCCGGGCTTCAACAGCTTCGCCCTCCGGGGGAGCCGGGCCCTGGCCTGGCGGTGCGTGGGTGACGAGCGGGTCTCGGTCCTCGACCTCGCTAGCCCCGTCCGGTGGGTGCCGGTGGCCACCGGCTGCCCCGCCGCGCTCGCCCCCGACGGCCGGCACGTCGCCTACGTGCAGGGCGGGACGCTATGGTCCAGGGAGCTTCCCGACGGGCCCGCCGACCGTTTGCTCCGGCTGGCCCTGGCGCCCGGGGTCAGGCGCAGCCACATCAAGCCAACGGCGACCTTCGGCATCATGTCCTGGGGGGACGGCGGGATCGCGATCCCGGTCGGCTCGTACGAGCATGCCGCGCTCCTCGTCCGGGACGCCGCCGGCAGGGTCCGGGTCGTCCGCCTGTCCGGGAACTTCGGCGGCATGGCGTGGCAGCCGGGAGGACGGCTCCTCGCCTACAGCGAGTACTCGCCAGCCCAGACCGTGGACATCCGCACGCTGGACACCGCGACCGGCGCGACCGCGCTCGTGGCCGTCGGCAGGAACTACGGCCAGTTCGCCTGGTCACCTGACGGACATACGCTGGCCGTCGCCCGGACGGCGGACGTGGTGGCGTTCGTCGGCCTCGACGGTCGGCAGGTCGGCGCACGAGACATCGGAGGGGTTCCCGATGCGTGGACGCCATAGGCGGCGCCGCCTACCCCGTCCGGAGCTCCCGGTGTGGGCGGGAACCCCCGTCCGCCTGCTCCGGTTCCCGGGCGTCGCGGCAGCGGTCGTCGGCGCGGCGGTCATCGCCGCCATGACCCTCGGCGTAGCTCCCGTGCTGCTGGCCTCGGGGGGGTCGGCGGCCCTGCGGACCCGGCTCGAGAGCCTGAGCGGGCCACCGATCGCGCTGTCGGCCTCGGTCACGCTGGCGTTCGGCCCCGGCGCCGCCTCGCTCCGGCGGCAGATCCTTGCGGATGCCGTCGGGCGCCTCCCCCTCGGCCCTCCCACCATCACGATGATCGACTCCGGGCAGACCGAGGTCTCCGGCGGCAACCACCCTGGGAGGACCGGCACCGTGCAGCTGGTGGCCCGGGGAGGGTTCGAGGGTCACGTGCACCGGTTCGAGGGCGCGGACGGTGCCGGGGTGTGGCTCCCGGCGTCGGTCGCGCGGGACCTCGGCGTCCACGCCGGAGACCGGATCCGGGTGACACTCTCCGGCACGAGCGCCGAAGCCCGGGTGGCGGCCGTCTACCGCGACCTGGCCCCGGCGCGGATCCCCGATTTCTGGGCCGCGCTGGCGTCCCACATCGCGGTCGACCCCGCCTCACCACCGCCGCCGCCGTTCCTGCTCGCCGGCCTCGGCCAGTTCGAGGACCTCGCCGGCCGGTTGGGCAGCACGGGGACCCTCTCCATCGAGTACCCGATCGCCGGAACGCTCCCGCTCCCCCAGGCGTCTCGCGTGGCGGCGGAGCTCCAGCGCATCGCCGCCGACGCGGCCGACCCCACGAGCCCGCTCAGCGGGGCCTTCGACTCCGTGGGCTCGAACCTCGAGGCCATCGTGGCCATCGCGGAACGGACGCACGACGGCACGAGCCAGCCGGTGCGGACCATCTCGCTGGCGGGGGGACTGCTCGCGCTGGTGGCCGCGGGCGTCACCGGCCAGTTCATGGCCCGGCGCCGGCACGCCGAGTACGCGCTGCTCGCGTCCCGCGGGGTGGGCCCGGTGCGACTGGCCCTGCGGACCGCCGTGGAGGCCGTCCTCCCGGCGGCGGCGGGCGCGGCGGCGGGATGGGTGGCAGCGCTCGCGCTTGTCCGCCTCCTGGGGCCGGGGGGCGCCGTGGGGTCGGACGCGACCCGGTCCTCCGCGATCGCCGTGGTGGTGGCCACCGCGACCGCGCTCGCGGTACTCGCCGCGGTCACCGGAGCGGCCGCGCGGGCCGAGGGCGGCGACCGGCCATTGTGGCTGCGCGGCGTCGTCGCCAGGACGCCGTGGGAGGCTGCGGCCCTGGCTCTGGCCCTGGCCTCGCTGTACGAGATCGTCACCCGTGGCGCGGTGCCGGCGGCGGACGCGACCGGGCGTCCCCACGTCGACCTGCTGATCCTGCTGTTCCCGTTCCTGTTCCTCGCTGGGACGGCGGGCCTGGTCGTGCGGACGGGTCGCCGGCTCCTCCCCCGGCTCAAGGCGTTCGGCCGCCGCCGGTCGCCGTGGGCGTTCATCGCGATGGCCCGGCTGGACAGCGCTCCCCGCCTGGCCACGCTGCTGGTCACCTCCTCGGCGCTGTCGATCGGGATCCTCGCCTACGCCGCAGTGCTGTCCTCCTCGATCGCCGCCACCGCGACCGAGAAGGCCTCGCTGTCCATCGGGAGCGACGTCGCCGTGACCGTGGGGAGCCCGCCGGTCGTCCCCGGCCACCCAGGGTTTGGCTGGACTCCGATCGAACGGGTCCTGACAGTCGGCGTGGGGCCCGGGTCGGGCCAGGCGCAACTGCTCCTAGTCGATCGCCAGACGTTTGCCCGCGGCGCGTTCTGGGACTCCCGGCTCGACGGCTCCGTGGGCAACCTCATGGCCCGCCTGCGCGGAGAAGGGAAGATCCTCCCCGTCGTAGTCGTCGGAGGCGCGGTCCCCTCCGACGCCCGTCTCCAGGTCGGGGGCACCGAGACTCCGCTCGCTGCGGTCCGGACCGTGCGCTACTTCCCCGGCGCCCCTGCCGGCCGGATGACGCTCGTCGCCGACCGGGCCGCCGTGAGCCGCACCGTGCCGGTCGACCTGCACGGTGTGGGGCACTCCTTCCAGCTATGGGCGAAGGGGGACCCGGCCCGGATCGTCCCAGCCCTCGCCCGGATCGGGTTCCCCACCAGCTTTGCCAGCACCGTGGCCGGCGTCCGGGCCACGCCCGCATTCCTGGCGCTGTCGTGGACGTTCGGGCTGCTGCAGGCGCTCGGCGTGCTGGCCGGCGCGGTGGCCGCGCTGGGGACCGTGCTGTACCTCCAGGCCCGGCAGCGCAGCCGCGAGGTGTCCTATGTCCTGGCCCGGCGGATGGGGCTCCGCCGGGATGCACACCGTCGCTCGATCCTGCTGGAGCTCGCCACGATGCTGGTGGCGGCGTTCGTGCTCGGGACGAGCTTCGCGATCCTGGCGGCGGCGCTGGTGCACGGACGGTTGGATCCCATCCCGAACCTGCCGCCCGGGCCGCTGCTGCACGTCCCGCTCGGCGTCCTGGCGATCGCCGCGGCCGCGACGGCGGTCGCGGCGGTGGCGGGGGCTTGGCGGGTCCAGGGACTGGCCGACCGGGCCGAGGTCGGGGAGGTGATGCGGCTTGCCTGACGCGGAGATCTCCGGCTCCGAGGACGCGGCCACGTGCCGCGGCGTGGTGAAGATCTACTGGACGGCAACCGGGGAGGTCCACGCGCTGAAGGGCATCGACGCGGCCTTCCCATCGCGGGCCATCACGGCCGTGGTCGGGCCGTCGGGGTCGGGGAAGTCCTCGCTTCTGCGGCTGCTCGCCTGCATCGACCGGCCCACTGCGGGACAGGTGAGCGTCGGCGGGCAGGAGGTCTCGGCGCTCGGCGCGACCCGCCGCCGCCGCGTTCGCCGGAAGCTGATCGGGTACGTGTTCCAGCGTCCGTCCGACAACCTCGTGCCGTTCCTCACCGCCCGCCAGCACCTCGAGGTGTCGGCCAAGCTCCGCGGGGTGAAGTCGCGCGAGGAGCGGGACCGCCTGCTGGAGTTGCTCGGGATCTCGGGCCGGGGCTCGCACCGCCCCCACCAGCTCTCCGGCGGCGAGCAGCAGCGGCTGGCGTTCGCCTCGGCCGTGGTCGGCCGTCCCGCGCTGGTCGTGGCCGACGAGCCGACCGCCGAGCTCGACAGCGAGTCCGCCCGCGCGCTCATGGAGACCGTCCGCCGACTGCGCGAGGAAGGCATCGCGTTTGCCATCGCCACCCACGACCCGCTCACCGTGCAGATGGCCGACCGGACTCTGTACCTGCGGCACGGTGCCCTGGAAGCCGAGACGCACGAGCACCGGACGCTCTCGGTGATCGACGCCTCGGGCCGGATCCAGCTCCCGCCGGGCGCGATGCAGTTGTTCCCCGACCGCCGTGCCGTGATCGAGCTCCAGCGGGAGGGCGTGTGGATCGCCCCACCGTGACCCCGGGAGACGCCGCGACCTGGAAGGGGGATGCGGAAGGCGAACCCGCCGCGCCCACGCCGGCGCTCGTCGTCGTCGAGGGCGTGCACAAGTCCTACCGCCGTGGGCCAGAGATCGTACACGCCCTCCGCGGCGCGTCCTTCGAGCTGCGCGAGGGCGAGACCGTTTGCCTGGTCGGGCCGTCGGGATCCGGCAAGACCACGCTCCTCAACGTGCTGTGCGGATGGGAGCAGCCCGACCGGGGCACGGTGATGTGGCCCTCGGGGGCGAGCCTTCCCCTCACCGACCGGGGGTGGGCCGACGTCGCCATCCTCCCCCAGAGCATGGGTCTCATGGAGGAGCTCACTATCCGCGAGAACGTCGAGCTCCCTACGCAGCTCGCCCCCGGGCCGGACCGAGCGAAGCGCGTCGAGGGGCTGCTGCGGTACTTCGGCCTGGCCGGGCTGGCCGACCGGTCGCCGGGCGAGGTCTCGCTCGGCGAGCAGCAACGTGCCGCCGTTGCCAGGGCACTCGTCCTACGCCCGCTGTTGTTGCTGGCCGACGAGCCTACCGGCCACCAGGACGAGGCCTGGGCCCGGTCGGTGCTGCGCGGCCTGACGCACGCGGCCCGGGAGGGAACGTGCCTGCTGATGGCCACCCACAACCCCGCCGCGGTCCGCTACGTCGGCCGCCTCCTTACGATCCGCGACGGCGAGACCCACGAGGAGGACCCGGCCCGGTTCGCCCAGGCCGCCCAGGTGCCGGTTCACCCTTGACGCCGGAGCGGCACGCCCGGCCGCGGCGCCCGCCCCGGCGTCACAGTCAGCGGTGGCCGCGGATGTGGAACTTCATCCGCCGAAGCAGGTGACGGCGGGCCCGCCGGGATGCCGCCAGCTGCGCATGGCGGCGGGCCTTGGGGGGGATCGGGGACCGTGAGGGGTGCACCTATCCAGTGTCATGCCGCTTCCCTGTAGTACTCATGGATCAAGCCGCCGAGACGATCACGACGATTCACGGTGCCGTCAGTGCTGGCTTCAGCCGTGGACGGCTCGGGGACTGCCAGCTCGAGACCTCGGTGCGGTCGGCTCGCGTTGTAATGCATCACGAACTCCCGCAGGGCCCCCTCCAGGTGCCGTCGGCCGAGGATCAGCAGGTGGTCGAGGCACTCCCGTCGTGCCGTTCTCACCCACCGCTCGCCGAGGGCGTTCGCCTTCGGGGCCCGGATCGGCGTTTTGATCACCCGGACGCCCTCGGTCCGGAGCACCTCGTCGGAGGAACCGGAGAACTTCGCGTCGCGGTCGCGGAGCACGAACCGGACGCCTCGAAGCCGCTCTCCCACCGCGTGGTTGCGGGCCTGTTGGGTCACCCAGACAGAGTCCGGGTTCCTGGTGACGCCGAGCACATGTACGCGGCGTGACCAGAGGCGTCGCCGGGCCGAGAGCTTGGTCAGCGCCTTACCTCCCATCGTCACCAGAAAGAGACCTGAGCAGCGCACACATGGACTCCGTCGACAAAAGTCATCCGGCGGCTGCTTGCCTTGTTGCAAACATTTTGCAAACGCACCGGACGTCACCAGCCAGCACGGGACGGCACCAGGCGTCACGAAGGGCCCCGGTGTTCTGGACTGCGCAGCACGCCGCAGCACCCGACAGCACAGGACAGCACGACTGTCCTCGAACTTCAAAACCGACGAGGGGATGAAGATCCCCTGGCGGGTTCGATTCCCGTCCGCCTCCGCTATCAGGCACTTTGGCTCCGGCGCCTGGATTCGTCGAGCCTCAGGGGGCCTCACCGGTCGAATAAACGGTGAGGCCCGGGTGTGTCCGATCAGAGGTACGCACCGTCTACGAACGCCCGGGCGGCCTCCTCGACGGGCGACGCACCACCTTCGTCGATGAGATCCACCGGCCTCCGGCCGCCCAGCACCCGGTTGCGCGACCGAAGCCATTGATCGATCCCCTCCGGCGTGAGCGAGTCCTCGAGGATCTGCACGATGGGTTCGATCGCCCTGCTGGCCGAGCCGCTCATGTCTGTGTCCCAGCATGACACGGGCACGGGCGGGAGTGCTCCAGCCTCCTCGGCACCCTGACTCGCCAATCGATCGTTTGCGCTGTTCTAACTCCGGCGGCCAACGCCCTCCGCCTCGCCCCGCGCCAGTCGCCAAGGGATTGGGCCGCGATTGCGTCACGCGGCCTTCATCAATCACCTCCACCACTCTCCCGGGCCCACGGTGGGGCCTGGCTTTGGGGAATGGGAACGAGCGCTCGGCGTCGGAGATGGGGGTTCGGGCGAGGTCAGGAACACCGGCGCGCCGCCTCCGGACCACCAATCGTCCAGGAGTACTCTGGCCGCGGTCCTGGCTCACTGTGAGGCCCGGAACCTGAGCCCCCGGACCTTGGAGTGGTACGCCGACCGCACCCGCCGGTTCGCGGATTGGTGATTGGATCGTGAGACCGCGCGCCGTGCGAGCTCCGGTGGTCCGATCTCCAAGCCTTCGTGCTGGACCGTCGGCGCCGGGGCTTCGCCGCCAACACCGTCCACGGCTACGCCCAGGTAGTGAGGACGCTCTGCCAGCACCGGCTCGCGTACATCACCGAGGACATCACGTCCGGCTTCGAAATGCCCAGGGTCCCCAGGACCATCATCCCGACGTTCACCGACGCGCAACTGGAGGCGCTCCTCGCCGCGCCCGACAAGCGGACCTGGGTAAGCATCCGGGACGGGACCATCGTCCTGGCCTTGGAAACGTTGATCCGGGTCTCGGAGTTAGTCGGCCTTGAAGCCGAGAACTTCGACCTCGACGAGGGAATGCTCCGGGTCATGGGAAGGGGCAGAAGGAACGGACGGTGCCGCCCGGGGGCGGCCACGTCGCACGTTCCGCGCCGCAACCGCAGCGCGGTGCAGGAACTTCGGGCCAGCGACACCTGCTTCATCACCCGGTACGGGTGCCCCATGGGCCGGCGCGCGGTGCACGAGATGATCGGCCAGCACGCCGGAGCTGTGGGCATCGAGGGCGTCCGGTGCTCGCCGCACACACTCCGGCCACCGGAGCCAAGCGCTTCATCCTCGCTGGCGGCAATGTGTCCACGCTTCAGACGCTCCTGGGCCACACGACGGTGGTCATGGTTCGCCGCTACGTGGAGCTCGCCGACGTGGACATGAAGGCCCAGCACGACGCTTCAGCCCTGTCGACTCCCTGCTTTCGAGGCTGAGCCCGAAGAGATGAGGTCCCTGAGCCGTGAGCGGCGGATTATGAGTCCACAGCGTTCGTGATGCCCCGTCCATCGGGTCGGTCCCGTGCTCCCGAGTCCAGTTCAGAGGGCCCGTTTCGGGCCCCTCGTGACGTCTGGTGTTGTCCTGTGCGTTCCCGTTGGGGAGCAGGCCGGTAGCGACCCAAGCACGTCGACCGGGCGATCCGCGCCTGGACTGGAACCGTTGGGGGGGCGAGCCTGCGGCGAGCACGAGCATGCGCAAGACAAGCTGAGCCAGGAGGCCACCGTCGAGTTCATGCCGCCCTATTGGGCTAGCTTGAGCGCCGATCTGACAGCGCTACCCGCAAGTAGCTCCGCGGTATCGATCATGGGGGCGCTCGTCGACGCGCTAGTAGAGTCGGCTTGTCACCCGGTGGAATCGTCCGGGTCGGCTCGAATGAAGGGAGCCACGACTATGCGCAGGTTCATGATGATCATCAAGGGAGACCAGCCGCCCGGGGAGCTGCCGAGCGAGGAGATGTTGGCCGCGATGGGCAAGTACAACGAGGACCTCGCGAACGCCGGCGTCCTCGTCGATCTGTCGGGACTCCACCCGACCGCTGAGGGAGCACGCGTCAAGTTCGCCGGCGGAGAGCGCACCGTGGTCGACGGGCCCTTCCCAGAGTCGAAGGAGCAGGTGGCAGGCTACTGGATCATCGAAGCGAAGTCCCTGGCGGAGGCCATCGAGTGGGCGAAGCGAGTGCCGTTCGAGACCGGCGGCGCTCACGGGTACGACCGGGAGTCCGGCGCGCAAGGTGAGATCGAGATCCGCCAGCTCTTCGAGCTCGACGAACTCGGTGAGGGGCCGGCGGTGGAGCGCGCCCGAGAACTCGAGAAGGGCCTCGCGCAGAAGAAGGAATGACCACGACCCGCAATCCACCAGGCCGTTACGCCACGACGTGATATCAGGTCATCATGTTGCTGACCTGCGAGATGGCGGCCGCGAAGCAGCGCGAAGACCGAGCGCAGGTCCGCGACAGGCTCTGCCACCGCCTTGCTCATCCGATTCTCGATTCGACAGTGTTCCCATCCTCTACCCGGGACGACAAGATTGGTCCGCGGCGAGCGCACCGTCGCCATGAGCGGTCCTCCGGCGGGAAGATCAGGCGATCAACGCGATGCCCATCGCGAGCAGCCAGAGTGACCACGTGATGTAGAGGACTGGGATCCCTGCTCCAGCCAGACCCCATCCCCGCTCTTCGTTCGGACCGAGGAACTCCGCGGAGCCGACCGCGAGCCCGGCACCGATCACGACTCCGGGCCATCCCAGCCAGGTGGGCAGCGCCGTTCCCTGGATGACACCGACGCCGATCAACACGGACCAGATGCCGGTGAGGAGGTAGCCGAGGTGCTCACCCACGCCGACCCCGAGGTACTGGTGCAGAGCACGGAAGACGGCGGCATGGACCTCGCGCTCCTGAGGCCCGAGCGTCGGATCCGCGTACGCGCGGGCGAGCGCGGGGACCACGTACACCCACCGCAGGAGGCCGAGCATCTGGACGAGACCGGCGAGGACTCCGATGGTCGTCGCCACCGGGACGATGCCCCCGAACCCGAGGACCTGCCCGAGTAGCACGGCCCCGGCGATCAGCAGCAATCCCGACAGCATGAACGTCCACCACAGGAGGATCAGCGACGAACGGGTAGTCGAACCGCTTGCTGAGCAGGGCGAAACTGGCGTTGAACCAGACCGGCGCGACGATCAGCACCGCGCCCGCGGCACGTTCTACGTTCACGGCACACCCTTGGCTGCCGTCCCCCGGACTTCGGGAGCCGCTCGGAATAGGAATGCGAGGAGCAGCCAGGTCAGCAGCCCGAACACGAGTGCTCCGCTTGCGCCGAAGATCGGGAACCGCTCATCGATGTTTCTCGAGATCACATACGAGGTCACGAACCAGCCAAGCGCCCAGGCAGGCGGGGTCGCAAGGGCCCACCAGAACGCACCCGGGATCCTTTGTCGTGCGAGCACCAGCGCCTGCAAGACTCCCACCGCGACACCGTTCACCGCACCCATGAGGGCGAGGTCTTCCCGGTCGATCCCGTAATCGACGAGGCCCGCTCCCGCGACCAGGCCCACGGCCATCCCCGCAGTCGTCGCCGGGATCCACAGCCACGAGACCCACTGTCGCAAGGCGAACCACTCTGCCGCTCCGATGACTGCGCCCACGATGAGGCCCCCGGCGAGCGCTGCTCCCACGGAATCGACTCCGTCCACGACCAGGTCTGCGATGTACCCCCCGATCGGGAAGCTGACCAGGATCGCCACCGGCCAGAGCCACATCCGGCGCGCGGTACTCGTCCCGTCGCCTGACGTATCCATGCTCGTGCCTCCTTTGGGCGCGGAGCATTTCAGTCTCTTTCATCCGGAGCCGAGATGCACGCCTCGGTCGATCTAGCGGTCCGCCGCATCGCGGAGACAGGCGGCGCACAGCTCAACGGGTCGAGCGTGAATCCTTCACCGTTATCTCATCAGCGAACGGATTACCACCCCCTTCATCGCGGTGGTCATCGGATTTCGGTAGCACCGGGGCAAGCCGCCAGCGTGCGGATCAGCCCGCGGCGGGTAGAGAGAGGGAGAGAGGGAATGCGCAGCCGGGCGACCCCACGCTTCCTCCCCGATCTCTCCACACGGAGGTGGACTGGAATGGAACCCGCCTGCCGCTCTCGATCGGGATGGTCTGGGAACCGCTACCCCGCCACGAGCGTATCGGAAGTCAGCGAGGGAAAGGAGCGACGGACCGATGCATTCCAAAGCCAGCGTGATCCTCTGGCTAGCCGCAGCGGCAACCGTGGCTCTCACCGCCTGCACCTCTGGCGGGGTGGCTCCATCCGGATCGCAGGTGACAGCTTCTGCGCCGTCCACCCGACTTTCGCCAGAGCTACCCGCGAATGGGGCCCCGGCCGCGGCGGTCTCGGGAGCCATCGACCTGGCTACTCTCACCGGCCGGATCGCCTTCTCCGGGGGTTCCCCCGGCGCCGAGGACGTGTACGTCGTCAATTCCGACGGGACCGGCTTGAGGAAGGTCACCACCGATCCCGAGGCTCAGTTCGATCCAACCTGGTCTCCGGACGGAAGGCGGATCGCGTACCGGTACCAGAAGGGCACCGACTTCATGACCACGGATATCTACCTCGCCAAAGCCGACGGCTCCGGCGCAACCAACCTCACTCGGAGCGCCGGATCGGTGGACTGGGGCCCGGCCTGGTCCCCGGACGGATCGAGGATCGCCTGGAACTCGGACCGGGACGACCCCGGAGGAGGAGTGCTGCACGGTTTCCTCATGAACCCCGACGGGTCCAGTGCGACGAGGATCCCCGCCGACGTCTGG
>WNFU01006200.1_pt1 | contig 14556 bp, 17 predicted proteins | sample 5400121 | NCBI WGS metagenome assembly WNFU01 (sample SAMN13153360, study PRJNA577476) | soil metagenome | isolation source: 100 cm soil or saprolite under grassland replicate 1 | place: USA:California | collected 2016-06-15
CGCTCGACGTGTGGTCCGCCATCTGGGGCGGCGGTGATCCGACCACCGCGACGATCGTTCGCGACCTGCGGCTGCCGCGCGTCCTCGGAGCGGCCGTCGTCGGTGGGGCGCTTGCGGTCGCCGGTGCGCTGCTTCAGGGACTGCTCCGCAATCCGCTGGCCGATCCATACGTCACCGGGACCTCGGCCGGCGCATCGCTGTGCGCGGTCGTCGCGTTCGCGCTCGGTGCGTCGGTCGTGCCTGCGGTGCTGCCGATCGCCGCGTTCATCGGCGCTCTGGGGGCCGCGCTCATCGTGTGGCGGCTCGCCTCGCTGGGCGGGCGGACCACGGTGCTGACCGTCCTTCTCGCCGGCGTCGTGCTCTCGTCGTTCGCGGGCGCGCTCGTCACGCTCATCCTCGTCGCGAGCGACCGCGTCGTCCTTCGGCTGCGCGCGGTGCTCAGCTGGCTGCTGGGCGGCGTCTCGGTGCTCGACGTGACGCAGCTGCTCGTCGCCGCGGCGATCGTGCTTCTCGCGACGGTCGCGGCCGTGGCGCTCGCCCCGCGTATCGATGCCTTCGCGTTCGGAGAAGAGACGGCGGCGACGCTCGGTGTCGACGTGCAGCGCACGACGGCCGCGATCCTGGCCGTGACCGCGCTCCTCACGGGCGCGGCCGTTGCCCTCGCGGGCGTCATCGGATTCGTCGGACTCGTCACTCCCCATGCGCTGCGACCGCTGCTGGGTGCGCTCCACGTCCGCCTGCTGCCGGCATGCTTCCTCCTGGGCGCGAGCACGCTCGTCCTCGCGGACCTCGGGGCGCGCATCCTGCTCGCCCCCGCGGAGCTCCCGGTCGGGGTGGTCACCGGTCTCGTCGGCGGGCCATTCTTCTTCGCGCTCCTGCTGCGCGAGCGGCGGCGGATCGTCGTTTGACCGAGCTGGTCGCAAGCGACGTGGTCGCCGGGTACGGCGCTCGGATCGTCCTGCACGGCTGCGACCTCACGCTTCGACCGGGACGCCTCGTCGCCATCATCGGTCCCAACGGCGCGGGCAAGTCCACGCTTCTGCGAGTCCTCGCGGGCCTCATCGGCCCCCGCGAGGGTTCGGTCACGCTCGATGGCAAGGCGCTGTCCACGTTCGATCGGTCGGCGATCGCGCGCCGCATCGCCGTCGTGCCGCAGGTCTTCGACACGGTCTTTCCGCTCAGCGTGCGCGAGATCGTCGCGCTCGGCCGCACCGCGCGGCTGGGTCTGTTCGGGCGCGCGTCGGTGGCGGATGTCGAGGCCGTCGACCGCGCGCTGGCGGAGCTCGAGCTCGTACCGCTCGCGGACCGTCGCATCGACGCGCTCTCCGGCGGAGAGCGGCAGCGGGCGGTGCTCGCGATGGCGCTCGCGCAGGACGCCGACGTCCTGCTCCTCGACGAGCCCACCTCGCACCTCGATCCGGCGCACCAGCTCGCGACGCTCGAGCTCGTCCGCGACCTCGCGGCTCGCCGCGGCCTCGCCGCCTGCGCCGTGCTGCACGACCTCAACCTCGCCGCCGCGATGGCGTCGCGCATCGCCGTCCTCGTCGCGGGTCGCGTCGTCGAGGAAGGCACGCCACCGGAGGTCCTGCGCCCGGACGTCGTTTCCACCGTGTTCGGCGATCGCCTCGCGGTGATCGCCCACGAGGGCCGTCCCGCCGTGCTGCCGCGGATCGCGGCACCCGGCCGCCGCTCGTGAGCGGCGACGCCATCGCGGCGACACTCCGTCGCATCGGCGCGCTCGACGAGGCTGCGATGACGGCGGCGCGAGCGCGGCAGCGGGAGCTCACGAAGCCCGAGGGCAGTCTTGGGCGCCTCGAGGATCTCGCGGTGCAGGTGGCCGGGATCGTCGGGGCGGCGGTGCCCGAGCTACCGCGGAAGGCCGTGATCGTCGTCGCGGCCGATCACGGCGTCGCCGTCGAAGGCGTGTCGGCGTATCCGAGCGAGGTGACGGCGCAGATGGTCGCGAATTTCCTGAGCGGTGGCGCGGCGATCAACGCGCTCGCGCGCGCGGCGGGCGCTCGCGTCGTCGTCGTCGATGCCGGCGTCGCCGGCGACGTGCCGTCCGGTCCGGCGCTGTATTCCCGAAAGATCGCGCGCGGCACGCGGAACCTGCGCCGGGCGCCGGCGATGTCGCGCGACCAGGCGCGCGAAGCGGTCTTCGTCGGTACCGACGTGCTGGAATGCGAGGCCGCGCGCGGGCTCGATCTCGTCGCCACCGGCGAGATGGGTATCGGGAACACCACCCCCGCGAGCGCGATCGTCGCCGCGATCTGCGGCACCTCGGTAGCGGAGGTGACCGGCCGGGGTACGGGCATCGACGACGAGACCCTTGCTCGGAAGATCGCGGTCATCGAAGACGCGCTGAGGCTTCACCGCCCGGACTCGAGCGACGCGCTCGACGTCCTCGCCAAGATCGGCGGCTTCGAGATCGGGGTGCTCGCCGGGGTCATCATCGGCGCCGCCGCGCGGCGGATCCCGATCGTCCTCGACGGATTCATCTCCGGCGCGGCCGCGCTCATCGCCAACGGACTGGATCCGAAGGCGCGCGACTTCATGATCGCCGCCCACCGCTCCGCCGAGCGCGGCCATCGCGCCGCGCTCGACCGACTGGCGCTCGAGCCGCTGCTCGATCTGCGCCTGCGGCTGGGCGAAGGCACCGGCGCCGTGCTGGCGATGCTCCTCATCGACGCGGCGCTCGCCGCGCATCGCGAGATGGCGACGTTCGCCGAGGCGCGCGTCGCGGACCGATCGATCCGGTCGTGAGGTGGGACCGCTGGAGTTCGCCGATGCGCCCGCGTCTCGATCCGGTGCTGGCTCTGTGCCTTCGCGCCGATCCTCGTCGCGATCCCGGCGGCGGTCGCGTTCATCCTTACGACGCTCGCGGTCGCGTCACTGCTGCGCTCGCGACCGGCAGCCGCGCGCGATGCGACGGCGGCCGCGGCTTCCTGACGATCGGGCCGGCGCTGCGCTAGTCCGCGCTCACCTCGAGCGGCGCGGTCCAGCCCCAGTCCCACTGCCGCATCTCGTCCACCAGCGGGTGATTCGTGAGATCGAGGGCGATCGGGGTCACGCTGATCTTCCCGGCGCGCACCGCGGCGACGTCGGTGCCCTCCTCGGCCTCCTCGCTCACAGCGGGTCCGCCCACCCAGTAATAGGGATTGCCGTACGGGTCGAGCCGCTCGACGAGCTGATCGCGGTAGTTGCGCTTTCCGAGACGCGTGACCTCAACACCGGTGATCTGCTCGCGCGGCAGCGCCGGCACGTTCACGCTGAGCAGCGAGTCGGGCGCGAAGCCATGCGCGAGGATGTTGCGCCCGAGGAGTGACGCGAACGAGGCCGCGGGGCCGAAGTCGAGGTCGGCGCCGAAGCCTCCGATCGAGATCGCGATCGACGGGATGTTGGAGAGCAGACCTTCCATCGCGGCCGCGACGGTGCCCGAGTAGGTGATGTCGTCGCCCATGTTCGCGCCGCGGTTGATGCCGCTCACGACGAGGTCCGGCTTGTGCCGCAGGAACCCGAGGACCGCGAGCCGAACGCAGTCCGTGGGTGAACCGTCGGTCATGTACGCCGGCTGGCCGTTGCGCAGCTTCGTCGGGCGGACGCGCAGCGGACGGAACAGCGTGATGCTGTGGCTCGCGCCGCTCCAGTTCCGCTCGGGCGCGATGATGTCCACGTCGCCGATCGCCGACAGCGCCTCAGCGAGCGGGGGGAGCGCGTCCGACTCGATCCCGTCGTCGTTGGTGATGAGGATGTGCTTGCGAGCGGTCATTTGCCAGCCGCGCGCGCCTCGCGCTCCTCGATGAGCGCGGAAGCCTGCACGCGCGTGCGCCGACCGACGACGAGCTCGAAGTAGTAGCGCGCGAACGTGCTGAGGATGCCCGCGACCGGCAGCGCGAGGAAGACGCCCCAGAATCCCGCGAGCTTCGCCCCGAGGAGCAGCGCGAGGAACACGAAGATGGGATGGACGCCGATGCTCCGGGACATGATCCGCGGACCGATGACGTTGAGCAGGATCTGCTGGACGACGAGCACCAGGACGAAGACGGGGATGAGGCGATCCGGCGCGCCCAGGAACGTCACGGTCAGGACCGGGATGAACGCGATGATCGGCCCGAAGAACGGGATGATCATCGTGAGACCCGACACGAACGCGAGCACCCCGGCGTACGGGACCCCGAGCGGCGCGAGGATGAGCAGCGACGCGATCCCGTAGATGAGGCCGAGCACCAGCGAGCCGCGCAGGAATCCGCCGAAGGAACGGTCGGTGCTCTGCCGGAAGAGCTCGGCTTCGCTCTGCAGCTCCGGCGACAGCACGCGCGTGAAGCGGTGCCACATCGTGTCGCCGTCGATGAGGATCAGGAACGCGATGATGAGCACCAGCGTGACGTTGAAGAACACCGCCGCCGTGGCGGACACGACACCGAGAATGTCCGCGGCGTAGGCCGCGGCGAGGTCGCCGACGCGGCGCGGGAGCGATCCGTAGAACTCGGTGAGGTCCACACGCAAGCCGAGGCGCTCGAGCGACGTCTGCAGGCCGGCCACGATCTGCGACGCCCGCTCGCCGTACTCGGGACCCCGTGCGACGAGATCGTTCAGCTGCGCGATGAGCGGCGGTAGCGCGAGCACGCCCACGAGCACCAGTACCAGCGCCATCGCGGCGTAGACGACGATGACCCCGAGCGTGCGGCCGATGCGCGTGCGCTCCTCGATCCGTCCGACGACGGGCGCCAGCAGATACGAAAGCGCCCAGGCCGCGATGAATATGAGGATAACGTCGGCGACCTGCGCGACCGCCAGCCAGATCTCGCGGAAGACCTGGATCGCGACGAAGAGGATGAGGAGGACGCCAAGGATCTGGAGGAGCTGACGCTCCCTGGCGGTGAGCTTCACGGTGTTCATCCTAAGGATGAGCCGAGACTGCGGAGGGCTAACATCGCCGCGTGGCGCACGCCGTCTGTCTTCTCGATCGCTACGCCGAACATCTTCCCATCGGGCCGCGAACACCCCGGCTGACGCTCGGCGAGGGTGGGACGCCATTGGTGCGGGCACGCTCGCTCGAGCGGGAGACGGGCATCGACGAGGTCTGGCTCAAGATCGAGGGCGCGAACCCGACGGGATCGTTCAAGGATCGCGGGATGGTGGTCGCCGTCGCGAAGGCGGTCGAGGCCGGCTCGCGCGCCGTGCTGTGCGCGTCCACCGGTAATACCGCGGCCTCCGCCGCGGCGTACGCGGCGCGCGCGGGCCTGCCGTGCACTGTCGTGCTGCCTGCCGGCCACGTCGCGCTGGGGAAGCTCGCGCAGGCGATCGCGTTCGGCGCGACCGTCGTCGCTGTACGCGGCGCGTTCGATGCGGCGCTCGCTGTCGTGAAGGACCTCGCCGCCCACGGTGACGCGACCCTCGTGAACAGCGTGAATCCGCATCGCATCGAAGGACAGAAGACCGCCGCGTTCGAGATCTGCGAGGAGCTCGGCGACGCGCCGGACGCGCTGTTCATTCCGGTCGGGAACGCCGGCAACATCACCGCGTACTGGCGCGGGTTCGTCGAGGCGCACTCCGCGGGGCTCGCGAGCGCGCGACCCAAGTTGTACGGCTGGCAGGCCGAGGGTGCCGCCCCGATCGTGCGCGGCGTCCCGATCGCCGATCCTGAGACCATCGCCACGGCGATCCGCGTCGGCGCGCCGGCCTCGTGGCAGGGCGCGATCCGCGCGCGCGACGAATCGGGCGGCGCGATCGACGCGGTCACCGACGACGAGATCCTCGACGCGTATCGCGACCTCGCGCGACACGAGGGCGTGTTCGCGGAGCCGGCGAGCGCGGCGGCCGTCGCCGGGCTTCGCAAGCGCGCGCGCGCGGCCGGTCTGCGCGACGTCGCGCGCGTCGTCTGCGTCCTCACGGGGAACGGGCTCAAGGATCCCGATACGGCACGCTCGCTGAGCGGCGAGATCGTCGAGGTCGACGCGAACACCGACGCCGTCATGGGCGCGATGGCCAACGCCGCTCGAGCTTGAACGAGCTCCGCGTCCGCGTCCCGGCGTCGAGCGCGAATCTCGGCCCCGGTTTCGATTCGTTCGCGGTCGCCCTGCCGCTGCTCGCGGAGTTCGAGCTGCGCGGGGCGCGCGCCTGGTCGATCGAGGTCGACGGCGAGGGCGTGCCCGAGGGCGACGACAACCTCTTCCTCGTTGCCGCGCGCGCCACGGCGAAGACGGCGCGCTGCGAGATCCCTCCGCATCACGTGACGCAGCGTTCCGCTATCCCGATCGCGCGCGGGCTCGGCTCGAGCGCGGCGGCGATCGTCGGCGGCGTCGTCGCGGCGAACGCGCTTCTGGGGGAGTCATTGGATCGCCGAACGCTGCTGCGGATCGCGAGCGAGGTCGAAGGCCACGCGGACAACGTCGCGGCGGCACTCTACGGCGCGCTCACCGTCGCGCTGCCGAGCGACGGCGGTCCCGTCGCAACGCGCATCGCGTTCCCGAGCGCGTGGCGGATCTGCCTCCTCATCCCCGGACAGCCGGTCGAGACCGAGAAGTCGCGCGCGGTGCTCGAGGAGCGGGTCTCGCGCGAAGACGCGGTCTTCAACATCGCGCACGGCGCGGCCTTCATCGCCGCGGTCATGCGCTCGGACGGCGCGCTCCTGTCGATCGCGATGGCCGACCGCCTTCACCAGAGCGCGCGCACCGCGCTCGTTCCGGCGATGGCGGAGACGATCGCATCCGCCCGCGAGGCCGGAGCCTTTGGCGCGGCCCTGTCGGGTGCGGGTCCGAGCGTGGTGGCGATCGCGCCGGCTCGCCTCGCGTCCCGCGTCGTGGTCGCGATGGAGGAGACCGCGGCGGCGCACGGCGCGCCCGGACGCGGGCGGGTGCTCCGCGCCCGGGCCGCCGGCGCGCAGGTGTATCGCTGACGCGACTGGCGCTGCTCGCCGATGGCGCGGTGCGGTCCGCTATCGAGCGCGAGCTCGGGCGCGCGATCGAGTTTCACGTATCGCTCGGGTCGACCCAGGATCGAGCGCGCGAGCTCGCCGCCAGCGGCGCGACGCGTGGCATCGTCGTCGCCGACGAGCAGCGTGCCGGGCAGGGAACGCGTGGACGCACGTGGCACGCGCCGAAGGGAACGAGCCTCCTGGCATCGTGGATCGTGCGACCGGCGCCGGCCGCTCCGGCGCTCTTCGCCGCGCTCGCCGGTGTAGCGATCGCGCGCGCCTTCGACGCGCTGGGTCGCGAAGGGGCGCTCCTAGAATGGCCGAACGACGTTCACCTCGAGGGGAGGAAGGTCGCGGGCGCGCTCGCTCACGCGACATCTGACAGCGAAGGTGGGGTGCTCGTGCTTGGTATCGGCATCAACGTGCATCAGCGGATCGAGGACTTTCCCGTCGAGCTTCGCGACCGCGCGACCTCGCTCGCCATCGCACGCGGTCCGGTCGATCGTCTCGCGCTGCTCGCGCGAGTGACGAGCGAGCTCGATCGGATCGAGAGCGACGACGAGCGCGTCGCGGCGCTCAGCGAGTGGCGACGCCGCTCCACTCTGCTGGGGAAAATGGTCGAAGTCCGCGTCGCCGAGCGGCCCCCGTTGCGTGGTGTCGCGGCCGAGATCGCGGATGACGGAGCGCTGGTGGTCCGCACGGCATCCGGGACGGAGCGCGTCGTCGCCGGCGAGGTGACTCTCACGTGAGCGATCGTTTCGCGATCGTCGTCGACGGCACGGCATGCCTCAGCCCCGAGGTCGAGCGCGAGTTCGACATCGAGTGGCTGCCGCTTCACGTCGACATCGGCTCGGAGACGTTCACGGCGAGGGTCGATCTGTCGGCCGAGGAGTTCTATCGGAAGATCGCGGCGCCGGGTGTGCTCACCGGAACGTCGCAGCCGTCAATGGGAGAGTGCCGCGACGTCTACGACCGCGTGATCGCTGAGGGCTCCAAGCAGATGCTCGTGCTCACCGTCGCGGCCGCGCTCTCGGGAACCTACTCGGTCGCGTCGCAGACGGCCGGCTCGGTCCCCGGGGCGCGCATCGAGGTCATAGATTCGACCTCGACCGCGGGCGGCATCTCGCTCATCGCGACCGCCTGCGGCCGCCTGCGCCGCGACGGCGGCTCGTTCGATCAGGCCGTCGCGCTCGCCCACCGGATGGTAGGTAAGGTCCCCGTCCTCGCGGTCGCGGATACGCTCGAGTACCTCAAGCGCTCCGGTCGCGTGAGCGGCGCGCAGGCGATCTTCGGCTCGATGCTGCAGGTGAAGCCGATCCTCGAGGTGAAGGACGGCGTCGTGCATGCGGTCGACAGGGTGCGCACGCGCGACAAGGCTGTCGAGCGGTTGAAGGGCATGATCTCCGAGCGGACGCCGGAGGGCTCCCGCATTCACGCGTGCACGCTCCACACGAACGACCCGGATCGGGCTCGCACGCTCGGTGAATGGGTGCAGGAGCGTTATCACTGCGTCGAGCACTGGATCGCGGAGGCGGGACCCGTCCTCGGCGCGCGCACCGGTCCCGGGATGCTGGCCGTCTGCTGGTACCGTGAGGAAGATGCGCGTGGATGAGCGACGAGCGGCTCCGCGATGAGACTGCGCATGCCCTTCGGACGGAAGCCGAAGGAGTTTCCCTCGCATCTGTGGACGCAGTGCCCGAGCTGCAACGAGATGCTGTTCAACAAACAGCTTGCGCGCAACCTGAGCGTCTGCACGAAGTGCGAGCACCACTTCCGTCTCGGCGCGCGCGAGCGGATCGAGTTCATCACCGACAGAGGTTCGTTCCACGAGCAGGACGCCGAGCTGATCTCGGGGGACCCGCTCCGTTTCGTCGATAGCAAGGCGTACCCGGATCGCATCGCGGCCGCGCAGGCCAAGAGCGGCGAGAAGGACGCGATCATCACGGGCGAAGCGACCATCGCGGGGAATCCGGTGATCCTCGCGGTGATGGACTTCGAGTTCATGGGCGGCTCGATGGGGAGCGTCGTGGGCGAGAAGATCACCCGCGCGGCCGAGCGTGCGCTGGCGGAGCGTCGCGCGCTGGTCATCGTCTCCGCGTCGGGTGGCGCGCGGATGCAGGAGGGCACGATCGCGCTCATGCAGATGGCGAAGATCCTCGGCGCGCTCGCACGCCTCGACGCCGCGGGCATCCCGTACGTGAGCGTCATCACCGACCCGACGACGGGCGGCGTGCTCGCCTCCTACGCGTCCCTGGGGGACGTCGTCCTGGCCGAGCCCGGCGCGCTCATCCGCTTCTCCGGTGAACGCGTGACCAGCGGAACGGTCGGCGAGAAGCTGCCGACCGGCTTCGGCAAGTCCGAGTTCCTCCTCGAGCGCGGCTTCATCGATCAGATCGTGCCGCGCTCGCAGCTTCGCGATCGTCTCGGATTCTTCCTCGGCGCGTTCCGCGCCGGCGCGCAGGACTTTCGCTGGAGCCTGTGACCATGTCCATGCTCGACCGGATCGTCGGCACCAAGCGACCCACCGAGACGAACGGCCATCTGCCCCTCGACGCGAATCTCATCATCGATCCCGTCCAGATCCGCTCACGCGCCAGTGAATGGGAAGCGGTACAGGTCGCGCGCAACATCCAGCGCCCGCACACGCTCGACGTCATCGCGCGCGTCTTCGACAAGTTCCAGGAGCTCCACGGAGACCGCGGCTTCCGCGACGACGCCGCGATCGTCGGTGGCATCGGCGAGCTCGACGGCCGTCCGGTGATGATCGTCGGCGAGCAGAAGGGCGCTTCGACCGAAGAGAACATCCAGCGCAACTTCGGGATGCCGCACCCCGAGGGCTATCGCAAGGCGATGCGCCTCTATCGGCTGGCGGAGAAGTTCCACCTCCCGCTCGTCACTTTCGTCGATACCCCGGGCGCGTATCCCGGACCGGAGGGGGAGGAGCGCGGACAGGCGGAGGCGATCGCGCAGTCGATCCTGACGATGGCGCGTCTCCAGACACCGATCGTCGTGGTCATCCTGGGGGAGGGCGGCTCGGGTGGCGCGCTCGCGCTCGGCGTCGGCGACGTCGTGCTTGCGATGCAGAACGCCATCTACTCCGTCATCTCGCCGGAGGGCTGCGCGGCGATCCTGTGGCGCAGCCCGGCCGAGGCCGAGCGTGCCGCGAAGGCGATGCGTCTATCCGCCCCCGACCTGCTGGAGCTCGGCGTCGTCGACGCGCTCATCCCTGAGCCCGCGGGTGGCGCGCACACGGAGCACGGCGTGACCGCGGCCGCGATAAAGATCGCAATCCGGGCCCAGCTCGCGAAGCTGGAGCGCGTACCGGTCGCCGATCTGCTGTCGGCGCGCTACGAGCGCTTCCGCGCCTACGGCGCGGTCGTCGAGCCCGGCCTGGACACACCACCGCCGCCGAAGCCGACGTGGTGGCGCAGGATCGTCGGGCGAGGTCGCTCGTGAGCGATACCGATCACCTGCTCGGTCTCATCGACGATCTGCGCCGGCTGATGGCGGACACGCCGGCGGCGTCGATCGAGGTCGAGGCGGACGGATTCGCCGTGACCGTGACGCGGCGGCTGTCGAGCGCGGGCACCGCGTCGCCGCGTGAACGGGCGACCGTCCTACCCGAGCCGGAAGCATCCACGCCAAAGGTGCAGCGGGTCCATGCGACGACCGTCGGCGTTTTCAGCGCCGCGCGCGAATGGAATCCCGGTGACGAGGTCACGCGCGGCGAGATGCTCGGCGGCATACAGACGCTCGGGCACGTGTCCGACATCGCCGCGCCCGCGGACGGTGAGATCCGTGAGGTGCTCGTTTCCGGCGGCGCGCCGGTGGAGTACGGCCAGCCGCTCTTCGTCATCGCGCTCCGCTAGTGCCCGGGCCCATCGAGATCGTCCTGAGCGACAGCGCCGGCGGCTGGCTCGCGCAGGTCACCATCCGCGATCGAAGCACGACGACACATCGGGTGAAGATCTCACGAGCCGAGCACGAGCGATACGGCGACGGCGACGTAGCCGACCTCGTTCGCCGATCGTTCGACTTCCTGCTCGAGCGCGAGCCGAACACGTCGATCCTGCGCGAGTTCGACCTCAGCGCGATCGAGCGCTACTTCCCCGAGTACCCGGAAGCGATCGCGCGCCGCTAGGCGGCGCGTCGGGTGATCTCGCGCTCCGCGAGCTCGCCGCGCTCGAGCGCGACGCTCTGGTCGCGGGCGAGGAAGAACGACAGCACGGCGCCGACGATCGCGCCGAGCGCGATGATCGGCCAGAGTGTCGGGCCGCACGGATCCATGAGCGGCGCGAGCGACGGGACGTAGGTGAAGACCAACGTCGTGCCGTTACCGGACCGTCGCATTCATACGTAGACTGCACCGCTCCGATGCCGAGCGCGGTCGCGTGGCTGTTTCCCGGGCAGGGATCGCAATCGGTCGGCATGGCGCGAGAGCTCGTCCAACGGTCCATCGCCGCCGCGCGCGTCTTCGAGGAAGCGAGCGACGCACTGCGCCTGGATATGCGTGCGCTCTGCTGGGAGAGCCCTCAGGACACGCTCGATCGGACCGCGAACACGCAGCCCGCCCTGCTTACCGCGTCGATCGCCGCCCTGCGTGCGGCCGAGGAGCTGAGTGGCGGGCTGGACGAGCCGATCGTGGCGATGGGGCACTCGCTGGGGGAGTTCACCGCGCTCGTCGCGGCCGGCGCGCTCGGACTGGCGGACGCGGTGCGCCTGGTGCGAACGCGCGGTGAGCTCATGCAAGCGGCGGATCCATCGGGCGGCATGCTCGCCGTGCTCGGGCTCGACGGCGATGCCGTAGCGAAAGCGATCGAGGACACGGGCATGGTCGTCGCGAACGACAACGCCCCGGGACAGGTCGTGATCTCCGGCCCGCGCGATGCGTTCGAACATGCGACCGCGTCGCTCAAGGATGCCGGCGCGAAGCGTGTCCTTCCACTGCGCACCTCGGCGGCCTTCCACTCGCCGGCGATGCGACCGGTCGCGCCGGCACTCGCGAAGGCCATCGCCGCCACACCCTTCTCCACGCTCCGTTACCGCGTCGTGGCGAACGTCGATGCGCAGATACACGAACATGCGGCCGAATTCCCGCCACTGCTGGAGGAGCAGGTGTGGTCTCCGGTACAGTGGGTCGCCTGCATGCGGCGCGCGGAAGGGGAGGGCGCGGCCGCGTTCGTGGAGTTCGGTCCGGGCAACGTCCTCACCGGGCTCGCGAAACGGATCCTCCCCGAGGCGCGGACGGCGAACGTGTCGGACGCGAGAACGTTGGAGGAGGCGCTTCCTGTCCTTCGACAAGATCCTCATCGCTAATCGCGGCGAGATCGCGCTACGCGTCATCCGCGCCTGCCGCGAGCTCGGCGTCCAGACCGTGCTCGTGTACAGCGAGGCGGACGCGCACAGCCTCCCCGTGCACCTCGCCGATGAGGCGATCTGCGTCGGTCCTGCTGCCGCTCGGCAGAGCTACCTGAATATCCCCGCGATCATGTCCGCGGCGCTCATCAGCGGCGCGCAGGCGATCCATCCCGGATACGGCTTCCTCTCGGAGAGCGCGGACTTCGCCGAGGTGTGCAAGGAACACGACCTGGTGTTCATCGGTCCGCCCGCCGAAGTGCTCGCGCGATTCCACGACAAGGTCGCGACGCGCGCGGCGATGCGGCAGCTCGGCCTTCCGGTGATTTCGGGATCCGACGGTCAGGTGAAGAGCATGTCGGAGGCGCTGCGCGTCGCCGAAGCGATCGGCTATCCGGTCATGCTCAAGGCGAAAGCCGGCGGCGGCGGTCGCGGCATGCGCAAGGCGACGTCGCCGCAGGAGCTCCAGCGGCTCTGGGAGCAGGCACGGAGCGAAGCGAAGGCGTCGTTCGGCGACGAGGGCCTCTATCTCGAGCGTTGCCTCGAAGGCGTGCGGCATCTTGAGGCGCAGATCGCCGTGGACGAGTACGGCGGCGGCATCTGCCTCGGCGAGCGAGAGTGCTCTATCCAGCGGCGCAACCAGAAGATGATCGAAGAGGCGCCTTCGGCGTCGATCAGCGAGCAGCTGCGTCAGGAGATCGCGCGACGCGCGGTGACCGCCGCGGTGAAGAGCGGCTACCGGAACATCGGCACGTTCGAGTTCCTCGTCGATGCGCGGGGCGAGTACTACTTCATCGAGGTGAACTCGCGCATCCAGGTGGAGCACACCGTCACCGAGATGACCACGGGCATCGACCTGGTGAAGGAGCAGATCGCGCTCGCGTCGGGACAGCCGCTCTCGTTCAGCGAGGAGCAGATCTGGGTACACGGACATGCGATCGAGTGCCGCATCAACGCCGAGGACAGCGAGCAGGACTTCGCGCCGTCGACCGGCGTGCTCACGACGTGGCTGCCGCCGGCGGGTCCCGGCATCCGCCTCGACTCGCATTGCTTCCAGGGCTACGAGGTCCCACCGTTCTACGACTCGCTGCTGGCGAAGGTCATCGCGTGGGGACGCGACCGGGCGGAGGCCGTCGCGCGCATGCAGCGCGCGCTCGACGAGTTCACCATCGTCGGCGTCACGACCAACATTCCCGCGCACAAGAAGATCCTCGCGAGCGACCTGTTCCGCTCGGGGCAGGTCACGACGCATCTCATCGACACGGTGGGGGTCGACGCGCTCGCTGGCTAGACTCGGCCGGATGGAGACGCTCGACAAAGCGGGCATCGAGGCGCTCATCCCGCATCGCGACCCCTTCCTGCTCATCGACCGCGTCACCGAGCTCGAGCCGGGCGTGCGCGCCGTCGCGGAGCACACCTTCACCGGTGCGGAGTGGTACCTGCTCGGCCATTTCCCGGGGAACCCGATCGTCCCCGGCGTGATCCTCGTCGAATCGATGGCGCAGGCAGCCACCGTGATGGCGATGAGCCTGCCCGAGTACCGCGATGGCCTCGGTCTCTTCGCGGGGATCGAAGAGATGCGCTTCAAGCGCATCGTGAAGCCCGGCGACACCGGCAGGTTCGAGGCGACCGTCGACAAGATACGGCGCGGGTTCGCGCGCGTTAACGTGCGCGCGTTCGTCGGCGACGAGCTCGCCGCGGAGGGTGTGATCCTGGCGATCTTCCAGAAGAATCCGGCGTGAAGCGCGTCGAGATCGTCGGCGTTCCGATGGATCTCGGCGGCAACCGCCGTGGCGTCGATATGGGTCCCTCCGGCATCCGCTACGCGGGGTTGACGCAGAAGCTCATGCAGTTGGGCTATCAGGTACGCGACCGGGGGAACATCCGCGTCGCTGATCCCGACGAAGGTCTCGCGACGCACTACGTGAAGAAGACCGTGGCCTCCGGTCCCAAGGCGCACCACGTCGAGGAGATCGTCCGCGCCGCCGAGGAGCTCGCGAACGTCGTCGCGGATGTCGCGCGCGCCGGCAGCATCCCCGTCGTCCTCGGCGGCGATCACTCCATCGCCATGGGCACGCTGGCCGGCCTCGCGCGAGCGGGACACCGCGTCGGCGTCGTGTATGTGGACGCGCATCCCGACATCAACACCGCCGACACGAGCCCCTCCGGCAACGTGCACGGCATGCCGCTCGCGGTCGCGCTCGGCCTGGCCGGCGATCCGTTCCCCGCCGCCCTGCGCGGCTCGATCGACGGATCCCATTGCGCGCTCGTCGCGATCCGCGATG
>WNFU01006201.1_pt1 | contig 14555 bp, 12 predicted proteins | sample 5400121 | NCBI WGS metagenome assembly WNFU01 (sample SAMN13153360, study PRJNA577476) | soil metagenome | isolation source: 100 cm soil or saprolite under grassland replicate 1 | place: USA:California | collected 2016-06-15
TCCCAATTACAATTCGCTGCACCAATCAAACGTGGGCTGTTTTGGCCTGTTCGAATCCATCGATGATCACCATGTAGCCGCTGCGTTGTTTGAAGCTGCGGCCAGTTGGCTTCGCACGAAGGGGCGGACTGAGATGATGGGGCCGATTGATTATTCAACCAATTACGTCTGCGGCCTCTTAATCGACGGGTTCCAGTTTCCGCCCACCATATTGACCGCGCACAATCCGCCGTGCTACCGGCACCTGATCGAGAACTGCGGCTTTATTAAAGCGAAGGACTGGTACGCGTGGTGGTTCGCCGATCCGGCAAAAGCGGTCGCGCATTTGCGACGGCTCGCCGCGCGTTTCAAGGCGCGCTGTCCCGCAGTTATTCGTCCGGCAAACCTTAAGAATCTTCGCGATGAAAGCAGGCGGCTTCGAGAAATTTACAATCAGGCATGGGAAAAGAACTGGGGTTTCGTGCCGTTCACCGAGCCGGAGATTGAGTTCATGACCAAAGAACTGAAGCCGCTGCTGGTGCCGGAGTTCGCCTGGATCGCCGAGGTCGGGAACGAGCCCGTTGGGTTCATCCTGGCTCTGCCAGACATCAATGTTGTGCTGCGCGATCTCAACGGGCGGCTAACTCGCTTTGGGCTTCCGATCGGTCTGATCAAATTGCTGTCCTACAAAAAGCGCATCCGGAAGGGACGCTTGATCGCCCTGGGCGTGATCGAAAAATACCGGCGTGCCGGAATCGCCGAGATATTGGTGCTGCGGATCATAGAAGAGACAATGATCAAACGCGGGATCACTGGTGAATTGAGCATGACGTTGGAAGACAATTTCATGATCAACCGTTTTCTCGACGCGATTGGAGCGCAACGCTACAAGACATATCGGATTTTCAAAAGGACACTGACCTAATGAGCAAGCCTCAAGACGGTTTCATTTCACGGTTTTTCAATCGGCCGATTTCGCGCCGCATAACGAGCTTCCTTCTCAAGTTTCCGATCCATCCGAATGCGTGGACGATATCGATCTTTGTTTTGCCCCTAATCGCCTCTGTATTCTTGGTACGCGGCGATTACGTCAGCGTCGTCATCGGCGCCGCCATTTTTCAAGTGTTCAGTATTCTTGATGGGTGCGACGGCGAAATTGCGCGCGCCAACAATTTGGAATCAAAATTCGGGGAACGCTTGGATAACTTCTGCGATTTTCTTGCAAGCCTTCTCTATGTTCTCGCGCTTGGACTGGGGCTTCATCGTTCAGCTGAAGGAATCACTTGTGTCGCCCTGATTACGGCTAACGAATGGCTTCTGCGAGGTGGCAAGAACGAAATGCAGATTGTTTCGGCGATGCTGCACGAGTCGTATTATGCGAGGCACCACGGAATGATCGGGCATTCCGGTTTGCTCAATCTGGGCGAACGATTTGTGTGGTGGCTTTTTCAACTGACCAAGCGAGACATGGCTGTCTTCGTTTTTCTCATCCTTGCGTTACTCGGCTTGGCTGAGTGGATCCTTCATCTTTGGACAATTGTCGCCGGTGTCAGCCTGGTTCTCAGCGTGATCGCTGCGATCAGGGCCGGCAATCGTGCCGGCGATATCGTGCCGCGCGAGCCGCGATCGTAATTGCCGGGGCAGTCAGGTGTAGTATCGCATTGAAGCGGCATCCTGAGTCATCGCTCCTCGTATTGCCTCGGCCATTTGCCTTTCCGCACATCGCAGCATCTGCGGAGTGTCCACGTCCTGCCACCAACCGTCGCCTATATCAATGGCACGAACTTTATTATCGCCGGCCATCAATCGAACTCCGTCAGCCAGGCTACAATCGTTTCGGGAACTGTCGGACTTTGCTCGCTCGAGGTAGTCGAAGATTTCTAGCGGACAAACGAACAAGCCGGTATCAATCGCATCGTAACCCTGCAGATTTTTCCCGATACCAGTGATCCCGTTTCTGTGCGTTTGGACTTTCATCGCATCTTCCAAATCGAAAATGGAATCGAGTTTTCGATCCACAGCGAGGCTGAGGAAACCGGGATCAAAAGAATCAAGCAAACGATCGATAATCGTGTTGTCGAAAATATGGTCGCTCATCGTGAGGAGAAAGGGGTTGCCGAGATAGCTGCCGGCGGCAAGAAGCGAGATGCCATTCTGTTTTTGCCAGTCGCGGTTTTCGATGAATGACGCGCTGAGATGAGAGGGAACCAACTGTTTGACCTCTGCGATCATGCGCTCGCTTTCGTAGCCGACCACGAAGTTGACCGTTTTGATCCCTGCGCGGATTAAGGCATCCAGTGTGTACGAAATCAGGGGGTGGCCAAGGACTGAAACGAACGGCTTTAGGAAAGTTTCATCTGAACCGCGCAGCCGCGAGCCCTCGCCGGCCATCAAAATCACAGCTTCGGAGATCGCAGTCATATTTTATAATATCTTCTTAGTCCCCAGAGGCGGATGCGCTGCGGAAGAAATCTGAAAATGAGCGGTGCAATTTTTGATTCAAACACATTGCCTACGGTTACCCGCGGCGGCGGCCGCACAGTGTTAATTAATTTGAGAACACGCCGCGCTACGAGGTCCGGGCCTGGTGCCTTTTTCATGTTGCGCTCGACGATTTCCCAAGTCTTGGCGATTTTTGAGTCGTAGCGCTCGGCCTTCGCGCTCTGGACCACGCTCTGGTTAAATTCCGTGGAAATGTCGCCCGGCTGAAGATCGATAATGTGCACTCGGGAATCGCCCAACTCGAGTTGGATCGACATGGTAAAGGATGCCAGCGCTGCTTTTGCGGCGTTGTAAGCCGCCATGAACGGCACTGGAAGCCGGGAGGCTAGCGAAGTGACGTTGATGATCAAACCTTCGCCACGCGCCTGCATGTGGCGCAACGCGAGCTGCATCAATTGGATTTGACCAAAAACCAGAATTTGAAACTGGCTGGCGATCGTTTCCATGGGAAGAAACTCGGCGGGGTCAAAGTGACCGGCCCCTGCATTGTTAATCAAAACATCGAAGTAACCAGCGTCGGTGAGCGCGGCATCGAATGCCTGCTCGATGGAAAGCGGATCGCTTAGATCGAGACGAACCGGATGCCATCGCGGCATTTTTGGGATGCGTTCCAAATTGCGCGATGTGCCCCAAACTTCATGGCCTTGCGCCACGAGTAACTTTGCAATGGCCAGGCCAATACCCGAGCTCGCACCAGTGATAAAAACGCGCTTCATTGCGTCGGCTTGGCCGAGTGCCTGAAGTAGAACCATCCGAAGCCGAAGATCGCGAGGAAGACAAGCCCCGCGATGATTTGCCCTGCTATCCCTTGCAGAAGCAAACGACAGCCCAACGCCGGAACAAAAGCGATGATTGCGGTAAAGATCGGCGGACGAATGCTTCTCCACGGATTCCGCCACCGAAAGACCAGGCGCAACACTCCGTAACGTAAGGCGCCCTGGATCGCGTAGGGCAGCAGGATGCCAAAGGCCGCGCCTATCACACCGAGTCGAGGAATCAGCCAGAGATTTGTGCCAAACGCAACCGCGCAGGTGACCGAAGAATTCAGAAGATTCAAATGTGGCCGTTGCACCATGATTACTGTTTCGCCTAACGATACAAACGCGTTTGTGGCACACGCAATACCGACGATCCCGAGCCAGGCGCCGCCCTGTGCGAACGCTGGGCCGTAGATCAGCAAGATGACCGATCCAGCGAGCAGCATGACAGCAACGAGCGGAAGCAAAATCCATAACATCCACTGCGCGATTTGGGCGTAAGTCGCGGCGGCACGTTCTTGATCTCCCGTGTGTGTCATTCCGGCGACGACCGGGGCAAAGATCGGGTTGAAAGCCTGGTTAACCTTGCGCAGACCGCTTGCAACCTCGACCGTGGCACCATAAACGCCGACAGTCGCGAGTGTCACCCCGGGAGCGCGCCCGATAAACCATCCCAGCATGATGACGTCCAGCCGTAAGATGAATGCGTTAAGCATCTGATAAGCGCTGATGGGAGCGGCGTAGGCGAGCAATGGCTTTGCTTCAGCCCAAATGAAGACAGGGGCGCGCGTCTTCACACCGCTAAAGAGTTTTGAGGCAAACATGAGTGCGATAATTCCCGAAGCCGCGGTTCCCGCGACGGCGGCGACCTCCGGCGCGAACCTTGTGAATCCGAAGCCGAGCGCGATCAAGAGCGCCAGTGTCGTGGTGGCGGGCTCTGTCATGCCTCGCGAGAAGATATCATGCCTCATCACCTTCATGCCGCGGGAGGTGGAGGTGCAGACGCGATACAAGCCGATGCCCGGCAGCGCGCAGAGCACGAAGGCCAGTGCGGACAGCATCTCGCGGGGAAATTGCAGGTGGTCGCCAAACATTTGCAGCGCTGCAATGGCGACCACGGCGACGAGCGACGACTGTATGAGAACCAGAACGACAGCTGCGCGAAAAAGGGTGCGACCGCGCGCGAGGTCGCCGATCGCTTGCGAACGCGCGATAAAAGTTGTGATGGCGTTATCGAGTCCGAAAACCGCAATCTTGCTGATAAGATCAACATTCGCCCACGCTACCGAGAATATGCCGAGCGCCGCCGGCCCGAGCAGCCGCGCGACAAGAAATGTGAATATGCCGCGGAAATTCGACGCCAACATCGCGATCGTGTTAAAAACCGCGCCGCGTTTCAGCTCTGAACCGGTCTGGTCAATGGGTAGCACTATATCGGGCGTCGGCGCGGCGCGTAGCGCGCTCTCGAGCGTGTTCACAGACTTGGGCTGCGGTTCTCCGCTAAGTGGGTTTCACGCGAATGCGTCGGCCCAATCGCTCTGTTCTGCATCTCGCGAATCCGGTCACATGCTTGTGCGATTTCTATATTATTTGTCATGACAAACAGCGCCTTGGTTCATCTTTCGCCGAAACATGCTCGATCTAACAGGAGCTTGAACTACCATTCGCGCTCATATTGTCTCGACGCTACAATCGACTGGTCGGACCGCCAAAATTTTTCACAAAGTGTTCTGGTCACGCAGACCTAAGCGTTCGAGCGACGTGCGTCCGGCTCGATGCAAACTGAGGAAGTCATTTTGAACCGTGTCCTGTGTTCCTTCGGTCTCGCGGCTTGTGCGCTGCGGGCCGTGCTCCGAGTCCAGAAAATCGGCATCGACGCGGTCGTTGATATGGAACCCCACGGTTAAGATGAAGCGAAGAATTCTCTGTCTCACACTGCTTTCACTGCTGCAATTCGTGTTGGTCCATTTTCTCCTGATTCAACGCTTCCCGAATTCCGGAGACGAACAGTCCTACCTATTCCAGGCGAAACTTTTCTCCAACGGTCAATTGTGCGTCGAGGATTCGTTGTACGACCGCGCGCACCCGCTTAACAAGTACATCGAAGCGGATGCGATCAATGATATTGGCGGCCGCAGATTCTCGAAATACCCCCCGGGCTGGCCGGCTCTGCTCTTACTCGGGGTCAAGCTGCGGACCGAATGGCTCGCCGGTCCTTTGCTCGGCGCTCTAACCGTTTTTCTCCTCCTCTCCTATACCAAGAAACGAATCGGGCACGAGTACGTGGGGACGACCTGGTGGTTATTGACGCTTTGTCCGTTTTTCTTTCTCAGCGTAGCTAGCTTTGGCTCGCACACCTCAACCATGGCATTCCTTTTCGGGGCGTTTTATCTCTATGACGACGCCTTGGCGCGTCCACCGGGGCGTTATCATCTTCGACTGTTCGCCGCCGGACTTTTGCTCGGCTATTCGGCTTTGATCCGGTACATTGATTGGATCCCATTGCTGGGATGGATCGCTCTCGATCTCCTGCGCCAGAAGAAGATCAAAGGAGTTGCCTCGCTCGTGCTCGGATTTGCGCTCCTGTCGTCCTTCCACCTCTTATACAATAAGCTCCTCACGGGAGGCGCGATGATCACGCCAGCGGACCTGTACGCGAAGGGAGGGCTTCATGACCATCTCGTTGCCTCTTGGGCGGGTTTCAAAGTGACGGCGGTTCGACTCGGACGACTCGTTTACGTCTTCCCTCCCGCCGCGCTCCTGGCCCTATGGGTGGTGAAGTCGTGGCACAGCGGGAGGCTCAAGGTGCTAATGACGTTATTCGCCCTCAATGTTGGAGTGTACTTTTTTTATGTCGGCTCGGTAGGTGGTCCCGGGCCTCGTTATCTCTTTCCATACTTTCCGTTTCTCATTCTCGCAGTAGTTGAGGTGGCTCGATTAACGCGGGGCGGCCTGCTCGGCAGGCGCGCGTGGGCATTCGTCGGTTGTTCGCAAATCGTGTGCGGTCTGGCATACGCCGCCGTGCAAACCCACGAGATTTACGAACGCATGGACCTCGAGCGAACCGTTGCCACCATTCATGCCGCCAGGAAAATTATCCTTTTACAGACCGGGACGTATAAGATGGAGTTGCGCGACCTGATCCGAAACCCCCCGGATTTGTGGTCCGCCGATACTCTTTACTTTGCTTATGGCGACGGGGTGGGAATCGCTAACCTGCTGAAGCGATTTCCCGAGCACAGCGTTTATATCTATCGGTATCCTGGCTCACTTACCGCATGGAGTGGGTGGGAGAGGGCTGATTAGGGGAGCGATGTGTACAAGGGATTGCAATGGCGACCCTAACGGGATTCGAAGCCGCTTTCAGCATTTCGCAAATCAGCGCGATTTCGGCGGAAACTTGCGGTAATCAGCGTGTTAACTGCATTCCCCACGAATCTGAACTGTGCACGATTCGCGCAGAATTACGCAGTTCGAGTGTCCGAATTTGTCCGAAAACGTTTCTCGCGCGTCAGCGGTAACGGGAATCACGGAAACCGATTAGGCGTTCGTTCGTTCACATTGCAATCAACGAAACCCCGCCCCTGGTGGGTATACCCGCGTGCGCGATGGCGACAAAGATCGGGATAACCTCTCGTTACATCACAACATTTCCCCTCACGGGTTATGTCTTCGGCGGACCGATCCCGGGTTTCGATACTCGCAGCCGAATCTTGCCCGGCGCTTGGACCAACCTCGAGCAAGATTTTGCCAGACATCCGCCGATCTACATTGTCGATGTTCAAGCCGACCCGAAAACCGCGCAGCATCCAGTGAAGAACTTTCCGATTCTGGCCAGATTACTGGCGGAGCGGTACCAGCCGGTGGCGCACACTGCCGAAGGTGTGATTTATCGGATGCGCTAAGTTTGACCAGCTGGTTGGAATGCGATCATTTTTGAAAAATATCGGCAGGTTCGCTAAATCCCCGAGTCGCGGACCAAAACCGTTACGGCGGTGATGATGCACGGAGTCAAGTCGGTCGTCTATCAACACTACATTCACTTGGAACAGGTGTGGGTGTTGGCGGTAGCGCTCGGGCTCGCCGACGCTCGACTCACGGCTGGCGGGTTGTCGGCCGGTCGTTGAAACTCTCCAAGAAGGTCGCGGGCGTTATGAAGGGATATCTCCCAGCGCCTTTGCTTCGCGGGCAGGTTGTCGTAGGCTGCATGTTCTTTCGTCATCGCATGAAGCTTCTCGACAAAATCGGCCGCGAATTTTCCGGCTATAACATTTTCGAATCGGGCAAGCGCCTCGTCGACCGCAAACCACTCCAATGCAGCCTTTATGTTACGGATCGTTGCAATCTCGATTGTGCCTATTGCACCGAGTACGACAACAGCCGACCGCATCCAAGCCTCGACGATTTGAAAAAATGGATACGGAAAATTCGTGAGCTTGGCACCATGCGGATCGCTCTCGTCGGCGGCGAGCCGCTTGTGCATCCGAATATTGTCGAGCTCGTTCGCTACTGCCGCGAACTGGGCTTTGCCACCAGCCTAACAACGAACGGTTTTCTCCTCACCCGTAAGCTCCTTGCGGAACTGGAAGATGCCGGCTTGCAGGTCATGCAGATCAGCGTTGACCGGATGACGCCAAGTGCAATTACAAAAAAATCGTTCAAGACGATCTTGCCAAAGCTTGATTATTTTCGTGATTCAAAAATCAGCCTGCATATCACCGGAGTGATTTGTGCCGATACGTTGCCCGAATCGCGGGCCGTGCTCGAGACCGGTTTGTCGCGCGGAATACCCACCGAAGTTCGCCTCGTGCATGCGGACCCATTGCATCGGTTTCGCGTCGATCGCGGGCCGCGTGAAGAACTCGAACGCTTTATCGATTCGATGATCGAACGAAAACGTCGCGGAGAAAAGATTCACACCAGCGAGGCCATCCTTAGTTACCAACGCAGTCTTCTCCGGGGCGAGCATGTCGAGTGGACGTGTATGGCCGGCTACAAATTATTCTTCGTCTCCGCGCAGGGAAAATTTTGGATTTGCAGCATGGTGCACACGGATAAACACATCATGGACGTCACGCTGGACGATCTCTACGCAAACTATCGCAAGAAATCGTGCCAGAGAGGTTGTGGCGTTTATTGCGCAGTGAGTGCTTCGCTCCTCGTGGAAAAGCCCGCTCAGGTTCTCGGCAAGGAAATCGTCGCGCGCGCCAAGCGCATTCCATCAATGTTTCGTCGTTCCCTAACTCCGGATACCGACAAAGCGACGCACGGCGCCATCGCAAATCCAGATGGAACGCACGAGATGAACGGCAGCACTGAAGGCGGCCCATCCGCAGATGAAGGCGTAACTTTGCGGGAAAATGCCTAACAAAAAACCGCACGCCAGAATCCAAACGTAAACGTTTCTTCGAGCCGCAATCAGCCGGAAAGCTCGGTCGAATGGCGCAAGGTCATCGAGCAGGCGGCCTTTCGCCATCTTCGCCCGGCGTTTGGCGAATTCATCCAACAAGTGCGACGCGACGAGCAAAGCGAAAAAATAGAACACGTTTGGAAATTGGCCGCTTCGCCACAAATCAAAAGCGATAGCCAGCCACCACGAATTCTCGATCAGATAATCGAGATGATGTTCCCACTTGCCACGCTCGGTGGTTTCAATTTTGACGCGCGACAGCTTTCCATCCAGTCCATCGACGATACCAAACACCAGTGCAGCTAGGATTCCGAGCCCGACGCGGCCAAGCACAAAAGCCGCAGTTGCGCCGCACCCGATGATAAAGCCCGCAATCGTAATTTGGTTTGGCGTGATTCGCGTTTTGCAAAGAAGCGAGATGATTTCCGTTTCGATCGGCGCGTGGACGTAAGCGGGCAAGTCAAGAGTTCCCTTTTGTGCGGAATCAAGAATGATGCGCTCAGCCAGACGGCGATCCTGCTCCAGCGGCGCACGAAAACAGAGTGGCCGCGCGTGCCGACGCATGCTGACGATGTAATCATCTTCCCTTGCCGCGTCGACGGTATCGATCTTGCCGTGGTCGATCTTCCTTGTGAGTTCACTAGAAAACGGCGCCGTGGGTGAAAGGGCCAAAAGAAAATCTCTCGTGATCAATGCAGGGCCGCAGGGATTTCGAACCAAATGTTGCGCGAATTCTGGTGGATTGGAATCGACAAGCGCAACCGATGAATCTTTCGCGCAGAGGGCGCCAAGCAGGCGCGCGTCACAATAAATATTTGCCGGGACTATTAAGAAGCAGTCAGCGGAGCTTTGTTCTAAAAGCCGTTCGGCAGTAAGAGGTTCAGTTGCGCTCGAAGCAAGATCCGCAGTTATGTGTTCCCGCGGCCACGAGCGCTTGGCTAATTCAGCTCCGACGATTTCCGGCGTCGTCGAAAAAACAATCGCACGTCGAAATCCGAGTCGCTGCAAAATGCGGAGCAAACGTTCGAGCAAATTGACGCCGCACAATTCAATCAACCCCTCCGGTGTATCTGCGATCAAGATTGGCAGGATGTTCTGCATCGCACGCGAGCTTAACGGTGGTCGGCGCATGCTGCCACCCTTCAGGGCAAGTCGGCCGATTTGATTAAGCCGAACGACTGACCAGTCAGCTGCCGAGTCCGTCGCGATTACGCTTTAAACAACCGAACTTCGCGTGCCGCGCGGGTAGCTGGCGATGATCCGACCATCTTTCATTTCGTGGATCCAATCGCAAGCTTCGGCGATAAATGGATTATGCGTTGCGAGAAGTAGAGCGTTCCCACCTTGTTGCACGATATTTTGCAGCAGTTCAAAAGCGCGGTCTGAGTTGGCCGTGTCCAGATTGCCGGTCGGTTCGTCGGCCAGAATCACGCGCGGTTTGTTAGCGAGCGCGCGCGCGATGGCCACACGTTGTTGCTCGCCTCCGGATAGATGACGGCTGGGTCTGCGCAGTTTGTCGCCCAAGCCCACCGCTTCCAGCAGGTCAGCGGCGCGTTCACGCATCTGTGCATCCGACAGCTGCCCGAGCTTGCGCATCGGGATCATCACGTTTTCCTGCGCCGTGAAATCTTCCATCAAAAAATGAAATTGAAAAATGAAGCCGATGAACTTGCTCCGCTTATGTGCCAGCTCGTCATCGCTCAGATGAGATACCGGCTCCGATTCGATCGCCACCTGGCCGGCATCGGGAGAATCGAGCAGGCCGAGAACATACAGCAACGTGCTTTTGCCGCAGCCCGACGGTCCGACGACGGCGTGGACACTCCCGGCCTGGACCTCCAGAGATACACCGCGTAAAGCGTGCACGCGTTCTTCCTCTTCACCAAGGTAGCGCTCAATGCCTTCACAACTCAGGCAAATTTGCGAGTTCATCTTGAGCCCCGAATAGTAACAACCGGCGGCAACTCAGCGGCGCGGCGCGCGGGGACATAACTCGCGATGAACACCGCCAGAAGTGCGAGCAACGTCGCAAACGCATAGTGGCGCCAATCCCATGTCACCAGAAAATAATTCGTGTACAGCAGACCGCGGAGACGAATGGGAATGTGCGACACGCCCCAGGTCATCAACGCGCCCAGTAAACAGCCGAGCAACGATCCTGCCGCAGCGATCAGTGCGCCCTGCCACAAGAAAATTGAGGAAATGTCGATCCGGCGGTAACCCATCGAACGCAAAATCGCGATCTCCTTGATTTTCGCCAGCATCGACATCGTAAGGACATTAAAAATACCGAAGCCTGCGAGCAGGATGATAAGAGAAACGGTAATCGCGACCGACATTCTCAGCGTCAAAAAAAGTTGTAGTGTGCTCTCCTCACGTTCCTGCCAGCTGGTGGCGTTGTGCTGAAAGAGCGTTTCGAAACGGCTGGCCAATGCGGGCGCGCGATCAGGGTCGCGCAGTTTGTAGATGATCATCGTCGCACCGGAGGGTTGTTGGAGCAGAGCCTGCGCCACCCTGGCATGCGAATAAACCCGTGTTGAATCAATTGAGCCGATGCCGGCGCGCGCGATCGCCGCGACGGTGAATCGCCAGTACTCGCCGTTGGGCGCCAGCAATTGCAGTGTGTCGCCGACGCCAGCCTGAAGTAGCTCTGCCAGGCGCGAGCCGATAATGATTGAGCTCGTGTTGTTTCGAAAATCGTCAAAGTTGCCATCAATCAACTGGTGGAGAATATCGGTGGTCCGCGCGTGCAGCGCGGGATCGATGCCATAAAGATCGACAGTCGCGTTCTCAAATCCCGCGCGCGCGCTGACCGTTCCGCGCAGAACCGGTGAACAGGAAACCACATTGGGAAATTGCCTGCTCACGCGCATGATTTCATTCGGGTTAGTGATACCTTCAAAGTAGATACGGTGCCCTGTGGTTCCTTTAGAACCTTTCGCCGCGACCATGAGCGGCTCGTAGCGCGGACGAAAACGTGATCTGACGACGAGCGCGCCATTGCTGCCGATCGTCGAGTCAATGAAATAGCGGGCGAAGCCCTGGGTCTGCGCCTGCGTGCAGATAAAGATGGCGACACCAAAAACAACACCGCTCAGGCTCAGAAGCAATGCCCGCTTGCGATGCGTCAAAAAGCGCAGGGCAATATAAAGCGGCGGCGTCATGGCGCCTTTGGCGGCGGCGGTGAGCTAACCTTTCGTTGCCGCACGGCTTCTCCGGGTCGGAATTTGGCCTGGTCAGAAACGATCACGTGACTGCCTTCTTCGAGGCCACTGGTCACTTCCGTGAAATCGAGGGTGCGAAATCCAACCCCAACTGTGCGAGAATGCACAATGCCGTGCTTCACGATTAACGCCTGGTCAACAAGCAACGCGCGCGTCGGCACAAGAAGAGCATTTTGGTGCGTGCCGGTGATGATGTTCATCTCCCCGGTCATTCCAACCATCAAATTGTCCGGCGGACTTTCCATCTCCAGCACAACGGTATAGCGCTGGGTGGTTGGATCGGCGGCGGGCTGAACTGAAGTGACGCGCGCGGTGAAAGTGCGGGTCCGATAAGCGTATAGTTGCACCTTTGCATTCATCCCCGGTTTCACTTCGCCCACATCTTCTTCGTTTACTTCGCCGCGAATGTAATTCTTATGCGACGAGACGGTGAAAAGCTCGTTGCCATCTGAAACCAACTCTCCATCAATTGTCTGAACGTTGGTAAGAAGCCCGTCGATGGGCGCGCGCACCTCCGAATTCTTCATCTGGGCTTCGAGTTTTTTTGTCGTTTCTTCGAGCGAGTTGAGATTGCGATCCCGCTCGATCCGCTCCGTTTCCACCGCGCCTCGCAGCCGGTTCGCTTCGCTTTTCGCCTTCTGATATTCAACTGCTGGCACGTTGCCCGAACCGACTACCTTTTCGAGCCGCTGCAGATTGTCCTCCGCCGCTTTGAGTAACTCCGACGAGGGGAGTGGGAGGGCTGCGCGCTCCCTGGCAGCTTCCAGATCGGCGCGCGCTTGCTTTAATTGTCGGGAAGTTTCCTCATCAGCGATCATTGCCAGCAACTGTCCTTTCTGCACATTCTTGCCGATTGCGCCACGACCGGCCGAGAAAGCCTCCGCCAGCTGAATGAAACCGGCATTTTGGGCTCGAACACGAACGACAAACGCCGGTTCGATTCGCACCGTCCCGTAAACTGCGGAGATGGCCGTTCCCCGGCGGACGGTCACCACTTCCGCCACCGGCATTAGAAAATAATACGCCAGCGCGAAGAAGGCCACGAGCGCCGCTCCGCCGCCCCACAAAATCCGTTTTGATTCCGGCAATTTCAATTGCGGGAACTAATGCACGTTTGGCGCGGTGTCGTCTGAAAATTGAAAATAACGCCCACTGGCTCGGTCCCATTCTGCGACGGCCAGGTTGTGCCGATAAACGGCATCCAGCAGCCCGCTTCTGGTGGTCAAAAGCGCATTTTCAGTGACGCGATATTCAAGCGGCGGGACGAGGCCGTTGGCGACATTTTCCCGGACCGTCCGGGCGCTTTCTTCCGCGGCGACTGAGGCTGTCGAGAGCGAGCTTTGGCGGGCATCGATTGCCTGAAGGTCGTTGGCAATCCGCGACAGTTCGCGGCTGACATTGGCTTCCAGTTTCCTGCACGTCAGTTCGTTCTCTTCCCGTGCTGCGCGCGCTTTTAACACTGCGCCGCCTACTTTGCCGTTATCGATTACCCGCCATGTGTATGCCGCCTTTTCGCGAATCTCCGATCCAATAAAATCCTGTGTCTTGCTTGTGGAGCCCTGGCGATGGATGCCGGTGACTGGGACGTACTCGCCAGGAATGCTTCCAACGACGGCAGGATAATAGTCGGCTGCGATGATCCGTTGATCTTCGTTGGCAGCGCGCACGAATAAACGCGCGAGCTTGAGATCGGCCCTTCGTTGCAAAGCCGCCACTGTTTCGGAAGCAAGATCGACGCGCATCGGAATGAACTCCAGTTCGCCTTCGGGCTCAGGCAACGATGATTTTGCAGGATCGATTGCCATCGCTTCCGCCAATTTCAATTGTGCTTCCCGATAGGCGCGGTGGGCCCTCTCAACTTGCGGAACGAGCTCGTCGGCCTGGACAGTTGCGCTGGTAAATGCGCTCTTATCAGCCAACCCGGTTTCGAAACGCTCTTTCTGAGTCGTAACGTTCTGTTGCAATTTTTGTCGTTGTTCGTCTCGAATGGACTCCAGCGACCGATTGTAAAGCGCGGCGTAAAACGCGAGCCGCGCGGCGTGTAACTGCTCTACAACGGTGACATTCAGTTGCTGTTGGGCGATTAGGACTTCGACGTCTCCACGCCGAAGCGAAGGCGGCACAGCCATGTCGAACAAAGTCTGCGTGAGCCAGCCACGCCCGATGCCAAAGCCTTTTACTCCGCTTTCACCAGCCCGGTGACCAGCCTGGACGCCGGCCGGCACGCCCACCTCGGCGCGAGGCCAGACAATGGAGCGAAAAACCAGCCGCTTCCCGGTCGCTTGCTCCAGGCCGGCTTTGGCTTCCTGGATAGCGGGATTTTTTTCCAGTGTGGTTTGCAGAACACTTTCGAGCGTGATGGCGCTGGCGGAGGATACCCAGCAGATCATGAAAATTGCAATTACACGTTCGGTCGTGATCATCGCTGGCTCAGTTTCTCCGGTGGCTTCGCTACATCGGCAGCATGCGCCGCATTGCGATTTTCATTGTTCGCGTTTTTGAAGTCCGATCCGAAATCGAGCGCTTCGGCTGAGCTGGCGCAAACATGTGCCAGGCGGGCGAGGCCCACGTTGTGCAGATAGATCGCGCTCAATCGAGTGGTCCGCGTCCGGGTTACATCGGATGCCGCTTGCAGGACGTCGAGCTGTGTTCCCAACCCGGCGGCGAAATTGCTTTTTGCCG
>WNFU01007360.1_pt1 | contig 14553 bp, 12 predicted proteins | sample 5400121 | NCBI WGS metagenome assembly WNFU01 (sample SAMN13153360, study PRJNA577476) | soil metagenome | isolation source: 100 cm soil or saprolite under grassland replicate 1 | place: USA:California | collected 2016-06-15
CGCGCCCGGCCAACGACAGTTGGATCGCGGCCACCTGCCTGGCCCGTGGCCTCCCGTTGGCGACCTACAACACCAAGGACTCCCAGGACTTCGCCGACCGGGACGGTCTGGTGCTGCTGTAGCGCACGGTGCGGAGCGGGTGACGGGAATCGAACCCGCACCATCAGCTTGGAAGGCTGAGGCTCTGCCATTGAGCTACACCCGCGGTGCCGGCATCGCGCCGGGCTGGCGCCTAGGGTAACCGCTCCGGCAGGGTCGGCGCGCGGGCGATCCGGCGCAGCCGCCGGGGCCGGGCCGCCCGCGTTCGAAGGATGGGCCGCGGACGCCCTAGACTCGGTCGGGCCGCACGGGGTGTGGCGCAGCTTGGTAGCGCACTCGCTTTGGGAGCGAGGGGCCGTGGGTTCAAATCCCGCCACCCCGACTCAGGAGGCGGAATCCCTTACGCCGTAGGGGTTCCGCCGAGCCTCTCGCTCCAACAAGATCATCTCGTAGTGCATCTGGGGCCGGTTGTGCCCTCGCCTCGTCTGCGCGGGGAGGGCAGCAGGAGGAGGAACAACCCAGAGACTGGACCGTCTGGGCGTGACCGCCTCAGACAGCATCGCCATCCAGTTGGCGTCCAGCGAAGCCTGTTCCCCGTTGCCTGCGATCCGGCGTCAGGCGCGTGGGCGCTGTGGGCGCGGTCGCCGCCGCTCGGGATGCGCCTGGTTGTCTTCGATCCGCGCTGCCAGCGCCTTGTTGTTCAGGTAACGCTGCTCCGCCTCTGTGAGGACGACCGCCGGTTCGAAGATCAACGTCCCGTCCGGCTCCTCTCGAACGAGGTAGCGGGAATGGCGACCGATCTTGCCGAGGCTGGCTCGCCGCCGCTCATCCAGTTCGATCAAGCTGCTCATAGCTTCTACCTTGCATGCGGAGTCCGGGCCGGCCGGCGCTCTAAGGATTCCTAAAGTGTATGCCCAGTTACCCAGTCTGCCAACCTACCCAAGTGCCCCACTACCCCATCGGGGTGCTACGCTCCGCCCGTGGCAGACCTGGAACTGGACCCTGAGGCGTTGGCGGCGTTGGAGCAGCTTTACGCAACCGACCCTGCGGCTGCTGACGTCGTTGATGAGTGGCTCGATGCTCTCCAGGCTGATCCTGGGCAGGCAAGGGTACGACGTCGCCGCCTACGCACCCCTGGCCTCTGGTACATCCCCTTCCGGCTCACTGCCACGGACGACTGGATGATCCTGTGGCAACTCGACGGGGAGGTGGTCGTGGTCCGCTACCTCGGTCCCAACTTGCTCTGATGGACCGCCTAGCGTGCTGCGGTATCAGACCGGATGCGCTCTTGGAGCGAAGGGCCGTCGGTTGATGGAGGGGCGCCGAGCGTCCGGCTCCCGTGGTTGCCATCGCGGTCACCTCTGTGACCTGCGGTTCCAGCGTTTTGCACCAGGCTGCTGGACGGACATCCGCGGTTCGGTACCCGCGACCGCCCCCCTGTACTGTTTGGGAGCGAGGGGCCGTGGGTTCAAATCCCGCCACCCCGACTGTCACGGTGGGCCGCTTCCGCGCGCCCGGCATGGCTCGTTCCCCGATCGTCGCCGGCAAGGAGACAAGCACGTGAAGAGCACCGTCGAGACCCTCACAAGCACGTGAAGAGCACCGTCGAGACCCTCAGCCCCACGCGGGTACGGCTCGCCGTGGAGGTGCCCTTCGACGAGCTCAAGCCGAGTCTGGACAAGGCGTACAAGAACATCGCCCGGCAGGTGAAGGTGCCCGGTTTCCGCCCCGGCAAGGTGCCCGCCGCGATCATCGACCAGCGGGTCGGCCGCGGGGCGGTGCTCGAGGAGGCGGTGCAGGACGCGGTGCCGCGCGCGTACGCCGAGGCGGTGCGCAGCAACGAGGTGCGCGCGCTGGGCCAGCCCGACATCGAGCTGACCAGGGTCGACCCGGCCGACGGGATCGCGTTCACCGCGGAGGTGGACGTACGGCCCGAGGTGACCCTGCCCGAGCTGGCCAGCGTGGAGGTGACAGTCGACGACGTCGATGTCTCCGACGACGAGGTGGCCGAGCGGGTCGATGTGCTGCGCGACAAGTACTCCATGCTGCGCACCGCGGAGCGGCCCGCGCAGGCCGGCGACTACGTGACCATCGACCTGGCCGCCGGCGTGGAGGGCGAGGAGATCGAGAGCCGCACCGGGCTGTCGTACGAGGTGGGCAGCGAGCAGCTCATCGTCGGCCTGGACGAGGCGCTGGTGGGGCTGACCGCCGACGAGGAGCGCACCTTCTCCACCGACCTGGTGGGCGGCGAACACGCCGGCAAGACAGCCGACGTGACGGTCACCGTGCGTTCGGTCAAGGAGAAGGAGCTGCCCGAGCTGGACGACGACTTCGCCCAGACGGCCAGCGAGTTCGACACGCTGGAGGAGCTCCGGGCTGACATCCGCCAGAAGATCACCCGGCTCAAGCAGGTCGAGCAGGGCATCCAGGCCCGCGACCACGTGCTCGGCGCGCTGCTGGACCGCACCGAGGTGCCGCTGCCGCAGTCGGTGGTGGAGTCCGAGCGGTCCTGGCGGCGGGAGTCGCTGGACCAGCAGCTCGGCGCCGCGGGGCTGTCGCTGGAGCAGTACCTGTCCACCCAGGAGCAGGGCGAGGAGGACTTCGACGCCGAGTTGCGCACCGCGGCCGAGAAGGCGGTCAAGACCCAGCTCCTGTTGGACGCCCTGGCCGAGTCCGAGCAGGTCGGCGTGTCCGACCAGGAGCTGACCGAGCACGTGATGGTGCAGGCCGAGCGGTTCGGGGTCGGGCCGGAGGCGTACGTCCAGCGGATGTCCGAATCCGGCAATTTCCCGTCTCTTGTAGCGGAGGTACGTCGCAACAAGGCGCTCGCCGCCGCGATGGAGGCGGCCACCGTCACCGACACGTCCGGCCGGCCGGTCGACATCGCCGCGTTGCGCCGCGGTGAGACGGGCGGAGAGACGGGCGACGACGATGGGCAGACCGCGCAGGGCAGCGGGGAGCAGCCGACCGACCAGCCGGCCGACGCCTGACACGCGGCCGCCGCGGCCGCCCATCCGGCCCGCTGGCCGTGGCGACCTGTCACGCTGTGCTCACAGCGAACACGCGCCCCGCCGGGGAGTGACCCCGGCAGGCGGCGCGTTAGCCTCGTCGAGTCGGCGAACCGCAGTACGGTTCCTCGTCCGGCCCGACCGATCTCTCCGTCTCGCGAAGGCAGGCACCAGTGACCCAGATCGACCCGGTAATTGCTCCCCGCATACTGTCCGGTCGGATGGTCCCGGAGATGCGCGTCAACGGCGCGGGGATGAACCTGCACGACTCGGTGTACGACCGGCTGCTGCGGGAGCGGATCATCTTCCTCGGCCAGCCGGTGGACGACACGATCGCCAACCAGCTCTGCGCCCAGCTCCTGCTGCTGGCGGCGGAGGACGCGAGCCGCGACGTGCACCTCTACATCAACTCGCCGGGCGGCTCGGTGACCGCCGGCATGGCGATCTACGACACGATGCAGTTCGTGGACTGCAACGTGGCGACCTACGCCACCGGGCTGGCCGCCTCGATGGGGCAGTTCCTCCTGTGCGCGGGCGCCCCGGGCAAGCGGCACGCGCTGCCGCACTCCCGGATCCTGATGCACCAGCCCTCCGCGGGGGTCGGCGGCACGGCGTCGGACATCAAGATCCAGGCCGAGCAGTTCAAGCTGACCAAGAAGGAGATGGCCGAGCTGATCGCGCAGCACACCGGGCAGCCGGTGGAGCGGATCGAGGCCGACTCCGACCGGGACCGCTGGTTCACCGCCCAGGAGGCCCTCGAGTACGGCTTCGTCGACCACGTCATCAGCCGCGCCAGCGGTGGCGTCGGCCCGGCCTGACCAGCGACGGACAGCGGAGGAACCACCGTGAGCGACCTCTACACCCCCAGCAGCCGGTACGTGCTGCCCTCCTTCATCGAGCGCACCAGCTACGGCGTGAAGGAGATGAACCCGTACAACAAGCTGTTCGAGGAGCGGATCATCTTCCTGGGCGTCCAGATCGACGACGCGTCCGCCAACGACGTCATGGCGCAGCTGCTCTGCCTGGAGTCGATGGACCCGGACCGGGACATCATCATCTACATCAACTCGCCTGGTGGCTCGTTCACCGCGCTGACCGCGATCTACGACACGATGCAGTTCGTCCGCCCGGACATCCAGACCGTCTGCATGGGCCAGGCCGCCTCCGCGGCCGCGGTGCTGCTGGCGGCCGGCACGCCGGGCAAGCGGATGGCCCTGACCAACTCGCGGGTGCTCATCCACCAACCGTCCGGCAGCACCGAGGGCGCCATGCAGGTCTCCGACCTGGAGATCACCGCCAACGAGATCCAGCGGATGCGGGACCTCGAGGAGGTGATCCTGGCCAGGCACACCGGGCAGACGCTGGAGCGGATCCGGGTCGACATCGAGCGGGACAAGATCCTTACCGCCGACGAGGCCAAGGAGTACGGTTTCGTGGACGAAGTGCTGACCACGCGGAAAATGAGTGCTCTGCAGACTCGCTGACAAGGTAACCAGCCGGCAAACTGGGTGCAACGACGGCCCGACGGGGTACCGTCGGCCCACGCACCCACAGCGGACTCGCTGTTGGCGAGCATGAGGGAGAGGATGCGTAGGTGGCACGCATCGGCGACGGCGGTGACCTGCTGAAGTGCTCCTTCTGCGGGAAGTCGCAGAAGCAGGTCAAGAAGCTCATCGCGGGGCCGGGGGTCTACATCTGCGACGAGTGCATCGACCTCTGCAACGAGATCATCGAGGAGGAGCTGTCGGAGTCGACCGAACTGAAGTTCGACGAGCTCCCCAAGCCGCGTGAGATCTGCGAGTTCCTCGACGCCTACGTGGTGGGCCAGGAGCAGGCGAAGAAGACGCTCGCCGTCGCCGTGTACAACCACTACAAGCGGGTGCAGGCCGGCGGCGAGCGGTCCGGCCACCGCGACGAGGCCGTCGAGCTGTCCAAGTCGAACATCCTGCTCATCGGCCCCACCGGCTGCGGCAAGACCTACCTGGCCCAGACGCTGGCCAAGATGCTGAACGTGCCGTTCGCGATCGCCGACGCCACCGCGCTCACCGAGGCGGGGTACGTCGGCGAGGACGTCGAGAACATCCTGCTCAAGCTCATCCAGGCGGCGGACTACGACGTCAAACGCGCCGAAACCGGGATCATCTACATCGACGAGGTCGACAAGATCGCCCGGAAGAGTGAGAACCCGTCGATCACCCGGGACGTGTCGGGCGAGGGCGTGCAGCAGGCGCTGCTGAAGATCCTGGAGGGCACCACCGCGAGCGTCCCGCCGCAGGGCGGCCGCAAGCACCCGCACCAGGAGTTCATCCAGATCGACACCACGAACGTGCTGTTCGTGGTGGGCGGCGCGTTCGCCGGCCTGGAGAAGATCATCGAGCAGCGGGTGGGCAAGAAGGGCATCGGCTTCGGGGCCGAGCTGCACAGCAAGTACGACCTGGACGCGGCGGGCGTGTTCGCCGACGTGATGCCCGAGGACCTGCTCAAGTACGGCATGATCCCGGAGTTCATCGGCCGGCTGCCGGTGATCACCCACGTGCGCAACCTGGACCGGGACGCCCTGATCCGGATCCTCACCGAGCCGCGGAACGCGCTGGTCAAGCAGTACCGGCGGCTGTTCGAGCTCGACGGCGTGGAGCTGGAGTTCGACGACGAGGCGCTGGAGGCCATCGCGGACCAGGCGATCCTGCGGGGCACGGGCGCCCGGGGGCTGCGGGCCATCATGGAGGAGGTCCTGCTCTCGGTGATGTACGACGTACCGAGCCGCAGCGACGTGGCCCGCGTCGTCATCACCCGCGAGGCCGTACTGGAGAACGTCAACCCCACCATCGTGCCGCGCGAGGTGACCAAGCCCCGGGAGCGCCGCGAGAAGTCGGCGTAGGGCGGGCAGCTCAACCGAAGGTGTACTCGCAGAAGTCGGCGACCGGCCGGTAGCCGATCTGCTGGTAGATCCTGTTCGACGTCGGGTTGGCCAGGTCGGTGAACAGCACCGGGGCCAGCCCGTCGTCGAGCGCATTCTGCGACACGGCGGCCACGCACGCGCTGGCGTAGCCGCGGCCGCGCAGCTCCTTCGGGGTGTAGACGAGCCCGACCCGGGTGGTGGCGTACGCCGGCACGGTGGTGCTCGCGAAGCTGACCGGCTCGGGATCGCACCAGACCCACAGGCTGCCCCGGTTCAGCAGCCGTTGCACGAACGCCGCCGGCTCGGGCGGCTCCTCGCCGTCGATCTCCAGGGCGAACGCCCGCACCCAGCCGGCGAACAGCTCGCGGTACTCCGGCAGCTCGGCTGCCGGCCGCAGCCGCCCGCCCGCCGGCCGTGGCTGCCCGCCCGCCGGCCGTGGCTGCCCGTCGGCCGGCCCGTCGGCCTGGACAGGCGGCGTGACCTCGTCCAGCCGGAACAGCCGCGTCTGCCGCTTCACGCTCGGCTCGGCACCGGTCCGCTGCCGCCACCGCGCGGCGAACCGGTCCACGTACGGCTGCGGTCCGGCCACCCCGGGCACGTCCGGCAGCTCGGTGGCGACCAGCCCGACCAGCACGTCCAGCGCCTCGTCGGGCATCGGGGTGATCGCAACCGGATGCGGCGGCACCCGCATGGCCACCCCGGCCAACCCGCCGCCCGGACCGGACACCGTGAACCAGGACGAGCTCTCGAACTGTCGGGGGTCGCGTTCGGCGAGCGCCAGCACCCCGCAGATCACCGTGTGTACGACCGGCTCGCGGCCCAGGAAGGCACGCACCCGCTCGGTGAACAGCGCCAGATCCGGTTCCCGTTCGGCTCGCATGCCTCAGGGTGTCCCGCCGGACGCGTCCCCGGCGACCGGTTTTCGCGGGCCGTGCAACCGGCACCCTGGGCTGGTGCGTAACGCAGGTGACGGCCGACGTCGGGGGGTGGGCATGAACGGTGTCCGGACGCGCGACCGCGCGCTCGGCCGGGACTCCTTCGACGGGTTCTTCGCCGCGACGTCCGCCCGGCTGGTCGGCCAGGTGTACGCCGTGACCGGCGACCTGGCCGAGGCGCAGGACTGCGTGCAGGAGGCGTTCGCCCGGGCCTGGCTGCGCTGGCCCTCGGTGGGCGCGCACCCCGACCCGGCCGCCTGGGTGCGGCTGACCGCGATCCGGCTGGCCACCAGCCGGTTCCGCCGGTTGTGGGCCGGCCGCCGCGCCTGGGCCCGCGCCGGGGAGCCGCCGCCCGCGGACGGCCCGTCGCCGGACACGGTCGCCCTGGTGGCCGCGCTGCGTCGGATCCCGGTCGAGCAGCGGGTCGCCATCGTGCTGCACCACCTGGTCGGCCTCCCGGTGGAGGAGGTCGCCGCCCAGACCGATGCCCCGACCGGGACCGTGAAGGCCCGGCTGTCCCGCGGGCGGGCCGCGCTGGCCCGGCTGCTCTCGGAGGAGGACGACCATGCCTGATGAGCTGCGCGGGCCGCTCGAGCGGGTGGCCGCCGACGGCGCCCGCCGGGCACGCACCTCCGCCGCGGCGGTACGCAGCCGGGCCGCCCGCATCCGGCGCCGGCGCGCGGCCGCGGCCGGCCTCGGGTCGGCCGTCGCGGTGGCCGCGCTGGTCGGCGGCATCGCGGTGGCCGCCGACCCGGGTACGGCGCCGCGCACCGTGGCGACCGGCCCGCCGAACGCCGCACCCACGGCCACCGGCACGAACCGGGCGCCCTGCCAGCGGCCGGCCCCGGCCGGCGACGTGGACGGCGACTGCCGGCCGGACCGGGTCAGCCTGCTCGGCGACACCGTGGTGGTGCAGGGCACCCTGGTAGGCCGGCTGACCGCGCCCGTCCAGCACGCCGACCCGATGCGGGTCGCGGCCGTCTTCGACGCCGACGGCGACGGCTACGCCGAGGTCTGGGTCCGGGTGGCGTCCGGGGCGTCCACCGACTCCTACGCGCTGGTGCGGTACGACGGCTTGAGGCTGACGGCGGTGGCCGACGACGAGGGCCGGCAGTTCCAGGCGCCGCTGGGCGCCACGGTGACCCGCTCCGACGACCTGTCCTGCGACCGGGCCGGCACCCTGTTCCTGCTGCACGGCACCTCCGCGGACGGGATCACCTACCAGGGCAGCGAGCTGATCTACCGGTTCGGCGGGTCCACGCTCCACCTCCAGGTGCATCCCGTGCCGCTGATGCAATGGAGGTCCGGGGAGCACCCGCTGCCCGGGGTGGACGGCTGCGGGCTCAGCGGCTGAGGTCGCGGCTGATCACCCGGCGCATCGGGTGGCCGGCGGGTACGCCCGCGGTGGTCTCCACCAGCAGCCGCGCCCGGCGGCCGTCCAGCACCAGGCTGCCCAGCGCGTTGCCGAACACCGGGCCGGCCAGCCGACGCCAGGACAGCGGCGGCTTCGGCACCCGGGCCAGCCGGCCGAGCACCAGCCGGGCGGCCTGCTCGGCAAGCCGGCTCCAGGACAGCCGGAACGCCAGCCGCATGTACCGCGGCACCTGGTTGTGCACCGGTGAGCAGGTGAGCTGGTACACCCGGGAGCGCACCGGATCGTCGAAGGTCGCCTCGCACACGTAGGTGTGGTGCACGTCGCCGGACAGTACGCAGATCGTGGCCGGCGGCTCACGGCCTGCGGCGCCCCGGCCCAGGTCGGCCACGACCCCGGCCAGCCACCGGAACGAGGCGTCGAACGCCGGCCAGTGCTCCAGGTCCGCGCCGCGCCGCATCCGCTCGCCCAGCCGCGCCCGCCACCGCGCCGGGTGCTCGCACAGCCGCTCGTTCCAGGCCTCCACCGCGTGCAGCGCCGGCGGCAGCAGCCACGGCAGCGAGGTGCCCAGCAGCAGGTGGTCGTAGTCGCCGTCCAGCCGGGCCACGATCCACTCCTGCTCGGACTCCGAGAGCATCGACCGGGTGCCGTCCAGTATCCGGCCGCAGCGCGAGTCGATGACCACCAGCCGGGTGGGCCCGAGGTCCCGCCAGTGCGACCAGCGGGCGCCCTTCGCGCCGTCCGCCTCCCGGTCGGCCGCCTGGGCGAACGCCCGCAGCACCGCCTCGCCGTCCCCGGCTGCGCGCACCGCGGCGTACGTCTTGTCCTCGTCCAGCTCGCCGGGTGCGAGGTTGCCGAGGTGCTGGTAGATCCAGTACGACATCAGCCCGCCGGTGATCCGCTCCGCCCACCAGGACGTGGCCTGGATGTCCTGCCGCCAGGACCGCGAGGTGTTCCAGTCGTCGTGCACGTCGTGGTCGTCGAAGATCATCGCGCTCGGCACGGTGGACAGCAGCCAGCGCACCTCCGGGTCCGACCACGACTCGTGGTACAGCCAGGTGTACTCCTCGAAGTCCGCCACCTGCCCGTGCGGCGGCTTCGCCAGGCCCCGTCGGGCCGCGATCCTGGCCTGGGTGGCCTCGGTGGTCTCGTCCGCGTACACCTGGTCGCCGAGCATCATCAGCAGGTCCGGCCACTGCGCCTCCGGCCGGCCCCGCAGCGCGCGGGCCAGCGCGTCCAGCGCGTCGCCGCCGTACCCGCCCTCGTCGGCCCCGGACGCGGCCTCGGTGGCGTACCGGCACGAGCCGAAGCTGATCCGCACCGGCCGCGCCGGGTGGTAGGTGCGGATCCGGCTCGGCGGGAAGGCGCTGTCCGGCGCCGGCCAGACCGGTTCGCCGTCCAGCAGCACCTCGTACGGCGTCGAGGTGTCCGGCTGCAGGCCGCGCACGCATACCAGCGCGTAGTGGTGGCCGGCCACGCAGAACGTCGGCTCGCGGTGGCCCAGCACCTCGACCGTGCAGGCCCGGTCGGTCTCCACCCAGACCGTCGCCGTCTCACGGGTGACGTGCCGCAGGACAGGACCGAGCATCAACGACGCCATGCCGCAGTCCTACCCTGGTCCACACCATTGCGCAGCCGCCGCGCGGGTGCCCGACCCGGATATGCGATTCGGTACCCGGCCGGTGGCTCACTACCATCGCAGCGTGACCAACACGCCGCATCCGCAGCAGCCCCAGACCGATCTACCGACCCAGTTCCAGCCGGTAGCGGTAGAGGGGCCGCTGTACGAGCGGTGGGTGAAGGCGGGCTACTTCGAGGCCGACGCGGGCAGCGGCAGGGAGCCGTACTGCATCGTGATCCCGCCACCGAACGTGACCGGCGTGCTGCACATGGGCCACGCGCTGGACCACACCCTGATGGACGCGCTGACCCGGCGGCGGCGGATGCAGGGGTATGAGGTGCTCTGGCTGCCCGGCATGGACCACGCCGGCATCGCCACCCAGAACGTGGTGGAGCGCGAGATCGCCAAGCTGGAGGGCAAGTCCCGGCACGACCTCGGCCGGGACGCCTTCGTGGCGAAGGTGTGGGAGTGGAAGGCCACCTACGGCGGCGCAATCCTGAACCAGATGCGCCGGCTGGGCGACGGGGTGGACTGGTCGCGGCAGCGGTTCACCATGGACGAGGGCCTGTCCCGCGCGGTGCTGACGATATTCAAGCGGCTGTACGAGGACGGGCTGATCTACCGCGCCGAGCGGATCATCAACTGGTGCCCGCGGTGCATGACGGCGCTGTCCGACATCGAGGTGGACCATGCCGAGATCGACGGCGAGCTGACCTCGATCCGCTACGGCGACGGGGACGCGTCCATCGTGGTGGCCACCACCCGGCCGGAGACGATGCTCGGCGACACCGCGGTGGCGGTGCACCCGTCCGACCCGCGCTACGCGCACCTGGTGGGCACCGAGGTCGAGCTACCGCTGACCGGGCGGCGCATCCCGATCGTGGCCGACCCGCAGGTGGACCCGGACTTCGGTACCGGCGCGGTGAAGGTGACCCCGGCGCACGACCCGAACGACTTCGAGATCGGTCGGCGGCACGGCCTGCCGTCGATCACCGTGCTGGACGAGCGCGGCGTGATCATCGCGCACGGGCCGTTCGAGGGGCTGGACCGGTTCGAGGCGCGGCCGGCGGTGGTGCGCGCACTGCACGAGGACGGCCGCATCCTCGCGGTGAAGACCTCGTACAGCCACGCGGTGGGGCACTGCTCGCGCTGCGACACCGTGGTGGAGCCGCGGCTGTCGCTGCAGTGGTTCGTGCGGGTGGAACGGCTCGCCGCCGCCGCCGCCGAGGCGGTGCGCGACGGCCGCACCGCGATCCACCCGCCCGAGCTGGCCAGGCGGTACTTCGACTGGGTGGAGAACATGCACGACTGGTGCATCTCCCGCCAGTTGTGGTGGGGGCACCGCATCCCGGTCTGGTACGGCCCGGACGGCGAGATGGTGTGCGTCGGGCCGGACGACGAGGCGCCGACCGGCGCGGGCTGGCGGCAGGACGAGGACGTGCTGGACACGTGGTTCTCCTCGGGGCTGTGGCCGTTCTCCACCCTTGGCTGGCCCGACGACACCGAGGACCTGCGCACCTTCTACCCCACCAGCGTGCTGGTGACCGGGTACGACATCCTGTTCTTCTGGGTCGTGCGGATGATGATGTTCGCGCTGTACGCGATGGACGGGAGGCAGCCGTTCGACGTGGTGGCGCTGCACGGCCTGGTGCGCGACCAGTTCGGCAAGAAGATGTCCAAGTCACGGGGCAACAGCGTGGACCCGCTGGAGTGGATGGACTCCTACGGCGCCGACGCGCTGCGGTTCACCCTGGCCCGCGGCGCCAACCCGGGCGGCGACCAGTCGATCAGCGAGGAGTGGTGCGCCGGCGCGCGCAACTTCTGCAACAAGCTGTGGAACGCCACCCGGTTCGCGCTGCTGAACGGCGCCAGCGCGGCGGCCCCGCTGCCGGACCGGGCCGAGCTGTCGACTGTGGACAGATGGATCCTGTCCCGGCTGCACCGCACGCTGTCCACTGTGGACTCGTACTTCGAGGACTACCAGTTCGGCAAGGCCGCCGACCTGCTGTACCACTTCGTCTGGGACGACTTCTGCGACTGGTACGTGGAGCTGGCCAAGGCACCGCTGGCCGCGGGCGGCGCCGACGCCGAACGCACCCGCGCGGTGCTCGGCCACGTGCTGGACCGGCTGCTGCGGGTGCTGCACCCGTTCGTGCCGTTCGTGACCGACGCGCTGTGGACCGCCCTCACCGGCGAGGAGTCGGTGGTGGTCGCCGCCTGGCCCACCCCGGACCCGGCGTACCACGACGACGCGGCCGAGGCGGACACCGCGGCGCTGCAGCGGGTGGTGACCGAGGTGCGCCGGTTCCGCGCCGACCAGGGCATCAAGCCCGGTGTGCGGGTCCCGGCGCGGCTGTCGGGTGTGGACAACGCCGGTGCGCGGGCCACCTTCGGCTCGCAGGTGCGCGCGTTGGCCAGGCTGGACGAGCCGGCCGGCGGGTTCGCGGTCACCGCCACCCTGCCGGTGGGCGCGCTCGTGGTGGAGCTGGACACCTCGGGTGCCATCGACGTGGTGGCCGAGCGGGCCCGGCTGGCCAAGGATCTGGCCGCCGCGGAGCGGGAGAAGGCGCAGGCCGAGGCCAAGCTGGGCAACCCGTCGTTCACCGGCAGGGCGCCGGCCGCCGTGGTGGAGAAGATGCGCGCCCGGCTGGCCGCCGCCGAGTCCGACCTGGCCCGCATCGCCGCCCAGCTCGCCGCTCTTCCGCACTGACCGGCCCGGACGTTGGCGTTGGCCGGCTGCCGGACGGGCGGCGCGGCGTGGCGGTGGCGCACCGGGCGGTGGCCGAGGCTGGCGCGCGCCGGGGTGGGGTGGCGTGCCCGGACGTTGGCGTTGGCCGGCTGCCGGACGGGCGGTACGGCGTGGCGGTGGCGCACCGGGCGGTGGCCGATGCTGGCGCGGGCGGGGGCGGCCGTGGACACGCCACGACCTGTACGACCGGGGCGCGCAGGCTGCTGATGGAGGACCTGGAGGGCGGGCGTAGGTTGAGCGGCGTGCTGGTCGAGAACCCGTTCGGCGAGGCGGACACGTGACGGAGCCGGCGGGTGGGCTGGCGCGGGTCGAGGCGGAGCTGGGCCGGCGGCTGCCGGAGTCGCACATCAGGCCCGGGCTGGAGCGGATCCGGCAGCTCACCGACCTGTTGGGCAACCCGCAGGCGGCGTACCCGGTGGTGCACATCACCGGGACGAACGGGAAGACGTCCACCGCGCGGATGGTCGATGCGCTGCTGCACTCCTTCGGGCTGCGCACCGGGCGGATCACCAGCCCGCACCTGGTCAGCCCGACCGAGCGGATCAGCCTGGACGGCGAGCCGATCCCGGCGGAGCGGTTCGTGCAGACCTACGACGACCTGGTGCCGTACCTGAAGGTGGTGGACCAGGCGCAGCCCATCCCGCTGGTGTACTTCGAGGTGGTCACGGCGATGGCGTTCGCCGCGTTCGCGGACGCGCCGGTCGACGTCGCGGTGGTCGAGGTGGGGCTGGGCGGCTCCTGGGACGCCACCAACGTGGCGGACGGGCAGGTCGCGGTGGTCACGCCGGTGGCGCTGGACCACATGCAGTACCTGGGCGACACGGTGGACAAGATCGCGGTGGAGAAGGCCGGCATCATCAAGCCGGGTGCCACCGCGATCCTGGCCGCGCAGGCGCCGGAGGTGGTGCCGGTGCTGCTGGCGCGGGCCGCCGAGGTGGGCGCGTCGGTGGCCCGCGAGGGGCTGGAGTTCGGGGTGCTGGACCGGCAGGTAGCCGTGGGCGGGCAGCAGCTCACCCTGCAGGGCCTGGCCGGGCGGTACGGCGAGATCTTCCTGCCGCTGTACGGCGCTCACCAGGCACGCAACGCGGCGGCGGCGCTGGCCGCGGTGGAGGCGTTCTTCGGCAAGGGCGCCGGGACCGGGCCACTCGAGGCGGACCTGGTGCGCGCGGCGTTCGCAGGCGTGACGTCGCCCGGCCGGCTGGAGCCGGTGCGCAGCGCGCCGACGGTGCTGGTGGACGCCGCGCACAACCCGCACGGGATGACGGCGACGGCGGCGGCGGTGTCGGAGTCGTTCAGCTTCCGCCGGCTGGTCGGCGTGGTCGCGGTGCTGGCCGACAAGGACGCCCGCGGCATGCTCGCCGTGCTGGAGCCGCTGTTGGACGAGGTGGTGGTCACCCAGAACTCCTCCTCCCGCCGGCTGGCCGCGGACGAGCTTGCCGCCGCGGCGGTCGAGGTCTTCGGCGAGGACCGGGTCACCGTCGAACTGCGGCTGGACGACGCGATCGAGACCGCGGTCCGCCTGGCCGAGGGCGACGCGGGCGAGGTGGCCGGCTCCGGCGTCCTGGTCACCGGCTCGGTGATCACCGCCGGCGACGCGCGGACGCTGCTGGGGGCGCGATGATTGGTACGCGGGCTTCGGCGAGCCTCGCCCGCCGCTCGGTCGTGTTCAGATCGGTGGGGCGGGCCTCCTGCGGTCGATCCGCCAAGGGGGTGGGTCGGTGATTGGTAGGTGGGCTTCGGCGAGCCTCGCCCGCCGCTCGGTCGTGTTCAGATCGGTGGGGCGGGCCCGCTGCGGTCGATCCGCCAAGGGGGTGGATCGGTGAGCGAGCCGGCCGACCCAGCCCGGCAGCCCCCGGAGGCACCCCAGGAAGAGTCGCCCGCGGAGGCACCCCAGGAAGAGTCGTCCGCGGAGTCGCCCCCGGACACGTCG
>WNFU01006204.1_pt1 | contig 14549 bp, 14 predicted proteins | sample 5400121 | NCBI WGS metagenome assembly WNFU01 (sample SAMN13153360, study PRJNA577476) | soil metagenome | isolation source: 100 cm soil or saprolite under grassland replicate 1 | place: USA:California | collected 2016-06-15
GCGCGATGAGGTGCAGCAGCAGCGCGTACTCGGCCATGTTGAACGGCACTCCGAGGAACATGTCGCACGACCGCTGGTACATGATCAGCGAGAGCTTCCCGTCGGCGACGAAGAGCTGGAACAGCGCGTGGCACGCGGGCAGCGACGTCTGGTCGAGCTCGCCGGGATTCCACGCGGTGACGACGTGTCGGCGGGACGACGGGTTCGCGCGCAGCGAGGCGATGAGATCCGCGAGCTGGTCGACGCGCTTCCCGTCGGGCGCGCGCCAGTCGCGCCACTGCTGGCCGTAGTTCCGTCCGGCATCGCCGTCGAAGCGCGCCTTCGGCCTCCAGCCCTCGGCGTACGCGTTGCCGTCCCAGATGCGGACGCCGAGCTGATGCAGCTCGTTCACGTCCGAGCTGCCGGAGATGAACCACAGCAGCTCCGCGATGACGGCTCGGAACGCCAGCCGCTTCGTCGTCACCGCTGGGAAGCCGTCGCTCACGCGGAAGCGCATGACCTCGCCGAAGATCGCGCGCGTCCCGACGCCGGTGCGGTCCATGCGGTCGCTGCCCGTGTCCATGACCTTCCGCAGCACGTCGAGGTACTGGCGCATCCTTTCCGACCTCTCTCGGGGCAAAGCCCCTCGCTCGGCCCGGGTGCTCGACCTCGTCGCTGCGGCGCCTCGGTCTGCGCGCCCGGGGGACCATAGTCTCGCGCAGTGCCATCCGACCGCGCTGCCTTCGTCTACGACGTCCGGCTCACGGAACACGTCTATCGACCGGACCACCCGCTGCGCCCCGAGCGCCTGCGCGGCGTGCACGCGACGCTCTCCGAGCTCGGCGCATTCGACCGGCCGAACGCCGCGGTGCTCGCGCCGCGGGACGCGACGCGCCACGAGATCGAGCGGATCCACGCGCCGGACTACGTCGAGGCGGTGATGCAGGCTTCGGCCGACCCCGACCTGGACTTCAGCCAGTGGGGCATGCAGCAGTGGGGGGACACGCCGCCGTTCCGCGGCATGCACGAGGCGTCGCTGCTCACGACGGGTGCCACGCTCGTCGCGATGGCGGAGGTCATCGACGGTGGCGCGCGCGTCGCGGTCAATTACGCCGGCGGCCTGCATCACGCGATGCGCCGCCGAGCGTCAGGCTTCTGCATCTACAACGACCCGGCGATCGTCTGCGGCCTGCTCGCCGACCGCGGGATGAAGGTCGCGTACGTCGACATCGATGCGCACCACGGGGACGGCGTCCAGGCGGCCTTCTACGACACGGACCAGGTCCTCACGATCTCCCTGCACCAGGACGGGCGGACGCTGTTCCCTGGGACAGGCTTCGCCGACGAGCGCGGCTCTGGGAAGGGAGCGGGATACAGCATCAACATGCCCCTGGCGCCGTACACCGATGACGCCGCATACATCCCCGCGTTCGACGCCGTCGTCCCGCCGCTCGTCGATCGCTTCCGACCGGATGTGCTGGTGACCCAGCAGGGCATCGACAGCCACTTCAGCGACCCGCTCACGCATCTCATGGTCTCGACACGAACGCGCGAGCACTGCGTGCGCTGGTTCCGGGCGGCGCCATATCCGTGGGTCGCGATGGGCGGCGGCGGCTACGACCTCGACGCCGTGCGGCGCACGTGGTCGATGGAGTACCTGATCATGCTCGGCGCCTCCATCCCATCCGAGCTGCACGACCCGGATCCGCCGGTCGCGACCGGCGCGCGCCGCACGATGATCGACGAGGCCGTCGACGGCGCGATGCGTGATGCCCTCGCGGCCGCGTTCCGATGACGCAGCTGCTGCTGCTGGCCCGCGACCCGCGCACCGGCGTCGCCGCCGTCCTCGCGTCCGGCCGCGCGACGGTCGCCATCGCGCTGGTCGCGTTCGCCGAGGTGCTCGCGGGCCTCAGCGCGCTGCGGTTCGCGCGCGAGATCCCCGTCGAGCAGGTGATGTTCGGTGAGACGCGGAGCGGGCCGGTGGCGATCCTCATCGGATCGCTCGGGCGCGAGCTCACCGCGATCGTCCTGCACCTGTTCCAGCAAGCGTGGGACGGGATCATCGTCGCGAGCGCGCTCGGCCCGCTCTTCATCTGGCTCCTCGGCGCGACCGCCATCCACGCGTCCGCGCGGCTCAACGGGATCAGGCGGCCGCTCGGCCCGATGTTCATCCTCCACGGATATGCGACCGGGCTCATGCGGCCGGTCGCCGACGGTGCGGCGCTCCTCCTCGGCCCGCGCGGCCCCGGTGCCGCGCTCGCGCAGCTCGTCGGCGCCCTCGCGATCGTGTGGCTCGGCGTCATCGTCTGGCACGGGATCCGGACCTACTACGGTGTCACCGGTGGGAAGGCGCTCACGATCCTCGTCATGGCGCTCGTCCTCTTCTACGTCGTGCCCCTCGCGCTGATCGTTGCCGCCGTCGTCGCGCTGATCGTCGCCGCCTTCGTCCTGGAGTACGTCCCTGCCCCGAGATGAACCTGCGCCTTGGAAGGTCTGGCTCGCCTTGGGCACCGTCTACCTGATCTGGGGCTCGACCTATCTCGCGATCCGCGTCGTCGTCTCATCGCTGCCGCCGCTCGGCAGCGCGGGCGTGCGGTTCACGTTCGCTGGAGCGGTCCTCGCTGCCGTCATCGTGCTGACGCGCAGGGTCTCGGGCCTGCGTGTGACCGGCAGGGAGCTGCGCGGCGCGGCGATCGTCGGGCTCGCGCTGCTCCTCGGCGGGAACGGCCTCGTGCAGCTCGGCGAGCGCGACGTCCCGAGCGCGCTCGCGGCGCTCATCGTCGGGTCGACCCCGCTGTGGATCGTGCTGTACCGGCGCATCGCCGGGGAGCGCATCGAGGGAACGGTGCTGGCCGGCGTCGTCATCGGCTTCGCCGGCGTCGGCCTGCTCGTCGTCCCGCGCGGCGTGAGCGGCGAGATCGCGCCCATCGGGCTCCTGTTCATGCTCCTCGCGCCGGCGTCCTGGGGCTGGGGGACGTTCATGTCGAAGCGGCTCGCGATGCCGCGCGACGCGCTCGCGTCGACGACGCTCCAGCAGGTGCTCGGCGGGCTCGGCCTCCTCGCTGCCGCGCTGGCGACCGGCGAGCGCGTCGAGCCGAGCACGTGGAGCGATCGTTCGGTCATCGCGCTCGCCTACCTGGTCGTGTTCGGCTCGCTCGTCGCGTTCAGCGCGTACACGTGGCTGCTCGCCCACGTGAACGTGTCGAAGGTGTCGACGTACGCGTACGTGAACCCAGTGGTCGCCGTCCTGCTCGGCGCGCTCATCCTCGGCGAGCCGATCACGCCGACGATCGTGCTCGGTGGCCTGCTCGTCATCGTCGCCGTTGCCTTCATCGTGCGCGCGCCCGAGGCTCGCCCTCCCGTCCGGTCTGCGTCCTGACGAGACGGGGGTACCAGAGACCGAGCTGTATCGGAACTTCTACTTTCGCGGGCGTGCCCGACCGCTACCGTCGTCCGTTGTGGAGGGCGCGATGGTCGGCCGCGAACTCGTCCGCACCGAGCTCGCGCTGCTCACATCGATCCTGTCGCGCCGCGATCCCGACCTCGTGCCGGTGGTCGAACGGATCGGCAGCGCCCCCCTCGGCGATGAGGAGCGATCGCGCCTCCGGCGCGCCATCGTCGACGAGCTCTGCGAGCTGCCTGAGGGGACGAGCCACCGCCGCGCCCTCGAGCTCGAGGAGATCCTCATCCACCTCGGCCAGGCCTAACGCCTAGCGCGCCACGGCCCCCTCGCGCCGATATGCGTCCACGAGCGCCGACAAGCTCGACGGCTCCGCCACCGCACCCTCGCTCACGGCGCTCGACATGGGCTGGCCCGCGAGGAGCCGCTTCACCGGCACCTCGAGCTTCTTCCCGTTCAGCGTCTTCGGGATCGCCCCGACCGCGAGGATCCGGTCCGGCACGTGGCGCGGCGAGAGCTCGCGACGGAGCGCCGCGCCGATGCGCCGGCGCAGGTCATCATCGAGCAAGGCGCCCGCGCGGAGGACGATGAACAGCACGAGCCTCCCGTCGTCCTCGTCGACCTCGACGACGAGGCTGTCGCTCACCTCGGGAAGCTCCTCGACGACGCGGTAGAACTCGGCCGTCCCCATGCGCACGCCGCCGCGGTTCAGGGTCGCGTCGCTGCGTCCGTAGATGACGCACGAGCCCTCGGGCGTGAAGCGGATCCAGTCGCCGTGGCGCCAGACGCCGGGGAACATCCCGAAGTACGACGCGCGATAGCGCTCCATGCCCGGGTCGTTCCAGAGGCGCACGGGCATCGACGGCATCGGGTGCGTGATGACGAGCTCGCCGACCTCGTCGATCACCGGCGTCCCCTCGGGCGACCACGCCTCCACCTTCGCGCCCAGCGCCGCGCACTGCAGCTCCCCGGCGCGCACCGGCAGCAGCGGGCACGACTGCACGAACGCCGTGCACAGGTCGGTGCCGCCCGACACGCTGCCGACGAGGATCGGCCGCCCGAGGCTCTCGGCGACCCAGCGGAACCCCTCGGGCGACAGCGGCGCGCCGGTGGACCCCACGCCGTGCAGCGACGACAGGTCGAGCGTCGCACCGGGCGTGATGCCCGCCTTCAGGCACGCGTGGATGAAGGGCGCCGACGTGCCGAAGTAGGTCATCTGCGTGTCGGCGGCGAAGCGCCAGAGCGTATCGAGGTCGGGGAACCCCGGGTTGCCGTCGAATAGCAGCGCGGTGCCGCCGAGCGGGAGGATGCCGGCGAGGTAGTTCCACATCATCCAGCCCGTCGTCGTGAACCAGAAGAAGCGGTCGTCCGCTCCGAGGTCGTTGTGCAGATGCAGCGACTTCAGGTGCTCGAGGAGGATCCCGCCGTGGCCGTGGACGAGGCCCTTCGGCAGACCCGTCGTGCCCGACGTGTAGAGCACCCACAGCGGATGCGCGAACGGGACCTGCTCGAACGCGAGCGGCGCGGTCTGTGACGCGAGTTCGGCCCACGAGGTCCGGCCGGGGGGTAGCGCATCGCGCAGATAGGGAAGGACGACGGTCGCGCGGAGGGTCGGCAGCGCGCGCTCGATCTCACTGGTCTCGGCCGCGCGGTCGAAGTCCTTGCCGCCGTAGCGGTAGCCGTCGACGGCGAGCAGGACGATCGGCTCGAGCTGCGCGAAGCGGTCGATGACGGCGCGCGTGCCGAAGTCGGGCGAGCACGACGCCCACGTCGCGCCGAGGCTCGCCGTTGCGAGCAGGCCGACGACGGTCTCGGGGATGTTCGGCATGTACGCGACGACGCGGTCGCCGCGGCGCACGCCGAGGCGGACGAGCCCCGCGCGCACGGCGGCGACCTGCGCGGCGAGCTCGGCGTACGTGATCGTCGTCGTGCGGTCGAGCCCACGCGTCTCCGACCGCGCCACGAGCGCGGGATGGTCGTCGCGGCGCGCGAGCGCGTGCTCGGCATAGTTGAGCGCCGCGTCGGGGAACCACTCCGCGCCCGGCATCTCGTCCTTCGCCAGCACGCGCGTGTACGGCCGGCTCGCGCGAACGCCGAAGAAGTCCCAGATCGACGCCCAGAACGCGTCGAGGTCGGTCACCGACCAGCGCCAGAGCGCGGCGTAGTCGGTGAAGCGCAGCCCGCGCTCGCGCTCGAGCCAGCGCAGATAGCGCGTGATGTGCGCGCGCTCGATCGACCCGGGTGTCGGCTCCCAGATCGTGGCCACGCGAGGAGACTACGTGCTAGACGGTCCTGCCCGCGATCGCGCGCACGAGCGCGACGATGAGCCAGCCGACCAGGAACAGGAACACGATCGAGAGCAGCGCCGCGACGTCGATCACCACGGCGGGCGCACGCGGCTCGGGGAAGATCCCCTGGAACGGCCGGACGAGCGGCTCGGTGAAGCCGTAGAGCCACGCGATGAGCGGCTGCGAGGAGTTGGCGCCGGTGAGCTTGAAGACGAAGCGGAACAGCAGCAGGGCCTCGAGGACCGTGATCACGAGCATCACGACGCGCGTGACGATCGTGACCGCGTCGCTCGCCGCCGCCGTCGGCCCGACGTTCACGTTCGTCGCCGGTGCCGGTGTGACCACGCCCGGCTCGTGGAAGTGCTCGACACGTTCGATGCGCTCGGTCTTGGTGTCGCGAGGATCATTCTGTCGAATTGCCATGCCCGCGGGAGGAGCAGGGGTCGTGCCAGCCGGTATACGCTCGGTCGAGTGGCCGAGCACCCGTTCCCGTTCGCGGTACGGCAGCGCGTGCGCTTCAACGAGACGGACATGCAGGGCGTCGTGTACTACGCGAACTACCTCGTCTACGCCGAGGTCGGCCGCGCGGGGTTCCTGAAGCATCTCGGGCTTCGCTACGCAGAGCTCCTCGACGGCGGCCTCGACTTCACCATCGGCGAGGCGTCGGTGCGTTACCACGCGCCGCTCCGCTACGACGACGAGTTCGACGTCCGTGTCCGCGTGGGGGAGGTCCGCCGCGTCTCGTGGGCGTTCGAGTACGCGGTCGAGCGCGCCGACGGCCAGCGCTGCGCGGACATGACCACGGTCCAGGTCGTCTTCGATCGCTCGAACCTGAAGGCGGCGCGGCTGCCCGAGCGGCTGCGCGCCGCGCTCGCGGGAGGTGCCGCATGACCGTGACAGCGACGGACGCGCCCGCCATGGCCGGCCTCGATCTGCCCGAGGAGCTCGTCCTCCTGCAGCGCACGGTCCGCCAGTTCGTCGAGGAGAAGCTGCAGCCGCACGAGCGGGAGATCGAGGAGCGCGAGGAGATCCCGCGCGCCCTGCTCGACGAGATCGCCGCCATGGGCCTGTTCGGGATCGGGTTCCCCGAGGAGCTCGGCGGACAGGGCTTCGGGAAGCTCGGGTACACCGTCGTCGTTGAGCAGCTCGCGCGCGCGAACGCGGCGATCTGGAACGTGGTCGGCGGATCCGTCGGTCTGTGCGCCACCGCGATCTCGCTCGGGGGCGACGACGCGCAGAAGAAGCGGTTCATCCCGGATCTCCTGTCCGCGAAGAGGATCGGCGCGTACGCGCTCTCGGAGCCGAGCGCGGGCAGCGACGCCGGGTCGCTGCGCACCCGCGCCCGGCGCGACGGCGACGCGTACGTGCTCGATGGGGCGAAGACGTTCATCACGAACGCGCCGATCGCCGACGTCTTCGTCGTCTTCGCGAACGCCGACCCGGCGGCCGGGTCGAAGGGCATCACCGCGTTCGTCGTGGACCGCGACACGCCGGGCCTCCGCATCGGACCGAACGACGCGAAGATGGGGCTGCACGGGTCGACCTCGGCGCAGCTGTTCTTCACGGAGATGCGCGTCGGCGCCGACCGGCGCCTCGGCGACGAAGGGCGTGGCTTCGCGCTCGCGCTGCGGACGCTCGATCACGGGCGCCTGGGGCTCGCCGCGAGCTCGGTCGGCGCGGCGCAGCGGCTCCTCGAGGCGTCGATCGGGTACGCGCGCTCCCGGAAGCAGTTCGGGAAGCCCATCGCCGCGAACCAGGCGATCCAGTGGATGATCGCCGACGCGGCGACCGAGATCCACGCGGCGCGCCTCATGGTCTATGACGCCGCGACGCGGGTGGACCGTGGCGAGCGGATCACGCAGCGCGCCGCGATGGCGAAGCTCTTCGCGACCGAGACGCTCGGACGCGTCGCCGACAACGCGGTGCAGATCCACGGCGGGATGGGGTACATGCGCGAGCTGTGGATCGAGCGCGCGTACCGCGATGCCCGCATCGCGCGGATCTACGAGGGCACCAGCGAGATCCAGCGGTCGGTGATCGCGCAGGCGCTTCTCGAAGATCGCTGAGCGTCCTGTGAAGAGCGCTGAGGTCGTGGTCCGCACACCCGGCGCGCATCCCCTGATCCGGTCGGCGTGGATCGCGGCGGTCTGCCTCTTCGGCGTCGCCGCCGGCGTCGCCGCGTTCCTGCATGCGCTCCGGCCCGCCGGCGTCGTGGCCGTGGTCGCGATCGTCCTGCTCATCGGCGGCTACGCCGCGTACCTCGTCCGCCACCTCGCGTTCGAGCGCGAGATCGCGCGTGCCGAGGCCGCGCTGGACGCCGCGGAGCTCGAGCGCGCGCGCGCCATCCTCGCGCCGCTCCTCGAGCGCTACCCGCAGCTGGCGCTCGTGCAGCGCGCGGCCGGCCGCACGCTGTACGCGCTCGGCGACCCGCTGTCGTCGGCCTCGCTGCTCGAGAAGGCGGCGCGCTCGTACCAGGACGACGCCGTCGTCGCGGCCACGCTCGTCGCTTCGTACGCGGCGCTGAACCGCGGCGGCGACGCGCGCCGCGCGGCCGCGCTGGCGCCGCGGAACGTCGACGTCCGGCTCGCCCTCGCGTGGAGCGAGCTCGTCGCGCTCGGAGGCGACCGCGGCGCGGGCGACGCGATGGTGCGCGAGCTCCGGGACCGTGCCGACGTTCGCGGCGTCGTGACGCGCGGGGCGATGACCGCCGTCCTGAACGCGATCGCCGCCGCCCACGTCGCTGACGCGGCCACCGCCGACGCGGCGCTCGCGGCGGTCGCGGCGGCGCGCGAGGCGCTGCCCGCGTACGAGGGCGCGTTCATCGGCTACCTCGAGGGTGTCGCGCTCCGCGATCTCGGGCGCGCGGACGCTGCCGTCGCGGCGTTCGATCGCGCCATGTCCGCGGCGCCCGGGACGATCGGCGAGGCGCTCGCGCGGCGCGAGCGGGCGAACCTCATGGCGCGCTTGTCGGCTCCGCGAACATGAGCGCCGTGGCGGCCGGACCCGACCGGACGTTCAACCTCGCGTCGGCGTGCATCGACGCGCCGCTCGCGGCGGGCCACGGCCGGTCGCCCGCGATCGTCTGCGAGGGACGCACGCTCACGTACGACGATCTCGCCGAGCTCGTCGCGCGCGCCGCCGGGATGCTGCGCGGCCTCGGCCTCACGCGAGAGGATCGGTGCGCCCTCGTCCTGCGCGATGGACCCGAGTTCATCGCGACGTTCCTCGGCGCCGTGCGCATCGGCGTCGTGCCCGTCCCGTTCAGCACGCTCCTCACCGCGCCCGAGATCCGCTATCAGCTCGGGAACTGCGGCGCGAAGGCCGTCGTCGCGAGCGCCGGGCTCACGTCCCTCGTCGACGACGCGCGCTCCGGCCTTCCGGTCGAGGGCCGGCTCGTCGCGACGGACCCCGACGTCCCGCGCGGCTGGCGCTCGTTCGACGATCTCATCGCCTCGTCCCCTCGCGTGACCGAGGCGGTGCCGACGGGCGCGGACGACTGGTGCTTCTGGCAGTACTCGAGCGGTACGACGGGACGCCCGAAGGCGGTCGTGCACACCCAGGCCGGTGCCGCGTTCCCCCGCGAGGGGCATGGCCGGCACGTCGTCGGGATCGGCCCCGGCGACCGCAGCTTCAGCGTGTCGAAGCTCTTCTTCTCGTACGGCCTGGGCAGCTCGCTCCTCATCCCGCTCCAGGTCGGCGCATCCGTCGTGCTCGAGCCCGGGCGCCCCATGCCCAAGGTCGTGTTCGACCTCATCACGCGCGAGCGGCCGACGATCGTGTACGCCGTCCCGACCGCGTACGCCGCGGCGCTGGCGTACGCCGAGGAGGGCAACGCGTGCGATCTCTCGTCGGTGCGCATCTGCGTCTCCGCGGGCGAGGCGCTGCCGGCGGCGCTCTGCGCGCGGTGGCATCGCCGCTTCGGCGTCGAGATCGTCGACGGCATCGGATCGACGGAGGTCGGGTACATCGCGATCTCGAACCGGCCGGGCCAGGTGCGTCCCGGGACGTCGGGACGCGTCCTGCCGGGATACGAGGCGAAGGTCGTCGACGCCGACGGCCGCACCGTCGCGCCCGGCGAGGTCGGCGACCTGTGGATCCGCGGCGGGTCGACGTCCCTCTATTACTGGCGCGACCGCGCTCAGACGGAGCGCACGTACATCGGCGAGTGGGTCGTGACCGGCGACAAGTACGCCGTCGACGCCGACGGCTGGTTCACGCACGCTGGCCGCAGCAACGACATGCTGAAGGTCGGCGGGATCTGGGTCTCGCCGATCGAGGTCGAGGGCTGCCTGCTGCAGCACCCCGCCGTCCTCGAGGCCGCCGTCGTGGGCCGCGAGGACCGCGACGAGCTCGTGAAGCCGTGCGCGTACGTCGTCCTGAAGGACGGTCGCGTCCCGAGCCCCGCGCTCGCGACCGAGCTGCAGGCGTTCGTGAAGGGCCGGCTCGCGACCTACAAGTACCCGCGCTGGATCGAATTCACGACCGAGCTGCCGAAGACCGCCACCGGGAAGATCCAGCGCTACCGCCTGCGCGAGAGGCGGTCTTAGCTCGACCGTCCCCCGGGCGCGCAGACCGAGGCGCCGCAGCGACGAGGTCGAGCACCCGGGCCCGAACGAGGGGTTCCCCCGAGAGAGGGTCGGACTAGAGTGCGGCGATGCGTGACAGGGCGCTGTCGGGCCGGCACGCCGTCGTCACCGGCGCGGGAGGCGGGATCGGCGGCGCGATCGCGATGGAGCTGGCGTGCCTCGGAGCCGACCTGACGCTGATGGGACGGACCGCCGCGAGCCTCGAGGCGCGGCGCACGGCGCTCGGCGAGACGACGCACACCGTCGTCGTCGACGTGAGCGATCCCGAGAGCGTGCGGCGCGCGTTCGCGTGCGCGCGCGACGCGCTCGGGCCGCCCGCGATCCTTGTGAATGCCGCGGGCATCGCCGAGAGCGCCCCGTTCAGCCGCACGGACCTCGCGATGTGGCGGCGGACCATCGACGTCGATCTCACGGGCGCGTATCTCTGTATCCAGGAGGTGCTCGCGGATACGGTCGCGGACGGCTGGGGCCGCGTCGTGAACGTCGCGAGCACCGCCGGCCTGCGCGGCGGGAAGTACATCAGCGCGTATTGCGCGGCGAAGCACGGCCTCGTCGGGCTCACGCGCGCGCTCGCGCTCGAGACCGCGGGGACCGGCGTGACGGTGAACGCGGTGTGCCCCGGCTACACGGACACGCCCATGACCCAGAGATCCATCGAGAACATCGCCGCGAGGACGGGACGCACCCGGGAGGACGCGCGCAAGGCGCTCGAAGCGACGGATCCGCTCGGGCGTCTCATCGCGCCATCCGAGGTCGCGCAGGCGGTCGGCTGGCTCTGCCTGCCGACGTCCGCCGCGATCACCGGGCAGGCGATCGTCGTCGCGGGCGGGGAGGGCGTCTGATGCAGATACAGGAGCGTCCCATCACGGATCCGGGGCAGATCAGGCCGGTCCACTTCCGCTGGTCCGTCGACGGCAAGGTCGCGACGATCACGCTCGACCGGCCCGACCGGAAGAACCCGCTGACGTTCGAGAGCTACGCGGAGCTGCGCGACACCTTCCTCGCGCTCCAGCGCGTGCCCGCGGTGAAGGCCGTCGTCATCACCGGGTCCGGCGGCAACTTCTGCTCCGGCGGCGACGTGCACGAGATCATCGGGCCGCTCGTCGGCATGGACCTGCCCGGCAAGCTCGCGTTCACGCGCATGACCGGCGACCTCGTCATCGCGATGCGTGCGTGCCCCCAGCCCATCGTCGCCGCCATCGACGGCATCTGCGTCGGCGCGGGCGCCGCGGTCGCGCTCGCGTCGGACATCCGGCTCGGCACCGCGCGCACGAAGGTGGCGTTCCTGTTCAACCGGGTCGGCCTCGCGGGCTGCGACATGGGCGCGTGCGCGCTGCTGCCACGCGTCGTCGGTCACGGCCGCGCGAGCGAGCTCCTGTACACGGGCCGCAGCCTTGGCGGCGAGGAGGGGGAGCGCTGGGGATTCTTCAACCGTCTGTGCGAGCCCGACGCTGTCCTCGCCGAGGCGCAGGCGCTCGCGCGCACGCTGGCGGACGGACCCACGTTCGCGAATGCGATCACGAAGCGCCAGCTGCACATGGAATGGGACATGGGCCTGCATGAGGCCATCCGGTCGGAGGCCCAGGCGCAGGCGATCTGCATGGACACGAAGGACTTCGAGCGCGCGTATCACGCCTTCATCGACAAGGTGAGGCCGGTCTTCCAGGGCGACTGATGCCCGACCGAACGTTCCTGTCGTGGCCGTTCTTCGACGACACGCATCGTCGGCTCGCCGACGACGTGGAAGCGTGGGCCGGGCACGAGCTCGCCGGCTCGCCAGACGGCGATCTCGACGCACGGACGCGCGCCCTCGTGCGCGCGCTCGGTGCCGCGGGCTGGATCCGCTGGTGCGTCCCGTCCGCGCACGGCGGCGAGCGCGAGCGCGTGGACGTCAGGTCGATCTGCCTGCTGCGCGAGGCGCTCGCACGGCGCGACGGCCTCGCCGACGCCGCGTTCGCGATGCAGGGCCTCGGCAGCCTGCCGATCTCGCTGTTCGGGTCGGCCGCGCTGCGCGAGCGCTATCTGCCGGACATCGCGGCGGGCCGGCGCATCGCCGCGTTCGCGCTCTCCGAGCCTGACGCGGGATCGGACGTCGCCGCGATCGGCACCACAGCGTGCCGCGACGGCGACGCGTACGTGCTCGACGGGACGAAGACGTGGATCTCGAACGCGGGGATCGCCGACCAGTACGTCGTCTTCGCGCGGACCGGCGAGGCCGGCGCGAAGGGCCTGTCCGCGTTGGTCGTGGACGCCGACGCATCCGGCCTCGCCGTGACCGAGCGGATCAGCGTCATCGCGCCGCACCCGCTCGGGACGCTGCGCTTCGAGCGCTGCCGGGTGCCGGCGGACCGGCTCCTCGGCGCCGAGGGCGACGGCTTCAAGATCGCGATGGCCACGCTCGACCTGTTCCGTCCGACGGTCGGCGCGGCCGCGCTGGGCTTCGCGCGGCGCGCGCTCGATGAGGCCGTCGGGCGCGTCCACGAGCGCGTCGCGTTCGGCCAGACCCTCGACCGCTTCCAGCTCGTGCAGGAGCGCATCGCCGAGATGGCGCTCGACGTCGACGCGAGCGCGCTCCTCGTCTACCGCGCCGCGTGGGCGAAGGACACGGGAGCGGAGCGCATCACGCGCGAAGCGTCGATGGCGAAGCTCTACGCGACGGAGGCGGCGCAGCGCGTCGCGGACGCGGCCGTCCAGCTGTTCGGCGGCCTCGGCGTCGTGAGCGGCGTGCCCGTGGAGCGCCTCTACCGCGAGGTCCGGGCGCTGCGGATCTACGAGGGCACGAGCGAGATCCAGCAGCTCGTGATCGCGTCGCAGGTGCTCGCCGGGCCGCGCTAATCCTCGGCCTCGTCCTCCCAGCCCTCCGCTGACTGCAGATCGTCGGCGAACGTCTCGGGCTCGAACCCGAGCCCATCGATCACTTCGACGAGGCCGTCGCGCTGCTCGGGCGGCGTCGTGCGGATCCACCCGCGGATGACGTCCTCGCCCGCGACGATGGCGGCGCCGCGGTCCTGTGCCGCGAGCTCGCTCTCGTCGCGCGCGGTCGCCTTCGCGAGCTCGCGCATCGTCTCGGGGACCATGTCGACGAGCGACCGGAGCACGCTTTCGGCCGCTGACTCCCACTCCATGGAGCGCGTCTCGTCGGTCACGCGATCGCGTCGATGCCCGTCGCGAAGCGGCCGATGATGAGCTTCTGGATCTGCGTCGTGCCCTCATAGAGGCGGTTCACGCGCGCGTCGCGGTAATACCGCTCGACGGGGAACTCGTCGGAGAAGCCGTACCCGCCGTGCACCTGGATGGCGCGGTCGGCGCAGCGCGAGGCGATCTCGGAGGCGTACAGCTTCGCGATGCTCGTCTCGCGCGTGCTCGAGCGACCCATGTTCTTCACGTGGCCCGCGCGGTGGACGAGGAGCCGCGCGGCCTCGGTCTCGACGATCATGTCCGCGATGAGCTCCTGGACGAGCTGGTACGAGGCGATCGGCTTGCCGAACGTCTTGCGCTCGCCCGCGTACTTCACCGACGCGTCGATGCAGGCCTGCGCGATGCCGACCGCGCCGGCCGCCACCGAGTAGCGCCCCGCGTCGAGCGCCGTCATGGCGATCTTGAACCCCTGGCCCAGATCGCCGAGGCGCTGTGCGTCGGGCACGCGCAGATGGTCGAAGACGAGCTCGCTCGTGTTGCTCGAGCGCAGACCGAGCTTGCCGTGGATCTCGGGCGCGCCGTACGGCTGCGCGTCTCGCTCGAGGAGGAACGCGGTGATGCCGTGCGCCTTCGGCGCTTTCGGCTCGGTGCGCGCGAAGACGAGCGCGAGCTGCGAAGGCCCGCCGTTCGAGATCCACATCTTGCGGCCGTTGATGACCCAGCAGTCGCCGTCCCTGACGGCCGTCGTCGCGAGGCCGGCGGCGTCGCTGCCGTAGCCGGGCTCGGTGAGGCCGAAGCAGCCGATCCACTCGCCGCTGCAGAGCTTCGGGAGGTAGCGGCGCTTCTGCTCCTCGGTCCCGAACTTCAGGATCGTCAGCTCGACGAGCGAGATCTGCACCGAGAGGGTCGTCCGGACGGACGAGTCGGCGCGGCCGACCTCCTCGGTGATGAGCGCGTGGCTGATGTAGTCGATGCCCATGCCGCCGTACTCCTCGGGCACGGGCCCGCCGAGGAAGCCGAGCGGCGCCATCTTCTTCAGGATCTCCGTCGGGAAGATCTGGCCGCGGTCGCGCTCGCGCGCGCCCGGCGCGATCTCCTTGTCGGCGAAGTCCTTTGCGAGCCTGCGGATCTGGTCTTGCTCGGGAGTGAGGTCGAAGT
>WNFU01006206.1_pt1 | contig 14546 bp, 9 predicted proteins | sample 5400121 | NCBI WGS metagenome assembly WNFU01 (sample SAMN13153360, study PRJNA577476) | soil metagenome | isolation source: 100 cm soil or saprolite under grassland replicate 1 | place: USA:California | collected 2016-06-15
TGAACTGACAGAGGTGAAACCGATCACTACTGCAGTAATTCGAGACCGGGTGCCGGCGCAAGAGCTGGCGCGATTCGTGCCCGCCGCGTGTGGCGAGGTGTGGTCATTCATTCGCTCTGCGGGACTCCCTCGCCCTGGACGCCATACGGCTTTGTATCTGGAAGATGGATTCGTCGAAGTTGGGGCCGAGGTGTCGGAACTGTTCACTGGCAACGAGCGGATTCATTGCTCACAATTACCGGGAGGCATCGTGGCAACAACCGTGCACTTCGGCCCTTACCCGCGTCTCGGAGATGCCCATGCAACGATTCATGAATGGTGCGCCAGGCATGGGCGCCAATTATCGGCCATTTCCTGGGAGATCTATGGTCACTGGGAAGAGAGTTGGAATAAAGATTCGTCGAAGATACGCACCGATGTTTTCCATCTGCTTCACGACCCAAAGGACTGATGTATTACCGGGGAAAGATCAAGCAATCGCAGCAGCAACAAGTCCAAAAGTGGGTTTTCCCTGATGAGCCCAAGCAGTTCTACAGGGCTCTGATTATGCCGAGTTAAAAAATGAAAAAGGAGCGGTTCCTCAATGATTTTGACCGACCGCCCCGGTTACTCAGCATAATCCGGCGCTACAGAAAATAACCCTTATGCCGAGCTCGGCATAAGGGCTACTTCTATTCGTAAGATACATTCGTGGCGGTCGTCGGACGGTTGGTTTCCCTTCACCCTGACTCGCTGATTCGGGGAGAGAATTCCTCGAATTTTGTGCGCGCACTGCGCCCCTGAACCTGCGAGCGTCCCCCTCATCCCATCCCTCTCCCCCTCGGAGGGGGGAGAGGGCGCCCGACCCGTCCGCCGTAGCCTCAGGACTCGTGACTCCGTGGAAGAAACGTGAACCCGCTTCTGACGTCCGCGACATTAAATGATGCGACCGCATCATTTAATGTCGCACGCTTTTTGGCTCACCAACTTTCCGGGCGAGCGGATTCTGCCTTCGGCCGCTCAGGAGCCGTGAGCCTTGGCGAAGGCGGAAGGGCGGGAGCGGAGGTTCATGGGCAGAGACCAGCGTCCGAGATTCGTGTTGCTCAACGCCACCGCGGCACACCCCGCGCTCGGATACTCCAATAACCGGAGGGAGATTCTCCCTCTCCCTTGGGGAGAGGGCCGGGGTGGGGCCGGGGTGAGGGGAAAGAAAGTGTAACCAGCCCATACTGCGGACCTGTTTGCAAGGGGAGCAAAACGTGTTTTCAAACGGGGCGGACTGTGCTAAGCCGTGCGCCCAGATGATTCATCCGACGGCGATCATCCATCCCAAAGCGCGACTTGAACCGACGGTGAGTGTGGGGCCGTATGCCATCATCGACGAACACGTGATCGTCGGCGCCCATTGCCGCATCGGGCCGCAGGCGCATTTGACCGGTCACACAACCGTCGGGGCGGACAACGTGTTTCACACGGGCTGCGTGATCGGCGACGCGCCGCAGGATTTGAAATACCAGGGCGAGCCGACACGGCTGCGGATCGGCGACCACAACGTTTTCCGGGAGCAGGTCACGGTGCATCGCTCGAACAAGGACTACGAGGAGACAGTGATTGGCTCGCACAATTATCTGATGGCGCACTGTCATGTGGGGCACAACGCGCGCGTGGCCGATCACGTCATCCTGGCAAACGGCGCGTTGCTGGGCGGGCATGTCGTCGTGCAGGACCGCGCTTTTATTTCCGGCAATTGCCTGGTGCATCAGTTCGTTCGCGTGGGCGCGCTGGCGTTGATGCAGGGCGGCGCGGCCATCAGCCTGGATTTGCCGCCGTATTGCGTCGCGCGCGGGTACAACGGGATTTGCGGTTTGAACGCAATCGGGCTGCGCCGCGCCGGGTTCACGGCGGAGGAACGGCTGGAATTGAAGCGGCTTTATCACGCCTTGTTTCGCAGCGGGCAAAAATTGAGCGCGGCGGCAACGGCAGCGCGCCGGGAATTGAAAAGCGATTGCGCGCGAGTGATGCTGGATTTCGTGGCCGCAAGCAGGCGAGGGATATGCCGGGATACCGGCAAAATGACGAATGACGAATGACGAAATCCGAAAGAATGGCGAAGCACGAATGACAAAAGCGCCATTGGATGCTTCCGGCGCAATTCGTCATTCGGAATTCGGATTTCTTTCGTCATTCGTCATTCGGAATTGGGAAGGGTTGGTCATTTGGTCATGGAGAGGCCAATTGGGTCTTGACATTGCGCCGGCAAAAATTAAACGCAAACGAAGGAATTACCGTCTGATGGAATGTTGGTGGGATCGAGTCGTTCAAGCGGTTGACCGGCGGCGTCGAGTGCCGCAGGCGAACAAAAACATGAGAAATGAAAAACGGAGGAACACTATGCAAACAAGTTGTCGATCATTGGTCTGGCTGAGTATTGGGTCGGTGGCGGGTTCTCTGGCGTTGTCGTCGGTTCGAGGAGACAGCAGTGGCGGCGGCGGCGGCGGCGCGCAGGGAGTTTATTTCCGAGGCGGCATCGGGCCGGAATTCGCGCATGAGACGGACGTGAACGAATTCTTCGGGCCGCTTTCCGGGGTGAAAGTCAAATACGACACCGGCATCCGTATCAGCGTGGCGGGCGGCTATCAGTTCTGCCGTTACTTCAGCGCGGAGGTCGAGTCCGGGATCCTCTACAATTCGATCAAGTCCATCACCGGTTCGCCGGAGCCGGACGCGAGCCTGGCGAACGTGCCTTTGCTGGCCAACGCGGTGTTTCACATCCCATTGGACTCGAATTTCGTGCCCTATTGCGGCTTGGGCGTGGGCGGGTCCACGAGCGTCCTGGACATCGATCACGCGACCATCGACGGGACAGCGTTGCACGGGGATGATTCCGACTTTGTGTGGGCGGCGCAGGGCTTCGCGGGATTCCGCTACGAATTCAACGACCATATGGGGGTCGGTTTCGGCTACCGGTTTCTGGCCACCGGCGAGCCCAAGTGGGACGCGATTTCAGCCGGGGGATCGGGCAGAATCGGTTTTGACAATGCGCGAACGCACTCGTTTCTGGCGGAATTTACCTTGAAATTCTGATCCCGGGACGGCTTCGACGCCGCATCCGAGAGTTTAACCACGAATCAACACGAACGGACGCGAATAAGAACGCGGGGACGAGGACTTTTACGCGAATTCCGCGAATCGTCGCGAATTGAACGTCCTTTTCTTCAGATCATGTCCATTCGTGAAACCCGTCTCTTCGGTATTCGTGGTTAAGAAAAGAAAAACCCCTTCCGATTTTCTCGGAAGGGGTTTCGCGCTCTGAGGCTGAATCAGAACTTGTAGATGAGGTTGGCTGCAAGCGTGACGGCATTGCGGTTAACACCAACCCCGGGAACCGTGCCACCGTAGGGCGTGTCACCGCTCATGCTGTGGTCCCAACGGAGTTCAGCGCGGCTGATCACGTTCGCCCAGAGGGCATAATCAGCAGTCAGGGTGAGGGCACCCAATCGGTTGGCAAGGTTACCGCCGAGCCGGTTGTAGAAAGTGCCGTCGGAGCCTTCGGTGTAATCGCCGCGGACATTGAACTTGAGCTTTTCGGTTGCCGCGAAGGATGCGTAACCGGCAACGGCCCACGCCCAATTGTTTCCCACCGTAACCGTGTTCGGGCCGTTGAAGCGATAATCAAACGCTCCCCCGATGGATAAACCTTCGACTGGAGTGTGGAGGCTGCCGCCCGCATACAGCGTGGTGGTGTCCTTGGTGTTGCCTGCCAAACCGTCAATAATACCGGCATACCAGGCCGAGCCACTGAGGAAGCCCCAGCTATCGGGAGCAGTAATGCTCACCGAAGCCATGTAGGTTTTTTCAGATTCATCAGCTGCAGCAGCGCCCCGTGTCGGCCGAGCATTTACGCCCGCGTTCCACGTATTGGCGATGCCGCCTGAGAAGCTCACAGCATCAGTCGCCTTGTAGCTGGCAAGGACGCCGGTGTGCTGTGTCGGTTCCAACTGCCAGCCGAACGAGCGGCTGTAGTTCGGGTCCAGGTAGCTCTCGAACGATTCGTAGCCGACTACCGTGGTAAAACTGCCGACCTTGAAGTCGATCCCGTTCCCTGCTGGAACGCGTAATGCGACGTAGGCGTCCTTCAGACTGAAGTCGCTGCTGCCCGTGGAAGTCGGCGACAGGTTATAGTTGTTTGCATCCGGGCCCACCAACAGTTGCACCCGATACCCCGCCGCCCACTGTTCTTCGGACAAGGGCTTTTCCAACTGAATTTCCGCCACGTTCAGGTTGAACCCGTCGAGCTTGCCGACGCCATCAAAGGCGCGGCCGGGCAGATTGGCATTGCCCGTCCCAAACTTCCATATGGCGGAAGTGTCCACATAACCGCTGAGTGTGGTCGAAGAAACCGCCGTCATCACCTGGCTCATCGGCTTCTGCGCTTCTTCGGCCTGAACTACCGACGCGAGGCTGACCACCCCGCCGGCGGCCAAGCCCACTGTCCATTTATTGAACTTCATTAGTTCCTCCTGCGATGTTGTTCTAGTTCGTTCTTATGCGAATCAAGGATAAAAACAGTTTACCCTCGGACACCGAAAACGGTGCATTTGCCGCGAAAGATAGGTAAAAGCCACCACCTTGACAACAAGATTTTTTCCCTGATTTCCGGCAAATCATCAGTGCCGGCCGACCACAATGAATAGTCATTGGCAGGGACCACACTTCAATTCATTGTGGTTTTTGACGATGAACCGAACCAGGGTCCGGCTTCACCAGCCAGCGCGGCCCAGCCCGGTTTCGAGTCAAACTTCCGTCTGAGTTGAGAACCGTTTACTCGCTCAAACTCGGGCAGAAGAAGCCGCGGCTTCAGCGCCCAATTGCGGTAATGTCTTAATGTAGTACGCCATCACCCAAATTGCCTCACCGTTTGAAGATAAGGCAGTTTCTACTTTCGGAACAACCAGAGGAGTAAAGTCAGGATTGCGCTGATCAGCAGACAGGTAATCAGAGGGAAGTGGAAGCTGAAATTGCCTTTGGCGTAGTGGAGGTCCCCCGGCAATCGTCCGAGCCAGCCTTTACCAAATCCCGTCCACATCAACAGGCCCACCACAGCCATCAGCAAGCCGAAGATAAACAGCATTTTGCCCAGCTCGTTCATGGCAACACCGCTAAGATATCGCCGCCAGCCCATTTTTCCAGAGTGACGCACTGTGCGGCCGGCGCGGAGTCGAGGGTGTGATTAATATCGCCGCTCGATTTTTTTGGCGCGCGGGACTTCAGTCTGCTTAACCGGCGCGGTTCCAAGCTGACGGGACGCAGGCAACACTCCAGGCACATCCCGCGCTGAAGCGCCGTAAACGGCGCGGTCCTACCCGGCACCTTCAACCCAGCCGCAGTGCGCGTTCAAGAATGGGGCGGGGACGGCTCGTCCCCGCATTTTGTCAACCGCAAGCAGTTTTGCGGGAACGAGCCGTCCCCGCCCCTGATTGCTCACTTTCTTGAACGCGCACTGGACGCGGCCGCGGTATCCGCCCAATTTTGCATGCTTTTGCAAAATGGATTGTTAAACTTTCGGCATCCACTATGCCCACAATTGCAATCCTCGGTACGATGGACACCAAGGGCGAAGAGCATGCTTTCGTCGCGGACCAAATCAAACAACGCGGACATCAGGTGCTGGTCATCGACGTCGGCGCGCTTGGTGAGCCGAAACTTCGACCGGACGTCTCCAGGCGCGAAATCGCTGCCGCGGCCGGTGTCGATTGGGACGCGCTGGTGGCCAAACGCGATCGGGGGGAAGCGGTGGCCGCCATGTCCAAAGGCGCGCCGGTTGTCGTGTCGCGTCTGGTCGCGGAAAGACGGATCGACGGCGTCATTTCATTGGGCGGCGGCGGCGGCACGGCGATTGGGACGGCGGCGATGCGGGCGTTGCCGATCGGCTTTCCGAAATTGATGGTCTCAACGCTGGCCAGCGGCAATACCGCGCAATACGTCGGTGTGAAGGATATCGTGATGTTTCCCAGCATCGTCGATGTCGCGGGCCTCAATCGCATCTCGCGACAAATCCTGACGCTGGCCGCCGGCGCGATTTGCGGGATGGTAGAAGCAGGACGGGAGTCCCGGCCGTCCTGCTCGTCGCCAACACCAGCCCGCTCGGAGGCAGGCGGACCACCTGCCCCGCTTTCCGAAGGCAAACCTGTCATCGTCGCCAGCATGTTTGGCAATACAACCGGCTGCGTCGAGCACGCGCGGAAAATTCTGGAACAGGCCGGTTACGAGGTTTTGGTCTTTCACGCGACGGGCGTGGGCGGTCGCACGATGGAGTCGCTCATTGAATCGGGGATGGTGGCAGGCGTGCTCGATGTGACGACGACCGAGTGGGCGGACGAGCTGGTGGGCGGTTTCCTAAGCGCCGGTCCGACGCGCCTGGAAGCCGCGGCCAAACTCGGCGTGCCGGCCATCGTCGCTCCGGGCTGCCTGGACATGGTGAATTTTCACGGGCCGGAGACCGTGCCGGCGAAATTTCAGGGCCGGAAATTCTATCAACACAATCCGCAGGTGACCCTGATGCGCACGACGCCGGAGGAATGCGCGCAGCTCGGGAGGATCGTTGCCGAAAAACTGAACCAATCGAAAGGCCCCGTGACCGTGTTGATCCCGTGGGAGGGGGTCAGCGTCATCAGCCAACCGGGCCAACCATTTCACGATGGATTCGCCGATGAGATGCTCTTTGACACGCTGAAGGTCAACCTGCGCAAAGACATCGAAGTCATCGAAATGGATTGCGCCATCAACGATGCCGCGTTTGCCGAGGCGTGTGCCCGGGCTCTGCTCCGGAATCTCCGCCAACCGAAGTAATATCGGACGGTTCCGAATTTCGTCGCGTACGCGACAAAGTTTTGTATCGCCCTCATCCCTCGGCCGTGCCACTCTCTCGGTGTGAAACCTAAAACGAAAGAATTGCTCTACCTACTGCTATGGGCTTGTGACATGGTCGGAAGACCTACCCTCCGAAACCTGACCGATTCCTTTGAAAAGTGGGCGTATCGAAACGGCTTTCATCGGCAATTGGCAGCACTGGAGCGGTAGCAATTGGTCGAAACCAAACAAGAGACGACCGGCGGACGGCTTCATCGCTTGACCGAGGCGGGACGTATGCTGGCACTCGGTATGCGCGATCCGGTTTCGTGCTGGAAACGTCGCTGGGATGGGAAATGGCGCATGGTTCTGTTCGACGTGCCGCAAAGCAAAGCCAGCGACCGCGCCCGACTTCGCCGCTCGCTGGCCGACCGCGGGTTCGGTTACCTGCAAAACAGTGTGTGGATTACACCCGACCCGCTGACCGAAGAGCGCGAAGCCTTGGGCGCAGGCCGGGTGGACGTTGAGTCGTTGATTATCCTGGAAGCCCGTCCTTGCGCCGGCGCACCTGCAAAACTTTGTCGCGTACGCGACAACAGTTTGCACGTCGTCACGCACCCTCTGCGCGTTGGAGCGCCCACAGGAGGCACGAATTGTTGAACTGCTTATTGTCTTATGCGGTAGAAACGTTGCGGAAAATCGGCAGCGCCGTTGTCAATAAAATCGAACGGGTTTGCCGGCGAAGGATTGGTGGCGATGGGCAGCCAGTTGAGCAGGTTGGTCGTGGCCTCGATCACGCAAGCCGGGCCCGCCGGCGCGAGCGCGTGCAGCGTAAACCGGCCGTCCGCCAGGCGCTCGAAACCAGTGAAGACCGGGCGGGTCGCGTTCACGGTGATGTTCACCGTCGCCGTCGCGCTGTTCGTCAGGCCGTCGTTATCACGGAACGTGAAGAGATCATTGCCCGCGAAGTTCAGGACCGGCTGGTAAGTAAACGTGCCGGCATTGGGATCGAAGCCGATCAACTGCCCGTGCGGGGGCGGGGTCACAATCTGAAACCTGAGCGGGTCGCCGTCGATGTCCCCGCCGGACAGCGTGGCGGCAGCGGCGGTGTTCATCGGAGTCGCCAGGGTCAAGTTGGTGGCGGTGGGCGGCGGATTGAAAACCGAGCACGCGACGGTCTGCTCATGCGAAACGATGTCGAGTCCCCAGCAAAGGAGCGTCCCGAAATCACCACTGTATTGATCGGACAAACGCAGCTTCCAAACGCCGTTGAGCGGTTTGCCGCGCAACGCCGACAACGGATTGGCCGGCCGGAAGGAACCGGCGAAGGGCGCCGATCCCGAGTTGACGGGTGTCGTCGCCTCGTCGTCGAACACCGTGCGCACCACGCCGGCGCCGCAAGCGCCGGTGCCCATATTGGGATTGTTGCCTCCGGCATGGTCCGCCAGCAGCACCTCCGTTCCATCGGGATGGACGAGCGCGATTTGAAGATCAACGATCGTCGTGTGATCGATCCGGACCGAGACGTTCACGTCGTCCAGGATCCGGTTGGCCGCCGCGGCGATCGTGTTTGTCGCCAGGGTCGTGGTCAGGTCCGGCACCGGTTTGGGAGCGTCGGCGCTTTCAAACGAATTCGTGGCCGGGTTGGCCGTGCCAATTTGCCCGACCACCTGCGAGAAATGGTTGGTCAACCGGACGCTGCCATTGGTCGAGACGACGGTGAATGGGATGGTCGTGCCGCACGGGACGCTCTTGGCGACCCGGTAAACAAAGGGTGTGGCGTTGGTTCCGACGCTGCCGGCCGAAAGCACCGGGTACGAGCCGGCGGGTTGCAGCAGCGTGACTCCGGGCATCGTCGTTGTCAGTGTGCTATTGAGATCCGCGAGGGAAGCCGAGCCGTCGTTGCGCAACGCCAGGCTTTGCTCGACCGTTTCGCCCGGGTCCAAGGCGCCGTTGGCGTTGCTGCGACCGTCAACCTCCCGGAAGGCCGCGGCGGCAACGGTCAGCGGATTCAAAGGTGTGCCGATCAATTCGAGGCTGGCGCTGATCAGCCGGCCGGTGTTGCCCGCTTTCTTGTCGGCGAAGTTCACGGTCCACGTGCCCGAGGAAATTTCGCCCCAGTGGTGGACCGAAGAAAACTTCCACGAATAAAAGTTGAAGTTCGTATCGGCGTGAGGTTCGAAGAGCCGGCTCCTCATCCCGCTCGGCGACGTGACCGTGACGGCCAGGTCGCCACGGCGGGGATGGACGAGGTCCACGGTCAGGCGGATGTGTTCGACGCGGAGCGCGTCATTGGTGAAGGCAAACGGAAGATCGACCCCGGCAGAGGAGGAGTCCGGGATCGCGAGGTTCACGCCGTTGGAGGCGACGAACTGATTCGTCGCGGGCGGCAGATTGGTCCAGGCCAACGCGGCGGCGACCGCGGCCTCGGCGTTGACCAGGCCGGCACCGAACTTGTGATTGAAATGGAATCCGGCGGAATTGACTGCCCAGTCCGCATCAGTGGTTGCGTTCTGCGTGGCCGTGCGCATCAGGATTTCCTTCACATCGCGCCAGCCGAGGGTGTTATTGGCCTGCAATATCAACGCGATGACGCCGCTGACCATGGGAGCGGAGGCGGACGTGCCGCCGAAAAATTTCGTGTAATTCTTGTCGGCAAGATCGAACGACGTCTGACTGGTGTTGTAGCCGGAGGAACTGGTCAAATCCGTGGTCGCAACGCCGGGCCCTGGATGAACGAAATCGATCGACGGCGCGCTGAGGGCGACGCAAGCGCCGGGCGTGCTGTAGGACGCTTGCATCCCTTGATCGTTGATCGCGCCCACTGCGATTGTGTAGATGGAGTTGGCATAGGCGTTATGATTGGCGTTGTCGTTGCTTTCGAGACCGTTGCCTGCGGCAAACACGTACAGGGTGCCGCGCCCGCCGCGCCCGGTCTGTGCGCCGGCGGCCAGAGCGGCTTCCACCAGGGGACCTATGCCGTAAAGATCGGCGCCGTCATCGGGCGGTCCCCAACTGTTGTTCTTGATTTGAATCGCCTGATTGTTGGTCAGGAACGCGCTGGCATCGGTGTCGTCCGAGGTGGGTGCGGCGATCAATCGCAGACCCGCCAAACCCGCTTCGTAGGCGACGCCGCAGACACCGGAGCTGTTGTTGCCGCGGGCGGCTGCGACGCCCGCGCAGGACGTCCCGTGCCCGTCGTATGGCAGCGTCGGGTTGGGATTGGAGTCGTCGTCATCAAAATCGTAGCTCAGCGCGGCAATGTAGTTTGGGGACAGGTCGGGATGACTCGTTTGGAGGCCATCATCCACAATTCCAATGACGATGCCGGCGCCGCGGTAATTGTTCCAGACGTTGGTGACGTGCAGGTCGATGCCCGCCGTGCCGCTCCACTGCCCGGTATTCCGCAGGTACCATTGAAAAACGAACAGGGTATCGTTCGGTACCAGCTTCGGTTGATGGCGCCGGGCCAGTTGCGCCTCAGCCGAGCGCACGCCGGGAAGGACGCGCAATGACTCGGCCAGTGCGAGGGCGTCCGTAGGATCAGCCGCTTCAACCAGCACTGCGCCCGGCAAATAATCCACGACTTGCCATTGCGCGACGCCAGACACGGCGGTCAGAACGGACGCTGCTTCGAACTGCGGCGTCAGCCGCACCAGAACGCGCCGGGTCAGCAGCCGCCGGGTGAATTCGTCGCGCGGATGCCCCGCCGGATAGATCACCAGTTTCACCTCCGCGCCGGTGGCTGCCCTCAGGCTGGCCGCCCGCGCGCGCAAACGTTCCACGGATGGCTCGGCCGGCACCGACTGCACCCAGGCTGCGCCGGTGGGGTCTCTGAAATGCAGTTCGTCCCGCGCGATTTCAAATCGTCGCGGTTGGCCGGCGTCATAAAGGACAACCGTTTCAGACGAGGAACCTTCGGCAAACGACCGCAGTGTTGAGAGGACCACGAGCGCGGCAACGGCGGTGCTTGTGGTCCGGAACGACCAGTTCTTGTGAAAAAGGAATAACATCAACGGGATACACGATACGGGAACGCGCGGTGGTTGCCCATGGAAATGCGGCGCGACGAAGCAACAGGACAGAAGTTTTTCATCGCCAATGAATGGCTTTGAGAGCCGTTTGTCGCACGGGAATCTTTTTAAAGCGGCGGGTGAGATGGGTCAGCGATTCTTCCACGGCGAGGCGTTCAAGACTGGACGCGCCGACGAAACCAACGGCGTTGGTGCGCTCGTTGATGTAGGCGGCGTCCTCCGGCGTGGCAATGGGTCCGCCGTGGCAGAGGAAGATGATATCTTTGCGGCCCGGCCGCGCAGCTTCGATAATGCGTTGGGTTCGTTTGACTGCTTCCGGCATGGTGACGACCGCGCCTTTCACGCCAATGGAACCGCCGACCGTCGTGCCGACGTGCGCGATGATGGCGTCAGCGCCGGCCTCCGCCATGGCCTTGGATTCTTCCGGGTTGGAAACGTAAACGATGGTGAACAAATCCATCTTGCGGGCGAGCGCGATCATTTCGAATTCCTTTTTCACGCTCATGCCGGTCTCTTCGAGGATCTGGCGGAACAGCCCGTCCACAATGCAGTGAGTGGGGAAATTATTCACGCCGCTGAAACCCATGTCTTTGACCTGGAGCAGCCAATGCCACATGCGCCGGCGCGGGTCGGTGGCATGCACGCCGCAGATCACGGGGATTTCTTCGACCACAGGCAGCACTTCAAACTCGCCGATCTCCATCGCCACGGCATTGGCGTCGCCATAAGCCATGAGACCGCAGGTGGAGCCGTGGCCGGCCATGCGGAAGCGGCCGGAGTTGTAGATGATAATGAGGTCGGCGCCGCCGCGTTCGATAAATTTGGCGCTGATGCCGGTGCCCGCGCCGGCGGCGATGATCGGCTCGCCTTTTTTCAGCGTGGCGCGGAGGCGTTCGACGACTTCTTTGCGGGTGTAGGGATTCCCTTTTCCGGTCCAGGTATTCGGCATGGTTCAGGGGTGGCAGGTCTCAGGTTTCAAGTTTCAGGTTCCGTTGCGACGGCCGAATTTTCGCGCTTTATCCCAGAAAAGCAACCCTTGGGATTGTGCGGTTCCGACAGTCTCCAGGGCGCGTTCAAGAATGGGGCGGGGACGGCCTCGTCCCCGCATTTTGTCGGGACCACGGAGTTTTACGGGGACGAGCTGTCCCCGCCCCTGCTCGCTCACGTTCTCGCACGCGACCTGCGACAGTCCCAGGCTCTGCGATGTTCGGGATTGACCACGGCCCGAATTCGCGTAGCGTGAATTATCGCATCGATAACCAGTGCAAGAGAAAGTTTTTCTATGAATCAAGACAATAAAACTTCCCTCGCCGGCGCGGAAACCCGCCGGGATTTCATAAAGAAGGCGGCGACGGCGGCCGCGGTGGTTGCCGCCACAAACCCGTTCAAAACGCCGGTTTACGGCCAAAGCAAGGCGCCTTCAGCAGGACGGGTTATTGGAGCTAACGATCGGATCGCAGTCGGTTATATTGGCATTGGCGGCCCTCCGTCAGCGACCGATTGTCCGGCCATGGGACTGGCCCACGTCAGCAGCCAGAAGAGCCACGCCGCGGAAAACAACATCGTGCAGGCCGCGGTTTGCGACCTGTACAAGCCGCGCTACGAGAATGCCAAGCAGGAGATCGGCACCAGTGAAGTGACGACCCACGACGATTACCGCAAGCTGCTGGAGCGAAAAGACGTTGACGCGGTATTGATTGCCACCCACGACCCGTGGCACGCCCAGTGTTCCATCGACGCGATGGAAGCCGGAAAGCACGTCTATTGCGAAAAGCCGATGACACGCTACCTGGACGAAGCGTTTCAGGTTTATGACGCAGTCAAACGCACCGGGAAAGTTTTCCAGTTAGGGTCACAAGGCACTTCGGCGTCTGCCTGGCACAAAGCGGCGGAGCTTATCCAGGCCGGCAAAATCGGAAAGCTGATCTGGGGACAGGGCTATTACTGTCGCAATAATCCCAAGGGAGAGTGGAACTACCGGATCGATGACGGCGCGAAGGCGGAGACGGTGAACTGGAACATGTGGTTGGGGAAGGTCCACAAGAAAGTTCCGTTCAACCCGGACCACTTCTTCCGGTGGCGCAAGTTTTATCCGTACTGCACCGGTTTATTGGGCGACCTGGTGCCCCATCGTTTGCTGCCGCTGATGCTGGCCACCGGCAACCCCGAGTTCCCCAAGCGTGTCGTCTGTTCGGGAACCAAGCCGGTCGGCACCGACCGCAACTTCCCCGGGGCCCTGGAACGCGATGTGCCGGAGCACATCGAATTACTCGCCGAGTTCCCCAGCGGCCTCACGCTGACCATCGTTTCCAGCACGGTCAGCGCCACCAGCCCGGGCTTTGTGATCTATGGGCACCAGGCCACGTTGAACATCGGCGACGCCGGCAACCGATTGAGCTTGGTGCCGGAACGGCCGTTCGCCGACGAAATCGATCCGATCACGATGGACGGCCTCGAGCCGCACGAAGACGTTGGCGTTCACGAGAAGAACTGGTTCGACAGCATTCGGGCCAATAAGAAGCCCAATGCCGACATTGAACTGGCCATCCGGGCGCAAACCGTCATCAGTCTGGCGGAGATGTCTCAACGGTTGAACATGACCTGTCAGTTCGACGAGAAGACGCGCAAGATCACCGATGGCGCGGGCAAAGAAGTCAAAGCGATCACCTACGGCACTTTGGAGTTGTCATAGCGTTGTCCGGCGGTTTACCACGACGGGGTTTCGCAGCGAGAACCTGCGAAGCCCCGAAGTTTTTTCCAGCGCAGCAGTTTTATGCACGCCGTAGCCGTTGCCCGCCACGCGATGGCCACTCGCTTCGAGATCATTCTCCACGGTGAGAACGCGGTTTCACTGCGCGCGGCTGCGGAGGAAGCCCTCGACGAAATCGAGCGACTTGACGGGCAGCTCAGTCTCTACAATCCAGCGAGTGACATCAGTCACATTAACGCGCGTGCCGCCCGGGGCCCGGTGCGGGTTGAGCCGGCCCTCTTCCACCTGCTGCAACGCGCGAAACAGTTGAACCGGGAAACCAACGGCGCTTTTGATATTACCATTGCTCCGCTGATGCGGTGCTGGGGATTCATGCGGGGCACGGGGAAGTTGCCCAAACCGACGGACGTCGCCGAAGCCCGGGCGAAAGTGGGAATGCGCCTGGTCGAGCTGAACGAAGGCGATTTCACCGTCCGGTTTGTGCGCCAAGGCGTGATGCTTGACCTGGGCTCCATCGGCAAAGGTTACGCCTTGGAGCGGGCTGCCGGATTGCTCAAGGATGCGGGTGTGACGAGCGGCTTGTTACATGGCGGAACGAGCACCGTCTGCGCCATCGGCGCGCCGCCAGACGCGGAGGCCTGGAAAGTGGCCGTCCCGCACCCGGATTTTGGAGGGCAAACCAGTCTGCTGGGCGTCGGTAATCTGGGCGACCCGGCGGAAGCCGGCAAACTCCTGGCCGTCGTTCCGCTGAAAGAAGTAGCGATGTCTGTTTCCGCGGTGTGGGGCAAGTCGTTCGAGGTGGACGGCCGGCTTTACGGTCATGTCATCGACCCCCGCAAAGGCGAACCGGTGGATGGCGCGGTGCTGACGGCGGTCGTGCTGCCTTCGGCCACGGAAACCGACGCGCTGTCAACGGCGCTGTTGGTGGACGGGGTGTCGGGACACGAGCGGGTTGCCCGGCTGCGGGCCGGCGC
>WNFU01010711.1_pt1 | contig 14544 bp, 12 predicted proteins | sample 5400121 | NCBI WGS metagenome assembly WNFU01 (sample SAMN13153360, study PRJNA577476) | soil metagenome | isolation source: 100 cm soil or saprolite under grassland replicate 1 | place: USA:California | collected 2016-06-15
GTGAGCGCGACCTCTAGAACCCGAGTGCGCCTGCGGCGATCCGCGACCGCCCGTCGGATCGCGCGCGCCGCCGCTACCCTCGAACGTGTCGACAGCGGGATTACCCGATACCCGGCTTTATAATGCGATCGGCAAAGAGAATCCTATCCCCGCGGCGAATGGATAACGAACCACATCCATCGATATGAGAGATCTGGCAGTCACGGCGGTCATCTTCGGATTGCTTCCGTTCGTCCTCGCGCGCCCGGATTGGGGGATCCTGCTCTGGACGTGGGTCGGCTTGATGAATCCGCATCGGCTGGCGTGGGGATTTGCCTACAGCTTTCCGTTCGCGGTCGTCATCGGCGCCGTGACAATCATTGCGATCTTCATTTCGAGAGAGCCGAAGCGGCTTCCCATGCACCCCGTAGTCCTTACGCTGATCGCGTTCTTCGTCTGGATGACGATCACGACTTTTTTTGCGTTGTTCCCGAGCTCGGCGTGGCCGCAGCTCGAGAAGGTCGCGAAGATCCAACTCTTCATCTTGCTTACGCTCGTCGTCATGCAGTCGCGCGAACGGATCAAGGCGCTGGTCTGGGTAAGCGCGCTTTCGATCGCGTTCTACGGCATTAAGGGCGGTGTCTATACGATCGCCAAGGGCGGCCATGGCATGGTGCTCGGCCCCGATGGAGGCTTCGTCGCCGGCAACACCGAGATTGCGCTGGCGCTGACGATGACGCTGCCGCTGATGCGATGGCTTCAAACGCAGACGGCCAGTCGATGGCTGCGCTGGGCGCTCGGCGTCAGCATGGTGCTCATCGTCATCGCAATACTCGGATCGTATTCGCGCGGCGGATTTCTCGCGCTCGCCGCGATGGGCGTGTTCTTCTGGCTCAAGGGAAACAAGAAAATCCTGATCGGCGCCGTTCTGGTGATGCTGATCCCGCTTTCCCTTGCGCTGATGCCCGAAGAGTGGCACGGGAGGATGGATTCGATCCAGCATTACGAGCAGGACACGTCGGCGATGGCGCGCCTGAATTCGTGGGGATTTGCGTGGAATCTCGCGAAGGCGAAGCCTTTCACAGGCGGCGGATTCCAAACTTTTCAGCCAGACGCATTCGCGATCTGGGCGCCGGATCCGACGCGCGTCTGGGACGCTCACAGCATATGGATGGAAATCATGGCAGAGCACGGATTCGTCGGGCTCGCGCTCTACCTGATGCTATGGCTGTTGGCGTGGCTCCTAGCGAGCAACATTATCTCCCGAACGCGCTCACGCGCGGACTTCAGATGGGCGGGCAGCCTGGCAGCAATGATCCAGGCGAGCCTCATCGGCTACTGGATCGGCGGAGCATTTCTCAGCCTCGCCTATTGGGACTACCCCTATATTCTGGTTTCCTTGCTCGTGCTGATCAAAGTTGTTATCGATCGCGAGCTCGTTGGGAAGCCAGCGCTTTGTCGAGTTCGCCGAGGATCACGAAGATGATGCCGGCATCGCCGGATGGAGCGCGACCGGACTTGAGGCACGCCTGCGTCGGTTCGCTGGGCTGTGGCGATGCTCCGATCGCGACGGACGTTGGCTCGATGCCGGATGTGGCGCGGGCACATACGTCCGTTTGCTGAGCACACACGGCCTGACCGTCATCGGCATCGATTATTCGCTCCCGACCGTCCGGAAGGCCCGAATGCGCGGCGAGGGTAGCGGCCTGTATGCTGTCGCGGACGTCCGCCGGCTCCCTTTCCGGGCCGGCACGTTCGACGGCGTGCTGTGCTTCGGTGTCATGCAAGCGCTGAACGACAGTGCGTCGGCGCTTGTGGAGCTTGGCAACAAAGTGCGTCCCGGCGGGGAGTTGTGGGTCGACGCGCTCAATCGCTGGTGCGTAGTCAACGCCCTCGACCTTCTCAGACGCCGCCTCAGGGGACGTGCTATCCACCTCCGCTACGAGTCGCCCGGCAACATGAAGCGATCGCTACGCGCCCAGGGATTTGAGGCAGTGCAAGTACATTGGATGCCGATCCTTCCCGCACGTTGGCAACGGTGGCAACGATGGCTGGAACGCCCCCTCGCGCAGCGCATGTTGGCGGTCTTGCCCTTGTGCGGGCGATTGCTCTGCCACGCATTCATCGTGCGCGCCGTACGGCCTTGTCATAGCGTCGACACTGCGCCTTCGCTATGAAACGCGTAACCGACCGCCTGTTGCGGTGGCTTACCGGTCGAATCGCATCCGGCGGTGCCGCGATCCTCATATACCATCGGGTCTTGCCTCGCGAGGACATCATCAATCCGGACCTGACCGTTGACCTGTTCGAAGCGCATATGCGAGGTATTCGCGAGCACTTCACGCCTGTTACACTCAGCGAAGCGATCGAAAGACTCGACAGTCGCAGTCTCGCGCCCCGGACGGTATGCGTAACGTTCGACGACGGCTATGTCAACAACGTCGAGGTGGCGCTTCCCATTCTCGAACGTTACGGAATCCCTGCCGCGTTCTTCATCACGACCGGCTTCCTGGAAGGGGGCCTGATGTGGAATGATGCGATTGCCGAGGCGATCCGCGCCATGTCATCGACAAAGCTGGACATGAGACGCTGGGGCCTCGGTATCTTGGCTCTCGACACGTTCGAATCGAAAGGGGATGTCGTGCGGAAGCTCCTCGCCCATCTGAAGTACGCGTCCGCCGCCGAACGCGAGTCGAGTGGACGATATCTGGCGAATGTTGCGGCGGCGGCGCTGCCGGACAATCTGATGATGCGCCCCGAGCACGTCCGGACGCTGCGACGTTCGGGAATGGAAATCGGCGCACACTCCGTCACTCATCCCATCCTCGCCAACCTAAGCAACAATGACGCTCGGCGGGAGATTGTTGAAAGCGGGACTCGGTTATCCGAAATTCTGAGGGAGCCGATACGTCTCTTTGCCTATCCCAACGGAAAGCCGGGAACCGATTACGTGTCCCGACACGCGGAGATGGTCCGCAGCGCTGGCTATCGGGCGGCTCTCGCGACCAGCGCAGGAGTGGCGACGCACCGATCGGATCGTTTTCAGCTCCCACGCATTTCCCCTTGGGGTCCGAGCCCGCGTGGCTTTTCCTTACGACTGATGCAGTCGTTTTATCGGGCTCGGTCTGGACGGACATGACCGATCGACGCCGCGTCGAAACGCGAGATGCTCTGGAAGATAGACCGATGAGACCCTGGCACGCCTACATACCCCGACCGATCATTAGAGCGACGTATAATGGCAGGAACCGGATTCGCGCAGTGATATTCAAGCAAATGTGCGAGCTCGTTCGTCTCGATTACGAATTGTCGGGTTTGTCGATCAAGATCGAAAATCACTCCGACTGGATCATCTACAACGAGATCTTCGTCAAGGGCGTGTACGACCCAGCGATTCGCAAATTGATGGAGGTCTTTGCTGAAGGAGAAAGTGACGACGGTCTTCGGGCTCGTCGGGCGGCGCAAAGGTAGCGCGAAGATCTTCGAGTCTGCATCGTTCGGGGCCGGCAACTCTCTGTTTGCGACGAGGATCCCGGCCGGAGTTGAAGTTCCATTCGTGGATCTTGCCCCGCTATATAACGGCGGTATTCCTATCGACCTGCTGAAATGCGATATTGAGGGATCCGAGCTCAGCTTTCTCGAGAACTACGGCGACATGCTCGGCAACGTCAGAGCCGCGGTCTTCGAATTCCATCCCGATGTCTGCGATGTCGCCAAGTGCCATGAACTGCTGCACGCCGCGGGATTCATGAGCAATGAGGGCGCCGGGGACATCCGGCTCTTCTGGAGATGAATCCCAGTGGCTCCTTGTGGCGGCTGACGCAACCATCGCGGCCGGGGTCGGAGCACCGAGCGCGTAGGCCCGCTGCGCGTGCTCGTTCGCGAGCTCGTATTGCTTGGTTTCCAGATAGGTGAGTCCAAGGTTGTAATGCGCGTTCATAGAATCGTTATCGATCGTCAAAGCCCGCTGATAGCTCTGGATCGCGTCCCCATAGTGTTTCGTCCGATAAAGATATATCCCCAACGCCACGAACGTTCCCGAGGCCTTCGGATTGACGTCTATCGCCCTTTCGAACGCCGAGTTAAGTTCGCACTTCGGACCTCTCCACTGCGTGCAGAGCTGCGTCATCAGTAGCAAGGCCTGAGGGTGGTTGGGAAAGGCGCGCAGGATGAAGTCGAAGTCGTTCCACGCTGATTGATATTCCTTCGCGCGCACATGCTCCTCGCCAGGGCCGAGGTGGTACTGTTCGACGCTTTTCAGCAGCTCGGATCCGCGGGCAGCATAGTAGTCGTTGTTTGTCAGCGGCGCAGCGGCAACGTGCGCCGCACATAGTGCAACGATGACCGATGCGACCATTCCAATTGCACGAGTGAGCGGGGAGTTTCCAAGCGGCATGGCATCAGCCCTGGCTTCGAAGATTGCGACTGTATTCGAACGTCCGCGTTTGCGCGCTACGTCGCGACGGGGAAATGCTAGCATTTCGCGGCTGGTGCGGCGATACCGTCAACGCTATTGGCCCATGGGTCCGATGTATCGACGCGCGATCACGACGTTGTCGATGAAAAGGTGCTGGTCCTGCGGCGACGGCGTCGTTCCGCCGTACCAGACATTCATCCAGACCTGTTCAATTTTGATCGATCGTACGTCGCGGACGCGAATCTCGCTGTTTTCGTAGACAAGCCGTCCATCAATCCAGGCGCGTAGGATCCCGTCGTTGCGACCGAGTTGGTTGACCCTGAAGTACTGCTCGATGCAGTACCAGCGGTTTCGTTCCAGAAGCGCATCGCCGTTCGTAGACCAGGCCCACGCGTCGCCGAACGAATCCGTCATGTCCGCGTGGTAGGCATAGGTGCCAATGGGTGTCAACTCATGGTAGGGGTTGCCGTTCTCGGGAAGCCGGTAGAAGCTCCCGCGCATCGACCATCCGCTCGTGCCGTCTGCCTTTCGCCCTCCCCAACCCGATTGGCCATAGGTGGCGCTGACGCCGGGTAGCTTTCCGCCGTCAGTCGTGGGCAGCCAATCGCTCGCAAGTCGAAGGTAATAGCGAAAATAGATCTCTTCGGGCTCGGCTCCGAGCTTTTCTGCGAATCGATATCCCAGGTCGAGGCCGAGGTTCTGGCCCGCCCTAATCGTGACTTGGAGTGCGGAGCCCTCCAGCGCGACAAACCCGAGGTTCGGCGCGCGATCCACGCGTACGGCCGTGTTCTGCGAGTTGAGATAGCTCCATTGCGGTAGCCATGCAGCCGTTTCGAAGCCGGCTGCCATGATCACATCCGAATCCTTCGCAATGCCGCGATCCCGGCTGTATCGTGCAGCGAGACCGGGCTGCGAAGGCGTTTCGGGCACGCGCTCGGCGACTGGAGCATCAACCCGGAATGCCCCGAGTATGCGGTCTCCAAACGTTCTTGCCACCGTGAATTCAAGGTTGGCCTTGGCCAACTGCTTTCCCACGAAGGGGGACATGTCGAACTGGAGGACCACATTGTGATCCCCATCAGCCGTCAGGATCGGCTGCTGGCCGATCGAGTAGAACGTGGCGCAATCGACCGTCGTGTCGGCAAGTGGCGCAATGCGGTGCGGCTTGGCTCCGCGCAGCTGCAGCAACAAAACGGGACGTTGACGCGGGTCGATGGCTTCGCGGCTATGGAAAAGCGCGCTTCCATTGCCACCTTGGGGAAGGCCGGCGATCAGGATTCCGTCGTTCGGGTACTTGCCACCGAGCCAGCCGCGGACGAGCGCAGTGACGTCTGTGCGCACGACGTTATTCGTGTCGCTTGCGAGCACGGGAAACTGCGCAATTGGATGCATGCCTTGCGAAATGCCGGCTGCGTCCTTCCAATCACCCAGTCGATGTCGCCACTTGATGCGCGCGCCGTAGTTGAAGTAATCGCAGGTTATGCCGTCCCAGCCATCATAGAGGTCCGCGCCGTACGCAGATGTCGGTTGCGCACTCACTGAAAGCCACAGTGCGGCGCCCATGGCCGTCATATTGCACCACGAATGCGCAGACCGGATTGTGCTTTGCGCGTTGTTGCGTCGGTGTTCAAGCACGGGGCAGTGCGTTTGATCGTCGACTCGCGCGCTTAAGACTTTCGCAGCGTCACGAATATCCATCCGCGCAGGAACCCGAGCATTTCGAATCGCCGCAGAAGTTTCTCGTACCCCGCCGCCAATAGGAAGAGAAGTCCGTTGAACATGAAGTAGCTCGGATACTGGCCCAGATAGCGGAACTCCACGATCTCTAGGCCGGCCATTGAGGCCCACTTCCTCACCGCGCGATGCGTGTTGGTACGGTATTGGATCGGGAATACATCCTTTTCCGCCCGGCCTTCGGTTTTCGACACGATCCAAGGATGAAAGCGATTCGGCACCAATTTCGCGGTGAGCGCGGCATAGTCCCACAAATTCGCGGTCAGAAAGATAAAACGACCGCCGGGCTTCAAAACCCGGTAAACCTCGTGATAAACGGAGGACGGGTCTTCGATGTGCTCCATAACGCTGCGAGACATCACGACATCCACAGAGGCATCGCCAAGCGGAATTCGTCCAAGATCGCTCTTGAACAGCTCCACGCCGTCCACGGGACCGTCGAATTCAACGAGGTCTACGCCGACGAGCCGCCGTGCCTTACCACGATATTTGACGAGCACCGGCGCTGTCCGTCCGCATCCGGCGTCGAGGAGCGTGTGATCGAGCCTAAGCGTGCGCTCGACTTCGCGCTCTAGCGTACGGTAAGGATGCTCGTCATTTCCGAAGTATCGTTCGAGCAGTCGTTCGGCAAGCTGGGTCATCTTGATGTCGCTGCTCTCTATACTCTCGGGCCTTGGCTTAGGTTTAACGCCAAGAAGACACGACGATTCACAGCGTCAATTCCGACGCGGCAGATGTACCCGCTCAAATCGGGATCAGCGGACTCTTAATCGAGAAGCCCGCGCAGTGACACGTTGGTGAACGATCGCCCCTCGCACTGCGAGGCTCGGCAATCCGGGCCTCGGGCGAACTCGATCGCCTCGACGGGCGCCGCTGACGCCACAGGCGGGCTCAGAACAGACGGACGTAATGCGATGCATTGTTTGCCGCATCGATGGCTCTTACTCTGACCTGGCTGATCGGTATCTGGCGGTATGTATAGCTGTAGGTCGATGCTCCAGTGGCGGTTACCAAGCGCGAATCCTTCCATGTCACTCCGCTATCCTCGGAGCGCGTCACTTCGTACGTGGCAACGTCGGTTGTCGAAGGCGAACCCGTATCGCTGGGGCTCTTCAGCCAGTTTACCGTGAGGTCCCCGAGATTCAATGGAACGAACTGCCCTCCGCTGGAGGATGGATCGGCGGGTGGCGTTGAATCAGCCAATGTATGCCGGAAGCACCACGTTCGCAGCGGTTCGCTCCAATCGGTCGATCCCTGGAGATAGCCGCCCACAACGCAAAAGCCGCGGGCGGGATCGAAGATGGAAGTTCCGGCGATCCGGCGCCTTGGATAGTCGATGCCGGCCGTCCCGGCCGGTACTGGCAGAGCGGTCCAGGTGTAGGGCGTCCTGTTCAGATCCAGAATCCAAACGATCGAATTTTCGGTGACTCCGCTGTTCAGGTAACCCCCATGGAGGTAAACGAGGTTCTGGGCGGAGTCGTAGCCCATCATCGCGTCGGCGCGAGGTGGAGGCGGGTTGACTTGCTGCACCTGAGACCAGGTCCAAGTCGTCGGATCGAGCAGCCAAAGGTCATTGAGATGAGAACTCGTATCATTGCTGAACCCGCCGAACAACATGAATTTCCTCAATGAGGAAATATAGAGGAACATGTTCTGGACCTCTCCGCGCCGCGAAGGTTGGCTGATCGCGAGTTCGGAGTAGGTCGGGGGGGTCGTGTTGAAATTGATCACCCTGGTCACGTTTCCCACGCTGTAGTTCCCGCCGTGCGTGATGACCACGACGTTGTGCAGGGGCGAATAGGCAGTGCCTGATCCCGCTGGCCTTTGGCGGGCGCTGATGTTTGCGATGTCGGCATTGCCAATCGGTCGCCACGTCCGATTGATGAGGTTGAACGCATACGCTTCGGGCGGTACCTGTGCGATATCGAGCACAACATATTCCGTGGTCCTGGGATTCCAGAACCAGCTCGCCGAGTCACCCCCGAGTGGGGTTGCCGGAAAATTGGAGGAGTTGTCGTTGACAAACGGTACCTGCCAGATGTTATTCAACGCGTCCCAGCAGAGCACGGCGTTGTCGGAGCCATTCCAGCGTGGCGCCCCCGAGAACAGGCAATAGCGTCCGTCGTACGGGTTTCGCGTCCAGTCGAGAAACCCGCGGCTGGTACTGCCAAGCGTTCCTCCGAGGTTTGTCCACTGGTTTGCCTGTCCGGGTGCCGGAATCAGGAGCATGGACACCAACGCCAAGAGGAACATCGAGGCTTTCTTCATGTTCTGCTCCTCGCTATGTCAGCGACATCGACCCCGCCGAGCGGGGTAAGATCTTCGAAGCGCTCAGGTGGGCGTTCGAAGCACTCAGGTAGTACGACTTTAATTCTACTTGCCGAATGCATGCCAATCAACGATTCGTGTTTCGTGCGCACGCGTCAAACAAAGCAGGTCGCGGATTACCGAACCCCTCGCCACTGTAGTGATCGGCTAGCTGTTCGCGTTTGCATGTGGCGACGCTATGCCTAGCGCACTGATGAGACCTGAGATCGGCGGCCAATTATTTCATCGGATCCTAGTGTGCCATTCCGCTGATTCGTGCACAAAGTCTTTCGAGCTTGGCGATGATCAAATCGGCGGTCGCGGTCCAGATGAAGGGTTTGCAATTGACGTTGTGATGGACCACAAAGTGATCGAAATCAGTTCGCGCACCGAGCGGAACGAACCGCGGCGGATCGCGCGTTGGGTAATGAGCGCGAAGAAGTGCTCGACCAGGTTGAGCCACGAACTGTAGGTCGGCACGAAGTGCAGATGCCAGCGCGGACGTGCCGCCAGCCAAGCCTTGACCTTGGCATGCTTGTGGGTGCGGTAATTGTCCACGATCAGATGAACGTCCAGGTCGGGCGGCACCGCGGCTTCGATCGCGCGCAGGAAGCCGAGGAATTCCTGGTGCCGGTGCCGCGGCTTGCATTCGGCCAACAGTTGCCCGGTGAGCACGTCGGGCGGCGAACAGGGTAGTGGTGCCGTGCCGCTTGTAGTCGTGCGTGACACCCTCGACATAACCAAAGCCCATCGGCAGCAACGGCTGTGTCCGCTCCAAGGCTTGCACCTGGCTTTTCTCGTCCACGCACAGCACCAAGGCCTGATCCGCCGGATTCAGGTACAACTCCACTACATGACGCGGCTTTCGAGGAAGAATGGATCGGTGGACAGCTTGAAGCTTTCGCTCCGATGCGGCTGCAAGCCGAACAGCTTGATGTAGCGATGCACGCTGGTACTCGAGATTCCGGTCTCAGCGGCCAGCGAGCGCACGCTCCAGTGGGTCGCTCCGTCTGTGGGCTTGCTGTGCAAGGTGGTTTGGATCAACTCGGCCACCCGTTCATCGTCGATCGACCGCGGCTTGCCTGGCCGCAGCTCGTCGTACAAGCCGCTGATACGCCGCTCGACGAAACGTCGACGCCACTTGCCAACCGTCGCGTTGGTGTAGCCAAAGCGCGCGGCGATACTGCTGTTCGCCTCCCCATTCGCGCTGGCCAATACGATCTGCGCGCGCGCACGCAACGCCGCCGGAATCGAGCGCGAACGTACCATCGATTGCAATTGCGCAAGTTCAGCAGAATCCAGCACCAGATCAGCTTTCGGACGTCCCATCGGCATGGCGGTATCTCCACACATGAAGATACCGAATCCGCAAGACATATGCCAGTTATTAACGGAACGACACACCAGCAGCGCGCGGCTTGCGATGCCACTAAATTTGCGTTGGCGCGACAATTGCTTAGTTGCGCTGGCTCTTCCCTCCCCCGGCAAGAAATAGCATGATGTCATTTTTTGCAGTCTGTTAGGGCAGAATGCTGTCGGGATCTCGAGCCGTCCTGCAGCGCCTCGATTCGAATCGGCTCTTAGGCGTCGCGCTGCGGCCCGCGCGTCGGTGTTTCATTGCAACGAAAGAAGTCGGAACATTCCATGCCACTTTCCCGTCGTGAACTCTTCCGCCGCCTCATCACGGTCACTGGAATCGGCGCCTCCGGCATCTGGCGATCGGTAGCCCTTGGAGCAGACCCAAGGCAAGCTGCGAAACCGCCGCCTCGTGTCGTTTCCGGTGAAATTCCCGTTCCTCCCCCAACGCAGCCAACCGTCGCTGTCCTCTGGGACGGAGATAGCGGAGCAACCGCGGACTATTACAACATCGGGGCGCTATTGCCGTGGGAAAATCGCGGCGGCGACTGGGAGGACGCCCACGGAGTCGCGCAGGGGCCCGCTTACTTGGCTACCGTCCCCCTTACGCGACTTGGCGCCGTAGAAATCGACTTGTCGCCTCACGCATCGCTACTTGACGCGGGTATCTATCTGCGCGGCAAGGGCGCCGCGGTGATCGCGACGCGTCGTAACAGCGACCCGGCGAAAAGACCGGTTCTCGTGTGCGATGGCGTCGACGTCGCCTGCACCGCTAGCGCTCCGGTGCAGCTGTCCTCGTCTTACGCTATCGTCGCTCCAGAAGTGGCGCTCGGCGACGGCAAGAACATCTGCCTCACTTTCGCTATGTCGTCAGTCCCGACGAGAGCGAAGTTGCGCCTGACCGTCACACGAACGTATTCGACGGGCTCCGTCGATGTGTTTCTGCTTCGTCCCGCGGAACTGTTCGACGGCGGGACGCCAGTGCCGGGCCTCGCGGCGAAGTATTCCAGAGATGCCGGTGTGAGCGCCGATCCCGACGTCTACTTTTCGACGCGATTCGATGATAACTGGCGGACGTCGATGTTGCCTTGGGGGAGCATCAATCCCCTGACACATCTATCGGTCGCCCCAGATGCGACGCTCGGAGTTCCCGCGTTGTCGACCGCCTATATCGTCGGGCGGACGGACGTGATGTCACCCGACCATTCGTGGTCCTACAAGCGCGCGGGGACACTTCCCCGGACAACCGACCTTACGCCATGGCAGCAATACTGGATCCTCGATCACCCTGGCAGTCCGGACGAATTGTATTTCCGGTACTACCTCAAGCTCGGTCCCGGCTATCAGTGCTCCATTGATGGCAAAAAGCTGCCTGGCCTTGCATGGCGTTACGGACACCCGGTGCGGGGCGCGAGCGACACCTTTTTCTATTACGTCGTCGATTCGGGCAACGGTGGCGCACCCTCGACTGGGCGAATGGAATGGTCGGCGAGTGGGGGTTATTGGTATCTTTCGGGCGGCTCGATGCGCCACCACGCCTATGTTGGCCCAAGTGATGCCAACCCGCTTGCCCCATTGATCCCGCTCAACTATTACGCCTACCACGCCGAGATGAAAGGTTTCTATGGCGACTACTGGCGCTGGGGAAGTGCGCAACTCGGCTATGTGAACATCGAGGAAGGCCGCTGGTATTGCATCGAGCATCGAGTGAAGATGAACGACGTCATCGGGCCTTTCGACGCGCAGGGTAACGGCACCGGCGTCGCCAACGGGATCGTCCAGGGGTGGCTGGATGGCGTACTGGTCTTCGACAAGCGCGACGCCGTGTTGCGCAAGCACCCCGCGATCAAGGTCGATGAAGTCTGGCTCGACCATTACCACGGTGGCACACGCCCCGCCGAGTCACCACATCCCTTCGCGATGGCGGCGTTGGTCGTGGCGAAATCGTACATCGGCCCGATGCGCGAGGACATTGTTGCAGCCACTACACCGCTGTGGTTGCAATCTAAGCCAAGAAACGAGTGGATCGCGATTGCCGGCACGGAGGTCGCGAGAATGGATTGCTCTCCACAAGCAGCATCCGGCCTTACAAACGCCCAGTTTGCGAACATCGGATATGGAGATCCGCGTCGCGGCATTTGCACGTACAGCGGAGGAACGCTGAAGAAATCGGGAAGCGAGATGCTGATCTTCGGCGGGGGTGGCGCCGGTGCTTGGGCCGGAAATGATGTACGCGGACTACGGCTCGAAGATGACACTCCGGTGTGGCGCACACGCGTGAAGCCGAGCCCCGCAACGAACGTTCCGCCACGAAATAGCCCTCCGACCCCGTACATGATAGATGGTGTTACGCCCAATGCGCGCCACAGCTACTGGACGCCGCAGTTCGTTGACAGTCAGAACAAATTCATGGTCTTCGGATGCGTCAACACGTGGAACATGGACAGCGGCGTGTTCTATGTCGTCGACGGCGTTCCGCTGAACACGGGCCAGTGGGAAGCGCCTGGATCGCATCCCAACATCCCGATTCGCCTTGCGTGGGATGGAAATTGGGTCTGCAAACACCCCGACACGGATGAGATATACGTTTCCGGCGCCCAAGGCATCAGCAAGTTCAGTCCTGCATCGAACACTTGGTCGACGGTTTATGTGATCGCAACGCGAACCGATATCGACCGCGGCACGGCAGCGATCGATCCCGCCGGCAACGGCACGTTGCTGCGGATCGGAAACTACGGCGCCACAAACATTCCTCTCGCCATCGATCTGACGACCGGCATCGCCACTGTCGCGTCGTTCAGCGGTCCTTATGCGGCGGCTATCAACATCGGCGGGTATTACGCGTCCGGACTGGTTTTCGACAGGGGGCTCGGCAAGTTCTTGTTGTTTCAGGACGACGGGCGGCTCTATACGATCACCAAAATCACGATGGCGAATTGGAACGTGGACCGCCTGCCGCTAAGCGGTGTTGCACCAGACGTCATGCATTCCGGTGGGACCGGTCTGCCTGCGATATGGGGGCGCATGCAATACGTGCCGAATCTCAAAGGCGTCTGCATCGTGCAGGCCTACGATCGCCCGGCCTATTTCGTGAGGACGACTTAGCCACTAAGCGCAAGCGCCGCCGTTTGCCCTTTCATACGGACTGCTCCGCCCCTATTCGGAAAGCCTGCGGGCGCGGAACCACATCTCGAGCATCATCAACACCCATGCGAGCGTGCCGTAGTAGCCGGCATGCTCGGACAGGCGCCGAGTGAGCAGCTCGTCGAGCAGCTCATCGCGGAAGATCGAACGACGGCGCAGCCCGGCGATCGCGTCGCCGGCGAGCTCGCGCAGCCGCGGCACGTCGCGCAGCCATACGCCTGTTGGAAGCCCGAATCCGTGCTTCGCCTTCGCGATCGTCTCGTGCGGCAGGAAGTCGCGCAGCGCCTGCTTGAAGAAATAGCGCAACGTCGTGCCGCGCAGCTTGAAGCGCGGCGGCAGCGTGGTCGAGAATTCGACGACCGCGTCGTGCAGCATCGGGAACGCGACGTCCACGCCGGCGATGTCGCACATTCGCGTGACTTTCGGCAGGTCGTTGTCGGCGAGCGTGAACTCGATGTCGAGCGCGAGCATCCGGTTGATCAGCGACTGCGCGTTCGTCGCGCGGTAAGCATGCGTCAAACGGTCCAGCGGATGCGCGCGATCGACTTGCGCGAGGAACTCGGCGCGAAATACCTGATCGGGCCCGAGCCGCTGCAGCAGGTTGTAGCTCTCGTAGCGCGCGGGCATCGGCAGCCGCGCCTGTTCGACATAGCTGCGCGCACGTCGCAGCAGCGGCATGCGCGCGGCGCCGGGAAGCGCGAACAGCGCAGCAGCAAGGAGCGCACGCGCCGCCGCCGGCGCCCGCTCGTACAGCGCGAGCCGGTATTGCCTCGCATAGCGGTCGTTGCCGCCGAAGAGCTCGTCGCCGCCGTCGCCGCCCAGCATGCGTCGTAGCCGGTGGCGTCGAAGCCGATCGAATAGGTCTGCGCCGGCTTGCCGGTCACGGCGCCGAGCAGTCCTGAAACGGTCGAGCTGTCGGTACCGCCGGACAGGAACGTGCCGCATCGCTCGTGATCGGCGAACGCCGCGACGCCTTCGGTCAGCGCAGCGCGGAACGCGGGCTTGAAATCGGCGACGCTGCCGCGCGCGTTCTCGACGAAACCCAGCGTCCAGTAGCGCCGCACGGTGGTCCGCCCGTTGTCGAACTGCAGGCAGTGCGCCGGCGAAAGTCGCGCCCGCTCGCGATAGATCGTCGCGGGGCCGGGCACCATGTGGAAGTAGACGTAGTCGTAGAGCGCCTGCGGATCGACGCTCGCCTGCGCGCGCGGATGCGCGGCGACGACGTCCGCGCTCGCGCCGAACACGAGCGTCGAGCCGATCTGCTGGTGCACGATGTTGCGAACGCCGATGCGATCGATCGCGAGCAGCGCACGACCTTCGCGGTCGTCGACGATCGCGAGCGCGAAATCGCCTGCAAGATCGGCGAGACAATCGCCGGGGCGCGCGTTAAACGCCTCGCCGACGGCAAGCGCGAGCGCGTCGAGGCCGGCGGCGCCTTGCGCGCGCTTGCCGCGCCAGATCGGATGCCCGTGCAGCGCGATCCAGCGCGAGCCGGCGTCGACGATCGTCGCCGTGCCTCGAGGTCCGATGGCCGCGAGCGCCGATCGAGTCCCGATACGCACCGCACGCGCGCCGTCGCGATGCCACGCGAAGCGCTCGCACATCCG
>WNFU01011981.1_pt2 | contig 14528 bp, 15 predicted proteins | sample 5400121 | NCBI WGS metagenome assembly WNFU01 (sample SAMN13153360, study PRJNA577476) | soil metagenome | isolation source: 100 cm soil or saprolite under grassland replicate 1 | place: USA:California | collected 2016-06-15
CCCTTTCAGGTCCAGGTCGTACCGAAACGTGTACCCCAGAAAGTCCAGACTCGCTCCCTTCTCCGCTACCATCACCACCCGCGTCTTGGCCCGGTTGATCCTCAGCCCCAGCCAGCCTTCCAGCCTCGTCTCCACCCAGCTGATCAGCCGCGGACTCAGCGCGTGCGCCATGATGACGAAATCGTCCGCATACCGCACCAGCCGCGCCCCCGCCCAGTCGCCCGGGCCGCCTGCCCGCAGGACGACCGTGTCGAACCAGTGCAGGTACACGTTCGCCAGCAAGGGCGAGATCACTCCCCCCTGTGGCGTCCCTGCCGAGGCCGGCTCACCTTCGGCTTGCCACCCTCGTCGGTCTCCACGCTCGGCGCCTGCAGCCACATCCGAATCAGGTGCAGCACGCTGCGGTCCACGATCCGCATGCTCAGGCAGGCCATCAGCTTGGCGTGGGGAATCGAGTCGAAATAGCCTTGCAGGTCCGCGTCGTACACCGCCGTGTGGCCACCCCGCAAGTTCCGCCGAATCGCCGCCAGCGCCTGGTGTGCCGACCGCCCAGGACGGAACCCATACGAGCACTCCAGGAAGTCCGCCTCGAAGATCGGCTCCAGGATCAGCAGCGTCGCCGTCTGGACCACCCGGTCCCGAACCGTCGGAATCCCCAGTGGCCGCAGCTTGCCGTTGGCTTTCGGGATGTACACCCGGCGTACGGCTTGCGGGCGGTAGGTCTTGGTCTTCAGCGCCTGCTGGATCTCATCCACCACCGCTTCGACTCCGCCATCTGAGGCCTCGATCTGTTTGATCGTCACCCCGTCGACCCCAGGCGCGCCCCGATTGGCACGCACCTGGTCCCATGCCGCCTCAAGCGTGTCGCGCCGATAGATCCGGTCATACAACGCGTAAAACCGAAACTTCGGCTCTTGCTTGGCCTTTTGGCCCAGCTTCTGTCTCAGCTCAGAGAGTTTCTCGGGCAGCTTCCGCCGTCGCCCCGTCTCCGGCGGCTCCGGCCTCAGCTCCCGATCGCCCGTAGTGGAGTCTTTCGGTCCCAAGCGGCTCTCCTTACCTCTGACTCCGCGCGTTTCCGGCAGGGCCCCTTCGCTCCACGGGCGTTACCCCGCTTCTTCGCTACTATGAGCCCCTCCGACTCCCGACCAGCGCCGCCGCCGGGGTTATGCTTTCCCCCGCCCGCGTTGGGGCTTCCCCCCGCGCTGTCGGGCCTCCCAGGTTCCTCGACCGATCTCTCGACGCGCGCCGCCCCCAACCACCCCGGGGAGCCCGTCGACTGCATCTGCCCATTGCCTTCATCGACGATGCTGGCTTCATCACCTCTGGAAGACTGGCCGCTCCCACCTTGCGTAACGAGGCCGACTCGGGTTCGCTTGCGCTGCGGCTCACGCCGTCGCCGCGCGAGGCTTCGCCAGCCGGATTACTCCGACCCACGCTCGCTTGGCTCCGTGTCCAATGGGCAATTACACGATGAACACCTCGCAGTTCATAAGATCGGCCAGGCTTGTCCTGGCGCACCAGAGGCCGCGGAGGACCACAGAGGAATGGAAGAAACCCTCTTCGGTTCTCTGCGTCCTGTGCGGTGCTGAAAGGGCATTTTCGGCACGCGCATGGGCCCAGCGGAGGCGCGGTGGCGCGCGATCGTGCGGGCTCGAGCGGTCCAGATGGACGCGGCGTACGCGGCGCTGGGCCGCACGAGCGCGGACTTCTGGGACCGCCGCGCCAGGCGGTTTCACCTGGCTACACGCGATCGGGTGCTCGACGATCCCTTCTATCGGCGGGCGCGCCGGTTCGTCGGCCGCCGCACGAGCGTGCTCGACGTGGGGGCCGGGACGGGTCGCTTCAGCCTGGCGCTGGCGCCGCTCGCGGCCGAGGTGACGGCCGTCGAGCCAAACGCCAGCATGGTGGGCTACCTGAAGGCGGACGCCGCGGCAGCAGGACTGAGCAATCTGGACGCTGTGCAGGCCCGCTGGGAGGACACGTCTGGCCTGCGCGCCGACGTGGCGCTCTGCTCTCACGTGCTGTATCCGATCGAGGACGGGGCGGGGTTCCTGCGCCGGCTGGACTCCGCCGCCCAGAAAGTCTGCCTAGTGTACATGCGCGCCCGCCACGTCGACGAGCTGAGTAGCCCAATCTGGGAGGAGTTCCACGCTCAGCCGCGCGCGCTTCCCCCGACGTACATCGACGCCGTGAACCTGCTGCACGAGCTGGGTATTCTGGCCAACGTCGAGATGGCGCAGGTCCGTTCGAGCTGGTCCTACGACGATCTGCCCAGCGCCGTCGAAGAGTATCTGGACCAGCTCATCATCCGCGACACCCCCGACAACCGGGCCAGACTGGCTCGTCTGCTGCGCGATTGGCTGGTGGAGCTTCCAGACGGCCGCCTGGGCCTACCCGACCCGGTCCTGCCGACAGCCATAATCTGGTGGACGAAACGAAGGACGATGTAGGGACCCGAAACTCGTCTACGTGATTCGTCGCCGCAGGCGCGCCTCGTCGCAGATCGCGATCCGGCGTCCCCGCCGTGCGATCGCACCGCAGTCCTCGTACCACCCCAGCAGCTTGTTGACGCTGGCTCGGGTCGCACCGACCATCGCGGCCAGGTCCTCTTGAGTCAGCGGCAGCTCGATCTCGACCGCGCCGTCTGTCGACCGGCCGTGCTCGGCGGCCAGCTCGATCAGCTTCTTGACCAGTCGGCCTTCCAGGTCCAGGAACACCAGATCAGCGAGGCCTTCGTCCGCCCGCCGCACCATGCCCGCCAGCGTGCACAGCAATCGCTCCATGGTTGACGGGTGCTCGCGCAAGAACTGCATGAAGTCTTGCCGAGACACGCTGACCGTCTCGACCACCTCGAGCGCCTCGACTGATGCGGAGCGCGGCTCGCCATCGATGAGCGACAGCTCGCCGAAGCAGTCGCCGGGACCGAGGATCGCGATCACGGCCTCGTCGCCGGACTCGGCGTCGAGCACCACTTTGACCCGGCCCGCTTGGATCAGGTGGAGCGCGTCGCCCGGATCACCCTGATGGAAGATGATCTCGCCACGCCGATAGCCATGGCGGCGGGCCGAGGCTGTGAGTCGGGCGAGGCCCTGCTCAGGCAGGTTGCCAAGGAGCGGCGATCGAGCCAGTGTCTCGGCGGTGATCATGGCACCTCCACCGCGCTCCACCCGACATCCGGACACGAGCCTGAATTGTCAGCAAGTTTACACTTTTCCTGTCGAGAGGATGATAGTGGCCCGGGCTCGTCGACCGTACACTGGCACCAGAGAGTTGACGATTGCGGTTATAGAAGAGCTAGGGGGCGAAACGATGATCAGAATCTCAAGCGCGTGCGATAGGGACTTCAGCCTGTACGCTGAGGAACTCTCGGGCGATTCAGCCGACGAGCCATTGGAGCAGGTTGGCGATGCGCCGGAGGGGGCGCTGTTCGCCGACGACTTGCGAGCGGACCTGGAAGAGGCACTGGACTCAGCGCTCCTGCGCGACCAGTTGGCGGCCACCCCGACCCTGTTTGGGCTGGTCAAGACAATCGCGGCCTAGCAGGCAACGGGGCCGCCGGCCCGGCGAGCCCGACCGCCTATAATTTTCAAGGCTGTCGGGCCCGTAGCTCAGTGGTAGAGCAGGGAGCTCATAACTCTAAGGTCGCAGGTTCGATCCCTGCCGGGCCCACCCCGCTGACCAGTGGCGTTCAGCCGCCGACTGCGCGCCGCGAAGATGCTCAAGATTCCTAGCGTGAATTCTTGAGCACCTCGAGCACCTTACTCTCCATGTAGGGCGAGCGATTCTTGCTGGCCCTCCTCCTGGGTGGTACCATTGCACAGGCAGCCCCCGCCGTCGCGGGCGGTCGCCGCATTCCACAGGTCGGGCTCCACGCTCCGAGCCGGGTCGCCCGCCTAGGGCCTGATCGCCCGCGCCAGGCGCGGCTCCAGGGGGTTGCGCATGTTTCGGGTCGCCGTCCTCAGCGTGCACACCTGTCCGCTGGCACACCTCGGGGGCTGGGAAACCGGCGGGATGAACGTGTACGTGCGCGAGCTGAGCCGGCAGCTCGGCCGCCTGGGCGTCGCGACCGACGTGTTCACGCGCCGCCAGGACCCGGATGTTCCGGCCGTGGTCGACTTCGGCGAACGCACCCGAATCGTCCATGTCGACGCGGGGCCGCCCCGCCACGTCGACAAGTACGCCGTCGTCGACTACCTCTCCGAGTTCGCCTGTAACGTTCAGCGCTTCCGCAACTTCGTTGGGGCGCGCTACGACCTGGTCCACGCCCACTACTGGCTGTCCGGCCGCCTGGCGACGCTCTTCCAAGATCACTGGGACGTGCCGCTGGTGGCGATGTTCCACACCCTGGGGCAGATGAAGAATCGCGTCGCCGAGGACCCGGCCGACCTCGAGCAGCAGATTCGAGTCGACATCGAGCGGCGGACCATGGCCGCGGCGGATAAGATCATCGCCTCGACGGAAGTCGATCGCGCGAACATGGCAGCCGCCTACGGCGCGCATCAGCGCTCGGTGGCGGTCATCCCTGGCGGGGTCGATCTGACGCTCTTCCGACCCGGCTCCAAGCTGGGGGCGAGGCGAGCGCTGGGCCTGGGACGAGAGCGCACGCTGCTGTTCGTGGGGCGCATCCAGCGCCTGAAGGGTATCGACATCCTGCTGCGTGCGGCGGCCGAGCTGGCCCGCGATTCGAAGCCGCTGCGCGTCCTGATCGTGGGCGGGATCCCGCCCGGTATCCATGGCCGCGTATCGGAGGAGGAGCGGGAGATCGCACGCCTCCGCTCGCTGGCCGGGGAGCTTGGGCTAGAAGAGATCGTCGACTTCGTCGGCGCGGTCGACCAGGAACGCCTTCCGATCTACTACCGGGCAGCCGATGTGACGGTGATGCCCTCGAGTTACGAGTCTTTCGGCCTGGTGGCGGTCGAATCGCTCGCCTGCGGCACGCCCGTCGTAGCCTCGCGCGTCGGCGGCCTGGCGGCCATCGTCCGCGATGGCGAGAACGGTCTGCTGGTACCCTGGCGCCACCCGCGGCTGTTCGCCGACAAGATCCGCGCGGTCCTTGGGGACTCAGACCTCCGCCAGCGGCTTCGCGACAATGGCCTGGTGACCGCCGAGCGGTTCGGGTGGGCGGCGACGGCCGAGCGGACGGTGGACGTCTACGACGCGGTCCTGCGCCAGCCGGCGGTCGGGCGCGCCGTGAGCGCCGAATGAGCACATCGCCCGAGCAGCCCAGCTAAGCGCGGCTGTGGACGAGCCGCTCCGCGTCCTGGTGGTAGCGGCGCATCCGGACGATGCCGAGTTCGGCGCTGGCGGCACCGTCGCCCGCTGGACCGCCGAGGGCCGCCACGTCTCTTACCTGGTCGTCACCAGCGGCGACAAATGAGGCTGCGCGAACAGCTCTGCCTGACCATCAGGAAGCTGCGGCCAGGCCTGGTCGTGACCCACGATCCGTGGCGCCTGTACCAGCTTCATCCCGACCACCGCGCGACCGGCATGGGCACGGTCGACGCCGTCATTGCCGCCCGTGACCACCTCTTCTTCCGCGACCAGCTTGGGGCGGGACTGGCTCACCATCGGGTCCGCGAGCTGTACCTCTTCACCACCGACCATCCGAACACCTGGGTCGACATAGCCGCGTCGTTCGAGCGCAAGGTCGCGGCGGTCGCCGCGCACGTCAGCCAGATCCGCCAGCCCGACGACCTGGCCAGCCGCATGCGCGAACGGGCCCAGCGGATCGGCGAAGCGGCCGGCCTGGCGCTGGCGGAAGAGTTCAAGCGAATCGAGCTAAGCTAGGCGCGGAGGCGGACATGAAGACGGTCGAGCTTCTGCGCCAGCTTCAAGCTGTGGACAGCGCGCTCGACGCTAACCGTGAACGGCTGGGGCGAGTAGAAGCCGAATTGGCTGACCGGTCGGAGGTCCTCGCCGCCCGCCGGGCGCGGGCCGAGCGCGAGGCGGCGCTCAAGCCGATCGAAGCCGACCAGCGCGACCTCGAGCTGGAGATCGACACCCTACGCGGACAGCTCGATGAGATCGAGAAGAAGCTGTACGGCGGGCGGATCGGCGACGCCAAAGAGCTCAACAACCTCAACCGCGAGGCGAACCAGTTCAAGGCCCTGATCAGCACTCGAGAAGATCGACTCCTGGAGCTGCTCGTGGCAGCCGAGCAGGCAGCTTCGGACCTGGCCGCTGCCGAAGATCGCCTCCGCCAGATCGAGGCCGCCCGCAGGGCGCTCGAGGCCGGGCTGACTGAAGAGCGCGGCCAGCTGCGCACCGCCATCGAGGGCGGCCAGGTCGAGCAGAGCAGCCTGCGCGAGGGGATCGACGCGGCGGCACTGCGGACCTACGACAACCTGCGCCGAAGCCGCGGCGGCCTGGCGGTGGCCGAGATCCGCCAGCGGACCTGCCAGGGTTGCCGAATCAGCCTGCCAGCCTCCGAGGAGCAGCGCGCCCGCCACGGCAGCGCGCTCGTCCTCTGCCAGAGCTGCGGCCGCATCCTGTACGCCGCGCTCTAGACCAGTCGCGAGTCACGAGTCGCGAGTCGCGAGTTGGAACGTCCAGCGGTCGGGCGCTGCGGCCGGCCGAGCTGGAGGCGTCAGTCCCGACGATTGCCACTCGCGGCTCGCGACTCGAAACTCGCAACTGGTATTGCCAGGTGCGGCGTTTGGCATTACAATGGGCGCTGGTGGGGGGCTGTGGAAAAAAGTGGGGAAAAGTGGCAGACCGTGTGGATAAGTCGGCCCTGCCCAGGTCGGCCGTGAGCGATGTTCCTCGGCGAGCACGTTCACACCATCGACGAGAAGAACAGGCTGGCCATCCCGGCTCGTTTTCGCCAGGAGCTGGCCGACGGCCTCTACCTGACCAAGGGCGTCGACCGCTGCCTGTACGCTCTGACGCCAGATGGCTGGAGCCGGCTGGCCGACCGAATCGCGGCCCTGCCCTCGATGCAGGCCAGCGTGCGCCAGCTCCAGCGCCACTTCTTCGCCGGGGCCGTTCATCTAGTCCCAGACAGGCTGGGACGGATCGTCATTCCACAGAACCTGCGCGACTACGCTCAGCTCCAGGGTGACGTGGTAGTCGCAGGCGTCCACAGCCGCATCGAGCTTTGGAATCGACCCGCCTGGTCCCAGGAACGGGCGCGCGTCGACGACGAAACTGCCAGCCTCGCCGAGCAAATGGCCAGCCTGGGGATCTAGCGAACGGACAGTGAGCAGTGCGGGTAGTGGGTCCGCCTCAGGCGAAGCGGAACACGTCAGTGTCCTCACACGAGAGATGGTCGAGTGGCTGGTGCCCCTTTGTCCACCGCCCACTAGCCGCCAGCTGCGGTTTATCGACTGTACGGTGGGCAGTGGCGGCCACGCGGAGACCTTGCTGGTGGCCAGCGCTCCGTCTGGGCGACTGCTCGGGTTGGACGCCGACCCGGAAGCGGTGGCCGCGGCGGCCGAGCGGCTGGCTCGGTTCGGCGAGCGGGTCGTTCTGGCGCGAGGCAATTTCCGGGAGCTGGCCGCGATCGCGGCCGCGCATGAGTTCAGGTCGGTGGACGGCGTCTTGATGGACCTGGGGCTCTCGTCCAGGCAGCTCGAAGGCTCCGGGCGGGGCTTCAGCTTCCGCCTGGACGAGCCGTTGGACATGCGCTTTGATCCCCAACGTGGCCCGACGGCGGCTGACGTCCTGAATACGGGCGATGAGCGGGACCTGGCCGACCTCATTTTCGCCTTCGGCGAAGAGCGCCGCTCGCGACGTATCGCGCGCGAGATCGTGCGCCGCCGAGGCCAACAGCCGTTCGCCACGACAGCGGATCTGGTCGCGGCGGTCAAGGCGGCGGTCGGACGGCCGCCGGGCCGAATCCATCCTGCCACCAGGACGTTCCAGGCGCTGCGGATCGCGGTCAACCGCGAGCTCGAGTCGCTCGAGGCGGCCCTCCCGCAGGCCGCCGAACAGCTGACGCCGGGCGGCCGACTGGCTGTCATCTCGTTTCACTCACTCGAAGATCGGCTGATCAAGCAGTTCTTCCGAGCTGGCGGCCTTCCGCGTGCCCCACTGGCCGAGCTAACCCGCCGCCCCGTGACGCCCAGACAGGACGAGCTGGCCGCCAACCCACGCGCGCGGAGCGCCAAGCTGCGCGTCGCGGAGCGGACCGAGGTCGGAGGTGCCGCATCGTGAGCAGCCTCGCGCCCCCTCACCCCGGCCTGTCACGACTCTGGCCGCTGCGGCGGATCCGGTTCGGCCGACCGCGGGGCGTGACCCTTGGACTGCTCGTGCTGATCGCGCTTGCGCCGCCAGCCTACCTGATGCAGACCGGTGGCGCGCTGGCGGCGGGCTACAACATCCAGCGCCTTCAGGCTGAGCGGAGCGCCTGGCGCGTGCGGAACGAGCAGCTCCAGCTGGAGCTAGCGAAGGCGCGCTCGCTCGCCTGGATCGAGTCGGAAGCGGCCAACCGGCTCGGGATGCTGAAGGCAACGAATCAAACCGTGGTCCGGGTCGACGTGGCCCCTCCCCCGTCGGCGGGCGCTCGAACCGCGAGCCAGGCGGGGACCTTGTCCGCTGGCCAGGCCCAACCAGGGCCGTCCCCGACGAATGACCGGCCGGCCACCTCCTGGCTGGAGCGCCTCGCCACATTCCTGACCCAGGTAACCGCCTGGCGGTGAGGCAGCCATGTCCGCGAAGAGTGGCACTCCCCGGGCGCGCCTCTACCTCCTGGGAGCGCTGTTCCTAGGCTGCGCCAGCATTCTGAGCTATCGGCTCTACACCTACCAGTACATCGACCACGACCGCTACCGCCGCCTCGCCACCGACGAGCACCGCGAGACCACCCAGGTTCCCGCCCACCGGGGTGCGTTTCTGGACAGCAACGGCAACCCGCTCGCGACGACTGTCATGTTCGACGCCGTCGAGATCATTGGCAAGGACGTCTCGCAGCCGGAGGCGACCGCCGTGGCGCTGTCTCGCGCACTCGAGACGCCAGCGGGGGATGTCCTGGCCAAGATCGATCGCGCCAGCAACAGGCCGGTGATCGTGAGGGACCGTCTGCCGTCCGCCATCGCCGAGCGCGTGGCCGCGCTCCAACTGGACGGTGTCTTGCTGGCTCAGGTTGCGGCGCGCCAGTATCCAGAGGGCTCGATCGCGGCCCAGGTACTCGGCTTCGTCGGCAAAGACAACAAGGGTCTGGCCGGCCTGGAGTACTACTTCGACGACGAGCTCGCCGGGCAGCCGGGGACGATCGACACCGAGCACGATTCTGGCGGCCAGCTCGTCCTGGCCCGCCGGATCGTCACGCCCGCCAGGGATGGGACCGACATCGTCCTGACCCTCGACCGTTACGTGCAGCGGGCCGCGGAGCGCGAGCTTGGGGAGGCGGTGCGGCAGAACAAGGCGATCGGCGGGATCATCATCGTGATGGAGCCCGCGAGCGGTGCGATCCTCGGCATGGCGAGCCTGCCCGCCTACACCCTGAGCGACTCGATCGTACCGAAACCGGAGGAGGAGCATCTGTACAAGGCGGTGCCGGTCACCAACCAGTACGAGCCGGGCTCGGTGATGAAGCTGGTGACGATGGCGGCCGGCCTCGAGCAAAGGGCGGTCACTCCGACGAGCACGGTCGACGATCGAGGTGTGGCTTACTACGGGCCGACGGCGATCCGAAACTGGGACCAGCGCGCGAACGGTGTGATCACCATGACCGACGTGCTCGTCCGCTCCTCCAATATTGGTGCCCAGTACGTGGCCCAGCGGGTCGGCCGAGACGGCTTCTACCGCAACCTGGCCGCGTTCGGCTTTGGGCAGCTCACGGGCGTCGAGCTGCCGGGCGAGGTGCCGGGCGCCGTCAGGACCCCCAACAGCCCGAGCTGGTCGCCGGTCGACTTGGCGACAAACTCGTTCGGCCAGGGCATCGCCGTGACCCCGCTCCAGATGCTCGCGGCCGTCGCCACGATCGGCAACGACGGCGTGTTGATGCGCCCGACGCTGATAAAGGCGATGATGGCCGACGGCGAGCTCCGGCCGTCGGAACCACGAGTGGCGCGCCGAGTGATCTCGCCCGAGACGGCGCGCACACTCCGCGACATGATGGTGACCGTGATGGACCAGCCTGCCCTGCAGCAAAATCGGATTCCGGGCTACCGGATCGCCGGCAAGACAGGTACGGCCGATCTCCCGACCAATCTTGGGTACACGTCCGGCAAGACCTTCGCCTCGATCGTCGCGCTGCTGCCGGCTGAGCAGCCACGCTTGGCGGTGCTTATCCGAATCGATGCGCCCGAGGCGCTCTACGGCGGGCTCGTGGCCGCGCCGGTCCTCAAACGGCTCGGCCAGGACCTGCTGGCTTACTATAGAATTCCAGCCGCGGCGGCAACGCCGGCCAATGCCAGGTAGCCCATGCGCCACTGGGTGGGCGGATCGGTCGAGATGCTCACGCTCGAGGACGTGTTGGACGCGACCGTTGGACCACTCCTGGCGCTGGCCGAGGGTGGCGCTGCCCTTCGCCGAAATCGCGTCGTGATCGAGGTGGAGGACTAGCGTGCCCCTGCAGCTGCAGCCGATGTCGCTGTCGCTCACGTTTGGCGTCATTTCCTGTCTTCTGGCTCTGGCCATTGGCTACCCGTTCGTGCGCTTGCTGCAGCGGCGGGGCCTGGGCAAGAAGGTCAGGATCGACGGGCCCACGAGCCACGTCGACAAGACCGGCACGCCGACGATGGGCGGGCTGTTGATCGTCGGCACCGTCCTCGCCGTCACTGCCGTGCTGAATTTGACGGTCTATACGACCGTCGGCCGATCGATCCTGTTACCGCTGTTCGTGCTGGTCAGCTGTGGGCTTCTGGGGGCGGTTGACGACAGGATGACACTCCAGGGCGAGAAAGGGGCGGGCATGTCCGCGCGCTTCAAGCTGGTCTGGCAGTTCGCGATCGGACTCGTGGCGGCGGTCGCGCTCTGGCATCCCCAGCTGCTCGGCGTGGACTTCCTGTACTTCCCCACTCTGCGCGAGCCGTTTCACTTTCCCGCCTGGTCGTATATTCCGCTGGCCGTGGTGGCGATCGTCGGGTCGGCTAACGCCGTCAATCTGACCGACGGACTCGACAGCCTGGCCGGTATCACCGCCTTCGTCGCCTTCTCGGCGTACGGCATCATCGCCTACCAGTACGAGCAGTTCTATCTGGTAACGTTCTGCTTCACCGTCGCCGGCGCGGTGGCCGCGTTCCTCTGGTTCAACGCCCACCCGGCCCAGGTCTTTATGGGTGACACGGGCTCCCTGGCACTCGGGGCCACCCTGGCGGTTGTCGCGCTGATGGCCGGCCAGGTATTGCTGCTACCGATCATCGGCGTCGTATTCGTGGCCGAGGCGTTCTCGGTCATCGTTCAGGTCCTGATCTACAAGTGCTGCGGGAAGCGACGACTGTTCCGGATGGCGCCGCTCCACCATCACTTCGAGCTCATGGGCTGGTCTGAGACCCACGTGACCCAGCGGTTCTGGCTTGTGAGCGTGCTGGCGGCGATGGCTGGGGTCGCGCTCGCGCTCGTCTAGGATGCTGTCTGTCACCACCAGGACACCAAGACACCAAGCGGCGAGCACATCGCTTCGCCTTGGTGTCTTGGTGTCCTGGTGGTGAGAAAAGAAAGGGCGCTTCGGGTGGGGCTGCTGGGCAAGCGGGCCAGCGTGGTCGGGCTGGGGCGAGAGGGGATCGATCTGGCCCGCTTCCTCGTGAAGGAAGGGGCCGACGTGCTCGTGACTGACGCCAAGCCGGCCGAGGGGCTGACGTCGTCGCTGGCCGCCCTGGCCGGGCTTCCAATTCGCTACGCGCTGGGCGCACACCCGATCGACGAGCTGCTAGACGCCGAGGTGGTCTACGTGAGCCCAGGCGTTGCGCCCGACATTCCGCCGCTGGCCGAGGCGCGGCGCAGGGGCGTGCCTCTTTCGACCAGCACTCGCCTCTTCTTCGAGCGCTGCGCGGCCCCCATCGTCGGCATCACTGGTTCGAGCGGCAAGACCACGACTACGGCTCTGGTGGGCAAGATCTTCGAGGCGGCTGGTCGGCCCACGTTCGTCGGCGGCAACATCGGTGTTCCTCTGCTCAGTCGGCTCGATGAGATCGGCCCGCGTGACTGGGTGATCCTGGAGTTGAGCAGCTTTCAACTGGAGTCGCTCGAAGCCAGCCCGGCGATCGCGGCCATCACCAACATTACCCCCAATCACCTGGACCGCCATGCTTCGATGGACGAGTACGCGACCGCCAAAGAGAACATCATCCGCTATCAGACGCAGAGCGACTGGGCGATCCTGAACGCGGACGATGCCGTCTCGGCCGGGCTGCGCGCCCCGGGGCGCACCCTGTACTTCAGCCTCGAGCGAGAGGTGGAGGGCGCATTTCTGGACGGCGATCGGCTGGCCGTAGCCCGCGGCTCCTCGCGCCGGCTGGTCTGCGAGGGCGGTGAGCTGCGCCTGCGCGGCCGCCACAACGTCGCCAACGCGCTGGCGGCATGTGCCGTGGCGAGCGCGGTCGGCATCTCGATCAACACGATGCGGGAGGCGATCCGCACTTTCAGTGGCGTCAGGCATCGGCTCGAGCTGGTCGACGAGATCAGTGGCATACGCTACGTCAACGACTCGATCGCGACCTCGCCGGAGCGCAGCATGGCAGCCCTCGAAGCGTTCGCCGGCGACACGATCATCTTGCTGGCCGGCGGGCGCGACAAGCATCTCCCCATGCAGGAGTGGGGTAAGCGGATCGCCGCTAGCGTGCGCGATCTGGTGCTGTTTGGCGAGGCTGCGCCGCTGGTCGAGCGGGCCGCGCTCGAGGGCGGCCTGCCATCCGAGCGGATCCATCATCGCGAGACGGTGCTGCAGGCCGTTCGCCTGGCTCACGAGCTGGCCAGACCCGGCGCTGTCGTACTGCTCTCGCCCGGCGGTACCAGCTATGACCAGTACCGCGATTTCGAAGAGCGGGGGGTGGCTTTCGCGGCAGCGGCCCGCTCGCTGCACCTGAAAGCGGCGAATGAGCGGTAGGGGACGGGTGGACCTGCTACTGCTGGGGGCGGTGGTCGCCCTGCTTGGGCTCGGGGTCCAGATGGTGTACAGCTCGAGCATCGTCGTAGCCCACAACGAGTTCGGCGACGATACCTACTTCCTGGTCAGGCAGTTGGTGTGGATTGGAGTCGGCCTCGGCGGGCTCGCGGTGGCGGCGGGCATCGACTATCACCGCTGGCAGCGCGTTTCGCTGCCGGTCCTGCTGGTCTGCCTGCTGGCCCTGCTGCTGGTCCTGATCCCTCAGCTTGGTGTGAGACAGTATGGGTCGGCCCGCTGGCTGAGGCTGGGGCCCCTACCACTTGTCCAGCCAAGCGAGTTCGCCAAGCTGGCGGTGATCGTCTACCTGGCCGATTGGCTGTCACGGAAGGACTACAAGGTCGGTAAGCTGCTGGAGGGCTCGCTGCCGTTCAGCATCATCCTGAGTCTCGTAGCCGGCCTCGTGCTGATCGAACCCGACCTCGGGACGACGGTCATCATCTGCGCAGCCGCCTTCTCGGTGTTCTTCATCGCCGGCGCCAATGTCTGGCACCTCTTCTTCGGCTTCCTGCCTGGCGGCGTGCTGTCGGTCCTATGGGCGATCCAGGCGGCGGCGTATCGGTTCGACCGCTGGGAAAGCTTCTGGGACCCGTGGCGTTACGCTCAGGATAAGGGCTGGCACACGGTCCAGACCCTGATCGCGCTCGGCTCGGGCGGCCTGACCGGGGTGGGGTTTGGCCTGAGCCGCCAGAAGGCGTACTACCTGCCCAACGCCCACACCGACTCGATTCTGGCGGTCATCGGCGAGGAGCTGGGGCTGGTGGGTACGCTCACCGTCATGGCGCTGTTCGTGGTTGTGGGCTGGCGCGGTATCCAGATCGCGCTGCGGGCACGAGACCCGTTTGGGCGGTTGCTGGCAATCGGCTTGACTAGCATGATCCTCTGGCAGGCAATCGTGAACGTCGGCGCAATCACCAACTCACTGCCCTACACCGGAGTGACGCTGCCTTTCATCAGCTTTGGCGGCTCATCACTGTGCATCTCACTGATCTCGGTCGGGCTGCTCCTGAGCGTGTCGCGATTCGTTCGAACGGCGCCGGCGGGCAAGCGGTCCGCCAGCGCGCTCTTGAGCGCCGCTCGGCGTGCCTGACAAGACGGTCCCGAGACGCGAAACGCGCATGGCTTCGGGCGTGGGCGGCGACTCGCTGGCCAGGGTGCTCGCGGCGGCTCGGCGGCCCCATCTGGTTGGCGTCGGTGGGACCGGGATGAGCAGCTTGGCCACGCTGCTGCTCGAGATGAGCAAGTCCGTGAGCGGCTCAGACTCGGGCAGCCAGACAACGCTCGACTGGCTCGAACAGCGGGGCATCCGAATCTACCGTCGCCACGCCGCCGAGCAGGTCGACGATGCCGATCTGGTGATCTGCTCGGCCGCGATTCCGCCTGAGAACCCGGAGCTCGCCACCGCTCGGCGGCGCGGCCTGCCGATCGTCACGCACGCCCAGGCGCTTGGCGCGCTCATGGCCAGCAAGCACGGCGTGGCCGT
>WNFU01006224.1_pt1 | contig 14524 bp, 16 predicted proteins | sample 5400121 | NCBI WGS metagenome assembly WNFU01 (sample SAMN13153360, study PRJNA577476) | soil metagenome | isolation source: 100 cm soil or saprolite under grassland replicate 1 | place: USA:California | collected 2016-06-15
GGCGCGTCGGGCGGCGAGGGCCGGACCGGCATCCAGGGACGCGTGTGGGTCGTCGGACCCGATGGCAAGCCCGCGTCCGTCGCGCTGACGCTCGGGCTCAGCGACGGGACCTCGACGGAAGTGCTGCGCGGCGAGATCAGCGAGAACCAGGACGTGATCGTCGGGCTCGTCGGCGGCGGCCGGAGCGGCGGCGGCCCTCAAGCCCCGCAACAGGGCACGCCGCGCCTCAGGCTCTGATCGTGGCGGCGCCGATCATCATCACCGAAGGCCTGACGAAGGACTACCATCTCGGGCCGCACACGGTGCACGCGCTCCGCGGCGTGTCGGTCACGATCGAGCGCGGCGAGTTCGTCGCGGTCATGGGGCCCTCGGGCTCGGGCAAGTCCACCTTCATGAATCTCCTGGGCTGCCTTGACACCCCGACCAGCGGGGAATATGTGCTGGACGGCGAACGTGTCGGCGGCCTCTCGCCGGACGAGCTCGCTCGGATCAGGAACCTCAAGATCGGCTTCGTCTTCCAGATGTTCAACCTGTTGCCGCGGACGACCGCGCTCGAAAACGTCGAGCTTCCGTTGCTCTATGCGGGCCACACCGCGCGCGACCGCCGCGCCCGCGCCCGCGCGCGGCTCGGGGCGGTCGGGCTCGCCGATCGCGAGGCGCACCATCCGAGCCAGCTCTCGGGCGGCCAGCAGCAGCGGGTCGCCATCGCGCGGGCGCTCGTCAACGACCCGGCGGTCATCCTGGCCGACGAGCCCACCGGCAATCTCGACACGCGGACGAGCGTGGAGGTGCTGGCGCTCCTGCAGCGCCTCAACCGCGAAGGACTCACGATCGTCCTCGTCACCCACGAGCTGGACATCGCCGCCTACGCGAGCCGGGGCCTCACCTTCCGCGACGGCCGCCTCAAGAGCGACGAGCACGCGGCGCAGCCGCGCGACGCCGCGGCCGCGCTCGCCGAGCTGCCGGCCGAGGAGGAGGAAGCCGCGTGAGCGTGTGGCAGAGCGTCCGCATCGCCGGCCGGGCGCTCCGGGTGAACAAGCTCCGAAGCGCGCTCACCATGCTCGGCATCATCATCGGCGTTGCGGCAGTCATCGCGATGGTCGGCGTCGGCGCCGGCGCCCAGGCCCGCGTCGCCGAGCAGATCCAGAGCCTCGGGTCAAACCTGATCATCGTCCTCTCGGGCAGCGTGACCTCCAGCGGGATTCGCCTCGGCACCGGGAGTCAGCTCACGATCAGCGAGGACGACTCGGCCGCGATCGCGCGCGAGGTCCCGCTCGTCCAGGCGTCGGCGCCGTCGGTGCGGGGCACCGCGCAGGTCGTGTACGGCAACCTCAACTGGGCCACCGTCATCCAGGGGGTCACGCCGGATTACTTCGAGGCGCGGGACTGGCCCGTGACGGACGGTCGCGCGGTCAACCCCGAGGACGTCGAGGGCGCCACCAAGATCGCGCTCCTGGGCCAGACCACGGCTCTCAACCTCTTCGGTGAGTCCGAGCCGCTCGGCCAGATCATCCGGATCAAGAAGGTGCCGTTCACCGTCGTCGGTGTCCTGTCACGCAAGGGTCAGAACTCCTGGGGCCAGGATCAGGACGACGTGATCCTGATCCCGATCTCGACGGCGAAGAAGAAGGTCCTGGGCGCGAGTCAGGCCAACCCGCGCGCCGTCGGCTCGATTTCGATCAAGATCCGTCCCGACGAGGACATGGCCGAGGCCGAGAACCAGATCCGCGCGCTCCTGCGCCAGCGTCATCGCCTGCAGCCGTTCCAGGACGACGATTTCTGGCTCAGAAACCTCTCCGAGGTCTTGCAGACGCAAGAGGAGTCGTCGAAGGTGATGACGTACCTCCTCGCCGCGATCGCCTCGGTCTCGCTCCTGGTCGGCGGCATCGGCATCATGAACATCATGCTGGTGTCGGTGACGGAACGGACGCGCGAGATCGGTCTCCGCATGGCGGTGGGAGCCCGCCGGCGCCACATCCTGCTCCAGTTCCTGATCGAGGCGATCACCCTGTCGCTCATCGGCGGGATCATCGGCATCGCCCTCGGTCTGGGGGGCTCGCGGGCGATCAGCTATTTCGCGGAGTGGCGTACGCTCGTCGCCCCTGAGTCGATCGTGATCGCCTTCGGCTTCGCGGCCGGCATCGGGATCTTTTTCGGGTTCTATCCTGCCCGCAAAGCGTCGCGCCTCGACCCGATCGAAGCTCTGCGGTACGAGTAGGCCGGGGGCCGGGGCGGTGGCGGGTGCCGCAGGGGGGCGTCCGGGCCACGCGGCACGTGTTCGCTGCTCCGATGCGGCTGGGCTCCATCCGGGCGCGTTGCGCCCGCCGCCGCTGAACGGGAACGGGTCCGGACGCCCCCTGCGGCACCCGCCACCGCCCCGGCCCCCGGCCTGCTCGGTGGGCGAGCTTCGTCGGGGTTTCGGTTCGGGCGTAGCGCAGAGCGCTGTCAGCCCGCCGTCATGAGTTCCCCGGCTTATAGCGCGCAAAGTTCGGTGGGCTCAGGGTCGTTTGCTATCGTCTACGACGATGAGTCGTGCTCGCGCGCGCCGACCACAACGCAAGCCCGTCCGGGCCTCTCGGCGGCCAAAGAAGGTCCGTGTTCCGAGAAAGGTCCGGGTCGCTCTAACGGCCCGGGTCGCCAAGAAGGTCCGTGTCCCCCGTCCGACTACAGCCGAGTTGCGCCTGCTCGCGCTCGCGCAGGAGCTTGCCGAGCTCGCGCGGAATGGTGGCGGAAGCCAGGCGCTCTCCGCGGCTCTCGAGAAGCTCGCCGCCGCGTATGGGCCGACGGCGCCGCTGCCCCGTGAGGTCTTTCGCGCCTGGGTGCAGAGTCGCACCGACAAGACCGCCACCCTCGCGCTGGCCTGGGCGCGCGAGCAGGTGCGGCTGGGGCTCCAGGAGGTCGTTGAGCGGACGATGAAGGGAGCCCGGGGCCGCGTCGACGTCGACGCAGAGACGTTCGCCTGGTTCCTGCTGGCTGGCTGCGAGGCGATCGCTCAGGAGCCGCCGTCGGCGGTGGCCGATCGCGTCCGGGCGCTCCTGCAGCTCATCGGCCACGGCCCCGCCGCCGGCTGAGGCCGTCGAGGACCAGGAACGCGGCCCCGGCGCCCAGCGTCACAAGGTTGACCTGGACCGAAGCGCGGTGGGCACGGGCGAAGACGGCGTCGTCGCGCGTACGACGGCCGGTCTCGGCGCGCGGCATAAGAACCGTCGATGCCCAGACGAGCATCGTCACCATGAGCCCGCAGAGCGCCGTGGCGAGTAGCGGCCGCAGGCGCCCCTCCTTCCCCCAGATCACCTGGATCGCCGAAGCGGCGAGAGCGATCGCGCTCAGCGCCAATCCCCACTGGTAATAGTGCGGGAGCACGGCCGTGACGGCCTGGCCGGCGATCGCGCGGTCGATCGTCTTGAAGACGATCGGCGCCACCTCGAACGAGAAGAAAGTCATGATCCCGAGCCAGCCGGCGACGCAGACCACGGCGAGCGCCCTGAAGAGCCTCATCGACGCGACGCGAGGAAGGGCAGCACGCGATCCGTCCCCCAGGTCTGGACACCGACGGAGATCACGCAGGCGAGCATCGCCGACGCTCCGGTCGGAGTCAATATTGACGGGCCTCGTGCCGGGCGGTAGAGTTCGCGGCGATGCGAGCCCGCCTCCTGGTCGGTGTCGCGGTCGTTGTCGCCGCCGCCTCGTCCACGGCCCAGACGCCAGTGGAGGCGGCGCGCGCGCTCGTCGCCCGCTATCACGAGGACGCTACGGCGCTCGATCGCGCGCGAGACCTCCTCGACGCGGCTCTCGCCAAGGACCGGCAGGTCGAGACGATGGTGATGCTCTCGTACGTCCAGTTTCTCGTCGGCGACATTCGAGCGACGACGGCCGACGAGAAGCTCGCCGCGTATGATCGGGGCCGCGAGCTGGGCAAGCGCGCGGTCGAGCTGGCGCCCAAGAGCCACGATGCCCACATCTGGTACGCGATCAACACGGCGCGGTGGGGCGAGACGAAGGGCATCCTTCGATCGCTCTTCCTCTTGCCGACGGTCAAGGAGGAGATCCGCATCCTGCTCGAGCTCAACCCGCGCTCGCTCCGTGCCCACGTGCTGGCCGGCAACGTGTTCCTGGAGGTGCCGGGATTCGCCGGCGGCGACCGGGCGAAGGCCGAGGAGCACTTCAAGAAGGCGCTCGAGGTCGATCCGCGGTTCACCGGAGCCCGCCTGGACCTCGCCCGTGTGTACATCGCCGACACGCGCTACGCCGACGCGCGTCGCGAGCTGCGGCGAGTCATCAACGAGACCACTCCCACGATCGTCGCCGACTGGACCGTGAAGGACGCGCCACGCGCCAGAAAGCTGCTCGAGTCCATCAAAGACCGGAAGTAGCGATCGGTGCCGTTATCCGCCGGCTTCGGCGGAGCGCGCCGCGCTGGAACCCGACCGCGCTCGCGGTCGTCGCCGAGCGCGATCGCGATCCGTTCCGCGTCCTCATCGCCTGCATCCTGTCGCTGCGCACGCAGGACACGACGACCGGTCCCGCCTCCGAGCGCCTCTTCACCGTGGCCGCGGCGCCGGAGACCACGTTGAAGCTGGTACCCCGACAGATCGAGCGACTCATCTATCCAGTCGGCTTCTACCGTACGAAGGCGCGCGTCATTCTCGGGATCTGCCGGGACCTGCTCGCGCGATTCGACGGCCGCGTGCCCGACACGATCGACGAGCTCCTCACCCTCAACGGCGTGGGACGGAAGACGGCCAACCTGGTCGTGACGATGGGCTACGGTAAGCCCGGCATCTGTGTGGACACCCACGTGCACCGGATCTCGAATCGGCTGGGCTACGTGAAGACCCGGAACCCCGAAGAGACCGAGATGGCGCTCCGGGGGAAGCTGCCGCGCCGCTACTGGATTGGCTACAACGACCTCCTCGTCTCCTTCGGGCAGAACATCTGTGTGCCGATCTCTCCCCGCTGCTCCCTCTGCCCCGTCGCCACCCTCTGCCGCCGAATCGGCGTCAAGACCGCCCGCTGACCATGAAGTCTCACGACTGCGCGCCACGCTCGCTCGGTCGGTCGGGCGGGGCTGGGTGAGGCGTCGTTTGCGACCCGTGTAGTCAGGATCGACTACACGGCCAGTGCACAACACCGCCGCAATGCGCTGACTGCCGTCGGGTCGCAGACGGCGCCTCACCCAGCCCCGCCCGACCGACCGAGCCGGCGGCGCAGCCGCCGAAGAGTCGAGAGGTTGCGGAGATCGGCGGTGGGCTCAGGTTCCTTGGGAGTCTCCAGAACCTTGGGCACCCGCGCGAAGCGGTGGTCATTCAACAGGTACCGGAACGGGGCGAGCCCGAGGAAGCCGCGGCCGATGTGCTCATGGCGGTCGAGTCCCGAGCCGAGGGGCGCCCTTGCGTCGTTCAGGTGAAACGCCAGCACTCGGCGGCGCCCCACGGCGGCCTCGCATTCCGCCATCGCCCGCCCGTAGCCCGCCTCGGTGCGGAGGTCGTACCCGGCGGCGAACAGGTGGCATGTGTCGACGCAGACGCCGATCCGCTCGGGTCGGGCCGCGCCGTCGATCAGTGTCGCCAGCTCGGCGAACGTCCGGCCGAGCGAGTTGCCGCCGCCCGCAGTGTTCTCGAGCGCGACTTTGACGCGACAACCACTGGTACGCGCGAGCACTTGGTCGAGCGCGGCGATGACCCGGCGGAGCCCGGTCTCGAGCCCGCCGCCCATGTGGGAGCCGGGGTGAATGACCACACACGAGAGCTCGAGCGCCTCCGCGCGCTCGAGCTCGTCGGTGAACGCGGTCACCGCCTGCGCCCACGCGGCCGCGTCCGGGCTCGCGAGGTTGATGAGGTAGCTCGAGTGGGCAAAGGCGCGCCGGATGCCTGTTCGCCGCCGGGCCGCGCGAAACATGCGAACCTCGTCGGCTTCGAGGGGCTTTGCCGCCCACTGGCGCTGGTTCTTCAAGAAGATCTGGACGGCGCCGCAGCCGACCTCGCGGCCCCGCTCGAGGGCGCGGTGGAGACCGCCCGCGATGGACATGTGAGCGCCGATCTCGTCGCCAGGCGGCGTCATGGCGGCCAAGGTACCACTCTGCTATGCTGGCTCCCATGAAACCGCTGGCGATCCCTTCGGCGTTCACGACGACCTTCACTCTGGAGTACGGCGTCACCGAGGCCGACATGCGGCGGCTCTACGAGAACGCCAAGCGTGATCAGTGGAACGCCTCGCGGGATATCCCCTGGTCGGCCGCGCCCTCGTCCGACGGACGCGTGATCGCCGACGAGCTGATCGACGCCTACGGCAGCCCGCTCTGGGAGCGTCTTCCGGAGGCCGACCGGGTGACGCTGAACCGTCGCATCGCCGCCTGGCGCCTCTCGGTGCTCATGCACGGCGAGCAGGGCGCGCTCCTCGCCTGCAGCCAGATGGTCGACATCGTGCAGGGCGCAGACCAGAAGTTCTTCCAGGCCACCCAGGTGGTGGACGAGGCCCGGCACAACGAGGTCCTGAGCCGCTACCTCACCGACCGGCTCGATGGTCTCACGTACCCGATGCCGGCGAACGAGCGCGACCTCTTCGACTCGATCCTGTCGGAGAGCCGCTGGTATCTCAAGACAATCGCGTTGCAGCTCGTCGCGGAGACCTTCGCGGTCGCGCTGTTCAAGATGATGAGCGAGAGCGCGCGCGATCCGGTCCTGGAAACGATCTGCAAGCGGATTCTGGTGGACGAGTCGCGTCACATGGGGTTCGGCATGCTCGCGCTCCCACGGGTCGTGAACGAGGCGTCCGCCTCCGAGCGCCGCGAGCTCGAGGACTACACGTGCTTCGCGCTGGAGAAAACGCTGACGGGCTTCTTCCCGCTCGAGGCGTACCAGGACGCAGGGTTCAGCCCGCGTCAGATCGACGAGGTCAAGCGCTATCGCCGCGAGACGGCCGCGTCCAACGACTACGCGCCGTTCCGCAAGTACTTCAAGCGGGACATGCACGGGTCGATGGTGGCGAACCTGGCGCGCCTCGGTCTTCTCACCGACCGCGTCCGGCCGCGTCTCGAAAAGCTCGGCGTCACCCTCCCGGCGTGCTGAGCGGTCCCACCAGCTCGCCCAGCCGTCGCGTCCGGTAGCGCCACAGCGCGGCAATCTGTCGGCGCACGAGCAGCGCGTGCACCGCGCGCCCGAGCGGGCCGAGCGGTAGCCGGTAGGTTACCCGGTCCTCCACCCACGTCCCGCCCCGCTCCTCCAGGAAGCGATGGCGGTGCTCCCAGCGGGCGTAGGGCCCCCGCACCTGAACATCGACGAAGCGATAAGGCGGATCCCACTCCCGGATGAACGCCCGCCACCTCACCGGCACACCGAGCCACGACATCCGGAGATCGATCACCGCACCGTTGGAGAGCGCGTGCGGCCCGCTGACGACGCGGAGGCCGAACGACGCTGGGGTGAGCAGGACGAGATTCGAGGACTCGGTGAAGAACGCGAACACGTCGGTACGCGCCCTGGCGAGCCACACGCGCGACTCGAGGATGTAGTCGGCCATGACGCGCTGGCTATCATAGGCAGGCGTCCGGAGCGAGTCAAACCCGCGTCTACCTATCGCTCCTCGCGAGCGTGGCGCTCTGGGGCAGTTGACGACGCGGCGGTTCGCGCGACGCCTCAGGTCTGGAGCGGCTCTCCCAGAAAGCCGATGATGCGACCGCTGGTGCCCCGGGCCGAGCTACGGGCCTCGCGGATTGCCATCTCGAAGTCTTCGTCTCGCAGCTCGAGTTTGTCCGCGGCCGACCCGAGCCGCTCGGTCGCGATCTGCACGGCTCGGTGTACCCAGTCCTTCAGGAATGCCTGGGTCGCTCCGCTCGAGCGCGACGCCAGAGACTCGACGTCGACGCCAGGGGCCGCGTAGGGCGCGAGGTAGTGCAGCAGATAGCGTTTGCGGAGCTCGGCGCCGGGCGGCCCCAGATAGATGCACTGGCTGATCCGGCCCGGGCGGTCCTTGATCGCCGCTTCGATCCGGTCGATCGCGTTGGTCGTCAGCACGAAACCCACGTCTTCGTGGGGGCGGAGTCCGTCCATCTGGTCGAGCAGCTCGCCGAGGATCGATGCCTGAGCGTTGATCTCGCGCATGGTGAACACCAGGTCGACATCTTCCAGGATCACCAGGGCCGGCTGCAGCATCCGCGCGAGCGCGAACACGGCCGGAACCTGCTGCAGGGCGCTTCCGGCCACCACGATCCGCGACGTGTTCGGGAGCTTGGCGCAGAGGTAACGGCACGCAAAGCTCTTGCCGGTTCCGGGCGGTCCATGGAGAAGGATACCCCGTCGAATCGGCACCCCGTGCGTCTTGAGGACGTCACGACGCAGCTGAAGGTCGATCACATTGCGCCAGAGCAGGCGTCGGACCGCCTCGTCCATGACGACGTCGCCGTCGTCCAGGTCAGGCTCGGGCGCGAAGAGGACGCGAAGCCGCTCGGGCTTCTCGACGTCGCCGAACTCGTCCCGGCTCGCGGGCTCGAAGCGCAGCGCCAGGACCCGGTTCCTGTAGATGGACGCCGCCTCGCTGCGGCGGACAATCTCCGTCACGAACCGCTCCGCGGCCGGCGCGTCCGGGCACGCGGCTTCCACCGCGGTCCTCTCGCGATTGGCGTCGTAGTGCACCCGGACGACCAGGGGCGCGCGGCCAGTGCCGGACCCGGCACAGATCCAGAAGACGTCGACCGGCAGGAACACCTCCTCGCCCGGGCCGGTAGACCACGCGATGCGCTCCGAGCGGCCCACACGTCGCGACGTCCGGCGCGACGGACGCGAATGGAGGATCGTGCTCAGATATTCATTGCGGTGGTCGGACTCGATGGTTGCCGTGATGCCGGTGGCGCGGCAGTGATGCTCCGCGGCCCGGTAGACGTCGACGAAGCGATACTGCGGCAGCTCCTTCACGTGGGCCTGGAACCGGTCCAGCCGCTGCCTCAGCGCCGCGAACAGACGAGTGTCGATATCGTGCCGCGAGCGGAACCAACCGACCATAGCTCAGGCATCGTACCATCCGACGCGGTCCGGCCCGTCGGAGCGCTGAGCAGCCTCCCCGGGCGTGGCGGAGGCCGCCCGGCGTCGCCTACGCGAGTTTCTTGACCTCGGCGAGGATCTTGTCGGGCTGCGGCAACTCTCCCTTGGCGTACCGCTCGATGAAGCGGATCTTGCCCTGCTCGTCCACGATGAACGTCGCCCGGCTGTTGGCGTTCCACTCAGGCCAGAAGACGCCGTAGTCCTTCGCGACGGTGCGGTGGATATCCGAGAGCAGCGGATAGTTGCTGATACCGACCGAGTTGGCCCAGTTGGCATGACTGAATGGGCTGTCCGTGCTGATACCCAGCACCTGGGTATTCGCCGCCTGAAAGTCGCTGATGCGCTTGTCGAAGGCTGGCATGCACGTGCTTCAGCCCGGCGTCCAGTCGAGGGGATAGAAGAGAATGACCACGATCTTCCCCCGAAAGTCCTTGAGGCCGACCTCTTTGAGCCCGACCGTCCTGAGCGTGAAGTCGGGCGCGGGGTCGCCCACGTCGAGGGTCTTGGCGTCACTCACTCCTTGAATCCCCCTTTTGCGAATTTGCGCGATGTGCGACCTGTCATCGTAGCACGCGGCTCCCCGGCTCGCGCCGGTGGCTTCCGCGTGGCCGCCCACGCGATGTTGCGCCGGCTTTCCAGCGGCGCGTCCGCGAGGCCGAGAAAGGCAGCCGCGGTGACGACCCGCCCCGTCTCCCAGAGCCGCGCGAACCGCTCAGCGAACCTCGCGTCCCGGAGCGCGTGATGGTCCATGATCACCCGGCACCCGGTCGCGTCGACGACGCGCAGCAGGTGATCGATGGCGCGCTCGATCGCGTCGCGCCCGACCTCGCGCTCGAGGTAGGACACCGGCCCGGCGAGATAGAGCAGCGTCGGCCGCTGCTGCACGAGATACGCGGCGGCGACGGGGGACGCCGGCCCCTGCAGGTCCGAGGCGAAGATGAAGCGCTCGCGCTCCGCGGGATCGACGATCGTCAGCACGACGACGGAGCCGAACGCCGTGCCGTCGGCTCCGTGCGGCAGCGGGGACGACACGTAGAGCTCCAGATCCATCTCGCGGCGCTGGGCGCCGTCGGCGCTCTGGACTCGTGCCTGGCCCTCCAGCGCCTTCCAGAGCGCCTCGGCGCGCTGGGCCTGCCGGCCCCCGATCATGCGCCGAGGGTCCTTGGCGAGCACGAGCCGTCCCGAATACGATGCGGGATCCGACCGGAAATGATCCTCGTGGTAGTGGCTCACGAAGACGAGACTGGACCGCGCCGCGTACGCCGAAATCCGATCGTTCGCGCGCCGGAGCGCTTCCCATTCCTCTTCCGCCGGCGGCAACCCGAACCGCGCGGGCGCCAGGGTGGCGCCGGGGTCGATGAGGATGCCCGTCCGTCCGACCTCGACGTACGTCGCCATCGAGCGCACGCCGAGTGACTCGGCGGCGAGCGGAATCACTTTCATGCGCGGAATCTCAACCTAGCGTCCCATGCGCGAAATCACCGAGCGCTCACCGGGGACAGGCCGACGGGCGAGCGCGGTAGGGACCGCAAGGACCCGTTCCCGCGACGTGGCAACGGACATCGCGCGCCTGGATGGAGCCCAGCCGCCGCGGAGCAGCGAGCGCGTGCCGCGTGGTCCGGCGGTCCCTACCGCGCGCGCCCGGCGGCCTGTCTCTGGTGAGCGCTAGATGCAACGGCCGCCGTCGACTTCGATGCACGTGCCGGTGATCATCGCAGCGTCGTCCGAGGCCAGGAACACGGCCGTGCGCGCCAGGTCCTCCGGCTGGTTGAGGCGTCCCAGCGGCACGGTGGCCACGTAGCGGGCGCGCCCCTCCTCGTCCACCACCCGCTTGCCCATGAACGTGGGCAGCATCGGAGTCTCGGTCGCGACCGGTGCGATGGAGACGACGCGGACGCCGTGGCTCGCAGCCTCGAGTGCCAGGCTCTTCGTCAACGTCACCACGGCTCCCTTCGAGGCCGCGTAGGCTTGCACCCCAGGCCGCGGGCGGATCGCGGCGGTCGACGCGGTGATCAGGAACACGCCCCGGCGCGCTTTCTTCATCACCGCCAGCGCGTACTTGGCGCCGAGCCACACGCCCTTGACGTTCACCGCCATGATGCGATCGAAGACGGCCTCGTCCACCTGCTCGACATTTTCCGGCGCCTGCGGGACGCCCGCGTTGGCGAAGAAGATGTCGAGGCGCCCCCACGCGGCGAGCGCCTTCTCGACGATCATCTGATTGTCGGCGGCCCGCGTGACATCGGCGCGCACGGCGAGCGCCTGGCCGCCCGCCTGCTCGATCTGCTCGACCGTCGCCTTGGCGCCGGCCTCGTTGACGTCCACCACGACCACCCGCGCGCCTTCCCGTGCCATGGCCAGCGCCGAGGCGGCGCCGATGCCCGAGCCCGCTCCGGTGATTACTGCGACCCTTCCGTCGAGTCTCATGCCTGGCCTCCCAAGGTGCCGTTGTTACGGAACAAATTCAGCCGCCTCCCCTGCCACCGAAACCGGACCAGGACGACGCGGCCACGTCGGAAGACGATGCCCTCCTGCTCGAGCCGGATGCGCTGAGTCATCATTCCCGCCATCCGGGAGCGACGGCTGATGCTGCCCTGCGCGTTGACGACGCGGTGCCACGGAACGCCGTCGGCCCGGCGCAGCGCCTGTCCCACCGCCCGGGCCGAGCGCGGACGTCCAAGAAGCGTCGCGAGCTGGCCGTACGTGGCAACGCGGCCGCGCGGGATCTTCTTCACCAGCTTGAGCACGGCCGCCTGGAAGCTCACGCGGGCGCGGCGCCCGTCTGCAGCTCGTAGAGCCTTGCGTAGAGACCGCCGCGCCGCAGAAGCTCCGCGTGGGTTCCTTCCTCGTGGACCTGTCCGCGGTGCAGCACCAGGATCCGGTCGGCCGCGTGCACTGTCGAGAGCCGATGCGCGATCGTGATGCTCGTGCGGCCCGCAAGGAGTCCCGTCATTGCCTGCCGGATGAGCGCTTCGGATTCAGGATCGACGCTCGACATCGCTTCGTCCAGGATGAGAACGGCCGGATTGTACACGAGGGCCCGGGCGATGGCCAGCAGCTGGCGCTGGCCGTGGGAGACATTCGCGCCACGCTCGCCCAGCAGCTCGCCGAGCCCCTTCGGCAGATCGGCGACGAAGCCTGCGCGGGCAGTCTCGAGGGCTCGCGCCAGCTCCAAGGGTGACACGGCGCCGTCGGCGCCGAGGCGCAGATTCTCCTCGACAGTTCCCGCGAACAGGACGCTGTCCTGGAAGATGATGCCGACGTGACGGCGCAGGCTCGCCAGCTCCCACTCGCGGACGTCGACGCCGTCCACGAGGACGCGGCCCTGCCGTACGTCGTAGGAGCGGTTCAGCACGCGGGCGCAGGTCGTCTTGCCTTCGCCGGTCGCACCGACGATCGCCAGTCGCTCGCCCGGCGCGACGCTGAAGGAGCAGTCGCGCAGCACCCAGTCGTCGGCGTCGTACGCGAACCACACCGCGTCGAGCTCGACCGCCGGCGAGCCCGACCGCGCCGGCCGTGGGCCGGGAGCGGGCGGCGAGACGATCGCCGGCGCGCGGTCGAGGAGGCCGAAGATCCGCTCGGAGGACGCCATCGCCCACTGCATCACCGTGTACTTCGCCCCGAGGTCGCGGATCGGCAGGAAGAAGCGATTGGTGTACTGGATGAACGCGACCAGCCCGCCAAAGGTGAGCGATTCGGCAACGATCCGCTCGCTCCCGTACCAGATCAGGAGGGCGAGCGCGATCGAGCCCAGCGCCTCCACCGTCGCGTAGAGCGAGGCCTCCCACCGCATCGAGCCGAACAGCGCCCGGCGATAGTCGGTGTTGAGGCGCCCAAACCGCTCGCGCTCATGGCGCTCGCGCACGAAGAGCTGGATCACCGGCATGCCCTGGAGCGACTCCTGGAGGAAGCCGTTGAGGCGCGCGAGACGCCGGCGGACCTCCCGATAGGCGTCGCGCGCGTTCAGGCGGAAGTAGACGGCCACGAGCACGAGGATCGGCACGATGGAGAACGTCACCAGGGCCAGGCGCCAGTCGATCCAGAGCATCACGGCCACGACCGCGATGAGCGTGATGACGTCAGCCACGACGGCGAAGAGGCCTGACGTGAACGCCTCGCTCACCGCCTCCACGTCGTGGAGCACCCGGGTCATCAGCCGCCCTACCGGGTTCCGGTCGAAGAATCGCGCTTCCAGACGCAGCAGGTGGTCGAAGATCGCCGCACGGAGGTCGTGGATGACCCGCTGGCCCGTGAGCTGCATCAGGTACGCTTCCAGGGTTCGGAGGGCGTAGAGGATCGCGAGAACGCTGATGTACTGCCCCGCGACCCACGTCAGGCCGAGCCAGTCCGACTTCAGGATGTGATCGTCGATGGCGACCTTGAGCAGCCACGGCTGGGCGAGCTCGGCGACCGCGATCAGCGGGAACAGGAGCATCGACCCGGTGATGATCCGGCGGTGCGGACGCGCCGCTCGCATGAGGCGCGCGGCCAGGCGCCGGTCGAAGGCGCGGCCGAGCTGCTCCTCGGCCTCGGGATCGTAGGTCGACTCAGGCACGCGCGATCTCCTCTTCGAGCTGCTGGATCCGCCAGAGACGGGCGTAGAGCCCTCCCCTGCGCAGCAACTCCTCGTGGCCGCCCGTCTCGACGACCCGTCCCGCGTCGAGCACGACGATCCGGTCGGCCGTGCAGGCGGCGCGCAGCCGATGCGTCATCAAGAGGACCGTGCGTCCGGACACCACGCGACGCAGATTGATCAGGATCTCTTCCTCTTTGGCTGCGTCGACGGAGGCGAAGGCATCGTCGAGAACGAGAGCGGGCGGCGCGCCGGCGAGCGCCCGCGCCAGGGTCACTCGATGACGCTGTCCGCCGGAGAGAGTCAGGCCGCGCTCTCCGACGACGGCGTCGAAGCCTGCAGGAAACCGCTCGACCTCTTCCGCGATGCCGGCGACGCCGGCGGCGGCGCGCACCTGGGCGGCACCCCCGTTGTCGCGCCCGAGGGCGATGTTCTCGGCGATCGACCGTGAGAAGAGGAATCCGTCCTGCGGCACGTATCCGAGGCCGGCGCGGAGAGCTGCCAGCGGGATCTCCGTGACGTCGCGTCCGTCGACGAAGAGCGTCCCAACCGGCGGCTCCCAGAGCCGCGCCAGCAGGAGCCCGAGCGTGGACTTGCCGCTGCCGGTCGGACCGACCACGGCCACCGTCTCGCCGGGTCCCACCTCGAAGCTCACGTCACGGAGCGCGGGTGCCCGATCGCCGTACGCGAACGTGAGGTGGGAGAAACGGATTTGCGGAGCCGCAGGGCTGCTTGCCGGATTTGTTGTAGCGGGGTCCGTGAGGCCGGCGCGGACCGAGGGTGGCCCGACAGAGGCGCTTGCCGGATTTGTTGTAGCGGGGTCCGTGAGGCCGGTGCGGACCGAGGGTGGCCCGACAGAGGCGCTTGCCGGATTTGTTGTAGCGGGGTCCGTGAGGCCGGTGCGGACCGAGGGTGG
>WNFU01007378.1_pt1 | contig 14524 bp, 12 predicted proteins | sample 5400121 | NCBI WGS metagenome assembly WNFU01 (sample SAMN13153360, study PRJNA577476) | soil metagenome | isolation source: 100 cm soil or saprolite under grassland replicate 1 | place: USA:California | collected 2016-06-15
CGCCGCCATGGCCGCAATCGTGGGCGAGGCTGCCCAGGCGGTGTCCGGTGTATTGATCAGCTCGAAGGGCTGCTCGATTTCGCTCGTGAATGTGGAGATGCGAATCGACGTCTTGCGCGGCAGTGTCCCGCGGAGCACGATGCGGTGCCACTGGCAACGATAAGTGCGGCTGTCGAGGGCTTCGCTCCAGTAGGTGCCGCTGGTCTTGAACTTGACTGGCGGGTCCGGAGGCGGTGTTGCGAGGCCGCGGCCGTCAGGGCCGAAGACGGTTGGCGATGCACCTCTCGCACACAGGTTGCTCAGCTCAAGATTGCCCTGGGCGTCGAGAGAAATCGGCTGCTTCGGGAAATTGCCGGCAACTTCGTCGGGGCGGGATGCGGTGCCGAGCGGCTTGCCCTCGCGATCGACGATGCGCACAGATGGTTCGCCTGCAAGGACGGCGTAGAGGCGGTCCTTGCAGTCGAAGGTGATCCAGTGCACGCTTCCGAAGCCGGACAGTGCGCCCAGCCAGCGGCCGCGGGGGCTGAAGCGATGAATGCAGCCGTTTGCGGGGTCGCCGACGTAGGCGTTCCCGCGGCAGTCGAACGCGATGCCGTATGGCTGCCAAGGATTGTCGAGGGCGGCCACGGCAGGCGGCTGCCAGATATCGCGCAGAACAAATCCGAAGATGCTGAAGATCAGCAAGCGGCCATTGCCGGTGTCGCAGATGTACAAATTGCCCGAGCAAATGCCGATGCCATGCGGGTCCTGCACCTGCCGTAGGCCGCTGCCAATGCCGCCGATGCATGGCACAATCTGGAACTCGCACTTACACGAGTCAAAGCGCTTTAGATTTCCGGTACGCGCGTCCAACAGGTACAGGCTGCCGTCTGGCGACTGGGCGACATTGCCGGGAAGCACGAGTCCGCCGAAGCTCCCGCTGGGCTCGTTGAGTTGGCGGCCGCTCCCGGAAAGTACGAGCAGGCCGAGACTCTCACCGGAGACTGAGACGTCATCCAGCTTGGCAGGGGGCCATCCCACGCGACTGTCCAGTGGCCACCAGGTCGGATCGTTGGGCGGCATGGGAGCCGGAGGAAGTCGCCAAAACGGATTGGGAATCGTGCTGCTCATACTGTCTCGAATTGCCGGTCGATCTTGGCCCTCTTAAAACGCGTAATTCACCACAACTTCGTGTTCGGTGGAATAGACGAGGGCGGCCGGTTGAATCGGCACGTCCTGGCACGCGGGAAACTGCTGCGAATCGAGCGTAATCAGCACCTTCTCGACGCGGTCAACGCCGGGGATTTGTAGGACCCGCTGGTAAACGCGCGAGAAGAAAATCGTGCCGCCAAAGCGCCAGCCCTGGCCGTCGTCGCCGCCGCGCAGCGGATGGAAGTATTGCAGCAGCGCCGCGCGAATCGCATTGTTGATCTCGGAGAGGTCGGCGGAGTTATTGGCGATGGCCTCTACGTGCACCTTCACCTGCTGGTACGTTGGTGGAACCACGAACAGCTCCGTTGTGAGCAGGCGCCGCTGGTTGAGATAGGCGCAGACGGTGCGCAGCAGGCCAGCGCTGGGCAGAGATTTTACCTCGTCGGAATCGGGCACCACGATGACGGTGACTGCACCTGGAACCTGCACGCCGGGAAATCCCGGATGCGCCAACCGCCAGTGGCGGGAAAGAGGTTGGTTACCTTGGCGGAATCGATGCCAGGGATCGAGGTAATCAGTGTGGCCAGGCTGCCCGCTGGGACATTGCCCTGCTTACCGCCACCGTAGCGGTAGGTGCGCGCCACGACGTTGTTGTTGGGGCGGTTGGAGTTGGCGACAGGGATGGCGCCGTTGCTGCCGTCGCCGAAACGAATCTTGCCCGTCGTGCGGTCGAGCACGTAGACCTGGTGGGTGGGCTTTGCGCCGAAGAAATCTTCGACAGGCTTCCAGTCTTCGAAACCCGAGCCGGAATCGATTTGCAATTGTAGTGTGCCATCGAGCACCGGCTTGTGCGCCAACTGAAGCGTCTGGTTGGGTAGCCCCGTGCTGCCGCCGAGCACTTCGTCTTTCACCGTCTGCGCCTGTCTCGCCGAGATGGTGTTGGTGCGAACCGTGAGGACGACCGGCTGCTTCTCGTAGCGGCCGCTGACGATGAGCGCACGGATCCAGTACAGCGAATCCATCAGGCTGCCGAAGGTGTCACGCTGCATCTTGCCTTCGGGCGGAGTCTTCAGATACACATGCCCGGAGCGCTGCAACGAGAGCGTCTCGTCGCGCAACAGGTCGAGCGACTGCCACGCCATGCCCGACCAGTATTGCCATTTCAACTTGGCTGATGGGAAGACCTGGGTTTCCGGCAGGCTGCAGTCGCCAGCGGCGGGCGAGCCGCCTTGCTGCGCGACAAAGAACGCGAGGTTCAGCTCGATCTGTCCTGGGAATGCGCCGGCGTACTTGAAGCCGAGCAGCAGCGCTGCATCTTCTCCCGGCTGCTGGCCAAAGGGCTTGAAGCCGGTCTGCGCCTCCTGATTGACGGCGGTCTCGTCTTCGAAGTCGAAGCCGTTGTAGCCGAGCACCGCAGCCAAGTTCGCCGTCAGCGCATAGATCGCGCGATCGGTTTCGAAGATCAGTGGTGGGCCGCCATCGGAACCGGGCGCGGACACCTGCGTGTGCAATGGCACGATCACTGTTGGACTTGTGTTTGTGGAGACGACCGGGAAGGTGATCTCGGCCTGGCCGGGCACGGCGGGCTGGAGCTCGATGCCGATCAGCGCGAGGAACTTCAGGTAGTTCAGCGCCGGGACCTTGTCCATGCGATAGGCCAGCATCTCCGTCATCCAGGCAAAGAGCTGGACGAGGGTGATGCCGGGATCGCTGTCGTTAACATCGGTCCACACCGGGGCCCACTCCGGCGTGTAGCGCGCGATTCGGGTGCGCGCTTCCGCGACGATGTCGTCGAAGGTGCGATCGTCGATGAGCGGCAGATTGGCTTCCAGTGGCATCCGTTATGTCCGTTCGTTGATGTAAAACGGGTACACTAAATTCCCCATGGCGTTGTTGGCGCGAATGCGATAGTTGATCCGGATGAGCAGCAGGTTCGGCTGGTCGGCGGAGGAGTCGGCGCTGATGTCGAGGACATCGATACGCCGCTCATAACGCGTCAGCGACTCGCGGACCTGCTGCACGACTGCACTCCGCGTGCGTGGGTCGTTGATACCGAAGACGAGGTCGTGAATGCCACAGCCGAAGTCGGGCAGCATGACGCGCTCGCCCTTCGCGGTGCCCAGGATCAGGTAGATCGACTCCTCGACGCGCTGCTCGAAGAAGGCGCGCGCGATCTTCCCGGCGGGAGTGACCTGAAGCGGGAACTTCCATCCCACACCGAGAAACGGCCGCGTGACTTGCTGCCTGCTGCTCATGGGCCCACCACCACAGTTGCCATGCCGTATGCAGATAGACCGCGCTGGCTGACGCCGGTCAAGTACAGATCTTTCTCTGCAGGCCCCAGCGCCGTCAGGAACGTCGGGCCGAGGGTTACCGTGACTTGAATGTTTGGGGCCTCCCACTGCCCGCTGGCAGGAAAGACGTCCACCGAGCCGGGTATACCGTCGGTTAGATCGAAGTTCTGCCCCGGCGGCCCTTGGTCGATCAAGGTCAGGATCCACTTCAGTGGAAAGTTAGTAGTCAGGTTGAAGAGGATCACCACAGGAACGGGTGCGCTTGTGCTGAATGGAAATGGCGTCTGCGGCACGGTGACGATCGGCTTCACAGCGTCGGCCAACTCCGGCGGCAAGGGTGGCGCACTCTGTCCTGGCGGGATCGGCGCGGGAGTGCTCTGGTCGAGCACTGGATGTGTTTCCACCATCAGTAGCGGCAGGCCGGTGAAGCTCTGGTTGAAGTCGGTCACCAGCATGGCCTTGCGACCGTCGATCTGGATGGCATTGAGTCCCATCGATTGCAGCCGGTAGCCGATGCATGGGTACGGGAGAAATGGACACGCCAGGGTGCCCACGTCGCCTTCCACGCACACGAAGCCGCCGTTGATCTGCCACTTGGGGATGCTGGGAATGGTCGTCCCCAGCCCCCCGTGCGGGCAGCTGATGAAGGCGTTCGTGGTCAGCAATTGCGGCATCTTCGTCCTCAGGAAATCTGCACTATCCCGGCAGCCATGGTAATACTCCGCCCGCCTCCGCTCAGCGTGAGCGACTGTGTGACGTCATTCATCGAGATGCTCAGGTTTCCGCTGCTGGTCTCAAGCGTGAGGCTCTGCCCTGCAGCGGTGTCGTCGAGCGTGACCTTGTGCCCTGAGCTGGACTGCAGGATCACCTTCTTCGAGCCGTCGCCGTCCTGGAAGCGCAACGTGTGCCCGCCGGGCGTCAGGACGACGCGATTCTTCGGGTCCGTCTCGGGCGGATGGTCCACGCCGTTCCAGAGAAACCCGACGATATACGGGTGGTTGATGTCGCCCTGCTCGAACGAGACCAGCACTTCATCGCCAACTTCGGGCATGAGAAAGGCACCGCGATGGGGTCCTGCCATCGGGGCGGCGACCGGAGCCATGGAACTCATTGGCGCATTGGGCAGGTGAGGGAACTCCAAGCGAATTCTTCCCTGGCCGCTGTTGTCCGTGAGGTCCTTAACGATACCGATCATGACGCCCGAGATGCGTTTCATCGGCCTTTTCCTCCCTGGTCGGGATCTTCGCGGCGCGCGTTGAATTGCGTGGTGTAGCCGCCGTCGCCGACCGTGTGGGTGGTCTGGGTGACAAAGTAGTTGCCACTGAAGCGCGCTCCCGCCCCGGTGATGATTACATTGCGTCCGGCGCGGATATCAGGAACGCCGACGGTGGTTGCCGATGCGGTCACCATGTCGCGGAAGCGGTTCAGCAGGATGTAGCGCGCGCGGTTGTTCGCCTCCTCCTGCGTGAAAACCGGTTCGTTCACAACCTGTTCGACACGCGGGTCGACGCAGACGTCGAGCAACTGCTTGAGGTCGCCGTTGAAGTTGATGTTCTCGTCGCTGATGTTGGCAACGCCGTTGATAGCTTGCTTGGTGTCGCGGTTCCAACCGCGCACGGTTACAGAATTGATCTGGTTGGCCGTCGTCAGCGTCGGCTTGAACTCGGTGAGCGAGCTGCCCCAGCCCAACTGCACCGTCGCCTGCCGGATCCCCGCGCCGTTCGATGGCCCGAAATAAACCTGCGCCGGGCGGGTGACATTTCCGCGATCATCGGTCAGCTCCTCCTGGAGCACCAGCACGTAGCCGTTGCGTCGCGCCAGCGACGTCAGAAAGGTCAGATCATATTGCGCGTCCTGCATCAGGTACGGCAGCTGGGTCTCGCTGTTCTGGGCGTTGGAGTCGATGACGACCTTCAGTTCCGTGTGCGTTGCCGGATTGCTGAGCGTGAATTCTGAAGCGATCTCGCTGGGCTTCTTCTGCTCCCAAACCTTGGTATGCTTCTCGCCGCGGAACCTGTGCAGAAGGTTCACTGCGCCGACCGTGAGCGTCGGCCCGCCGCTGGATGGAAAGTTCGGCGTAAGGCGGACGAAGATGCCCTTCATCATGAGCTGGAGCTTGCCGGCGTAGCCCATCCACAGCTCAACTTCCTTGTTGCAGGGATCGAAGAGGCGCTGGCGCACGCTTTCGTCCGAGCTGCCCTGCAGGCTCTCGGGCGTCTCCGAGCCGATGTACTTGTAGGCGCGCTTCTCGGGGTCCCAGTTGTTCACGGTGATCTGGAAGCCATCGACCTCGTTGATGTCGTCGCTGTAGGTGACCTCGCGCACGTCGCGCAGAACGTCGCGCGGCAGGCCGACGCCCTTGATGCGCAGCTCGAACTGCGGCACGTAGAAGGCGCCCTGGTCCCGTGACTCCTGGCTCATCGTGATGGTCGTTGTGGCCATGGCTCCTTATCTCATCGGTGGCACAGTTAGGAACGTTCCCGGCGTTAGTCGCCGCGGATCGTCGATGCCGTTTGCATCCGCAATCAGCCGCCACTGTCCCGGACGGCGGTAGTGCACCCCGGCGATGCTGGAAAGCGTTTCGCCTGCCTCGAGCACGTGTACCTGGGTGCGGTCGGGCGAGTTGAGGTTCAGCCGCGCGAGCTGGTCGTCGAGCGTCTTGTACTCGCGCAAAGTCACCGAGACGGTTGCGCGCAGCGGTACACCTTCGGGGCTGAACAGGGTGTACTGATGGCGCACGCTCTCCACCACGCAGGTAAACGAGTTGCGCTTCTGGTTCCCACACTTCTCAGAGATGTGCGCGCCGGGAAACTTGTCATTCCAGATGAATTCGCAGATCGGCGGCGCATGGCTGTCGGGCTCGATCTTCACCAGCTGGTAGATCTGGTCGCTGGACTCCGTAACGCTCCTCGCATTCGCTCCCATTCCCCCTTCGGTGGAGTCGAAGAACAGGTCGATGGAGAGCGTCTCGGTCTGGCCGCGCACGAACTGGATGAGCGAGCTGTCCAGGCCGGGGATCGGAATATCGCCGAGCTGCACGCCTTTACTGAAGGCGAGCTGCGTGGGATTGAACTGGACGGAGATGAATTCGATCTCGCCGTCATGCCAAGTCACCACGATCATCGCTTGCTGTAGTTGCTCCATGGCTCAGTCCTCGCCTTCCTGCTCATCACGCGCGCCGTTGGTGATGCGGCGGTCCGTTCCCTGGCGCGTTTCAGACTCACGCTCGGCACGCACAGCCTTAAGCACCGTCTCGACGATAGTTTTCAACGTGCGCTGTGACAGCAGCGAATCGCCGCTCACCGAACGCACTGTCGCGACTACTTCATGAATCTCGACGTCCATAGCCACTCCATACCTATACCGCAGAGCTGACGGCAGCGCTCACCGCGCCTGAAGCGAATCCTATGCCGGGCAACTGGTAGATGCCTTCATGCGTGATCTCCAATGTTTCAATGGCAACGGCGGCCTGGGCAGCGTTCATCGAAGGGCCCGCGTAGCGCGTGGGCAGACCGCGCCGGAAGTGCCAGATGTGTGCCGGCAGATGCAACTCGTTCAGCAGCACGATCAGGCCGTCGCGGCGCTTGCCGGTGCCGGTGACGAAGCCATAGTGCCAGTCCCAGAGCGCGGTACCCGCGCCCATGCCCTTCTTATGCGTGATCTTGGACCAGCGCACGCGGGTGGGAAATTGCAGCGTCTCCCCGTTGCGACCTCCTTCGCGATACTCCTCGACATCGAGCGACATCTCGAGTCCGGTGCACTCGCTGAAGCCACCGAGCGCGACGTCGAATATGGCGGCGCTCACGACGTTCGACGCGAGCGAGCTGCTGCTGTCGATGAGGCTCACGAGAAAGTTGTGCGAGAGCAATGGGTCTGTCCGTAGTCCGACTGCGCCGATGGCCGCCATTACTGCACCCTCATTCCAAAAGTCTGTTCCGCGATTTCAAACTCGTTGGCCGTGCGCCCCACGCGAATGACTACAAACTCGAACGGGTTCACCGGAGCGACGCCTACGAGCGCGAGCAACTCGCCATTGGCGCGCTGCGATGGGGGATTCGTCGTTTCGTCGCAGCGGACGAAGAAGGCCTGCTCGGCTGTGCTGCCGGCCAGCGCGCCTCGCTGCCACAGCGCGAGCAGGAAGCTGGTAAGCGAGAGCCGGAGCTTGGCCTGGGTAATTGCGTCGTTCGGCTCGAAGACTGCCCACTGCGTGGAGCGGTAGATCGCCTTCTCGATCATGATCAGGAGGCGCCGAATGTTGATGAAGCGCCAGTCTGGATCGCTGCTGACGGTGCGCGCTCCGAAGATGCGGATGCCGCGGCCGGGCAGGATGCGGATCGCGTCGATGCCCCGGGGGTTCAGCACTCCCTGCTGCGCATCGTTGACGGCGATGGTGACGTCCTGCACCCAGGCGAGCGGCGCGTTGGCGGGCGCTTTGTGCACGCCGATCGCAAGGTCGGTGCGGGCGTATTGGCCGGCGACGTGGCCGCTTGCGGGGATGTCGCGTGTGATTGCACCTGCGCCGCGCAGCGGGTCCACGACTCGCAGCCAAGGGAAGTAGAGTGCGGCGTAGGTGGAGTCGAAGCGGCTGCGCCAGGTCTGGATGGCCGCGATGCCCAGCCGCTGGTCGCGCACCGCGGTCAGCGGCGGATCGATGAGCGCAACGCGGCTCTTTGTCTGCTCGCATTGCTCGATCATCGTTGCCAGCACGCGGTAGATATCGGCTTCGCTGAACGTCGGTGGCATCTCGAGGTCCTGCGGTGGAGGCGCCGGCGCTTCTGGCGGTGTGACGATGGGCAGGCATTTGTCCGGAATGCACGGAGGCAAGGGCTCGGTCGGTGGAATGGCGATCGGCTGGATGTTGATGTCCGGAACGGCGAGAATGGAAACTTCCTCGACGTACTCGAGCGCGCGCACCCCACGGATCTTGCTGGCCTTCACCAAATCACTGTCCAACGGGTCCGTCGGCTCGCCGATGAAGTCGTAGGCCGTCAGCAGGCGCAGTCCATCGCGGCCTCCCGTGAGAGGGCTGTTGTCGGGCGGGAGCGCCATTTCTTCGAGCAACTGGTATTTGGCGACCGTAATCACGAGCGGCGCGGGGACCGGCGGAAGCAGGTGACGGCCGCTGAGATCGGTGGGAATCCGAAGCGGCGGCAAAACAGTTGGGCCGTAGCTGGGATGCTCGGGGATGAGCGAGAGCCCTTGATACAGGGCCAACGGGAATCCCGCCTGCTTCGCGATGATCGTGTACTCGACGCTTTGCACCTGGATGGTTTCATCAGGCGCCAAGGTGAGCGGTGTTGTGTCGTAAGGAAGACGTAGCCCAGGCTTGTCCGGCAGCCACACGAGATATTTGTTTGCCGCCGAATCTGAGGTGGCATCGACGAAGGCGACAACGCGCAACGCCGTTTTGCCCGGTTGCGAGAGGCGTACCAGCGTCCCGCGCTCGAATCCCGCGGTGCTCTCGACCAGTATTCGCTCGGGATGGTGCTTCTCCAGCCAGCCTTTGGTCTGCGCTTTATTGGTCGCACGCAGTGAGACCGTGACGCTGTTTCCCCAGATTCCAGGGCTCGATGCGGCGATCTTCCAGACCGGCTTTGCTGTCGTCGCGCCCAGCACCTCAAGTGCCGCTGACGAGGCACCGCCCGCCGGATCGTTGGAGGCGACGCGCACCACCCAGCAGCGGCGGCCTCCGTTCTCGAAGAAACCGCGCACCGCGTATGCCAAAAAGCCGTTGCCGATGAATCCGCCGAAGTACGCCTGGAAGTCCTTCCACGACTGCACGGGCGCAGGCGTGTCAAGCGGCCCGGAGGCGGCAATGCCGACAAATCCCGCGACATCGGTACGAATGGGCGTGATCGCGGTCGAGGTCGCGTCCATGCGCTCGTAATACACTCCGGGAGTGGTGTAAGCGGCCACGGGTTAGCTCTCCAGGATGAGTCCTTCGTGCACGATCTCTACCGATTCCACCGCCACCTCGTTTGCCGTGGCATTGAAGCTCGGTGCCTCGATCTTCTTGATCCACATGTTCTCGACATTCCATCGCAGTACGTCCTTGCGCTGCTCGTCCATGAGGATCACCGCGCCATGGCGGCGATCGGGAATGCCGTTGACGATGTTCTTGTACCAATCCCACAGCTCGTGGTTCTGCGTGTAGCCGCGCTTGAGCGTGATATTCGAGTACGTTTGCAAGCCGATGAGCTTGCGTACCGAGCGCGGGATGTCGGTGCCCTCGCGGTAATCCACCGCGTTGCCATCGGCGGCGAGCCCGCTGCATTCGCGAAAGCTGCCGACCGAGAGACCGTCGATTTCCAGCCGGAAATTGAAATTGCGAAAGGGATCGACTCGTGTTCCTGTTGGCATTTAGGTTCCTCCTGACTAGCTGCCCGAGTTGGCGGTCCACAGGCCGATGCGAATGATCACGAACTCCGCCGGCTTCACCGGCGCCACGCCAATCACCACGATGAGCTTGCCGTTATCGATATCGGTCTGGGTCATGGTGGTTCGGTCGCATTTCACGAAGTACGCCTCCTCCGGCTTGGTGCCTTCAAGTCCACCGTTACGCCAGACGGTCGTGAGGAAGTTGCCGATAGTGCGGCGCACGCGCGCCCACAACGGCTCGGCGTTGGGCTCAAAGACGACCCATTGCAGACCGCGGTCGATAGACTTCTCGATGAAGATGAGCAGCCGGCGTACGTTCACGTACTTCCAGTCTGTGTCGCTGGTGATCACACGGCCGCCCCAGATGCGAATGCCACGATTGTTGGGACGAAAATCCCGAATCACGTTGATATTGACCGGGTATGGGTTGAGAATGTCCTGCTCGGGCTTGTTGATCATGCGTTGGAGGCCGATGATGCCGTTCACGACCTCGTTGGCGGGCGCTTTGTGCACGCCGCGTTCGACGTCGGTACGGGCGTATACGCCCATGACATGACCGGACGGCGGAATGGGGAAGTTTGCGATCTTCGCCAGGCTGATGGGGAAAGGATCGGGGATGACCGGCCAAGGGTGATACAGGGCTGCGTATTTGGTATCGAACTGCTGCCGCTGCTGCTGCACATCGGCCATTGAGTCATCGGAGGTTTGCCACACGATCCGCGGCACGGGGCCGTCGAGCACGGTGAAGCAGTAGCGGTTGTTCTCACAGAAATCGATTAGCGCGCCTTGAATCAGCGGGCTGGTGCGCCCGGGCGCGCTGATGATGCTGACCTCGTCAATATTGACGAAGCTGAAGAGGCCAGTGCGCTGCTCGGGATCAACGTTGTCCGCGCCAATGTAGATGTCGTCGGTGAGCGTCGCAATCGAATCGTCGCCACTCTCCAGGGCGTGCCGCGCGGGGCGCGAGCGGCCGTTTGGGAGGATGTCGCGAAGAGTCTCGGGGCCGAGGCGAATGCTCTCGAGCGTTGTAGTTCGGTTAGGCTCCGGCAGGTCCTGAGCCAGGTCATGCACGCGCACATACCAGGACTCGCCCTCGGGCCGGTGGTCTTCGAGCCGGTGCGGTCCATTGATATCGCCGATGATGGTCTGGAAGTAGCGGCTGTGACGCGAATCAATCGAGAGATTGCGGAATAGCTCCCTATCCACCACCTGCTCGCTGCGGCTGGGCAGGGAGGGATCGGGCTGGTGCATCAGCAGCACCGTTATGCGGAATTCGCGCGAGCGCACTCCCAGCCGAGTGTTGGCTCCGATGGCGACGACCTGAGCGGCTTGTTGTGCCGGCGTTAGTCCTGTTCCCGCGAGTGTCAGGGTGAAGTTGGTCGTGCGGTTGACCGACACAACTTTCTGGAGCGGGCCGATGACGGCGTCGCCGTTCAGCGGATCGAGGAACTCAAGGATGGTACCGGCTTCCACGCCCGCTGCAGAAGCCAGGCGGATGTGGGTTGGGTCCACGATGGTGGAGAGTTGGGTACGGGCGACGAGACCGGGGACTTCGTCTTCGACCGAGATACGCAAGCGGTTGCCCCACGCGCCTGGATCGATGGCCTCTACCTCGATCTGTGGGTTCCTTCCGGTGACAATTGCACCAAGATGATGAGCCCGCTCCAGAGGCGGAGCCTGCACCGAAACTTCACTGGCATTGGCGACAGGGCTTACCGTGCCCACCAGGTGAAAGAAGAGGCCACCGGTGGGCGGCGTGACCCGAATACTGTCGCCCGATACGAAACCGGAACCGTCCGTAACTTGCAATGCAGCAGCACCAGTCTGTGCATCGAGAGCCAGCACAGTTGGCGCAAGCGGAACGGCGGGCGCGGCACTTACTTCTCGCCAGACCTGGGTTCCTGCCGGATGTGCCACCCTGAGCGGGGCAGTGAGAACCACGATTCCCGGGTCGGGAGCCGAGCCGACCGGCGCGCGGTTGGGAACTGCTTCGATCTGCGTGAATTCCTGGGCCGCGCCTGTGTCCACGCGGAGAATATCGCCAGGAGAGAGGCTGAGGCGGTCATCGAGCGAGAGGACGCTTTGGCCGGCGGCTGCGGCCGCGGTTATGGACTTGGCATCTGGACGGAAGAGCTCTCCGGCCGGGTGGGCGTTTGCCAAAGCCGCAGTGAATCCGACGGTTCCAGCCGGCGCCACGCCAAGAGTAACGGTTTGGATCACCATGAGTTCGGCGCCGATCAGCGGGCCAACCAGAACCTTCTGGCCGGCTAGGAGCGAGGTCACGTCATCGATGTTGACGCTGGTTACTCCCGATGCGACGGCGGCAGTGATGTGTCGCGTGTCGTCGTCAAGGGTAATCTTCTCGACGAGCGAGCCTGCGGCGTAATCCCCATACGCCCCTCGCGGGACGGCCAGGGTCGTAAGCGCACTCACTCTCCGTACCTCCCGCACTGCTTGGTTGGCGCGGTCAAAAATGACGAGGTCGGCGGGATTCACAAAATTGCCGCCACGGTTGTTCACGAAGATTATCGGGTCGCCCGCACCGGCAGAGGTCTCCAGTGCCGTCGTCTGGATTGCCGCCGTGGCTGGAATGATCTGCAGCGGAGTCACCACCGCCCCGTTCTGGTAAGTGAGCGTGAGAGGACTATCCAGATGCAGCATCACCTGGTCGGGTGCAGTCTGCGTGGCTTGAACGATGAAGCGGAACTCGCGCGTAGGCGCCACACCAATTTCCAACAGATGGCCGGTCCCACCAATCAGTGCAGTGATGTCGGCAGCAGTCGCGCTCGTGACAGTAACGGCTTGATCGCCAGGTAGCACGGGAAGGTGCTGGCCCTGGGGATTGAGCGGCGTCACCAGCGTGATGGGGCCAACGAATGTACCATCGGCTGCACGTGCGAACTCCTCAACCGTAGCGCCAGCATCGTGTGGACGGCTTAACGGGGAATCGAGTGCCACATGTGTATTCGACGCGAGCGGGACAACCACATCTACCTGGCGGTACTCAGCGGCGCTGCCGTCTCCAATTCGAATCCAGGTGTCGTGGGCAAGGCCGGTCGTATCCAGCACGTACAGCCGCGGAAGCGCCGCCTCGGTACCAGTCTGTTCAGAAACGGTGCGCAGCAGGACCGTGCTTGGAGCTGCATCGGCGCCTCGATCAAACAATTGGCCGAAGGCATTGACCGCACCTTCCATATCCAGGACGCGGGTAACGTACACCCGCTTGCCCTCGTTCTGGAAGAAACCTTCCACCGCGTGCGGCACGAAACAGTGCGGGCCGGTCGCAAGGCTGGAGAAGTCCGAAAGCGCCAGCCGCTCTCCAAACCATCGCTTGTAGTCGCCGTAGCTGGTGATGAGGATGGGAACGTTCACCGGACCGCGTTCGGTCACCCCCAGCATTCCGGCGGTACTCGTACTGACGCCTTCGATGGGCTTATTGCCGGTATCAATTTCTTCGACATAAACACCTGGCGACAGATATTCAGGCATGGTTCATCTCCTGCGCGCACTTCGAGACGCGATTACTGATAGACAAAGTCAAGACGGCTTGCCTCTTGCCCGTATTCGGGGCTGTACAACTGGTCGAGATCGGGATGAGCGCCGTCGTGTCCGCGAATGGCGCAGTGGGCCACGCGGCTAATGGGCGGCAAACGATAAAAGCCTTGGGCGTCGCTGACGGCATTGAAATAGGCCGTGGCGTGAAATTCCGTGGGATTGCCTCCGCCCTGCAAAGAAAGCATTGGCGCCGCGGCGAGGTTCGCGACCGCATTGACGAACAGGCAGACGTCACCCGCGATTGCGTCGCGAGAGAGCAGACTCAGCACGCCTACGTTCTGGAACTGAACTTTGTGAACGATCGCGCCTTGCGCATGCATCGCGCGCAGCGGAGTGTCTAGCGCGACGTGGGCCGGCTGATCATCGCTGCTGGCGCCGGTAATCGATAGAATGCTGATGTACTCGGTTCGCTGCGGATCTTGCGTATCGACGGCCAGGATGTCGCCGTTGGCAATCTGTGAGCGATCGCTGATGTGCAATAGAGTTTCATCCGTCCGAGCCGCTTCCAGCAGGCGCTTGTCGGGACCAGGCGCCCCGAAAAAAGTCAATGGCTGCACTTGCGTGCCGGCTTGCGGGCGATCGAAGTACAACCCGGGAGTCACCGATACCAAGTCGGGCGGCGATGGGGGCACCGTCGTGCTTGCGGCCGGAGGCGTGAGCCAGATCCCGGTCAGCGTGATCGTCGCGCCCGCGATAGCCTGGAAATCCGTGCCAGTATTCAAGACGACGCGGCCCGAGACCAGCGTAGGTACGCGATGCAGCTCCAGATCGCCCAAGTCGATCGGCGAGAACGTGGTTGGAAAGGTCGGGTCGGCGAGAAATTGCCGGTTCCGGAACATTGGCAGATAGCCGTCTGCCTCCACCGTGATTGCGACCGGATAATTTTTGTTCCGCAGATCCGGAAATGCCCGCCTTGGGATGGCGACTAGGCCGAGCTGTCCTCCGGGGCCGGCACGCGGGCTTACGCCCAATGTCGGGCTCTCAACTCTGACGTCGCTGGCGGGCGGCTTACCGGTGATCTCGTCGATGGCGCGCCCCCGTACGACTGCCCAGGTCTTCATGCCGTCGGGCAACTCGGGCTCGAGCGAGACCGTATATGTAAGGTTGTTCGCATTGAAGCTGGCCAGCGCCATGGGTCAGTTCTCCCCTACGATCACGCCGTATTC
>WNFU01010751.1_pt1 | contig 14514 bp, 9 predicted proteins | sample 5400121 | NCBI WGS metagenome assembly WNFU01 (sample SAMN13153360, study PRJNA577476) | soil metagenome | isolation source: 100 cm soil or saprolite under grassland replicate 1 | place: USA:California | collected 2016-06-15
GTCCCGGCTCAGCCCCTCCGGCATGCTCTGCATATGCAGATCGCGACGAATCGCGTACAGACATCCTGACGCCCCGACAATGCCGGACAGACTGGTTTCGAGATCGCGCACCCACAGTTCGTAGCCGACGTACGCTTGTTCCCCGGGATTCAGGCGGTCATCGACGTTAGAGACGCTCACGTCGCGCCCCGAGGCAACTCCGACCGACGGGTCGTCGAAGGCCGCCACGAGATGCTTCACAGCTCCCGCGTCGATGCGCACCGAAGCATCGGTGTTGACGATGATCTCCCCGGTGAGGCGAGACCTGGCGGCGTTTTCCGCCGCCGTCTTACCGCGCCGCTGCGGCAGGCGCACGAGTTCGACGCCTCGGGGAGCGAACCGTGTGACGATCTCGTCGGTGCCGTCCGTAGATGCATCCGAAACGACGAGGATCTGCCGGCGCTCGGCGGGATACTCGATGGCGAGAATCCGTTCGAGGGTGCCGGCGATCCCTTCGACTTCGTTGTAGACGGGCAGCGCGACGCTGATTGCGGGCCACTCGGCTGCGAGGCGCTGCGGCCGGTGCGGCGGTGCCCTCCGAACCACCCGCAGCAGCTCGAGGATCGCCGGATAGCCCAGATATGTGTAGGCACACAGTCCAACGGCAGCGACCAGCAACACCAGCGGGAGTGTGGGAGCGAGTGGCATCGCTCGCTCAATGAACAAATTCCATGCCGGTCCATAGCGTATCGAGGGTGCTGCGCTCGCGCAACAGACCGCCGCGGTGGGCTCTGTGGCGTCCACGCAACGCACCTGTCCGGCCTGAAACGAAATAGTCCCCAAGACGGAAGGCGAAATAGTCCCCAAGAGGGATAGACCTGTATTTCCTCCTGGCATACTAATGCTCCATCGACATGTCCATCGATTCACATTCGCGGTGAGCCGCCGAGTCCGCTGTTGCAGGATTGCGAGAGCGTGGCCCGATCCCTGCGTTAGGTGTCGGCGGGAGGTGCGATCATGTCGATACCGCTAACACCGAACAACGCCGCGCACGGCGCCGACGCGGTCAGCGTCAACGCGCTGCTGTCGATCGGCTCGGGGGCCAAAGCAGACATCCGTACACTGGTCGTGGACGACGAGCACAGCCTGCGCGAGACCTGCGGCAGCCTGCTCGGCGGCGATGGGTATGATGTGACCGTGTGCGGCCGGGGCCAGGAAGCGCTGGACGTGCTCAAGCGCCGGCCCTTCGATATCGCGCTCGTGGACCTGTACATGTCCCAGGTCGACGGCCTGACCCTGCTCCGTGCGGCCTTGGCCACGAACCCAGACACGATCGTCATCATGATGACCGGCAACCCCAGCGTGGAGTCGAGCATCGAGGCGCTGCGCCAGGGTGCCTGGGACTACCTGCCGAAACCCTTCTCGGCGCAACACCTGCAAATCACGATGGGACGAGCGGCCCACACCGTGCTGGTCGCCCGAGAAACGCGCGATCAGCGGGAAGATCCCGAGCGAACGCAGGAAACGAGTGATGAGGTCGCGCCGCTCGGGACGTCCGCTGCATTCCGCAGGGTCATCGAGCTGGCGCGGCGTGTGGCACCGACCGACGCCTCAGTGTTCATCACCGGCGAGAGCGGCTCGGGCAAGGAGGTAATCGCCCAGTTCATCCACCGGTATAGCCGGCGTTCCAGCCGGCCGTTCGTCGCGGTCAACTGCGCCGCGCTCCCGGAGCCACTCCTCGAATCCGAGATGTTCGGGCACCGCAAGGGCGCCTTCACCGGCGCCGTGCGCGACAAGCCCGGCCTGCTCGAGACGGCCAACGGCGGCACGCTGTTCCTCGACGAGCTGGTCGAAATGTCCAAGCCCATTCAGGCCAAGCTGCTTCGCGTCATCCAGGACGGCGTGGTGCGGCGCGTGGGCAGCGAAACGACGGATGCCGTGGTGAACGTCCGGTTCATTGCGGCCACGAACGGTGATCCGGAGGCCGCGGTAAAGGCTGGCAGCATGCGGCAGGACCTCTACTACCGCCTGCGTGTGGTGCCCATCCAGGTGCCGCCGCTCCGCGAACGGCCCGAAGACATCCCGCTGCTTGCCGACTTCTTCCTCTCGACCTACTGGGCGCGGCACCGCAGAAAGGGTGAGACGTCCCCCAAGCTATCCGACGGCGCGATCCGCACGCTGTGCAGCCACCCCTGGCTGGGGAACGTACGCGAACTGCAGAACGTGATCGAGCATGTGGCCGTGCTCACCGAGCCGGGGGCCGTCATCCGGCCTGAGGATCTCCCGCTCACCGCCGAACCGCGGTCGCCCGTTAATGCGAACCCGGCATCGCTCATCTCGACGCTGCTTGATGAGAGTTATCACGGCGCCCGCGAACAGGTGATCGCGCAGTTCGAGCTGCAGTACCTGAAGTGGCTGCTCGGCCGAGCGGGCGGGAACCTGTCAAAGGCCGCCCGGATCGCCGGCGTCGACCGCACCACCCTGTACCGCCTGATGGAGCGGCACGGCCTGCAGCGCAGCCCCAACGCCGCGTGGGTGGTGGAGCGTGAGCCTGCGGAAGAAACTGAAACGACTCCGCAATCGCAACCGGAACCGGCCGCCTGAGCCTGCCGGCTCGCCTCACGGATTCACGAGACCTTCGCGAATCGCGTAGCGCACCAGCCCGGCGGCGGTGTGAATTTCCAGCTTCTGCATCACTCGGGTGCGATGTGACTCGCACGTCTTGACGCTGAGACCGAGGATCGTCGCGATCTCTTTGGTCGTCTTTCCTTCCGCGACGAGCTGCAGGACCTGCCGCTCGCGAGGCGTGAGCCGCTCGCGAGACAGGCGCCGCCCCCCGGCGGGCGACTGCGCCGCGGCGAAGAACGCGTCGACCACCGCCCGGGATACCACGGGACTCACGTAAACGGCGCCGCCGCGGACGACCTCCTGAATCGCCTGTGCCAGTTCACGGGGGGACTGCGTCTTGACCACGTAGCCGTTGATGCCTGCGCGCAGCGCCTCCATCACGCGCCGGTCTTCGGCATATCCCGTCAGCAGGATCGTTTTGGTGAGCGGGACGTGGCGGCGGATTTCGCGCGCCGCGTCGAGGCCGTTCAGGACCGGCATCGCCAGATCGAGGACGGCGACGTCAGGCTTCAGTTCGCGGGCCAGGCGAACCGCTTCCCGGCCATCGGACGCCTCCCCGACGATCTGTATGTCCGGCATTTCGCGCTCGCGCAGCAGCTTGATGCCCCGCCGCACGATCTCCTGATCGTCGGCCAGGATCACGCGGAGCGTCATACGCCACCGGGAAGCACGGTGCCCGTCACGCCTTGAGAAAACCGTGCCGTGACTCGGCCGCTCGCGATCGGCGCCGTCTGTCGCGCTCCCGCTACGGCCTGGTGGGGAGAGTCTGTTCGCCTACCAGCACCTGTCGACGGTCAGTCGCATAATCCAGCGCGAGGATACGCTCCCGCGAACCGGCGATGACCGGCGGCCGGAGCCTTCATGGTCACCAGCCTGTAGATCGCGTCATACCGTCTGATCCAGGGTGGAACAGTGAAGTTTGTGAGCAGCCGCACTCGCGCGCGTGTCGCGCGAGCGCGCGCCACGGCAGGATCGCGGTATACCGCGCGAATCGCTGCGGCAAGCGCGACTGGGTCGGCGGGAGACACGAGCGCCGCTTCCGCCGAAGAAACGACGTCGGGAACCCCGCCGACGCGCGCCGTGACAATCGGTACGCCGGCCGCCATGGCCTCAAACAGCACGATCGGCGTGCCCTCGGTGTGCGAGCTCAAGACGAAGACGTCGAAGGCGGCGAATAGCCGTCCCGCGTCGGGGACCGCCCCGTGCAGGCGGACGAGCGGCTCAACGCCAAAGCGCGGCGCTCGCGCCGCGAGCGCTCGCCGCTCCGGCCCGTCCCCTACCACGGAAACGGTGACGGGTAGGTCGGTTAGGTTGACAAGCGCGTCGAGCAAGACGTCCGGCCCCTTCTCGGCGCTCAAGCGCCCTACCCACCCGATGACGAATGCATCTGCTCTCAAACCGAGGGCGCGTCGCGCCGTCGCGCGATCGAGCAGCGGCGTGGCTTCCTGCCACGCGTTCTGGACGAAGTGCACCCTGTGCGGCGGGACCCCATCCCGGGTCAGCTCCTCAACGAGCGGGCGCGAGACCACGACCACCGCGTCGAACCGCCGGTAGGCGCGACGCTGTAGCCGCTCGTACAGCCTGTTCCTCCAACCGCCCCCGGTAAAGCCATGAACAGTGGTGACCGTAGGAATGCCCAACCGCCGTGCCGCGCTCGCGTCCACGAGATCGGGAGGGTAGCCGTGCGTATGCACCACAACAGGCCGAAGACGGCGGACCAGGTCGAGCGTCGCCGCCCGTTCGCGCATGTACCCTCGGGCGGGTACCAGAATCGCGTGCGGTGTGACACCACCCGCCGCCAGAGTATCGAGGAACGGATGTTCGGCGGTCGACTGCTGAAGCACCACGGCGACGTGGACTTCATCTCCGGCGCGCGCTTGTCCTTGAGCAAGCAACTGTACGACGCGCTCCCGGCCACCGACGTCCCCAGGGGCTACCACTTGAAGGACCAGCATGCCACAGCCCTCCAGCAAGTCCGACGCCGGAAGTCGCAGTTTCAGCTCCGCGCCGGGGCGTTGCGTAAGTCCGTGGCTTGCCAGCGGCTATAACCGTTCACGCATCGGCGGCGCTGCTCTCGGACGCCGAGCGCCACAGGGCGCGTCGTTTTGCCTTCGATCGCGACGCCCGCCGCTTCATCGTCGCACGGGCACGCCTGCGGGAGCTGCTCGCGGCGCGTCTGGGTGTGCGAGCGGAGTCGATCGAGCTCGAGTACGGCGCACACGGCAAGCCGGCACTCTCGCGGCGGTTCGCGGATTCGGACCTGCACTTCAACGTGTCGCACTGCGATGACGTCGCCGCGTACGCGTTTTCATGCGGACACGCGATCGGCATCGACCTCGAAGCCGTCCGGGTGATCAGCGAGGCCGACGACATCGCGGCACGCTATTTCTCGCGCCGCGAGAACACGACATACCGGACCCTCAACCCAGGCGACAAGCCGCTGGGGTTCTTCAACTGCTGGACGCGCAAGGAAGCGTTCGTAAAGGCGCTGGGTGATGGCCTCTCGATCCCTCTCGATCGCTTCGATGTGACGCTCGCGCCGGGGGAGCCGGCGAAGGTGCTGCGCGTCGAGAACACGCCTGGGGACGACTCCGGCTGGCGCCTGGACAGTCTATGTCCGGCAACGGGCTATGTAGCAGCGATCGCCAGTCAGGATAGAGGGTAAACTGGCATGTGTTCGATCCTGGGAATCTTCGAAATCGCGGCTGGCGTCGATTTGCAGGCGCTGCGTGAACAGGCATTGTCCCAAAGCGCTCGCCAGCGCCATCGCGGCCCCGACTGGAGTGGGGTGCACGTCGATGACCGCGCCGTGCTGGTGCACGAGCGCCTCGCCATCGTCGACGTCTCCTCCGGTGCGCAGCCGCTGCGTTCCGCCGACGGTGGGCTGGCGCTCGCGGTGAACGGCGAGATCTACAATCATCGCGAGCTCCGACTCGAGATCGGGGATCGCTATGCTTTCCAGACCGCATCGGATTGCGAGGTGATCAACGCGCTGTATCGCGAGCACGATGGCGATTTCCTCGGGCGGCTCAACGGCATCTTCGCCTTCGCGCTGTGGGACCGGGACGCGGGGCGTTACCTGATTGCGCGCGATCCGATCGGCGTGTGTCCGCTGTACATGGGTCACGACGCGGCGGGGCGCCTGTACGTGGCTTCCGAGCTCAAAGCGCTGGTGGGCGTGTGCGACGACATCGCCGTATTTCCTCCGGGCCATTATCTCGATAGTCGGGTGGGCACACCGGTGCCGTACTGGACACCAGCGTGGCGGAGCTATGAACAGACCCGCGGCGTCGCAGTTCCTCCGGAGACGTTGCGTGCCGCGTTCGAAGCCGCGGTGCACCGCCAGTTGATGAGCGACGTGCCCTACGGCGTCCTGTTGTCAGGAGGGCTCGATTCGTCGCTGGTCGCCGCCTGCGTGGCCCGGTTCGCCAAGCGTCGCGTGGAGTCGGACGATCGCGAGGAAGCGTGGTGGCCGCGCCTGCATTCCTTCGCGATCGGCCTGGAAGGCTCGCCCGACCTGGCTGCGGCGCGCGTCGTCGCCAGCGCGCTGGGCACCACGCATCACGAGTTCAAGTTCACGGTGCAGGAGGGCGTGGACGCGCTGCCCGACGTGATCCGTCACATCGAGACGTACGACGTCACGTCGATCCGCGCCTCGACACCGATGTACCTGATGGCCCGGCGTATCAAGGCGATGGGCGTGAAGATGGTGCTCTCGGGAGAAGGGTCCGACGAGATCTTCGGAGGCTACCTCTACTTTCACAAAGCGCCGTCCGCCCAGGCCTTCCACGAAGAGACCGTGCGCAAGATCGAAGCGCTGCATCTCTACGATTGCAACCGCGCTAACAAGGCGATGGCGGCGTGGGGCGTGGAGGCACGCGTGCCGTTCCTCGACCTGGAATTCCTCGACGTCGCGATGTCGATGGATGCCGAGCACAAACGAGTCCGTGCGGGCAGGATCGAGAAGGCGGTCTTGCGTGAGGCGTTCGTCGGCGCGCTCCCCGACAGCATTCTCTGGCGGCAAAAAGAACAATTCAGCGACGGCGTCGGCTACGGCTGGATCGATTCGCTGAAGTCGTACGCGGACAGCACGATCAGCGATGCGGAACTGACACGGGCCACCACCCGGTATCCGATCAATCCGCCGCCGACGAAGGAGGCGTTGCTGTATCGCCGGATGTTCGAGCGGGCGTTTCCCAGTGCCTGCTGCGCTCTGACCGTGCCCGGCGGGCCATCGATCGCTTGTTCCTCGGCGGCGGCGATCGCCTGGGATCCGGGATTCGCCAAAGCGGCTGATCCATCGGGACGCGCGGTGGCTGGCGTGCATCGCGCGGCCAAAGCTCCGCTCGATGTGGCGCGCGCATGATTACGCTCTCCCAACCTCCCCGGCCGGCTGAGGCGCTGCGGACGTTCCGCACGACGATCCGCGCGTTCGTCCAAACCGAGTTGGCGCCCCATCAGGACCGCTGGCGCGAGCAGCAATTCCCGGACGCTGACGCGTGGACCAAGGCCGGCGCCGTGGGCATGCTGCTCAGCGACGTGCCCGCGGAATTCGGCGGTGGAGGGGGGACGTTCGCCCACGAGACCATCGTCGTGGAGGAGCTCACTCGCGCGGGAGTTCCCTTCGCGTCCTTCATCCACGACAGTGTGGCGCACTACATCCTCGCCTACGGCAGCGAAGCGCAACAGCGCAACTGGCTCCCTCGCATGGCACACGGCGAGCTGGTTGGCGCAATCGCCATGAGCGAGCCCGCCGCCGGCTCGGACCTGCAGGGCATCGCCACCACCGCCCGCCGCGAGGGTGACGACTACGTCATCAACGGCTCCAAGACCTTCATCTCGAACGGCTGGCACGCCGGCCTTGTCTGCCTCGCCGTGAAAACCGACGTCAAAGCCGCTGGACCGAAGGGCATCTCGCTCATTATCGTCGAAACGAAGGGTCTTCCCGGCTACCGCGTCGGCCGTCCGCTCGCCAAGGTCGGTATGCAGGCGCAGGACACCTGCGAGCTGTTCTTCACCGATGTGCGGGTCCCGGCGGCGAACCTGCTCGGTCCTGCCGAAGGCCGTGGGTCCTTCCAGATCATGGAAATGATGAGCTACGAGCGCCTGGCGATTGGGGTGGCCGCCGTGGCGACCGCGGAGCGTGCCGTGGCCATCACCGCAAAGTACGCGAAGGAGCGGACGGCGTTCGGCAAACCGCTGATCGAATTCCAGAATACGCGCTTCACCTTGGCCGAGTGCAAGACTGAAGCGCACATCGCCCGCGTGTTCCTGGACAAATGCATCGAGCGCTTCGTCGCCGGCCAGCTCGACGCCTTCACCACCGCCATGGCCAAGTATTGGCTTACCGATTGCGAGTGCCGCATCGTCGATGAATGCCTGCAGCTGCACGGCGGCTATGGCTACCTGGCGGAGTATCCGATCGCCCGCATGTGGACCGACAGCCGCGTGCACCGGATCTACGCCGGCACCAACGAGATCCTGAAGGAGTTGATCGCCTCGTCCTTATGAATGACGACCGCACCCTGACCGAGCGCGAGCATCGCTCGCTGGTGGTCGAGTACAATGACTCGGCCTCGTCATATCCGGCCGACAAGACCATCGTCGCGCTCTTTGAAGACCAGGTCGCGCGCACGCCGGACGACGAAGCCATCCGGTTCGGCGATCAGTCGTTGACGTATCGCGAGCTCAACGAGCGCGCAAATCAGATGGCCGCGCACCTTGGCGCATCCGGTGTGGGCCCGGATCAACTCGTCGCGCTGTACATGGAGCACTCGATCGAGGTGGTGTGCGCCATCCTCGGCGTGCTCAAGACCGGCGCGGCGTACGTGCCCGTCGATCCGGCTTCCCCGCAGGAGCGCCTCGGCTTCATGCTGCACGATATCGCGGCGACACGCGCCGGCGCATTGCCCGTCCTGGTGACCCAGTCCCAGCTTCGAGCCGGCGTGCCAAGTGGCGCGGCCCAGGTGGTGACACTCGACGCCGACTTCGCCGCGATCAGGAGATACCCGGTCGCGAATCCGCAGCGGACAATTGCGCCCCCCCCCGAGAGTCTCGCCTACGTCATTTACACGTCCGGCTCCACCGGCACGCCCAAGGGGGTGATGATCGAGCACCGCAGCCTGGTCAATTACATCTGGTGGGCAAAGGAGCAGTACAGTCGGGGCGAGCGGCTGTCCTGGCCGCTGTTCTCGTCCCTCGCGTTTGATCTCACGGTGACGTCGATCTTCACACCGCTCATTTCGGGTGGCCGCATCGTGGTGATCCGTGAGGACCCACAGATGGCCGGCATGGCGATCTTCAAGGTCATCGAGGACGGCGGGGTCGACATCGTGAAGCTCACGCCCGCGCACCTCGCGATGGTCAAGGACATGAACCTGGGCGCCACCAGGATTCGCAAGCTCATTGTGGGTGGCGAGGATTTCAAAACTGAGCTGGCGCGAGACATCACCCGCACCTTCGGCCGCCCCGTCGAGATCTACAACGAGTATGGGCCTACCGAGGCCACCGTCGGTTGCATGATCCACCGCTACGACATGGAGCAGGATCTCGCGCTTTCGGTGCCGATCGGAGTTCCCGCGGCGAACGCCGGCATCTACATCCTCGACGAACAGCTGCGTCCCGTTCCTAGCGGCGTCATTGGTGAGATGTACCTCGCGGGAGATGGACTGGCGCGGGGCTACCTCAATCGTCCAGACCTCACCGCGCAGAAATTCCTCACCACGACAGACCCGAGACACAATGGGTCTGCTGCGCCCCTGCGGTTATACAAGAGCGGCGACATCGCGCGCTGGAGCGCCGCTGGTCGCATGGAGTTCCTGGGTCGAGCGGATCATCAGGTGAAAGTCGCCGGGGCGCGCATCGAGCTGGGCGAGATCGAGGCCCGCCTGCTGCAGCACGACGGCGTGCGCGAGTGCGTGGTGGATCTCGTCGATCCCGTCGCCATGAGGGCCGCGAAACGATTGACCCACTGTACCCGGTGTGGTCTCGCATCCAACGTCCCCGGGACGAGCTACGACGCGGCGGGGGTGTGCAACGTCTGCCGCGGGTTTGACGCCTATGTCGGCAGGGCGCAGGCGTACTTCAAAACGCCGCAGGCGCTCAAGGCGCTCGTCGCGGAGATGCAGGCTAGGCGCACTGGAGCGTACGACTGTCTGGTGTTGTTGAGCGGCGGCAAGGACAGCACGTACATGCTGTATCAGCTGTGCGACCTCGGGCTGAAGCCGCTGGTGTTCACGTTGGACAATGGCTTCATCTCGGACGAAGCGAAGACCAACATCCGGCGGGTCGTGGACGCGCTGGGGGTGGAGCTGGTCATGGGTGGTACGCCACACATGAACGAGATCTTTGTCGACAGCCTCAAGCGCTTCGCGAACGTCTGCAATGGCTGCTTCAAGACGATCTACACACTGGCCACAAACCTCGCGCACGAGAAAGGCATCCGCTACATCGTGACGGGACTGTCGCGCGGACAGTTCTTCGAGACACGCCTGACCGAAGAGGTGTTCCAGCGCGAGGATTTCGACGTCGCCAAGCTGGACGACCTCGTGCTCGAGGCGCGCAAAGCCTACCACCGGCGTGAGGATGCGGTCTCGTGTCACCTCGAGGTGGACATTTTCCGCGACGATGGCGTGTTCCGCGACATCCAGTTCGTCGACTTCTACCGGTATTGGAGCGCGCCGCTGGCGGAGATGCACGCCTATTTGCGGCAGCGCACGCCCTGGATCCGTCCTTCGGATACGGGCCGTTCGACCAACTGCCTCATCAACGATGTGGGCATCTATGTCCACAAGAAGCAGCGGGGCTATCACAATTACGCGCTGCCATATAGCTGGGACGTGCGTCTCGGACAGAAGACCCGCGATGAGGCCATGGAGGAGCTCGACGACGAGCTCGATGAAGCGCGGGTTCAGCAGATCATGCGCCAGATCGGCTACGCCGAGCCGGCGCAATCGACGGAGACCAGCATCAGCCGCGTGGCGGCCTACTATGTGAGCGAAAAGCCGCTGACCACCGCGGAGCTCCGCGCCCATCTCGCCACGTGGCTACCCGACTACATGCTGCCCACGTACTTCGTCCGGCTGGACAGGCTGCCGCTCACGCCGAACGGCAAGATCGATCGCCAGGCGCTACCGACGTTCTGTTACGAGAACATCCACGCCGCCCGCCATGTCGTCGGTGCGCGCACGGAGACCGAGAAGGCGCTCGCCGCCATTTGGCGCGAATTGCTGGTCGTGGAGGAGATCGGCATCAACGACGACTTCTTCGACCTGGGAGGACAATCGCTGGTGGCGATGAAGGCCTTGTCGCGCATCCGGGATACGTTCGAGATGGATCTGCCGCTCCGGAATCTTTTCGAGCATCCGACGATCGCCGGGCTGGCCGAGGTCATCGATCAGCTGACCTGGGCAGCGCAGGCGCAGGAGCCGACGTCCGACGTCGCGGGGCGAGAGGAGTTCGCGTTGTGATGGTGCCGGCCTTTCTTCAGGAGTTGCGGAGCCGCGACATCCAGGTCTGGGCGGACGGCGACCAGCTGCGGTGCACTGCTCCGACGGGAGTGCTGACGCCCGAGCTGCGCGAGCAACTGCGGGAGCGCAAGACCGACATCGTGGAGTTTCTCCGGTCCGCCGAGTCGCTCACCCGGCAGCAGCGGGGGATCGTGCCGCTGCAGCCTCGAGGCACGCGTGCGCCGGTTTTCGGTGTGCCTGGACACAATGGCGACGTCTTCTGCTACCGGTTCCTGGCACAGGAGTTGGGTGACGATCAGCCGTTCTTCGGGCTGCAGCCTCCGGGTGCCGACGGTCAAGGCGAGCTGCTCACGTGCGTGGAGGATCTGGCCGCCTACTTCGCCACGCAGATCCGCGCCTACCGGCCCGACGATGCATATGTCATTGCCGGCTACTGCGCCGGAGGCACAATCGCGTTCGAGCTGGCGCGACAACTCCTGCAGCACGGCGCGACCATTCGTTTCGTCGCGCTGTTCACCAGCCCGTATTCAACTGCGTTCCGACGGCTGCCGCAGCTCAGCCAGCGCCTCGCGAACTACGCGGAGCGGGTGCGTACGCACGCGCGTGCGCTCGCGTCGCTCTCAAATAGGGAACGTCGGCTCTACATTCGGGAAAGACTGCGCGATCACAAGGCGCGCCGTGACGCCCAATCGCAAACCCCGCCCGATCCGGTGCAGGTTCAGCGGGCAAAGGTCGAGGCCGCCACGGTCGCGGCGATCCGTCGCTACACTCCTCGCCATTTTGACGGCCGCCTGAGCCTCTTCCTTCCCAACAAAGACTGGCTGCGCCCGCGCAGCCCGATGCTGCGTTGGCAACGCGTGGCGCGCGAGACGGAGCGGTATGTCGGGCCGGACGGCTGTCCAGGTGACGAGATGCTGCTCGAGCATTACGTCGCTCGCATTGCTGATCTATTTCGGAGCTGCCGCGATGAGCTTGGATCCGGACGACCGACTCCGAGAGCGGCGGCGATCGCGTGAGCCACGACGATCGCGCCGACAGGAGTGAAATGGTCGTGATCGTAATAGTGGCGGGAGCGTTGCGTAAGCAGCGGTAGCAGGTTGACGTGCGGGACGCCGAGTGCGTCCGCGACTTTGGCGGCCCGCGCCTGCACGAGCGCCAGCAATCGATTGACGATCTCCAAATCGTAATAGACGGTGACCGTTTCCTTCCACGGCCTGCCAACTCCGCCGTGCCAAAACTTCGCCGCCTCCTCGGCCGTGTAGGGACCCTCCAGCCATGGCTGATGCACCACCAGCACGCGATCGGCATGCGTCTTCGCCCGGCTGACAAGGCGATGAAAATGGTGCTCGAAATCGTGCAACACGACGCTTGGGTCGGGCATCGTCGTGAGCACCTCTTTGGCTTCCGCGCGCATGCGTCGAGCGCCGACGAACCACGCCCCGGTGTGCTCCTTCACGTCGACACGGCGAAACCACGATCGGCGCAGCCGGCGAACGATCTCCGCCAAGGCCCACGCAGCGGGCTTCCAGCCGAAGCGTTGCTGCGGATGACAGGAAAACAGCACCTCTTCTGGCACCGGCGTAGCCGCACGCGACGGCGGGGCACCTTGTTCGAGCCAGTGATACACGTCGCTGGCCCCGACCATGACGATTATCGCATCGAGGTGACGGTACTGGGGCAGGATGCGCTCGAGAATGATATCGAGCTCCGGCGACCCGATCCCTGAGTGTCCGACGTTGCCGACGTGGACCCGGCGAGCCCCCAGGGCGTGGACGCGATCCGGGGCGTTGAGCAGTTGTTCGAGCACCCCGGGCCAGGTCTTGGGCTGATCCAGCGCGAAGCACTCGACCGCGCTCCCACCCACCGCGAGAACGCGATAGAGTCCGTGCTCGCCAGCGGCCACCGCACCCCCGCGCTCCCCATCGGCATTGACGTGGAACCGTGCCCGCCGCTCGAGCTCAGGAAAGGCCTCGGGGTCCGGGCGAATCTCGAGACGCGCCTGCGGTGGCCAGACGTAATAGCGCGACCGGGCGCGAATCCACCAGCGGCACGATGCTTCGACGACGAGGAGGAGAGCCGGTGCCGCGAGCGCGGCGACGAGCACCCAGAACGTCACGCCCGGCTCCACGCTCGCACCAGCGGAAGCCGAGCTCGCAGGTCGACGTACCGATCGTTCCGGTACACGAAAAACACCCACGTCAGCCCAAACAGCACCACCATCGCGACTCCGGCTCCGACCAGCCCGCCCAAGCTCCGGACCTCGAGGCCGAGCTTGAACCACAGGAGCAACCCGACCACCGGGAGCGCACCGACCATCGCCCGTGGAAAGACGTACCGCACGTACTCCGCGACCGGCGCCTCAAGCTCGCGGCACGCTTGAACCAACACGAGGGCGGCAAACAGGACGTTGGGAATGGCGGTTCCGAGGGCGACGCCGGCAAGGCCGAGCGGACGCACCAACAGGATGCTCAGCACCAGGTTCACGACACCAGCGATGAGAAATCCGATTGTCGGAAGCCGCGGCTTGCCGAGTCCCATCAGAATCGGAAGCGCCACTCCGCGTATGGGCAGGAAGACCAGGTACGAAACCATCAGGATCTGCAGGACCTGGCCCGCCGATCGCTCGAACTGCGGACCGACCCACCACGCGATGAAGCGCGGTCCCAAGACCAGGACGAACAGGCCAACGATCATCGTTATAGAAAGTGCGATCTTGGACCACTTGAGGAAGATTTCTCGCAATTCCGGGATCTTCCCTTGAGTCTGCAGTCGTGTGGCGGTCGGCATCACGACGGCCGCGATGGCGACCACGAATTCCATCAGATAGATGATGACGCTGTTGGCCACGGTGAAGTGGGGAATCGCCCCCACGTCCATGAACCCTCCGATCACCATTGAGTCCGTTTCAAATGAGAGGCGAGCGCCGGCGTTCAGCACGAGCACGTACAGACTGAAGGAAAAGATCTTGCGCACCAGGCCCCAGTCGAACCCCGCGAAGCGCAAGCGGATCTCGGGGTAACGGCGTCGAATGACCAGCCAGCAGAGCGTGAAGTCGAAGGCGAGGCATGCCAGCTGGACCAGCGCGAGCACGGTCAGGGACGTCTTGAGCGTAAGCAAGGCGACCGTGAGTCCCAGCCGGAGCAGCAGGGTCGCAAGGCGGACGACGTTGCGCGCTACAAAATCACAGTGCGCGGCCAGGATGCCTTCTGGCAGGAGCGCGACGAATCCGACGGCCACGAACAGCACCATCACTGCGAAGGCGGAGCGGGCGTCGCCATGCAAAGCCGTCGGGATGCCGTACAGCGTAAAGAATGCGTACAGGCCAGTGCCGACGACCAGCGCGATGAGTCCCAGCAGCAGGTACAGGCCCGTGCAGCTGCTGATCGCCTCGTTGAGACCGCGCGTGTCACCGGTGGCGACGTGCTGCGCGAAGTAGCGG
>WNFU01006234.1_pt1 | contig 14511 bp, 12 predicted proteins | sample 5400121 | NCBI WGS metagenome assembly WNFU01 (sample SAMN13153360, study PRJNA577476) | soil metagenome | isolation source: 100 cm soil or saprolite under grassland replicate 1 | place: USA:California | collected 2016-06-15
CGCCAGCACCGCAATGATGAAAAACGGCGAGACTTCGCTCAGGGAAACCTTGAGGCGATTCGCGCCAGCCAGGCGGCTGTAAATTTTTCCATCGACATCGTAAACGGTGTTTCGCTCCGGCATTTCGCCGACGTTCTTCATGTCGAAGGTCTGCGCCCACGTCCCGTAAAAGAGGAAGACGGCAAAGCCTGCGGCCGCCAGCAACAGAAGCAGAGTGACTTTCCAGCCGTAGCGGAACAGCCGGCTCCCGCTTCTTTTCCTGGAGCGGAGGCGGGCGAAGAATTTCATCGCTGAAAGGTTAAAAAAGTTAAAAGAGTTACAAGGTTAAAAGCGGCTTAACCTTTCTGACTCTTTAACCTTTCAGCGGTTCAACGTTTTAGCGTTGTAACCCTTTTAACCAATCACAAATTCAACTTCACGACGCCCTCGTGTTGCTCATTTGCGCAGGGCGCGTTGGTCGGAACATCGGTTGCAGCGTCGTTCGGCTGGACGAGTTTATTATCGATCAAGTACTGTTCGACTTCCTCGCCGCTAATGTCGGCGAGCATATGCCCGTTGATTTCGATACAGGGCGAAAGCGGTTGTCCGCTCTTGGTCTCCATTTCCCAGCGGAAGGCGGGATTCTGGATAATGTCCTTTTCTGTGTATGGAAGATTGTATTTGGCCAGCACGGCGCGCACACCGGCGCTCCAGCCACAATAGGTCTTCAGATATGCGGTGATTTCTGGCGTTTGCATCCGCAGAATATACCACAAGTTCGGAACTTGTAACGCCGAAACGGTGCGCGCCAATGTGACCGCTGCGCGGTTTACAGGCTGCCGATTTCCCTTCGCAGATCTTCCTTCCTTTTGCCTAGTTTTTGTTCGAGTCGTCCTAGCAGTTCATCCTCTTTCCCTTCGGCAAATGCGAGGTCGTCATCGGTCAACTGCGCGTATTTCTGTTTCATCTTGCCTTTTACTTCGTTCCAACTGCCTTTGAATTCCAGTTTCGTCATAGCAATAAATATATCGCCTGCGGAACGAAGATTAGTTGCCTTACACGTTGAAAAGAAGTGCAAGCGCGCGCCGATTTCCCAGTGTGAATTCCTTCTAAAGACTCATTTATTTTTCCGATTGCATTATCCGCGACCGCGCGCCGGAACCTTCTCGAGCGCAGCTCCGGATTAGAACGACGATGCCCAATGCAAGCAGGATTACCAAAAGCCAAAGCAAATTGCGGGCAATCGGAACCGAACGCTTGAATTTTCGCATAGAAACTTTGTTTTAGCGAAGTGTGCATTAAGACATTTCGAGTCGTTATGCCGCGACAGCGGAAGCGGACCTGCTGCGATCATTTTTCCACTTCCGTGCGCACCTAAGCACGGCGCATCCAAATGGTGGATTACGAGTCTTACGGGATCCTTCTGCCTGCCGATATGCCGAGAATAAGAAAGACCAGGCAAACCACTAGGAACAGGAAGAACAGGAATTTGGCGATTCCCGCAGCCGCAGCAGCAATGCCGGTGAATCCAAAAAGCGCCGCCACCAACGCGATGATCAAAAAGATTAAGGCCCAACGTAGCATCTTTTCACCTCCTCAAAAAAGAATCGGATCACTCGACTGCTGCGCGTGTTCTTTACCCTAACAAATCCGAAGACATTGTGAAATACGTTCTTTCTCTAGGAGAAACAAACGAAAGAGATTGATGGCGAGCTAAGGAGATCTTATGAGCACAATTCTATTAATTATTCTTATTCTTTTGCTAATTGGAGCGTTGCCTGCCTGGCCGTACAGCCGCGGCTGGGGCTACTATCCAAGCGGGGGACTCGGTTTGATTCTTTTGATCTTGATAATCCTGGCGCTGTTGGGCGCGATCTGAACGGAATAGCTGGACGTCGCGAACGCATCCGGCGCCTCGCAAGAGGAGGCGGTGGTTCAAAACTGCTTGCCTCCTTTTTGTGTACTCCAATTTCAACCATAAAGACATCGCTCGCGATGCTGAAATACGATTGATTTATATGAAGAAATATATCTACCTACTCGCAAGCTTGGCGATGCTGGCGGCTTGTGAGCAAAAGGAAACAACGGTTACGAACCCGCCCGCTGAGAAAAAGGAAAGTAATACTACAGTGGTAAACCCACCTGCGCAGAAAAAAGAGAGCAACACCACGGTGATAAATCCATCATCCCCAGCCACTGAGACCAAGCAGGAGAAAACTGAAGTAAACGTCAATACTTCGCCCTCTCCGTAGTCATTGTTATGATCTGCCGGGCGAGCCTTTGGCTAATGAGTTTCTTCAACGCCGCAAATTGCGTCCAGGAGGTGCTTGAGATGCGATTTAAGAAAAAGAATTAACCTATGCGCTTCATCCTGTTTTTGATCCTGCTACTGTTGCTAATCGCCGCGTTGCCTTCGTGGCCGTATAGCGCCGGCTGGGGATATTATCCCAGCGGCGGTTTGGGTCTTATTCTCTTGATCGTGTTGCTGATCATTTTGCTGCGCTAAAGATCCTCGGCGACTAGCCATCGGTCCTTTTACTAACACCTCGCTTCAGCGAGCTGTATCGAGCGGAGTTCTGATTCAACCGCTTCAGCGGTTTTGTTTGCGACCGTCAAAACCGCTGAAACGGTTATGAGTAATTCTTATGCGACTTACACCTTGCTGAAGCAGGGTGTTAATGAGACGGCAAAATTAACTCGCCCAGATCAGACTTTGTGCCGCAGCGGTCTTAATGCATGAGTTAGTTTTTGCAGGCCAAGCTCGAGTCGCGTTTTGACTGTCCCAAGTGGAGCATGTGTGGCGGCGGCAATTTCCCTGTGGCTCAGCCCCTTGAAGAAAGCCAACTCGACCGCCTCGCGTTGAAATTGAGGCAACGCCCGGATGTTTTTCTTCAAGAAATGCCGGAGATCATTCGAAACTAATGCTTCGGCCGCGTCGCGACGCGGGCTTTGCGAGTCTTGCATCACTCGCTTCTCATAACGCTCTCGCGCACGGGAATAAGCCTGGCGGCGGCGCAGTCGGTCGATCGCGCGACGGCGCGCGATGGTGACCATCCAACCGAGCGGCTTGCCCGCTTTGGATGAATAACGACCTGCCTCTTCCCAAACCTGGAGAAAAATCTCCTGTAAAACGTCGTCAGCTTCGGCCTCTTGATGAACAACGCCATCAATCGTCGCTCGCAGTCTCTTGCTATGCCGGCCATACAACTCGGTAAGTGCTTCGTGGCGCCGGCGCGAAATATCTTTCATTAGCACCTCGTCCGGCACTGATGCTACTCCCGGCTGATCAAGAGTGGAGTCGATCATAAGCGCTAACCGTGTGTCCGCAGCGCCGTGACAAGCGCGCGGCGTTCGTGCTTTTTACCGGCAGGACGCCACCAGTCCGATTCAGCTACGTCAAAGACCAGCGGTGTTGTTGGGTAAATCCACAGATGCGGCCTTGAGTTGCAGCCTTCGGTAGGACAACGGAGTTCGTATTTGCGATTGCCCAAGCGGCAGATTTCCACCTGGCGGCCGTTAAATTTTCTTTTGCAGATGATGCAGAGACACTCGTCGTCGAGCGCGCGCCAAGTTCTAAATCGATCTTCCGCACGCAGGACCGCGAGCCGATCGTCGAGTTTAAGATGGGCGACCATAATGCAACAACCAGCAGTCTGCTCGTTGCACCGAAACGCACAATCGGGGCGCTGGATGATTGTGTGATCGGGTAAAATCCTACGGGATCACATCTGCCGATTAGCAAACGCTGCTATGGCTGGTGGCGGACTCTGCGGGCCCGCCCAGGGCTAAGGCCCGCAGGAGTTGGAGGGGAGAGGCGTTAAGAAGCCCGCTTGAAATGCAATGCGAACTTGCGCAATTGCGATGCGATGCCGCTGTGTCCACTATCGGCGCGCTGACGCCCTCCATTGCTGCGACTAGCCGCCGCCCGTACCGCAGCTTTGCGTTCTTCGGCGACCATCATCTCCACCGTGGCGAGGATTTCATCCGTAGGCAGTACCCAATCCATCGGAATTGAGTTACAACGCACCGTTGGACAACTGAGCCGTAGCGGTCCGTTGCCGCGTGTTCCGCCCGCTATCTGGATTTGCTGGCCAGTAATGATTTTGCCGCAAACCAGACAGTAACGTTTCTCGTCGAGTGAACCCCACTGCCGAAATTGATCGAGCCGGCGTACCGCATCCAGTTTATCCGCGTCAGACAATGCAATTGGCGGAGACAAGGCCACGATCAAACATATATGTTCCCTGCAAGTGATCGCACAATCGGGCGCGCGGTGGATTCTTGTATCAGTCAAAATCCTATCGGCCATTTGTCCTCTAAGTACTACGCCGGTCGGTCGCAGGAACGAACGCTCACCCAGCTGGCATGATTGTCCATTTGTTTTAGCGCCAAAGGCGCATCCGTCACCGCCAGTCTGGGGCAACGCCCCAGGATTCCTAGTTCCAAAGCACACGAGCGCTGAAAGCGCGGTTCATTCGCCGCACCAGATCGATGCATCCGTACGGTGAAGCGCGCTTTCAGCGCTTGTGACGTGTGATCTAAGATCCTGGGGCATTGCCCCAGGCTGCCAATGAGAACACGCCTTTGGCGCTGAATAGATACATCGCTTCCGGCCGGAGCAAAAAAACCACATCCAATTCCGCCGAGGCATGCGTTTCTAGACGCAAATGAAGAAAAATAATGGTCACATTCCGGGTGGGCACCTCATCATGGACTACGCAGCGGCGGCGATGGAACAAATGGAGCTGTATTGCACGGCTCATCCCGGCAGTCCGTCGGCCGTGCGCCGCCCTCGATTATTTTTTCGCGGCGATCTTTGGATTGCGTTGCTTGGGGCAAGCGTGGAGGACGGGATCGTTGGGATTGGTTCTACCGTCCGAGCAGCTCTGCGCGCATTCGACGTGCAATATCTGGCCGGCCTGCGTCCACCGAGCCAGGCAATCAAGCCTCGGCCGTCATTTCGTAGCGCATCCGCGCCGGCTGCCTGATTGCTGAAAAACTACCTCGACGAAGCTTCATCTTCGTCCGTAGCCAAGGCAGCTCGGTCAACTTGAAGAACGCGACCGCGAGCTGCCGAACGATTTGTCACAACCGCTCCCATACTGTGATGCGAACTACCTGAACAGGAAAGGACTCACGAGGGGGGAATCGTCGATGGGAGCGACACGACTGAGGCAAACGAGCTCACGAATGTCGAAGGCCAGACGCAGATCGGGCAAACGTTGGAGAGCATCGCGGCTAGAAACAATCAATGACGATGAATTTGCGCAGGCTGAAGAAACTGACAGGCTCCTCCTTTCGTCGCTGAGGTACTGGGAGGTTGAGCGTGATTTAATCGAAGAACGTGTGGCCGCAATTGGTCGGTGAACGTTCCTTTGTGAGGAAACGACATCCGAGAGCAGTTAGATTCCACATTTCGCGCTGAAGACTTCGATTTCGCTCAGACGCACGCGCTGTTCTGAATCGCAGCTTGTGTGATGCATAGCCTCAAGCTAACGTAAAAACGGCCCATGGCCGCAAAGCGAAAAGCGACGCCGAGAGCTTCCTCCTCGCGAGTGAAAACGAGTGGCACAAAATCGTCGCAAGCAAAATCAACCAAGCAAAATTTGAGTTGCCCGATTGTGGGCATCGGCGGCTCGGCCGGCGGGTTCGAAGCAGCCATGGAGCTGTTGCAGAATTTGCCGCCGAGGACAGGTATGGCTTTTGTGATCGTGCAACATCTCGATCCGCATCACGTCAGCCGGCTTCCCAATTTGCTCGGAAAAATGACCGCAATGCCAGTCAAAGAGGTTGCGGGAACGACTACGCCGAAACCGAACACCGTTTACGTCCAACCACCGAACAAGTGTGTAATTGCGAAGGACGGCGTGCTCACTCTGGTCCACCGAACAGAGAGACTCAACGTCGCGATCGATCATTTTTTTGAGTCGCTCGCTGAAGAACACGGGTCGCGTGCGATCGGCATCGTGCTCTCCGGAACCGGCAGCGACGGCACGGCTGGTCTGCGCGCGATTAAAGCGGCCGGCGGTTTGACGTTCGCCCAAAATGAAGAGAGCGCGAAGTTCGACGCGATGCCGCGGAGCGCGATTCGCGCCGGCTTTGTCGATCTTGTTCTGCCGCCGCGAGACATTGCGCGCGAAATCGAGCGCATCGCCAATCATCCCTACATCCGGCGGCCACTGAGCGATCCGGAGGAAATCGAGAAAGCCGCCTATCGCCAGGCGGACGATCTGGGCCGCATCTTTCTGTCGCTGAAAAAGCAAATGGGTGTCGATTTCAGCGCCTACAAAGAAAGCACGCTAATCCGGCGCATCCAACGGCGAATGGCGCTGCACCGGATCGAAAAGATAAGCCAATACGCGCGGTTCCTGCGCGACAACAAAAAAGAGATCGAAGCGCTTTTTGACGATTTGCTTATCAACGTGACGCGCTTTTTTCGGGACGAGGCACTGTTCCGCGCGTTAAAGAAACGTTTTCTGCCGGCGCTGCTCAAAAACAAAAGAAAAGATCGACAACCTGAATTGCGCGCGTGGGTGCCGGGCTGCGCGACCGGCGAAGAAGTGTATTCGCTCGCCATTTGCATTCTGGAAACGCTCGGCAGGGGTCCTTCCAAAATGCGCATCCAGATTTTCGGCACCGATCTGAGCGAATCGGTGATCGAACACGCGCGGCTGGGAATTTATTCGAGCGCAATCGAAAAAGACGTCTCGCACGCGCGATTGAAACGATTTTTCGTGAAGCGGGACGGCACTTACCAAATTCATCGCAACGTGCGCGACATCTGCACGTTCGCGCGGCAAAATATTACAGCCGATCCGCCATTCTCCCGACTGGATCTGATCAGTTGCCGCAACGTGCTCATTTATCTAAGCCCGGAATTGCACAAGCGCTGCATCCCGCAGTTTCACTACGCGCTGAAGGCCGACGGCTATTTGATTCTCGGGCCAGCCGAATCGGTGGGCTTGTACGATGAGCTTTTCAAACTAGTGGACAAGAAAAACAAAATTTACGCGAAGGCAGCTGGGATGACGCCGCGCATGGCGAACCTCATCCCGCAGCGCGGCCTTGAACTCGCGCACTTCGGGGCCAGATCGACAGCCGCTGCTGGCGCAAACTTCGGTGGTGACCTTTTAAAAGTGGCCGACCGCATCATGCTCGGCACCTACGCGCCGGCGGCGGTGGTAGTCGATCAGGACATGCACGTGCAACAGTTTCGCGGCCGCACGGACCTATTTCTCGAACACGCGCCGGGTCCGGCGACATTCAATCTTCTCCAGCTTGCGCGGCCCACTCTGGTCGCAGATCTGCGCGCCACGATTCGTCGCGCGATCAAAACGAACAAGCCCACCCGAAAGGAGCGGGCGCAAGTCAAGCTCAGCGGCAGAAGCTACGAAATAAATATTCAGGTTGTCCCGTTCAAAATCCCCGAGTCCGGCAAATCGTGGTTCCTGGTTATTTTTGATGAGACGACCAAGGGAGCGAAACTGGAGAAATTGCCCCGGGCGCTGGGGAAAACGGCAGCGAAACGTGAGGTGACTGAGTTGCACCGCGAATTGGCCGCTTCCAAAGAGTCGTTGCAAGGCATTATCGAAGAGCAGGAGGCGACCAATGAAGAGCTGAAGTCGGCCAACGAAGAAATTGAGTCGAGCAATGAAGAACTGCAATCGACCAACGAAGAGCTCGAGACGGCGAAGGAAGAATTGCAATCGACCAACGAAGAGCTGACCACGTTGAACGAAGAGCTGAGCAATCGAAATCTCGAGATGATGCAACTGACCAACGAACTGAACAATCTGTTGGCCAGCATTCAAATGCCGATCGTGATGGTGGACAATTCGTTGACGGTGCGACGCGCAACGCCTGCGGCACGCGCCGCGTTTAATATTTTGCCCACCGACATCGGTCGTCCTCTGAGCGAGCTGCGGCCAAACATTGATGTGCCCCATTTGGAAGCCATTTTGCGCGAAGTGATCGAGACCTTGGCCACGCGCGAGCGCAAAGTGACCGACAAAGGCGGCCGCAAGTATTCGCTGCGGGTCCGGCCGTATCGCACAACCGACAACAAAATCGACGGCGCCGTTCTCACGCTGGTCGATATCGATGGAACGAAGAAAAGCGATGAAACTAAAACAGGCAACGAGACGAAAGACGTCTCATCGCGTAAATAAGAAGCACCGGGCAAAGCGTGATGGCCAAAACCGGGATGGTGCCGTCCGACGCAATCGCAAATCCATTCGAGCAGCCACGAAAATGACGAACGGAACGCTGGGGACGGTCAGGAAGAATGGCGCGCCCATTCGTTCCAGGCGCGCACCAGCGTTCCGGAATCCAAAGACCGAACTGGAAGCCGCCATTCAGCGCTTTGTCGATCTTTACGATTTTGCGCCGATCGCGTACGTCAGCTTCGACCGCGCCGGACGGATTGAGGAAGCCAATCTGGCGGCGACCGAGCTTCTGGGCGACCTGCGAGATTTATTAATTGGCCGGCCGTTCGCGTTCTACGTGGGCGATTTGGATTCGTTCATGCGGCATTTGCTTTATTGCCGCACCTCGCAGCAACAGGTGGAAACGGAATTAGAATTGAAGCCGCGAAAAGGCGAACGGATTCCGGTGCTACTTCGTAGCACGCCAATCACTTCGACGACTAGAAATGGCGCTTTGCTCTATCAAACCGCCATCGTGGATTTGAGCGAGCGTAAACGGGCAGAGGAAGCGTTACGCGCCAAGGAGGCCGAGTTGGAAGCGATCATCAATCGCACGCCTTTCATGCTCACCCGTTGCAGCCGTGATCTTCGCTACCAATTCGTCAGTCGCGCGTACGCGGAAATGCTTGGCCGCACACCGGAAGAAATCGCCGGCAAGCCAATCGTTGAAATCATGGGCAAGGTAGGTCTAAAGACAGTTTCTCCCCACATTGAAAGGGTGCTGAAAGGCCACACAGTGGAATACGAAATGGAAGTATCTTTCCGAGGGGTTCGAGCTCCTTGGCTGCATTCTGTTTATACGCCGGACCGCGATGCGAAAGGCAACGTAGTTGGATGGTTCGCTTCCATTACTAATATCACCCGACGCAAAAGTGCGGAATTAGCTTTGCAAGAGTCGAAAGAGCTGCTGGAAGCGCGCGTGCGCGAGCGAACACAAGAGTTAGACGCGGCAATTACAGAATTAAGAAACGAGATCGAGCGGCGCAAGGGGCTGGAAGGAGAGATCCTTGCTGTTTCCGACCGGGAGCAACAGCGGCTGGGTCAGGAACTACATGACGGAATTTGCCAACACCTCACCGCGGTCGCATTCATGGCGCGCTCGGTCGCGTTGCGTCTGAAGAACCATCGTGTCATCGAAGTAAGTGATATCGAGAAAATTGCGCAGCTAGTAAACCAAGCTGCGAGCGACATGCGCGATCTTTCCCGCGCTTTGCATCAGAGCGACGTCGACGCGGCTAAACTGGCCGATGCATTGCAAGATTTGGTTGACCGGGAAATCTGGAGAGTGCCCTGCCGGCTGGAAGTCAAACCATCATTTCATATCGAGGATGACGCGGCCGCGGCGCAGCTCTATCGGATCGCCCGCGAAGCGGTCATCAACGCTAACAAGCATGCGCAGGCGCGGGAAATTGTCATTAGACTGGAGCGATTGCCAAGGGGAATGGTTTTGCGCGTAACAGATGACGGCGTCGGATGTTCAAATGGGCCGAAATTGGCGCCCGGCCTGGGTTTTCACATAATGAATTACCGCGCTCAAGTGATGGGCGGCCGTTTGGACATTGAGTCTCCAAAACGAGGCGGCACGCGTGTGTCCTGTTATTTACCGACTAAGGCGTTACAATCGCACAAAGAAAACGCCCAGCCAGGGCTCCCTGGGAAAATCGCAAAAGCATTCGCCGCTTTAATCTAAATTTTCTACATCGGGCGAGCCGCCGGGCGGCGAATCGCTAAAAGAGAGAGGAAAACTCATGACTCGCAGTGCGACAACGCCAGCCGAACCGCTCACAGCCAAAACCAACATTGCGCGCTCGACTAACAAGAATCCCCGATGCGACCCACCGGAGGCGAAACGCATCGTGATTGTGGATGATCACCCACTGTTTCGAAAGGGACTCCAGGAAATGATTGATTCCGATGGGACCTTCGCCGTCTGCGGTGAAGTGGGCACCGCTTCCGAAGCGATGGATGTAATTCGCAAACTGAATCCCGATCTGGCGATTGTCGATCTTAGCTTGCCAGGCGCCAACGGGATTGAGCTGATCAAGAATATCCGCGCCGAATTTCCGAAGGTGCCAATTCTCGTGCTCTCGATGCATGATGAATCGCTCTATGCGGTGCGCGCGCTGCGCGCCGGAGCGGACGGCTACGTCATGAAACACGAGGCGATGGCCAATGTAATCCACGCAATTCGCGAAGTTTTTGATGGACGTCCTTATCTCAGCCCGGCCATGGCGGCCCAGGTAATCACAAAATTCGCGCATCGCCAGGCCGAAGGCGAGACTGACGCGGTCGAGAGACTCAGCGATCGCGAACTTGAAATTCTGGAACTGATCGGCAAAGGCAAGGAAGTCCGCGAGATCGCGAGGCTATTGCATCTCAGCCCCAAGACGGTGGAAACACACCGGGCGCATATCAAAGACAAACTTGATTTGAAAAACTCGCGCGAAGTCGCGCGCTTCGCCCTCCAATGGCTCGATGCACGCCGGGTGTAGGGTCCCCCAATAATTCGCGTTGGAATCTGATCGCAAGCCGTTGAAACGACCAATGTCATTCTCCGATGACACCACCATCGAGTGGGATGTTTCTCATTAACACCAGCCTTAGGCCGGTGATTCGAAGGGAAGATGAGCATCAGCCGTTTCAACGGCTTCTCCGATTCCACACTTTCTCTTTCGTTGAGCAGGAAGCGGGCGCATATTTCTGCGGTGGACTCGACGAACCGCGAGGCGGTTGAGGAACTGCTTCAGACCTATGGCGAAACCGGCGGCATAAATTATCTCGATGCCGCCGCCACGCTCCCTTCGCGTCTCGCCATCGAGGCAGCGTGCGCAGAGCTGATGAGCTTGATGTTCCCCGGTTTTCGCAGCGAAGCGCTGGTGAGCTCCGAAGATCTCGCAGACACCACACGGATTCGCGTCCGACATTTGCACGCACGGTTGAAAACAGAAATCTGCAGAAGCCTCGGCAAAATCCCGCCCGATGAAGCAACCGAAGCAAAAGCGGAAGAGGTCTTGAGCGAGTTTCTAAAGCAGTTGCCGTCGGTGCGCCGGCTGCTTTGGACGGACATCGACGCCGCTTACGAAGGCGACCCGGCTGCGAGAAGCTACGAGGAAATCATTCTCGCTTACCCCGCGCTGGAAGCGGTTGCCATTTATCGAATGGCGCATCTCCTTTACGACAAAGTGCCGTTGATTCCGCGCATCATGACCGAATGGGCTCACAGCCGCACCGGGATCGACATTCACCCAGGCGCGAAAATCGGCGAAAACTTTTTCATCGATCACGGTACCGGCGTAGTCATTGGTGAGACAACGGAGATCGGGGCCCGCGTTAAGCTTTATCACGCGGTCACGCTCGGTGCGCGCAGTTTTCAAAAGGACGAGCACGGCAAAATCAAAAAAGGTGGGAAACGCCATCCAACCGTTGAAGACGACGTGACGATTTACCCGGGGTCAACGATTCTGGGCGGCGAAACCGTGATCGGCGCACGATCGACAATTGGCGGCAACGTCTTTCTTGTGCAAAGCGTCCCGCCGGATTCGCTGGTATATTACGAAGAAAAACAACTGTGCATCGTGCCCAAGCGAAAGAAGCGCCCGGCGACAACGCGCGATGAATTTCGAGAATGAAAGCGCGCCAATCCTGTAGCCGCTTCGCTGCTTGCCGCGCCGGAGCAGCGCTGAGGCGGGTGCGAAGCGCGCCTCTGACGTGCTTGGGTACGCCGATTACGAGCAAGAGCAAGATTAAGAGGAAGAGTGAATGATTTATCTTGATTACAACGCAACGACGCCGCTGTGCGATCCAGCCCGCGAAGCGATGCTGCCCTATCTCAACCGCTATTTTGGCAATCCATCGAGCGTGCACGCGGCTGGTCGCGAAGCGCGCGCGGCAGTGGATGATGCGCGGGACAAGCTGGCCGCGTTACTGCACGTAAAACCGCATGAAATCATTTTCACCAGCGGGGGAACCGAATCATGCAATCTGGCCGTGCTCGGTCTCGCGCGACGCCTGCCCGCCGGAGCTTTAGCGAAGGCGGGTCAATCTTCGCGCGGTCGTCACGTCATTTCGGCCAAGAGCGAACATCACGCTGTGCTCAACGCCGTCGAGGATCTGGAAAAGCATGAAGGCTTCGAAGTGACATGGCTCAATGTCTCGCGTGACGGGATAATCGATCTCGATCAACTCGCTGCTGCCATTCGGCCCGACACAAGACTTGTCTCGATCATGACCGCCAATAACGAGACGGGCGTGATTCAGCCGATGCGTGAAGTTTCGCAGATATGCCGTGAGCGCGGCGCTCTGCTGCACAGCGACATGGTGCAATCGTTTGGAAAAATCGAGACGGATCTTTCGCTCCTCGATGCCGCCAGTTTTGCTGCGCACAAATTTTATGGACCGAAAGGCGCGGGATTTCTTTTTTTACGAAGCGGCTTATCAATCCAACCCATTATGTTTGGTGGCGCGCACGAGAACGAGCGACGCCCCGGAACAGAGAACGTCGCCGCGATCGCGGGAATGGCTGCGGCCGCAGAATGGCTATTACGAGATCGTGAGAGAGAACAGGAGCGCGAAGGGCAACTGCGTGACGAACTGTGGAGGCGGATCGCCGAAAGCATTCCGCAGGCAAAACAGAATGGGGCAGGCGCGCCGAGGCTGGCAAACACATTGAACCTGAGTTTGCTTGGCCTCGATTCGGAGACGCTTCTCATCGCGCTCGATTTGGAAGGCGTGTGCGCGTCGAGCGGCTCGGCTTGCATGGTGGGCTCGGTCGTTGCGTCGCACGTTTTGCTGGCGATGAGTTTGCAGATCGAGAGAGCCCGCTCGGCGGTTCGCTTCTCGTTAGGCAAATGGACAGCCGCAGAGGAGATCAAAGCGACCGGAGACGCCGTGCAAAAAATTGTCGAACGTTTGCAGACGAGAAAGAGCGCATATGCCGTTGCTTAGGCAACTGAAATTTGCGTTCGAACAATTCGCCACAATCGTCTCCGTCGGACAAGGCGGCGTTGTAGGGCAGGCGCTTCGCCTGCTGAATTCCGAGACGGCAACCGGAGCGGTTGCCCTACAGTTCCGACGACGCGATCTCGATCTTGAAACAAAAGCGCGGGAGCTTTTACGATCGCACGATGCGAATCGAATTGCGACACAGCTTCGAGTCGAGTGGAATTCACATCTCAAAACAGCTGCTGGCCGCGCTGATTATCGTCAGAAACTCATTTCGCTAAACCCGCGGTTGTCGGAGCATCCGGCCGAAGTCGATCGCACGCTGCGCCATGAACTGGCCCATCTTCTCGCTCAATTTCGTGCCGGTCGGCGCCGGATCCTCCCGCATGGCGAGGAGTGGCAAGAGGCGTGTCGCGATCTTGGAATCAAGGGAGAAAGGCGCTGTCATAATCTCCCGTTTCCGGTTAGGCGATACATGGCACGCTTCGTTTATCGGTGCCCAAATTGCCGCCAGGAATTTCCGCGCGTCCGCCGCGTACGCCGTGCCGTCGCGTGCCTGGCCTGCTGCCGCGCGCATAATGGTGGAGAATTCGACGCGCGGTTCCGATTACGGCTGGTTTCTTCCAGCGGCGGTCTGTGACCGCCGATCAGCGCTCATTGAGCGCCGCTACAGTTCCTCTTTCTCCCCTTTTGTGTTTTTCTCTCCGCGCAGTTTCGCCTGGATGAACACATCAATATCGCCGTCCATCACCTCCTGCACATTGCTAGTTTCTGCCCCGGTGCGGTGGTCTTTCACCATTTGATACGGCTGAAAAACGTAGGAGCGAATCTGATTTCCCCAGGCGATCTCGCCTTTTTCTCCGTATTGGCGCTCCATCTCAGCGCGTTTCTTGTCTTCTTCGAGTTGGTAAAGCTTTGCTTTCAACATTTTCATCGCCAGCTCGCGATTGCGTCCCTGGCTGCGCTCGGCCTGACAGGCCACCACAATTCCGCTGGGCTTGTGCAGGATCCGCACGGCAGTTTCTACCTTATTGACGTTCTGCCCGCCTTTGCCGCCACTGCGAAAGGTGTCGATCTCCAGATCGGCCGGATTGACTTCAATCGGGGCGGTATCGGCAATTTCAGGAACAACATCGACACTGGCGAATGACGTGTGCCGCCGTTTATTTGCATCGAACGGCGAGATGCGCACGAGGCGATGCACGCCGCGTTCGGTCTGCAAATGGCCATAGGCATATTCACCGGTCACAAGCAGGGTCACCGATTTGATACCGACTTCTTCCCCCTGTTGAATGTCCACGGTCTGCGATTTGAAACCGCTGCGTTCGATCCAGCGCTGGTACATCCGCAATAACATGTCGGCCCAGTCGCACGACTCGGTGCCGCC
>WNFU01012660.1_pt1 | contig 14496 bp, 13 predicted proteins | sample 5400121 | NCBI WGS metagenome assembly WNFU01 (sample SAMN13153360, study PRJNA577476) | soil metagenome | isolation source: 100 cm soil or saprolite under grassland replicate 1 | place: USA:California | collected 2016-06-15
ATGGTCTCCAGTTCGGACATGTTTTCTGTTCTTATCTCAAGGAAACCTCTCTGAAGAGCGAGTGTTACTCTTTCCGAGTTAGACCACGATGGTGAAAGGCTCTTGACTTCAAACGAGGTAAGTGTGTCGAAGGCGTTGTAGAGCCACAGCCTGCCTTCCTCAAACTTGTCCAGTGTCGCCCTTCTGAGAGAAAAACGCGCGAGCAACATGATTATGGGTCCAATGAGCAAAGTGGTAGGATGGAGTATCCCCAAAGGAAGAGTTGGATCTACCCACCGACCGGTTTGGTCCGAACTCTCGCTTTGATGCCCTTCAGGTTCCCGTACTTTCTAACTTGGAGAGGGTGCGCCTCTTGCCATTCTCGCCTGAACTTTCTCGTTCGCGCTCGGCTAGACAGTGCACCTAGTGCAATTAGCATGGCCTCGATCGAGATATAGGCCCCGAGGCCATAGTCCGTTGCTGCTGTCGCTCCACCCCTCGCTCCGGGGATTATCCCGTATATTAGCAGCGGAAAGAGAAGCACCATCCATGCCACAAGAGAAAAGGTAAGCGCCACGCTCCATCTTCGCCTCCACCTCCAATAATCGCGATGCTCGCTCCTCACGTGACCGCGAAAGTCGCGTCCTAGAGAGCCAAATGGGACGTTCTCACGACAGACGGGACAAATAGAAAATCTTGGAATAGGTGGCTGGTGTCTGGGCTTCGGATTTTTTCGCTCTCTGACGGTTGTTAAGGCGAAATGTGAGAGTCTGGCAGCAGCAAGGACAAGACCGACGAGAAAGAGACCGGACAGGATAATTGCGCCCGAGGGCAAACCTGGGGTCCTTCGCTAGGGCTTGACCGGCGGCTCGTGGGTCGGTTCCAGCTGAAACTGCGGTGTATACTAAGTAAACGAAGTAGAGTATGGTTGCTCCGAAGAGAAAGACCACCAGTGACATGGCTCTCCGCCACGTCTTGAGAGAGAACAGTTTCATTTCCAAATCGAGGATGGCTCTGCAATAGATGGACCCTCGGAGTCTCGAGCCAATCCTTCGCCTCCCTGTAATCGTTCGCTATGCTGAAAGAAAAGGATTCGAGACTTTGCTATCCAAGGGTGCCTTTGGCTGTTGAATGAATGAAGGCACCGCGTGAAACAATAGAATGAAAATAGAGGGCAGGCCCGTGACCTGACGGGCCTATGGGAATCTGGTTGTGCTGTTGATCTGTAAGTTACGGAATAGAACAGTCTGGGTTTCGCCTGGAGCGCCAGCGATTGACGACTATCAACCGTCCGTCACGAGGAACATTGAGGAAGTCTTGATGGGTCTATAGCCCTGGCTCAGGCCGCGGTTGCTTGGCCTCGCCCTTCTTCCTCTGGAGAGCGACTTTTCTCCAGCATTCCTCGTGAAAGAATACGGACGCGGTCTCAGGGACGAAGCTGGGAACGGAGAAGTGAACCTTGCCCTTTGCAAGACGATAAGCATCCTCTCCATCCTCAAAATCCTCGCCGCAAAAATCACACGGAGGAGCACTCGGCTTCCTCAATATACGAATATCAGACGTGCCAGACCCCTTCAGCCTTCTGACCCCTATCTAAGAGGAGACTTGTTTGCTCGCTATATAGTGCACTTAACCGTTAGGACAAATGCCTCGTAACTGGCGACACCCCAATCCTTCTCTTTTTGTGTGGACCAAGCGGGGACAGATAAAGGAAGATTTCGGTAGACCCAGGCCTCGACCCATTTCGTCTCGATGATTAGATATATCACAATTGATATCTAACGACCGGCACCCGCGAATTTTACCCTACGGTGCGCCGCAACCGTGTGCATCTTCTATGAGGAGGATGGAAGAACAACCTTATCCAGATTCAGGCGCCTGGTGAGAGATTATTGCAAAGGATAATCGATGCTCACATCCACTTGTCTGAACGCCGAGACGATGCCCTCAATCACTTCGCGCGGAAGAATGGGTTGAGGTACACTCTAGATGAGCTGCTGGGCACGATGCAAAGACACAACATTGTATGCAGCTTGCTCCTCAGCCCGCCGCTGCAAGGAGGCGTTCCCCTTCCAAACAACGAAGTCATCAAGCTGTGCAGGAGGAGAGAAGGGAGGCTCGCGCCAGTGATCACCGTAGAGCCCACTGCCAAAGAGGTGAAGGCTGCCCTCAAGCTTGCCGAGGAAAACAGGAATGAAGTGAAAGCGTTCAAGGTGAGACTGGGTTACGTGAAGGCATCAGCTGAAAGCCCTGTCTATGACAGGCTCTACGACTATGCCGAGTCAGAGAGTCTCCCGGTGCTTTTCCACACTGGGGACACGGCATTCAGTACTGGGGACCTCTCCCACTCTCACCCGTTGACATTGGACGGATTGGCTAACAAGAGGGAGGAGCTGACCATCGTCCTCTGTCACTTTGGGAATCCATGGTTTGTAGATGTGGCCGAGCTGATCTACAAGCATCCGAATGTCTACGCGGACATTTCTGGATTGACTACAGGTGATGCGTATGCGGAGAAGTATGCGGAGTGGCTTGCCAGGAAAATCAGCGAAGCCATCTACTTTGCAGCGGGCGCGGACAAGGTGATCTTCGGAACCGACTACCCAGTCACCAAGCACTCGGAAACGTTGGCTCTTGTGAGAAGGCTGGAAGTGGATGAGAGTGACAAGGAGAAGATACTCTGGCGGAACGCGAAGCGAGTGTACGGCCTGTGACGGCCCAGGAGAATGTCGCGATTGTAGATGTTCCCAAGAGGAAGAGGGCGGGCCTCGAATGGATACTTGAGGAGAGCTTCGAAGGATGGTACTTGATGCATTCGAAAAGAACCCTTCGGGATATCGAACTGGTCAGGGTCGTAATGTCAACAGGCAGGGCGGTAGGCCTGGTCATGCTGAAAACGCTAGCGGAAGGCGTCGGCTACGTGTACTACATCGCGGTTGCAAAGGCGAGCAGAAAGAAGGGAATCGGGAAACTACTCCTAGAAGACGCCCTGCGGCACTTCAGAGCCTCCAAGGTGAAAGGATTATTTGCTAGTGTGGAGGAGGACAACAAGCCTTCTGAAGCACTATTCGCGTCAGAAGGGTTCACGCGGACGAGCTTGGGCCAACTCTCCAAGAGATACGGAGGTCTTCACGCGCTTAACATGTATAGAGAAATGTTGGTCGTTCCAGGCGAAATCCTGTTGCGTAAAGCAATCGCTTGACACTCCGCCAATATCACTGCCCTTTTCCATAACCAAACATTTGATTAGTGCTCGCCTCGCAGGCTCTCTCGAGCTCGCATCTAGATGACTGTCAAGAGTCGGATGGTCGAATTCAAAGCAGAGGGCGGACAGGGAAAGGGATACCTGGCGTCGCCTGAAAAACCTCGCGGGGCAGTCCTCGTCCTGCATGCCTGGTGGGGACTGAATGATTTCTTCAAAAGCTTCGCTAATAGACTGGCATCCCAAGGATTTCTCGCGCTGGCGCCCGACCTGCATGATGGTGCCTTGGCAAGGACTGTGGCGGAAGCAAAGGAGCTCCACTCGAGGATAATCGACGAGAGAGTGAAGAAGCTCGTCTTAGGCGCCGCAGACTATCTCCAGTCGCTCCCATCGTTATCGGGACAAAAGATTGGCGTTGTAGGCTTTTCCATGGGCGCGGCGTGGTCTCTCCTACTGAGCACTCTGAAGCCAGAAAATGTCGGAGCAGTTGTCGTTTTCTATGGAACTTACCCCATTGATTTTTCCAAGGCAAGAGCATCGTATCTCGGACATTTTGCACCCGAGGATGAGTGGGAGCCTATGGCTGACGTTCGTGCGACGGAAGATAAGATTCGCGGGGCGGGAAAGCAAGTAGCGTTCCACTTCTACCCAGGAACGAAACATTGGTTTGTCGAAGAGAATAGGCCTGTAGAATACAATCGAGATGCGGCAGATCTTGCCTGGAAGAGGACATTAGAGTTCCTCGACAGCAACCTACGATAATCCGACCCCGTGAGAAAATAGTAGGATCATCGACTTCTGGAAACTATCGTCTGGTCTTGGGTGTGAACGCCATTACAGGGATGGTCCTCTTGGTTTTTTGCTGGTACTGGGCGAACTGGGGGTAGAGTGAGGCTTGTTTCTTGTAGATTCGGTCGCGTTCGGCCCCGGTTATTTCCTCCGCGCGAACGTCTATAGTTTCACTTCCGACTTCGATTTTCACATCGGGGTGGGCCTTGAGGTTGTGATACCAGTCGGGGTTGGTGTCGGCTCCTCCCTTTGAAGCGAAGACCAGGTAGCGTTGACCGTCCTTGAGATACATGACTGGGTTTGTCCGTGATTTTCCGGTCCGGGCTCCCTTGTGATTGATAAGTAATATCGGCGCGCCCTCGAAATTACCGCCTACCTTTCCATGGTTCTTGCGGAACTCAGCAATGACTCCCACGTTCCAATCGCTCATCGTGATCAGCTGCCGAAGACTCGCTACAAGGGGGATTTATTGACTAGCATTGAGAAAATAGTCACGTGGCTCTGCGGAGAACCATGCCTCGAATACGCCAATGCATACGCTCGGTAGTTGGGTTCAAGCGGACTACTTTCTTGAAATAACCAGGTCTCCAGTTGCGGTAAGGGCTCTGAAACAGTTCAGGGTAACCCATTTGCTTGGCTTCCAGAGCTCTTCAACATCCACCAGCGCCTTCCTCTTGTTCTCTTGCGCCTCCGGCTCGCGAGACCAGTCTCCCTCTAACAACCACTTCCCATCTGGAGAACGTTTGGATAAGATCAGGTGGACCGCGTCCCTAACGCGCTCATCGTCTCCGTATCCCAATTTTGCGAGGACCCTTAGACCGTGCAGGGCGTCGTAATAGTAGTACATCGGAAAATGGAATGCTGTGGCGAATGGTAAGCTGTGCTTCCACTGATGATGGTCACTCTTGTAGATTCGGTGCATCAGCAAGAATTCTGCTCCCTGTTCCGCGGACCGTTTCATCTTACGCGTCCACTTTGTACGTGGAATCTCTGCATAGGCCCAGAGTGGTTCGATTGTTGACATGAAGCTGCTGTGCTTCACTTTCTTCTCAGGATAGTTGCAGTTCCAGCCTCCATCATCGAGCTGATGCTCTGGCATCCAATCGATAGCCTTCTTCACCCTCCTGTCCTCTCCGTACCCGAGCACGAGCAGGGTCCGGATCATGTTGCCAGTAAGGCAAGGCTCCTCCCAGCGTTGGGCCTTTGTCCCCGGGTGCCGTCCTACCCAGCGCTTCACCTCCGGAGGGCTAGGACATGTGAAGGCGCCGTTGTCCAGCTGGTGGAGGTCTAGAAATTTCTCGCAGGCTCGCTTTACGCCTTCGTCCGGGGTGAACCCCATCTCACCCAGAAGCATCAAGGGCCAAACCGTGGATGTCCACTTGGGCGTATAGCACGTCTCCTTCGGTGGCCAGTATCCATCGTTTGTTCGGGCGCTCAGAACCTTTCGTACAGGAGAATATTTTCTGATCTGCTCTCTGGCCTCGAGCACTTCCTTGCTTTTGGGAGATCTTCCAAGAATGTCATGAAGAGCAAATAGTCGAATAGGAGGATCCTCTCGCTCCAACAGCCAGTCTAGCCCTAACGGCTTCATCGCGCGCGACCAGGCGCCGATATCCTATCAAGATTTCGCCGGCTACGCGAATTATTCAAACTCCTTTTTCGAGCCATCCATAATCCTGACCCGATATTGGCTTGAGGAATTTGTTGGTAAGGCTGTTAGCTCATTTTTGGCCGGGAGGGTTTCCGGGTTGATTTGGATAGTTCCGCGGTAAGGGCTGCTTCGCGACAGATCGGACACTGACAAGATGGGTCTTCACAGTTGTCACAGGGCACTCTCAACGAGGATTCACGGGCGTTCTTCCTCTACCAGCTTATCGATACAAAAAGAGATTGGTTGCTCCGCTCGTTCGATTAGGGTTAGAAGTCCTTGCTCGGCGGGGCGAGGTTTCTAGCTTTGGTGATCTTTGCCGTTAGGATGAGAGAGCCGATCATCAAGATTGCTGAGAGTAAGAAGGGGGCGCCTGGGAGATTGAAGGGTGCTTGGCTTCCGATGAAGAATGCGAATATTAGTGTGAAGAGTGTGGGTCCGATAACACCGGTGAGGCCCATGAGGCTTCCGTTGATGCCTTGGAGTTGTCCTTGTTCGGATGGGCTTACTCGCCGAGTCATTAGGCCCTGCAACGCGGGTTGGACGAATCCGATGGGCGCGTAGAAGATTATTGCAATCATAAAGACAAGGCTGTTTGGTGCCAGGCCCCAGATCACGAATCCTACTGTGCCGGAGACTATTCCGATTAGTAGGGCGATGCGCTCGCCAAACCTAGCGACGACGCGCCGGACGAGGAGACCTTGGACGATGATGTTGCAGGCACCGACTATTGCGAGTGCTGTTCCGACTAGTGCGTATCCCCAGCCGTACCGGTAGGCGGCGTAGAGTACGTAGACGCTGGGGAGGACTTGGAAGGCGAGGAAGTTGAGGAAATTGACTGTGACAAAGCCTGCGAGCCCTCGTCGTGCTCGTATCATGGAGAGGGAGCCGATGGGGTTAGCTTTTCGAAGCGAGACTGGGCTTCTGTGCGCGAAAGGAAGGGATTCCGGCAGCACAATCAGTCCGTAGGCGGCGCTTGCGAGCGAGAGTGATGCTGCGCCCCAGAATGGGAAGCGTGGGCCAATTCCTGCGAGTAGTCCTCCGACTAGGGGTCCGATGATGAATCCTACTCCGAAGATGGAGCCTATCATTCCGTATGCGCCTGCCCGCTTTTCTCCTGGAACTGTATCTGCTACGTATGCGAAGCTTACGGTGAAGCTGGCACTTGTGATGCCGCTGACTACTCGCCCGATGAAGAGCCAGGTTAGGTTGGGTGCGAGAGCCATTATGACATAGTCGATACCGAGGCCGAACGCGGAGAGAATGAGGACTGGTCGTCGACCAAAACGGTCGGACAGTGCTCCCAGTAACGGAGCGAATAGGAACTGCATTAGCGCCCAAGTTGTGCCGAAGAGACCGAAGATTTCAGCTCCTCTTGCCGGGTCTCCTCCGACGAAGCTGACAACTAGACCGGGAAGTACGGGTATTATGATGCCGAATCCGAGGGTATCAAAGAGGACTGTGGCGAAGATGAACACCAGGGCAGCTCTGCTGGCTTGAGACCTGGTTGCTGTTTCTACGGTTGGAGGCTCTATGGTTAGCTCAGTCAAATCATGAACACTATGTTTGGTTGTTTGGGGGTTCGAAGGGGCATATGGGGCCACTACTTCAAGTTGGTGAGATCGCAGAAAGTAATACCTGCTTGAAAAAAGAGAGTTCTGCTTGGAATTTTGCTCCGCGTATGCATAACCGTAAACGGGACGGTAGTGGATGCGCTGGTTACAGGGGCTACGTCGCTCGCGACTGTTTAGCGCTCGCTTACATCTTATTAATGAAAATAACTAGGCAAACCCAGCATTGCAAGTCATGACCGTGGTTGAAGGAAAAATTTCGAAAACGAAAACTGAGGATTTCCTCTCTATGTACGCTTCAGTGGGAGCCCAGGCTAAGCCACCGGGCTGGAAGAGGTCGATGCTTCTTCACGATCCAGACGAGGAAGGGCTATACCGGATATCCACTCTCTGGGATAGCCGAGAAGCGCTTGAGCAGATGAGGAAGAATACCAAGGTTCCGTTTGCGGTCCAGATCTTTAGGACTCATGGTGCGGAGCCTAACGTGCGAATCTTCGATGTACTCCTTGCCTTCGAAGCCTAACGAGAATAGAGGCATATCCATTGTGTCTATCGGACGGACTGAGTTTCAACGCGGTGCAACCTAGCGTCAAGCTCTCGTCTCTAAGGTTCACAGGTTCTACCACAGGCATTGTGGGTCTTCAGACCGTTGATTCTGTGGACGCGACGATCCTCGTCGACAACTCGATCGATATTCTCTTGCCCTCCACGGATCACGTTATTCGGGCCCCGTTGACTTGGGACTGGTCTAGGAGGCCGCAGTTGATTGCAGAACACGGCTACTCCCTGCTCTTTAACGTCCACAAGAGAGGCAGTGTGAAAACTATTCTCTACGATGCCGGTTTAAGCCCTGATACAATCACTCACAACCTAGCAGTTCTGGGTATCAAGCTTACTGATCTAGATACTATCGTCCTATCTCATGGTCATGCGGATCACCATGGCGGCCTATTCGGCATCGTCCACAGCGTCGGCAAGAAGAACCTTCCATTTGTCCTCCATCCGGACGCCTGGAAGAACCGGAAGATCATGTTTCCGTCTGGATCGGAGATGCACATGCCTCCCCCGGACCGTCGAGCACTCGAAAAAAACGATGTCCGGATAATCGACAGCCGAGCTCCAAGCCTACTCTTGTCGGACCAAGCTCTGGTTACGGGGCAGGTTGAAAGGGTCACGGATTACGAGAAAGGATTCCCCCTTCAATACGAAGAGAAAGACGACGATCGTTGGGAGCCTGATCCCTGGACGTGGGATGATCAGGGCATTGTTTTCAACGTCAACGGGAAAGGACTGGTAGTGGCGTCCAGCTGCAGCCATTCTGGCGCCGTCAACGTTCTCCGCAACGCCCAACGGGTAACAGGGGTAAAGAAGGTCCACGGCTTCATCGGTGGAATGCACCTAACCGGTGGAATCTTCGAAAAGATCATCCCACAAACAATCCAAGACGTAAAGACAATCCATCCGGACATCATCGTTCCCGGACACTGTACGGGCTGGAAGGCCACGCATCTTATTAGTCATGAAATGCCCGAGGCCTATGTTCAAGGAAGCGTCGGAACCCAAATTCACTTCGGATAAACGGAGCGCAGGCTCCTGATCAACGCGAATTAATGACTCTCAATCATCTAACGGTCGAGTTCGTGCAACAAGGGATACTTTGCTTTGAAATGTGCGTAGGTCTCATCACTGCAAACGAATGGAATATCGGGTCTACCTTCAATCTTGACCTCCTCATCTATTATCACGACTGGGCCCGCTCTAACTCCATATTTCTCAGCCAATGCGGGATGATCTGAGATGTTGTAGACCGTAAGTTCACAGCGGGCACATTTTCCGGCTTCAATCTCATCCACGATTCGCTTACTGAGAGAAGAGCCATCGGTGAATACTGCTATTCTATGGGGCAGAGGAACCTCTCCCGTTTAGTCTCTATTTCGTTCTAGTCTTTCTTACTCTTTCCGGGCATCGCTTGTCCGACTCGGGTCTCCCCTATAAGGCGACTAGATTTTTCTCCGTCCTCTTCAATAGGACGGCATTGGTCGCTACGATTATCGAAGACGCGCTCATGAGCAATGCGGAGACCTCGGGTCGAAGGAATATCCCAAAGTTGGGATAAAGGATGCCAGCTGCGACCGGGATTGCGAGGATATTGTAGAATGAAGCCCAGAAGAGGTTCTGCTTCATCTTCCTGACGGTTGCCTTGCTGAGCCTTATCGCCCGCAAGACATCTGAAGGGTCTGACCTCATCAAGACTACTTTAGCAGTCTCTATGGCTACGTCTGTGCCGGCCCCGATTGCAATTCCGATGTCTGCTTGAGCTAAAGCTGGCGCATCATTCACGCCATCACCTACCATCGCGACAAATTTTCCTTCGTCTTGCAGTTTCTTGACGAATGTTGCCTTGTCTTGTGGGAGGACGTCGGCGAATACCCGCTTTATCCCTACTGTTTTCGCGACCGCTTGGGCGGTTGCCGGATTATCTCCTGTTATCATGGCTGTCTCGATCCCGAGCTGGTTCAGCCTCGACACTGCAACTTTAGCTGTCGGCTTAACGGTGTCAGCTGCGCCGATAGTCGCTATGACTCTGCCATCAACCGCTAGAACCATTATCGTTTCGCCCTTCTCTACGAGCTGATCGAGCTTTTCTTGCAGGGGAGCGGTGTCAATACCGCTCTGTTTCATCAGCTTCACAGTTCCCACCAACACTTCTTTTCCTTCGATGCTTGCTCTGACTCCGAGCCCGGACAGGTTTTCGAAGCGCTCAATCCTTGTCGGTAACTGCATCTGTCTTCTATGCACCTCCTCAAGCACAGCGTTGCTTAGCGGGTGATTGGAGTCGGCTTCAGCCCCTCCAACGAGCTTTAGAGCCTCGTCTTCATCCCAGCCTGGGACGGTGGCGATTTCGGAGATTCTTGGTTTCCCCTCCGTTAACGTTCCAGTCTTATCGAAAACTACAGATTGGATGTTGGAGACTTGTTCAAGTGTTGGAGCGTCTTTGATGAGAATGTTGTGTCTTGCGCCGAGACCGGTCCCGACAGCGACGGCTGTTGGCGTCGCGAGGCCTAGCGCATCAGGACAAGCTATGACTATCGCTGAAATGGCGAAGGTCAAAGCGAAGAGGACTGGCTGCCGGGCGACGGCAAACCAGACGAGAAATGTGACCAGGCCGGTGCCGATGGCCAGCACTACAAGATATTGAGCAAATCTGTCTGCGAGTCTCTGACCTGGTGCTTTGGAATTCTGAGCGGCTTCGACGAGTTTGACTATCTGGGCGAGGGCTGTGTCCTCGCCTACTTTTGTTGCTTCAAACCTGACGGACCCGGATTGGTTAATGGATCCTCCAATGACATTATCCCCCTTCTTTTTGGCAACTGGAATGGATTCGCCTGTTACTAGGGATTCGTCGATCGCCGTTTCTCCCTCAACTATTGTCCCGTCGACAGGGACTCTGTCTCCGGGTTTCAGAATTATGATGTTGCCGACTTGGACTTGTGAGGTTGGGATGAGAATCTCTTTACCATCTCGGAGAATTCTGGCTTGAGGCGGGACCAGCTGGAGGAGAGCCTGCAGGGCGTCGGTTGTGCCGCGCCGAGATCTCATCTCCATCCAGTGACCAAATAGGACGAAGGTGACGAGGAGAGCGGTTGCCTCGTAGTAGGAATCGGCGCTTTGCAAGATCGTGAGGAGAACGCTGAAGCTGTAGGCGGCGGTGATGCCTACTGCGATGAGAACTGACATGTTTAGTGTTCTTTGTTGAAGGGCTCTGAAGCTTGAGTAGAGGAAGATCCAGCCCGAGTAGAAGTAAACGGGAGTTGTTAGGAGGAAGAGAATCCAGGGAACTGGTATAGGGGCCGGGGGCTGAAAGCCGAAGATGAATTTTCCGAGAGGAGAGTAGAGAACGATTGGGGCTGATAGTACTAGGACGAAGAAGAATTTTTGGCGAATGTCTAATTCCATCAACCTCGCCATTTCGCGGCCCGCAACACCGGTGTGCTCCATGCCCATGGTCATGGTCATACTCATCTTGAACCGCTCCCAGCGAGACATCTTGGAAGCAGGCTTCATCGCTTGCTCGCGATGATCCATTCGCTGTTCGGTCTTGGCGATAGGGACTAGTTTCATCCCACATTTTGGGCAAGTTCCAGGAGAGTTGGATCTGACTTCTGGATGCATGGGGCAAGTGTAGATCGTTGGGTTAGCGTTCATGTGGTGATGACTGGAGTGGTCTTCGTGTTGTTCGGCGCCCGTCATCCTACTTCAACTCTCGCAGACTCTCCCGTAACTTTCTCGTTTGCCTCTTAAGATTCCCATAGTAGCCCCCCCATGGAGAGCTAACGAAGGCAAACCGGCTCTTGCGAAGCCGGAGTTGAGCAAGACTTTACATTTGTAAAGACGAGTAGTTTAGACGTGGAGGAAACACCAGGGTTTCATGGCTAAGGACCCTATCTGCGGCATGTTCGTGGAGGAGGGTCCGCATGCCCTTACAGCCACTCTCCATGGGACACGATACTTCTTTTGCAGCGAATCCTGCCTGGTCCAGTTCCAAGCCCCGGAGAAGGCCCTTGCGCAGCTGAAGCGACTCCTCGTAATCGGGACGGCGTTGACAGTTCCCATTACCGCGCTCACCTATCTTCCCATTGTCCCGTCTAGGGACATCAACAACCTTGTCCTGTTTCTCCTCTCGATCCCGGTCCAGTTCGTGGTGGGATTCAGGTTCTACCGCGGCTCTTACGACGCCCTCCGGTCACGAGTCGGGAACATGGACTTGCTGATTGCTATGGGAACGTCGGCGGCTTGGGCGTACAGCACTATAGTGACGTTCTTCCCAGCATTCTTTCCGAGTAGCGGAACATACTTCGAAACATCAGCGATCATCATCACTCTGATACTGACCGGAAACCTCCTTGAACACCTGACCAAGCAACGAGCCTCCGAGTCTGTTCGGAAGCTCCTCGAACTCCAGCCCACGATGGCCAGGGTCCTCCGAGACAGTAGCGAGGTCGAGATTCCTATCGAGGACGTTCGAGTTGACGACTTGTTTGTGGTCAGACCCGGCGAGCGAGTCCCAGTTGACGGGGTCGTAATAGAAGGAAGCTCTGCCCTTGACGAGTCTATGATAACAGGCGAAAGCCTCCCCCGCGATAAAAGTGTCGGAGATGAGGTCATAGGGTCCACGATGAACAAGGCTGGACTCCTGAAGGTCCGAGCCACGAAAGTAGGACAGGACACCGTTCTCTCGCAGATTGTAAAATTGGTGGAGGAAGCCCAGGTAGGAAAAGCCCCCCTGCAGAGACTGGCGGACAGGGTGTCGGCGTACTTTGTACCGTCAGTCATCCTAATAGCGACCACCTCGGGCGTTCTGTGGTACTTCATAGGGGGAATAGGGCTCGCCTTTTCCCTCCTAGCTTTCGTATCTGTAATCGTTATCGCGTGTCCTTGCGCTCTTGGAATAGCAACGCCCGCCGCACTATTGGTAGGGGCAGGTAAGGGAGCAGAAAGCGGGATCCTCATCAAAGGGGGAGAGAATCTAGAGGAAGCTCACAAAATCGACACGATAGTATTTGACAAGACGGGAACGCTCACCAAGGGCGAGCCGTCTGTCACAGACGTTGTTTCATTAAACGGGGAATCAGCGAAGTCCATATTGCACTTCGCCGGGTCTGCCGAGTTGGGAAGCGAACACCCCCTGGCCCAGGCTGTCGTAAGGGAGGCCCGCAAGCTGCAGTCAGACCTGTCATCTCCCTCCAATTTCGAGGCTATTCCAGGCCTTGGAATAAGAGCAGACGCGGATGGCCGCAGGGTCCTATTGGGCAATACTGAGCTGATGAGAAAGATCTCGGTCCCTGTCGAAAGCTACTCCGAACGACTAGAGCGGCTGCAAAGCGAGGGAAAGACGGCTGTATTCTTGGCGGTTGACGAAGAACCGTGGGCGATTCTGGGACTCGCGGATACGTTGAAGGAGACTTCAGTTAGCGCAATTCAGACGTTAAAGTCAATGGGGCTAACTGTGATAATGCTCACAGGCGATAATGAAAGAACTGCCAAAGCAATTGCTTCAACCCTTAACATTGACCAAGTCATCGCAAATGTCCGCCCTGACGAGAAGGAGAAGGTAATCGAGAAGTTGCAAGCCGATGGCAAGAGAGTGGCTATGGTTGGAGATGGGATCAACGACGCTCCCGCCTTGGCCAAGGCCGACGTCGGAATTGCGATCGGAAGTGGGACAGATGTGGCGAAGGAGACTGGGGGGATAATTCTGATCAAGGATGACCTCAGGGACGTGGTCAAGGCGTTACAGCTGAGCAAGGCTACTGTGAGAAAGATCAAAGAGAACCTGCTCTGGGCCTTCCTCTACAATGTGGCTCTCATCCCGATAGCCGCAGGGATCCTGGTGCCCTTCCTTGGTCCGGGAATCTATAACGGGCTTCCGCTCCTCGCGGGAGCAGCAATGGCGTTCAGCTCGGTAACTGTCGTCTCGAACTCGCTACTGCTGCGGAGATTCACGCCTAAAACCTAGGAGGTGGACAAATGCAAAAAGATCCAGTGTGTGGCATGATGGTGGACGAGAAGAAAACGAAGCTTACCTCGAAACACGGGGACAAGACCTTCTACTTCTGCTCAACATCCTGTAAGACCACGTTCGACAAGGACTCCCACCGATACGGACACCAATAGTAGACGCTCTGGCAAACCGAACAGAACCAAGCCCGATTAGACAATACACGCCAGTGGTGGAGGGATTGAGATTCCAATTCCGAACAGGGCATAACTCGTTGACTCCCAAGCAGTCCCAGGAATCGACGTACCCGAGGCTCCTTGGCATGGAACGTCCACCTGTCGTGGTATCACAGGGGCCAAGAAGAAGACTGCGAGAAAAACCAGCGCCGCTGCGAGAAGTTTGCCATTCTTCATTTTCCTTGTTCTTCTAGACAGCAATCAACTAGCAACACGGTTTTACGGGCTTTGTCATACCGAACAATTATCGAATTGCCAGTCTTGTTCTCAACGGAAACTTCCCCCACCGATACTGCTTTGCCGGGAGAGATCCTAAAGTTCTCCATACTATCTCGGTCTCTCCATCCAGATCGGGGTTCTTATCGTCTTTGCCCGCTAACTCACAGCCGAGAAGAACCGTGACCTGCAAATGATCTCTTTACTCGAACAGCTGAACGGTGCGGCCTCGCTAGCTGCTGGAGCTTACCGGCTCCTTTGAACTATTCCGGCAGGAGAAATAGTTCTGGAGAAAGAGAGGTTCTAGGGTCCCTTGAAGTGAGTTGAGGGGCAGAAGGATTACGCGAATTATTTAC
>WNFU01012753.1_pt1 | contig 14495 bp, 9 predicted proteins | sample 5400121 | NCBI WGS metagenome assembly WNFU01 (sample SAMN13153360, study PRJNA577476) | soil metagenome | isolation source: 100 cm soil or saprolite under grassland replicate 1 | place: USA:California | collected 2016-06-15
GCGCTGGAGCGCGCCGGCGTGACGGCCGTGCGGATGGATGTGACCGACACGGCGAGCATCGCGCGGGCCAGGGAGCAGGTGGAGGGCGCCCTGGCGGGCGCCCCGCTCGAGGGGCTCGTGAACAATGCCGGGATCCCCGCCGCCGGTCCGCTCGAGCTGTTGCCGCTCGACGAGCTCCGGCGAGTTCTCGAAGTAAACCTGATCGGCGCCGTTGCGGTCACGCAGGCGTTCCTGCCGCTGCTCAAGGCGTCGCGCGGTCGGATCGTCAACATGAGCTCGGTCGCGGGGCTCGGCGCCTTGCCGTTCATGGGGCCGTACGCGGCGTCCAAGTTCGCCTTGGAAGCGATTTCGGACAGTCTGCGACGCGAGCTGCTGCCGTTCGGAGTCCGAGTGATCGTGATCGAGCCGGGAAGCTTCAAGACGGCCATCTGGAGCAAGGTGGAAGCGATGGATCTGCGCCGTTACGCGGGGACGCCCTACGAGAGCGTGCTCGACCGTTTCCGCCGGGCGGCGCTGCGGGGCGCGGAGCGGGCGCCGCCGCCCGACAAGGTGGTCCGGGCCGTGTGGCGAGCGCTCACCGCCCGGCGCCCGCCGCTGCGTGTGATCGTCACCCCGCACGGATGGCTCGACCGCATTCCGCTGTGGATCCCGGACCGCTGGCTCGACTGGCTCATCCATCGCTTCCTCTGGAGGAGGGTGTGAGCCGGTAGCGGTCGATGAGGCCCGCCGCGATGCGCTCCGCATTCGCGAGGATGGTCAGACTCGTGTTGACCGCGAGGGAGGAGGGAATGGCCGCGCCGTCGCTCACGTACAGCCCCGGGTAGCCGAACACCTCGCCGCTCGCGTCCACCACCCCCTGCTCCTTCGAATCCGCCATGCGGCAGGAGCCCACCTGATGGGCCGTCGTGAAATGGATATCGTCGTGCGGCAGGAAGCTCGCGTCGAGGAAGTCGGTCTCGACCATGCGGCAGCCGTTCCGCTCCAGGATGGACTCGAGGAGGCGCTTCGTTTCGGCGTGGTAGGCCCGGAGCCGTGCCGTGAGCGGCAGCGACACCGTGGCATCACCCGCTACGACCTGGAGCGCGCCGCCGGGCGGCGTGAGCCCGAAGGCGTCGAGGATGATCATCCGGTGGCGCACCTGCCGCATCAGCTCCACGTTTTTTGCGCCCCAGAAGTCGCCGTGCAGGCCGAGGTGGGCTGCCGACACGAGCATAAGCGGTAGCGCCTTCACGGCGTGCACCGTGATCCCGTGCGAGCCGAGGAACTGGTAGCTCACCATGCCCGGGTGGGTTCGTCCGGTGAACATGTCGGCGTCGGGCATGCCGTCGGGGAGCAGGGCCGCGACCTTGACGCTGCCGTTGTACGCGATGTTCCGTCCCACGTGCTCCGACAGGAGCGGCAGGTAGGGGCGCGATGCCGACAGCAGCTTCGCGGTCCCCACCGTCCCGCCGCCCAGGATCACGACCCGTGCCACGAAGACGATCAAATCGCCACTACCACCGCGCCGCCGCGCGGTGACGCGATAGCGATAGGGCAACTCCCGAAGCGCGCACCCCCGGCGCCAGCGGATGCCCCCGATCGGCTGGATCGCGAGCGCCTCCAGGTCGGTCTCGATGTTCGCCCCGGCCGCGACGGCCTGGGGCAAATAGTTGAGAAACAGCGACTGCTTCGCGCCGTACACGCAGCCCGTGACGCAGAACCCGCTCCCCTGGCACCCGCGCACCGCGTAGCGGCAGCGATCCACGGACAGCCCGAGGTTCTTCATGAGCTGGGCGAACACGAGCCCCGTCTTCGGCACTTCCTCGATCGGGATCTGCGCGACGTGGAGCATCCGCTCGGCGAGCGCGTAGTAGGGGTCGAGCGCCGGGCGGTCGACGCCCGCGGGCCAGAGCAGGCGGCCGGCTTCGTCGAGCTGCTCGAATGCGAGCGTGGGTGCCCGCAGCGACACCATCTCGTAGAATCCCGACCCGCCGCCCAGCGCCTCGGCGTAGGTGAGGCGCAGGTGATCGCCGGAGATCCCCTTCAGGTACTTGAGGATGTACTTGGGGTCGGACGTTTGGCGAAAGTCGGCCGTCTGGAGCTTCGGGCCCTTCTCGATCATCACCACGCTGGCGCCCGCCTGCGCGAGCCGCAGCGCGGGGGCGGCGGCGCCGAACCCCGTGCCGATCACCAGGACGTCCGTGCGAACGGTCTTCATGAGCCTCGCTTCGGTCAGTCGTGGTTCCCGTCGGGCGTCAGGGCCTCGCCGAGGAACCGCGTGGGATCGGGATAGGTGATGTCGGCCAGTGGATGCCAGTGGTTTGCGCCCTCGAAGTCGATGAGCGCGCAGCCCTTGCGGGCGTCGTAGATCCCGGCGTAGAACGCGATCTGGGCGAGCGCGATGGCACCGTTGTAGAGCTTGCGGCTCGTGGCATCGGCGGCGAGGCCGTCGCCCACGATCGCCGTCCGTGCTTCCGGGGCGAGGCGCTCGAACGCTGCGCCGAAGCGGTCGCGCCCGCGCCGCGCCAGGTCGGCCGCAAAGAACGCGGCGTATGGAGCAAAGGGATAATCGGGATCGGTGAACGCCCGTGTGAGATCGGCGTCGTCGGCGGGCGCGGCCGGGATCACGGTGATCACGAAGGCCCGCAACACCCGATCCACGAGCGCCGGGTCGTCGTCGAACACTTGCGGATACGCGTTGATGAGCACGCGGGCCGGCGTGCACGCCGCCGCAAGACCCGCGGCGATCAGGCCGAGCTGTTGGATAAGGTGCCGCCGGGAGATGTCGTGCTGCATGACGCGTCTCTTGTTCGGGACGCGTGCATGATAGGCCGGGCCTCGCAAGGCCCGGTAAAGAGCGGTCAAGAAGTCGTCAAGCGAATCTGGCGCGCAGTTCGCCTGCCGCCGTCCTGACAATTCTATAACAAATGACCGCTTGAACAAACCTTGCAGGGCGGGTATGCCTAAGGCTTCCTGGGCGTGCGGACCCCAAACCGTGAGGAGGCTTGCTATGCGAGGCCGTCTGATGTTTGGCGTAGGGACGCTGGCGGCGCTTCTGGCCGTCGGGAGCTGCAAGGACGACGTCGGGCTGACTTCAATACCGCCCGCACCGGAACGGTTCATCGCATTCTTGAGCGGCGCGAACGAACGACCGACTCCGGTCACGACCGGGGCGCAGGGGCTCGCCACGGTTACGGTCAACGGTAACGTCCTCAGCTATAGGGTCGAGCTCTCGAACATCGACAGTGCGTTCTTGGCCCACATTCACCATGCCGTGGCCGACAGCAACGGCCCGGTCAGGGTGAACCTTTACGTCCCACCTAAACCATCCACCGGCCTCGACTTTAGTGGGCTCCTGATCGCGGACACGATCACCGTCCTGGATTCCATCTTGACGTTCATCCGCGACGGGAAGGGCTACGTCAACGTGCACACGAAAGTGAACGGGGGCGGGGAGCTTCGCGGGCAGCTCTTCCGATTCCAATAAGCGTGGACGTGACGGGGCGGGACGTGGTTTCGGTGTCGGGAACCACGCCCCACCCCGCGTGTTCTATCGACATCGAGGGAGGCGCGATATGATCTTCTTATGTTCGGGTCGACTGCCAGCGCTGGGTGTGGGATTGCTCGGGCTGGCCTGCGGCGGTGGCGGCGGTAGCGGCGGTATGGGGCCCTGCACCCCGGGCGCGGCAACGCAGCTCGTGAAGACCAGTGGGGATCCTGGCGCATGGTACCTGGACAACCCGCTCCCTGCACCGTTGAGCGTCACCGCGCGGGACGCGAACAACTGTCCTGTTCCGGGCGTGGTCGTCAACTGGGCGGTCGCATCGGGTGGTGGCGGGGTCACACCGGCCCAGAGCACGACCGGCGCTTCAGGTGTGGCGACCACGACGGACAGCATCGGGTCAACCAGCCCGCAGACCGTCACGGCGACTTTTACGGGTCTGTCGACGCCGGTCACGTTCACCGCCACCGCGTCCGCGCCGCCGACGTCCTTCGGCGTCAGCGTCGAGAACAACTCTTTCGGCCCCGCAACGGCGGTTGTAAAGGTGGGGGGGACGGTCACGTGGACGTGGAACTCGGGCACGATCGCGCACAACGTCACCTATTCGAGCGGCCCGGCCCCGCTGCCCGCCGATTCACCCACACAGGCAGGCGGGACCACCTTCAGTAGCACGTTTGCCACAGTCGGCACCTACGCCTACCACTGCACCATCCACTTGAATATGGAGGGGACGGTCAGGGTGGTGCACTGAGCAACGAGAGCAGGGAGCGGGGAGCGGCGCCTTGCGGAGCCGCTCTCCTCAGCCGTTCTTACATGCGATGATGCGAAAGCAAACGATGGCCCTGCTCATGGGGGTCGCGGCCTCGGGGTGCAACAACGACAGCACCCAGCCACCCGGCCCGGCCAGCGATCTCGTGAAGAGCGGCGGAGACGGGCAGAGTTGGTACTTCGACAACCCGTTGCCGACGCCTTTGAGCGTGACGGCCCTGGATCTGGACGGTCGGGGCGTGCCCGGCGTGGTCGTCATGTGGTCTGTGGCGGCAGGTGGTGGGGGCGCCGTGAGTCCCCTCCAAAGCACGACCAATGCGAGCGGTGTCGCGACAACCACCGATTCGGTCGGCTCCTCAACCATCCAGACAGTCAACGCGACGTTCACGGGGCTGTCGGGTCCGGTCAGCTTCACCGAGCACGCCACGACGCCGCCGACCGCGGCGTCCGTTGCCGTGGCGGACTTCTCGTTCAGCCCTCAAGCCGTCGTCATCCAAACGGGCGGGATGGTGACCTGGACCTGGAGTGGCGCGGCCCCTCATAACGTCACGTACGATGGAGGCCCCACGCCCCTGCCGGCGAGCTCAGACACCAAGACGGGGTCCGGCACTCATCAAAGCACGATTACAACCGTGGGTCGTTACACATACCACTGCACCGTGCATCCAACGCAGATGACGGGCTCGGTGACAGTGGTGCACTAAGTAGAGGGAGCAGGGAGCGGGGAGCAGGTAGCAGTTCAGATCTGGGAAGTCCTGCTCACCGCTCCCGGCTCCCTGCTCCCTCAAGTTGAGACGATCTTCCCTATCGGCAACTTCCTGATCCGCTTCCCCGTCGCCGCGAAGATCGCGTTGCACACCGCGGGCGCGATCGGCGGCACGCCCGGCTCGCCGGCGCCGCCCTGGGGATCGCTGCTCGGCACGATGTAGACCTCCACCGCCGGCGCCTCGGGCATCCGGACCACAGGGTAGGTGTCGAAGTTTCCCTGCACGACCCGGCCCTTGTCGATGGTGATCTCCCCGTACAGCGCGGCGCTCAGGCCGAACACGATGCCGCCCTGCATCTGTGCCTCGACCTGGCCCGTGTTCACCGCCTGCCCGCAATCCACGGCGCACACCACCCGAGGGACGTGCACCGAGCCGTCCGCGTCCAACGACACTTCGGCCACCTCGACGCACACCGTCGGTCCCCACTCCGCGAGCGCGATCCCACGGCTGCGGCCCTGAGGCATGGGGGAGCCCCAGCCCGCTTTCTCGGCCGCGAGCTCGAGCGTGCGGCGATGGCGCGGCTTGTCGCGCAGCAGCTCACGCCGCAGCTCGAACGGGTCCCGGCCGCCGGCGGCCGCGATCTCGTCGAGGAAGCACTCGGTCACGAAGCCGTTGTGGGACACACCCACAGAACGCCAGGGGCCGAGGGGAAGGGCCGGCAACGTCAGCGTGAGCTGGTCGACGAGCACGTTGGGGATCGCGTAGGGCAGGTCGATCGCCCCGTCCACCAGACTATCGTCGATCCCCTTTGCGAGCGGTCCGAACTTGAGCCGCAGCGGCGTGCCCGCGATCCGGTGAGTCCATGCGACGACCCGCCCCGAGGTGTCGAGCCCCGCGCTGAACCGGTTGTAGCTCGTGGGGCGGTAGAACCCGTTGCGCATGTCGTCCTCACGGGTCCAGATCACCTTCACGGGCACTCCCGCCGCCTGCGAGACGCGGACCGCCTCTGAGACGAAGTCCGGCTCGAGCCGGCGCCCGAACCCACCGCCCGAGAGCGTCGTGTGGATCCGGACTTTCTCCTTTGGCAGACCGCTCACCTCGGCCGCCACCCGCTGCGCGTCGCCCTGATTCTGCGTGGGCGCCCAGACGTCGCACTCGCCGGCGCGAACATGCGCCGTGCAGTTCATGGGCTCGAGCGTGGCGTGGTGCAGCAAGGGGACGTCGTACGTGGCGTCGAGGCGCTTGGCCGCGCCGGCCAGGGCCGCCGTCGCATCGCCGATGGTTTGGGCCACGATGCCCGGTTGATCGGCGAGCGCGACGAGCTGGGCGCGGATCCCCGCCGAATCGAACGCGGCCGAGTCCCCCTCATCCCACTCGATCTCGAGCGCGCGCCGTGCCTGCAGTGCCTGCCAGTAGGTATCCGCCACGACGGCGACGCCGGCCGCGCATCCCGCCGCCCACGCGCCGTTGGCGCCCATCCACGAGCTCGGCTCGAGCGCCACCACGTGGCGCACGCCCGGCATGACCTTCACGCGGTCCGCGTTGAAGCGCTTCACCCGCCCGCCCAGGACCGGCGACCGCTCGATGGATGCAATCAGCATTCCCGGCACCTTGACGTCGATGCCGAACTGCGCGCTCCCGTCCACCTTGCCCGGCGTGTCGAGGCGCTTGACCCGCGTGCCGACCAGCCGGAAGTCCTTGGGGTCCTTGAGCGGCACGTCCGTCGGCACGGGAAGGGACGCCGCCCGTGCGGCGAGCGTGCCGTAGGACAGACGTCGGCCGCTCGGGACGTGAATCACGAAGCCCTGCTCGGCGCGGCACGTGGCGCGGTCGACCTTCCACGCTTCCGCCGCCGCGGTGACGAGCATCTCCCGCGCGGTGGCGCCTGCCTTGCGGAGCGGCTCCCACGAGCTGCGGATCGCGTTGCTGCCGCCGGTGCGCATCGTGCGCGACCAGCCCGCGGGATTCTCCGGCACGGGCCCGAGCCGGACCTTGGACCAGTCGGCGTCGAGCTCTTCCGCAAGGATCAGGGCGAGCCCGGTCTGGGAGCCCTGGCCCATCTCGGACCGGTCGATCGTGAGCGTGACGATCCCGTCGGTGCCGATGCGCAACCAGGCGTTGGGCACGAAATCTGCCGCGACCAGGGCGGGCCCGGCGAGTCCGCGCCGCGCCGGCAGGTAGAAGGCGAGCAGGAGGCTCGCGCTCGTTTCGACGAACGCACGGCGGGTAATTTGAGTGCTCATGGATGGTCCTCCATACATAGCAGATCCTTCGCTGCGCGCGCGTTCCGCGCGCTCGCTCAGGATGACAAGGCGCGGTGCGTTCTTGAAGGGAGAGAGAAGCGTGACTCCCCTCCCCACTCGCTATCCCCGCGGAACGAGCGAGGCTGTCATCCTGAGCGCCGCAGGCGCGAAGGATCTGCTTCGGTCCCTCATCTACACGAGCTTCCCGATGGGAAGCTTGCGAATTCTCTTCCCCGTCCCCGCGAAGATCGCGTTGCACACCGCCGGCGCGATCGGCGGCGTGCCTGGCTCACCGACGCCGCCCTGCGCGTCCGTGCTCGGCACGATGTGGACCTCCACCACCGGCATCTCTGCCAGGCGGAGCATGCGATAGTCGTGGAAATTGCTCTGCTGCACGCGCCCCTTGTCGATCGTGATCTCGCCCCACAACGCCGCCGTCAAGCCGTATACGATGGCGCTCTGCATCTGCGCTTCGACGATGTCGGGGTTCACGACCGGCCCGCAGTCCACCGCGCAGACGACGCGGTGCACGCGCGGCGCTCCGTCCGACCCGACCGAGACTTCGGCCACTTCGGCGACGTAGGACTCGAACGCCTTGTACACGGCGATCCCGCGGGAGCGACCCGCCGGGAGCGGCGTGCCCCAACCGGCCTTGCTCGCGGCGAGGTTCAGCGCACCGAGGTGGCGCGGCGCCTTGCCCAGCAGGTCGCGGCGGTACTCGTACGGATCCTTCTTCGCGGCGTGGGCCAGCTCGTCGATGAAGCTCTCGACCACGAACGCGTTGTACGAGTTGTTCACCGAGCGCCAGAAGCCGACCGGGATGCCCGTATCCGTGAGCACGTAGTCGACGTGGACGTTGGGAATGGTGTACGGCATTTCCACGCCGCCCTCTACGGCCTCCCCGTCGAGCCCGTTCTTCACGGTGTCGGGGAACACGCGCGCCATGATGGACGGCGCCACGATCCGATGGGTCCATGCCACCGGCTGGCCGGTTCCGTCGAGACCCGCTTGCAACCGGTGAGAACAGGCGGGGCGATACTGCGCGTTCCGCGTGTCGTCTTCCCGGGACCAGATCACCTTGACCGGGACGCCGGTGGCCTTGGAGGTCTCGAGCGCTTCCTTAATGAAGTCGAGCTCGAACCGGCGCCCGAAGCCGCCACCCAGATAGGTCGTGTGCACCTTGACCTTCTCCGGCGGGACGCCGCCGATGCCGGCGCCGAGGCCTTGCGCGCCGGTCTGGAACTGGGTGGGCGCCCAGATGTCGACGCCCCCCCCGCCCCCCCCGCCGGGGCGAACGTGGGCGGTGCAATTCATCGGCTCCATGGTCGCATGGGCGAGAAACGGCAGCTCGTAGGCGGCGTCGAGCTTGGTCGCGGCCCCGGGCAGCGCGCCCTGGGCGTCGCCGTCGTGTCGCGCCACCGCGCCAGCCTGCTCGGCCTTTTGTGCGAAGAGCTGGGCGATGCTCGCACTCGATACGCTCGCGTTCGCCCCCTCGTCCCACGTGACGGTGAGCGCGTCCCGGCCCTTCTTGGCGGACCAGTAGCCGTCGGCCACGACGGCGACGCCCGACGAGATCTGCACGACGTGCTTCACGCCCGGCACAGCCTTCGCCTTGGCGGCGTCGAAGCTCGTCACCTTGCCCCCGAAGACGGGCGAGTCGAGCCGTTTCACGCGTGTGCCGAGGATCTTCCAGTCCTTCGGATCCTTGAGCGGGACGTCGTGCGGCAGGGGGACGGTGGCCGCCTTCGCGACCAGCTTTCCGTAGGTGAGGCGCCGGTTGCTGGGCGTGTGGATCACCGCGCCCTTCTCCGCGCGGCACGTAGACTTGTCGACGCCCCACGTTTCCGCGGCCGCGCTAAGGAGCATCTCGCGCGCCGCCGCGCCCGCCTTGCGGAGCGGCGTGTACGCGGCGCGGACGCTCGTGCTGCCGCCGGTTCCCTGCATGCCGAACATCGGATTGATGTACGCCTTGTCCGCGGGGGCGGACTCGATCCGGACCTTCGACCAGTCGGCTTCGAGCTCCTCCGCGAGCAGCATGGGCAACGATGTGGTCACGCCCTGGCCCATCTCGGAGCGGTCGACCACCACGACCACGCTCTCGTCGAGGCCGATGCGCAGCCACGCATTCGGCGCAAACGGTGCCGCGGCGGCGGCGGGTGCGCGGCCGGCGGCGGGCAGTTGGAAGCCGATGACGAGGCCGGCGCCGGCCACAGTCGCGGTCTGGAGAAACTCGCGCCGCGTGACTTCTGGAGCCGCGCTCATGTCAGGCTCCCTGCGCGGCGCGATGGATGGCGGCGCGGATGCGCTGGTACGTCCCGCAGCGACAGATGTTGGTCATCGCCGTGTCGATGTCGGCGTCCGTGGGATGCGGGTTCTTCGCGAGCAGCGCCGCGGCGGCCATGATCTGTCCCGACTGGCAATAGCCGCATTGCGGCACGTCTTCTTCGATCCACGCGCGCTGCACGACGTGCGAGCGGTTCTTGGACAGGCCTTCGATCGTGGTGACTCGCTTGCCGGCGACGGCGGACACGGGCAGCACGCAGGTGCGGGTCGCGACGCCGTCCAGATGGACGGTGCAGGCGCCGCACTGCGCGATGCCGCAGCCGAACTTGGTGCCGGTGAGGCCGAGGGTGTCACGCAGCACCCAGAGGAGCGGCGTGTCGGGGGTGACGTTGACCGTTTCGCGTTTGCCGTTGACGGTGAAAGTGATTGCGGCCATGCAGGGCATCCTCGCGGAAGATGGAAAAAACGTGTACGGGCGGACGCGCGGATGGAAGGGGGCCCCGGGGGGTTCATGCCATCCGAACACCGTCCTCTAACGGCCATCCCGTTCCAGGGGGGTCTGGTCGACGCTGCTGATGCTGTCTGGAACGATCGTGCTTCGGCCTGACCGTGGTCAGCCTCTTCATCTATAGAGACGGTGCCGACACCTCCCCCGCAGGGGGGTTTTGGCGCGTCCTCGCCTTGGGGGTCCCGGTCTACCTGGCTCAAGAGCGTGTCCGGGCGCCTCTTGACGAGTCCTCCGGTGGGGGCCATATCTACCCGCGCAGCCCGTCACCTCCTCGAGATTTGTCCTGGGAGGAGATCCATGCAGATGCGAGGGCGATCTTCCACTCCCCACCCTCATTCAGAGGGCACACACATGGCACTGCTCCGTCGGCTCGTTCCCGCGCTCGTCGGTTGCCTGTTGTGGGCGGTTCCACTCAGCGCGCAGGATTCCACTGGCACGATCACCGGCAAGGTGGTCGACGGCACGACCCAGCAACCGCTCCCTGGTGTCACCGTCTCGATCGCCGGGACGCCGCAGCGCGCGGAGACCCGCGTCGACGGTGGGTTCACGCTGGGCGGTGCACCCGCGGGCACACACCGTTTGCGGGCCATTCGGATCGGGTACGGCTCGCAGCTGCAGGAGGTGACGGTAACCCCCGGCGCAACAGCCACGGTGCAGATCGTGCTGCAGCCGCAGGCGGCGATTCTCGAGCCGGTGGTGGTGACCGGCTACGGCACGCAGCGCCGCGAGGCCATTACGGGATCGGTTTCCGCCATCGACGCCAGCGCGGCGGACGTCGGCGTGGTGACCAACGTCAACCAGATGATCCAGGGCCGGGCCGCTTGCGTCTCGATCATTCAGAACAACGGCGAGCCCGGTGCCGGCGCCCAGATCCGCATCCGCGGTGGCACCTCGATCAGCGCGAGCAACGACCCGTTGTACGTGATCGACGGAGTCCCCATCAACAACGAGCAGACGGAACCCTCCGGCTTGGGCATCAGCGGGAATACGCCACCGCAGCCGCGCAGCCCGCTGAACCTGCTCAACCCCTCGGATATCGCGTCCATCACGGTTCTCAAAGACGCCGCGGCGACGGCCATCTACGGGAACCGCGCCGCCAACGGCGTCATCCTGATCGAGACCAAGAAGGGTTCCGCAGGAGGCGGCGTCGGCGTGGAGTACGACGGCTACGTGGCGATGGAGAGTCCGGCAAGGCACTTGGACCTGCTGGACGCAAACCAGTACCGCACCTTCGTGCAGGACCAGGTTTCCGTTTGGCGGACTGATTCAACTGCCTGTGTGGGACGACCGAGCTGCGCCGGTGGCTTCGCTGATTCGTCAGGTAGCTTTGACGGCCTCAAGCCCTCGCACCTCGCGGCTCTGGGCATCGCGAACACGGACTGGGAGCGCGAAGTGACCCGCAGCGCGGTGACGCACAATCACAACCTGTCGTTCACCGGCGGGGGCGAGGACACGCGCTATCGTGCCTCGCTCAATTTCATGAACCAGGAGGGCGTGGCGCTCTCGAGCGGCCTGCAGCGCGTCCAGGGGCGCCTCAACGCCACCCACAACGCCTTTACGAACCGCCTGCGCCTCGGCGTCAATGTGACGACGTCGCACACGAGCAACGACTACCTCAGCTTCGACAACACGGGGGGCTTCGAAGGCGGCGTGTTCCAAAACGTGGTCACCTTCAACCCCACGCACCCCGTGACGGTGATCGATCCGTCCAGCGGGAAGCCGGCGTACTTCGAGCTACCAGTCGGGGAACGCTCGGTACGCAACCCGGTGGCGCTCGCCGAGCAGATCTCGGATTTCGGGACGACGACTCGCACGCTGGGCAACGCGTCGGCGGAGCTGGATCTGGTGGCGGGCCTCACGGCGCAGGTCAACGTCGGCGTCGACCGCTCCGACGCGACGCGGAACATCTACCTCCCGAAGGCAAATCCGGTGGGGGCCGCGTCCGACGGACACGCGAACGTGGCGAATCGCGACAACACCACGGTCACGCTCCAAACGCTGTTGACATTGCGCCGGCAGCTCGGCGATATCCACAGCCTCGATGTGGTGGGTGGTTACGAATTTAGCAAGTTCAACACCGGGACGTTGTGGACGGACGGCGTGGGTTATGTCACCGATGCGCTGCTCTACAACAGCCCCGGCTCCGCCCGCATCCTGACGGATTCCTCGAAGCGGGAATTGAGCCGGCAAGTCGCGTTCTTCGGGCGGGCCAACTATGGCCTCAAGGACCGTTACTTCCTGACCGGCGTGCTGCGGTATGATGGATCGTCCCGGTTTGCGGTGGGGCATAAGTGGGCGACCTTCCCAGCGGTGTCGGCGTCGTGGCGCATCAGCGAAGAGCCCTTCATGCGCGATCGCGGCTTCTCCGAGCTGCGCCTGCGGGCCGGCTGGGGCCGGCAGGGCAATCCGGGCGTCCCCCCCTATTCGTCCTTGGCGACACTCGAGCCCTCGAACGGCGCGCGCTATCCGTTCGGCGACGTGCCCGTGGCCGGCGTCATCCCGACCCGCAATGCCAACCTGAACCTCAAGTGGGAGGAGACGTCGCAGTTCAATGTGGCGGTGGACTACGGCTTCCTCAACAACCGCTTCTCGGGGAGTGTGGAGTATTACGTCAAGAACACCTCCGACCTGCTGTTGGAGGTGTCCAACGCGCAGCCGGCGTTCAGCGAGAAGCGGCTCCAGAACGTCGGGAAGGTTCGCAACAAGGGCCTCGAGATCTCCCTCGACGCCCTGGCCCTGTCCCGACCGAACGTGACGTGGCGGGCCGGCGTGGTGTTTTCGGTGGAGCGGAACAAGGTCCTCGACCTCGGTCCCTACACGGCCATCCCCACCGGCACCGTCAGTGGTCAGGGGCAGTCCGGCGTGAACGCCCAGAGCATCCTGCCCGGCCAGCCGCTCGGCACGTTCTACGGCGCCAGATTTGTGGGTGTGAACGCCCAGGGTAAGCAGCTGTTCGCCTGTAAGGCAACCAGCCCGGGGTGTGTCGGCGGGCAGACGTTGACGCCGACCGCTGACGACTACGGCATTATCGGCAACGCCAATCCGGACTTCACCGTCGGCCTGCACAGCCAGGTGAACTGGGGCAAGTTCGACCTCAGCTTCCTCGTGCGGGCAGCGGTGGGACAGGATGTGTTCAACAACACCGCGCTCGTGTATTCCACGAAGAGCGATGCGCTGCAGGACAAGAACTTCCTGGTTGACGCCCTGACCGACCCGACCGGCCTCAAGGAGCCGGCCATATACTCGTCCCGGTGGGTCGAAGGCGCCTCGTTCGTGCGGTTGCAGAATGTCACGCTGGAATACCGCCTCGACTTGCCCATCATGACCGGCTCCCGCAGTGCCCGGCTGTACGTGTCGGCCGACAACCTGCTGCTCTTGACGGGCTATTCCGGGTTGGACCCGGAAGTGCATGCGGATGCCGGTATCGGCTCGCGCGGCATCGACTATCTCAGCTATCCTCGTCCCCGCACCGTGACGGCCGGCCTTCGTGCCACGTTCTGAGGAGCTCGCGTCCTTATGAGAAGACCACTTGTGACGAAATCGCTGGGAGTGACGTGGCGCGTCGCACGGTTGCTCCTCGGCCCGGTGCTGGTGTGCGTGAGCGCCTGCACGAACCTGGATGAAAATCCCCCGAGTGCCATTACGCCGGGAAACTTCTACCGCAACGAGGGGGAAGTCCTCAGCAGCCTGGCGGGGATTTACGCTCAGCTGCGGAGTACGCTCGACGACTACTACAATATCAGCGAAATCAGCACCGACGAGATGGTCGTGCCGACGCGTGGCTCGGATTGGTACGATGGCGGGGTATGGCTCGAAATGCACCGCCAGCTCTGGACGCCGGTCAGCGCGGTCGGCAACGGTCCGGGCAACGGAGTGTGGGTCGTCGCCTTTACCGGGATCGCGCGCGCCAACGCGCTGCTCGAGGTGCTGCCGAACCTGACGTTCACGAGTCGAGATACTGTCGCCGCTGAGGTCCGGACGCTCCGGGGATTCTACTACTACATGCTGATGGACATGTTCGGCGGTGTGCCGATCGTCACCACGACCGAGATCAAGTTTCGGCCGCGCGAGACGCGGGACTCGGTGTTCAAGTTCATCGAGGCGGAGCTCACGGCCGCCCGCACGGACCTGCCGGTGGCATGGGACCAGGCGAACAACGGGCGCATGACGAAAGGCGCCGTCGATGCGATCCTGGCCAGCATGTATCTGAACGCGGGGGTGTTCAAGAAGAACACCGGCGTCAGTACGACGGCCTACAACTCGTGCGCGGCGGTGCAGATCGGTGCCCAGACCGCCTGCGATGCCGCCATCGCCGCCGCGAACCGCATCCTGAACGCCGGCGTGTACCAGTTGGCCGACACGTTTGCTCAGGCCTTCCGGGCCGACAACTCCACCTCGAAGGAGAACATCTTCGTCATCAAGTTCGTGAACCAGGCGGGCCTGGGACTCAACTTTGTGATGCGGGCGCTGCACTACAACCAGTACACCCAAATCACGCCCTGGAA
>WNFU01012248.1_pt1 | contig 14493 bp, 6 predicted proteins | sample 5400121 | NCBI WGS metagenome assembly WNFU01 (sample SAMN13153360, study PRJNA577476) | soil metagenome | isolation source: 100 cm soil or saprolite under grassland replicate 1 | place: USA:California | collected 2016-06-15
GGACAGGGTGGGCGGTCCGGTTACCGGGGCTGACCGCGCTGCCCTGCCCGACCTGCGGCTGTCCGGTGGCGCCCCGGGCGCCGACGGGGCCGGCGCCGGCGGTGGCGCCGGGAGCGGTGCCGGCGGCGTGCCGTTCTTCCCGCCGATGGCGGGCGGTGCCGGCGGCGCCGGCGAGAAGCCCAAGGAGCGGGAACGCCAGACCTGGCTGTCGGAGGACGAGTCCGTCTGGGGCACCGGGGAGGAAGCCGGCATCGCCGTTGTCGGCTGGCCGGGTGGCGAGCAGCCGGAGGACGAGGAGCCGCTGCCGCCCAGCCGCCCGGTCCGCCCCACCCGCCGGCCGGCCACCCCCACGCGCCGGCCCGGCGCGCCGGCGCAGAGCCGCACGGCCGCACCGGAACCGCCGGTGACGGTGCCGCCCCGCGCGGTGCCGACCGCACCCGACACCCCGCCGGCGGGCACGGCCCAGCAGGCCGAAGCCGGCGCCCGGTAACACCCGACCGTCCACAGTGAAGGGAATGGAAGATGTCCTCAGCCCTGCATGACCAGATGGAGGCGGCCGTCGCCGACCTGCGTGCGCAGCGGGACCGGATCCGCGAGGCCGGTCGCCGGCTGTCCGAGGCCAGCCACCCGGCCACCTCGCCGGACCGCTCGGTGGAGGTGACCGTCGATGCGCAGGGCCGGCTGACCGGCCTGTCGCTGAAGGGCAAGGCGTACCGCACGCTGGCCCCGGCGGAGTTCGCCGACCGGATCGCGCGGACCGTGCAGGCGGCCCAGGACGCGGCCGCTGCCCGGTCGGCGGCGACCCTGGCCGAGTACGCGCCGGCCCGGCTGCGCCAGGTGTTGGAGGGCACGTTCGACCTGGACGCGATGTTCGACGCCGCCATCGAGGCCGGCGAGGGGCCGATCTTCGCCGGTGAGCACCCCGGGGCGCGGCCATGAGCGGGGAGTTCAGCGTCGATGTGGACGCGCTACGCCTCGGCGGGGTGAACATCGACGAGATCTCCCGGACCGACCACTCGATCCTGCACGAGCTGTACTCCGCGGTGTTGCTGTATGCCAAGGCGGGCGGCGACGGCCAGATCGGTAAGGCGATGAAGCTGAACTACGAGCCGGTCCGCGACTTCGGCCTGCAGTTCCTGGGGCTGCTGGGCCAGTCGCTGTCCCTCGACGGCACGGGCGTGATCCGGCTCGGCAACTTCATGGGCAACGTGGACAGCGACGCAACCGTGATCGCGCACGGCCCGGGCAAGGCGCACTGACGCCATGAGCATGCACGTGCCCGATGGGGTTCGGGGGCTGTTCCTCGTCCTGACCGGCGAGGAATGGCCCACCGCGGACGAGGACCAGCTAGGCCTGCTCGGCCGGGCGTGGGGCAAGGCCGCCACCCGGGTCAAGCACGAGCTGGAACCGCAGCTGACGCATGCGGTCAACCGGATCCGGACGAACTTCGACGGGCAGGCCGAGCGCGGGTTTGCCGACACGATGGCCCCGTACTCGGTGGACAAGCCGTACTACATCCACTCCGCGGTGGAGCAGTTCCGCCAGGTCGAGACGTTCCTGGAGGACACCTCCGTCCAGGTCGAGTACGTGAAGCTCATCTCGATCCTCACGCTGATCGAACTCCTCGCCGAGATCGCCTGGGCCGTCATGGCCTCGCCGTTCACCGGTGGCGCCTCCATGGCCTGGTTGGAGGGCGTCATGGAGGTCGTCAAGTTCCTGATGCAGCGCTGGTGGGGCCGGCTGTTCCTGCGCATCCTGCAGGCGGAGGTGATGGGGATCGCGTTCCAGGCGGCGATGGACGGCCTGGTGCAGGCGATCCAGATTGCCGAGGGAAAGCGCAAGCACTGGGACACCAAACTCACCATCCAGTCCGTCGCTGTCGGCGCCCTCGGTGGCGCGCTGAGCCTGCCGTTCAACGCGATCGGGCACCGGCTGGGCCACCTGCTCGGCGGCGCGCTGGTCAACGCGTTCGGCAAGGATGGCGCCAAGCTGGCCGAGGCTGCTGCCGAGGCGGCCGCCAAGCACGTGGACGATCTCGGCGTGAAGCCGCTGCGCGAGGTGGCCGAGGGCATCACGCGGACATTCGACCACCTCGCCGGCGAGCCGGTCAGCACCAGGTGGCTGATGAAGACCGGCACCCAGTTGGTGGACACCGTCGAGGAGGGCCTGCACGAGGCATTCACCGAGGGCACCTACGCCGCGCTGAGCGGAGACGGCTTCAGCTTCAACCCGTTCTCGTTCACCTCGGGCGGGTTCTCCAGCCTCACCGGCGTGTTCCGCTCCGGGCACCAGGGCGGGCTTGGCTCTCGCGGCCTTCATTACCCCGGGCTCGGTCCCGGCGGGCAGCACCCGGCGGATCCGTCCACGCACGACGCTCCGGGCCTTGATCCGTCCATTGTGGACAGCAAGGACCTGTCGGCGAGCGCTGCCGTCCACGAGCCCCCGACCGTACTGCCCGCACCCCCGGTCGTGCCGCAGCAGGCTGCCTCGCCGGTGCCGCAGTCCGCCACGCCGGTACCGTCGCCGGCCGCCACCACGCCCGGTCCGGTGCCGCAGTCCGCCACGCCGGTACCGAAGCCTGCCACGCCGGTACCGTCGCCGGCCGCCACCACGCCGGTGCCGAAGCCCGCCGCGCCGGTACCGTCGCCGGCCTCGACCACGCCCGGTCCGGTGCCCGGGCAGCGCACCGCGCAGGCAGGCACCACTGGGGCGGTCGCGCACACCCCGACCTCCCCGGAACCGGCCCGGTCCGGGGGGCTGCCTCCGGCAGAATCCACTGTGGACGATCCGGTCAGCGGGTCCGGCTCGCAGCCCGCGGTGCGGCCGCCGGACATGCCGTCCGAGCGGCAGGAGTCCGGCGGCGGCAGCACCGACCCGAAGCCGTTGGCGAGTGCGGCCGGGCAACAGCATGGCGGCGGCGGGAAACCGTCCACATCGGCCGGTCCCGCCACCGCCGGATCGGTGGAGACGCCGTCGCCGTACCGCGAACAGAACCTGAAGCTCGGGGAAGCGCACCGGGACGCGGTCGAACACGGGCGATTCACGGGGTTGCGGGACGAGCCCGCGGTCGCCGGACAGCCGAACAGTGCCCCGCCGGCGAAGGACGGGGAGTACGGCCGGATCGTCGCGGTGCGGCTGGAGCACGACGACACACCGCACGTCGAGCCGGCGGGCGGGACTCCGGGCGCAGTTCCCGGTAACCAGCCGACCGGTGTCGCCGAGGTCGGCCTGCCGGACAACGCGCCGGTCCCGGCGGACCACGAGGACCACGGGGACCACGGGGACCACGGGGACCACGGGGACCACGGGGACCACGGGGCGGCGCGCACGGGGGCGATGGCGACAGCGGGTCCGCGTTCGGCAGCAGCGGGCACGTCATTAACCGCGGGAACAACACGCAGACCATGCTGGATACCGCCAAGCCCGGCGCGCACGGCGGCGGCAGCGGGACCACATTCGGCAGCGGCGGGCACGTCATCAACCGCGGGAACAACACGCAGACCGGCCTGGAGACCCCGAAGCCCGTCACGAAGACGTCGGCGCCGGCGCCAATCAAACGGCCGGGCCGGCCGGCGAGCAAGGATCCTGCGAAGTGGGGCACCGGCGGGCAGCGGCTCGGCAGCGATCCGACCCCCCTGGCACACACGGAGACGCCGACGGTCACGCAGACCGGGACCACCGCGCCCACGCGGACCAACACCACCGCGCCCACGCACACCGGAAGCACCGGGGCCACGCGGACCGGGAGCACGTCTACGACGCACAACGCGCCGCCCACGAAGATCGGCGAGGATGTCGGGACGGCCGACCCTGCCCCGGCCACCGCCGGCTTGCCGACACCTACGCCGCCGGCCGCCGGCAGGACAGCACGGTCCCGGGGCACGATCGCCACCCCGACCCACGACGTCGGGTCGGAACCGCCGTCCCAGCCGCAGCCCCTGCTCGCCGCGGCGGAAGCCGACATCCAGTATCAGGACAGGCATGGTGTGCCGCCGCCTGGTCCGCGGCTGGTCCTGGACACCCCGGAGCGCCAGGCCGCGCGCGAGTCGGCCGCGCAGGAGGCCGACTTCGACTACCAGGACAGGCACGGTGTCCCGCCGCGCCCGAGACTGGTCCTGGACACCCCGGAACGCCAGGCCGCGCGAGAGGCCGAACGCGAGCAGATGTGGCAGGACTTCGTGGCCGCCGCCCGCGCCGAGTCCCCCGGCGACCCGGCAGTGGTCGACGTCCCGACCCTGACCGAGGCCCACGCGCGGATCGAGGCCCACACGCAGCAGGCCCGCGAGGATGCCTGGCACAAGCTCATGAACGACCTCGGCATCCACCCGCCCGGCCAGACGCCGGCTCCGGGTGCTCATCCTGCGCCCGCGGCGCCCGGGCGTCCGTCCGCCGCGCATGCGGAGGTACCGGTCCCCGCCCCGCCCTCCGTTGATGACGTCAACTTCCTGTACCAGGACAGGCACGGTGTGCCGCCGCCGGGTCCCCGGCTCGTCCTGGACACCCCGGAGCGCCGGGCCGCGCGCGAGCTCTCCGCGGCTGAAGCCGACTTCCAGTACCAGGACAGGCACGGTGTCCCGCGGCCGGGTCCCAGGCTCGTCCTGGACACCCCGGAACGCCAGGCCGCCCGCGAGCAGGCCGCGCAGCAGGCCGAGTTCGAGTACCAGGACAGGCACGGTGTCCCACCGCCGGGTCCCAGGCTCGTCCTGGACACCCCGGAACGCCAGGCCGCCCGCGAGCAGGCCGCGCAGGAGGCCGAGTTCCGGTACCAGGACAAGCACGGTGTCCTGCCGCCGGGTCCGCCGGGTCCGAAGCTGATCCTGGACACCCCGGAACGCCGGGCCGAGCGGATGTGGCAGGAGTTCGTAGCGACCGCCCGCGCCGAGTCCCCCGGCGGCCCGGCCGTGATCGACGTCCCGACCCTGGTCGATGCCCACGCGCGGATCGAGGCCCACACGCAGCAGGCCAGCGAGGATGCCTGGCACATGCTCCTGAACGACCTCGGCATCCGCCTGCCCGGCGACGCGCCGAACCCGGTCCCCGGCGCGCGGACCGCAGGGCCGGGGCACCCGATCTGGTTCCCCGCGCCGGCCGACGGCCTCATCCACGCCCAGGCGGTCGCTGCCGTGCCGCGCGCCCATGGCTGGACCACCCTGGTCGCCCACTCCGATGCCGGCCGGGTCTTCGACGGCGACACCGCCGTCGACGGCCCGGCCGTCGCAGAACGCATGCACCTGCCCCGGCTCGACGGCGGCGGCGCGGTCATGGTGGTCTGCAACGCCGCCTCCCCGCCGCCGGGCGGCGGCCGGTCGCCGGCCGAGGACCTGCACCTGGCCACCGGTTCGGCCACGCGGGTGCTGGCCCCGACCAACGAGGCCATGATGTCCGGCGCCGACGTGGTATCCGGCACCTGGACCGTCGATGCGAACGGGGACACCGTGCCCAACCCGGTCGGCGACTGGGTGCTGTGGGAGGGCGGCGTCCCCCGCTCCCTGGGCACGGCGTCGCTGACCGAGGCGCTGGCCATGCTCGACGTCGGCGTCACACCCGGCGACCGGCCGCCGGACGCGCCGGTCAGCTTCGTCCACCAGATCACCCCCGCGCAGACCGCCACCGCGAACGCGATGGGGTACGACGCGATCCCGGCGCACACGGCCGCGCAAGGATTCGTCGACTTCTACACCGCGGTGATCGCCGTGACCGGCAACGGGCTGGTGGACAGCGACGGCGCGCCGATGACCCAAGCGGCCATCCACGCCCGCGTGCTGGAGGAGCTGGAGGCGGACCTGCACAGGCCGGTGTCGCACTACATCGGACTGTTCGCCCCGGCCACCGACGTGGCGCAGTTCCTGCTGGACATGCGGGACCCGACCTTCTGGAGCCGGCAGGCGAGCATCCTGGTCCCGCACGTGGTTGCCAACCTGTTCGGCATCGAACTCGGAGTGATCGGCGCCCTCGGCGGGGCCGAGGCCGTCGGCGATGTGAACGGCCCCCGGCGGGGCGACGCCAACGGCGACCCGCTGCTGGTGCTCGATGTCGGCGACCGGTTCGTCGGCCTGTCGCCGCGCCCCCCGGCCGCCGGGCAGAACCCGCCTCATCGGGAACTGCGTCCCCGGTTCCAGCCGGGCCAGAACAGCGCGTGGATCCGGCCGCTGACCACGGCCGAACGGGCCCTGATCGACCAGGCCGGCCAGAACGCCCCGCTGCGGCCGGGAGTCGAGGACGACGCGGCCCGGGTCGGGCGCCAGACCATGGTGCGGTCCCTGGCCGCTCACCACACCGACCTGACCGACACCGACATCCAGACCGCCGCCCGGGACCTCACCGACCGGATCCGGCAGGCCGCCGACAACTGGCGGAGCCCCACCAGCGGCGAGCTGCGGGCCGACCTGGAAGCCCTCGACCGGGTCGCCCGGCACCAGGCCCGGGCCCAGGCGCAGCTGACCACCACCGCCGACAGGTTCGAGCGCCAGTGGCTCGGCGCGTTCCCGGCCTCCGCCGGCCCGGTGGCCGCGGTCCCGCACGCCGCCCGACTGGCCGCAATGGCCGAACTCGTCCCCGGACTGGTTGCGGCCCGCAACACCCCCACCATTTACCCCAGCGCGCTGGGGCGCCGACTGGCCCAGCTGCACCAGGACGCCACCTCCGCAGCCACCGAGGCCGCCAACCAGGTCGAGAACGAGGCCTCCGAGGCCGTGACGCGGGACCTCCCGGAGGGCGCCCCCGAGTGGCAGCCCCAGGCGCTGGCGATTCGGCGACGCAACGCGGTCGAGGCGGTCCAGGACCGGGCCAGGGCCGTCGGCGCCCGGGCGTTCGCTGACACCGTCGCCGCCGGACTCCAGGACCCGGACATGGTCCGGGCCATCCGGAACCTGGCCGAGGCCCAGCTCAGCGAGGAGCGCTCGCGCCAGGCGGTGGCCTGGCTCGACGAGGCGCGCAGGGATGGTATCGCCGCCCGGGATGCCTTCCTCGAACCGCACCGGCAGCAGGCACTCCAGAGCGCCGCCGCCGCGACGGAATGGCAGATCCGGCAGAACAACGCGGTCGACGCGCTGCTGGCCGCTGAACCGCCGCGCTTCCTGCCGCCCGGCTTCGGCGAGCTCGGCCTGCGCGAGCCCGGCGTGGCCGGGCCGACCCGCCCGACGTACCCGATGGGCCGCGACGGCCGGTTCGTCCGGTTCGGCAACATCCGGGTGGGCGACCACGTGGGGCTCGCCGACCTGGTCGCTTCCCTGCTGCCGGACCCGACTCCTGCCCTGCAGGCCACCACCGCCGATGCCGTCCTGGATTTCATCAACGAGCACGGCCCCCAGACCTTCGGACGCCGGCTGCTGGAAGGCGGCCTCGACCTCCCGGTCCGCGACGGCGCGGTGCAGGAGACCGTCCACATCGAACTGGCTCTCGGCGCCCTGAACATGGCCCACCACCTGCGCGCCCTCGCCACCGAGGTCACTCCGGTCGGCCTGGCCATCGGCCGCAAGCAGCACTTCCCGGTCGAGGCCGACCACGAGTCCACCGCCGGGGGCCGCAAGACGGTCTCGTCCTCCCGCTCGATCGGTGTCTCCGCGAACGTCGCCTGGGCCCTGGGCGGCCCCGGCCACGTCCACGGCCTGCGCTTCGGCGGCGCGGTGTCCGGCAAGAGCACCACCTCCTACACCGGCGGCAGCGACGCGGTTTCGGCGACCAAGCGCCTGTTCCCGCTGGAGGGTGAGACCAGCTACTTCGACATTCCCGGCGCGGCCCTGTCCGTACAGACCCGCCGGGCCGCCGACCAGGGCACGCCGCCCACCCGCCACGGGATGAACATGCGGCTGGCCTTCCCGCGGGAACTCACGCCGGTCAAACCGGACACCGCGCCGTCCTCGGCCCTACCGCGCACACCGCTGACGCTGGACGGCGCGCCCCGGGTCGGCGTGGACCGGACCGACCTCGCCAATGAGGCCAACCCGAACGGGCCGCACCACCAGGCCGCCAACCGGGTGGCGGCGACCCAGCACCAGTTCTTCAACCTGGTCGAGTCGGTCGGCGGCCTGGACCGGATCCGCGAGCAGATCAGCGCCGTGCTCGCAGGCCCCGCGGGCCAGGTGGACCAGGGGTTGTCCGAGGGGGTCGACTTCGCGCTGAGCGAGGGCTCGTTCCTGCGGATGTTCGGCGACATCACCGGGCCGGGCTGGACCACTCCGCTGTTCCCCACCCGGGATCAGAACTCCGGGATGCGGCTGCGGGTCACCGGGCGGCTGCGCAACGCCCAGGCGGTCAGCATCGACCCGGTGCCGCTGAAGGAGGAGAGCCAGCGGTTCGTCAACATCGGCCAGAGCGTCAGCCAGGGCGCCGAATTCAGCGTGGCGGTGCCCAACTTCCGGTACGGGTACACCTTCAACGACCACGGCGGCATCGGGGTGGAGGCCGACATCACCGGCACCCTGTCCGCCAGCCGCTCGACGAACGCCAACTCCGGGTCCGGGCACATCAGCGGCCTGGTCTACAACGGGGACAGCGTGCTGTACCGGGCCGAGTTCGCGATCGACACCGACGTGATCCGGCCGGGCACCCGCCTGGGCGCGGCCGTGCGCCGCAGCGTCGACGTCTCGGTGTACCTGCGGATCCCGATCGCGCAGCGGGCCCGGTTCGAGGCGGCGATGGCGGCGGCCGTGGACCCCACGCTGGCGCCCGCGGTCCCGACCCGGGACGTTGATCCGACGCTCGTCGACCCGGACGCGGATCCGGCGACGATCGCCCGTGAGAACGTCGAGCGGAACCGGGAGCGCCACCCGCCGCTGCACCTGGCCTCGGGTCAGGGCACCGGGTTCGCCGCGATCAGCCACCTGGCCGGGGCCGAGCGGGTGCTGCCGCGCCTGGAGGAGCTGGTACGCCAGGCCGGCGCGCCGATGTCGTGGTCGCGGGGCTGGGACGAGATGGAACTGGCGCACCTGCGCACCCAACTGGCCTCCCGGTTCACCCGCGAGGGCCTGATCAACTGGGGCAGCGCGCTGTTCCAGCCGGGCGGGGTGCGGATGGACCTGCACCGGCCGGGCACCGAGGGCACGGAGGTCATCACGGTGACGGTCCGGGGCGACCTCGCCGTGCCGCACCCGGCCGGACCGCCCACCCCCGGACCGGCCACCGGGCCGCGCCCGGTCCCCGTCCCGACCTCCACCGGCCGGGTGCACTCGGCCAAGCTGGAGATCATGCCCTCGGCGTTCGCCGGTGCCGGCGGCGGCGACACCGTCGGCTCCGGCCTGGGCCTGGGCTTCACGGTGGGCGGCATCGGCATCCCGGATCATGCCGGAGCGCTAAGCAAGATCCTGCCGAGCGTGGGGTTCGGGGTGTCCCGCTCGGCGTCGCAGGGCACGAGCGTCAACGCATCCGGGTTCCTGCTGGAGGCGATCCTGTATGACGGCCCGGCCCGCACCTTCGACTACGACGTCAGCTTCGCCCTGGAGGTCTCGGTGCGGCACATCGCCGGCACCACCGGCCTGGGCTGGCCGAAGGCCATCGGCCGCCGGCTCGGCGGCCTGGTAAGGCAGGCCAGGCAGACACCGGGAACCCCGCACAACAACCGGGTACGCGGCACGAACCAGGTGCAGGACACCCTGCAGGGCTCGACGCGGTTCGTGGTGGTGGAGGAGCTGGCCCCGGCCGACCAGATCACCGACCAGCGGAGGCTGGACCGGGTCGGCACCGTGGAGGTGCTCAACACCACCACCCAACCGGCCGGCCGCACCGTCACCATCCCCAACGTCACCCAGCACCTGACCGGTGCCCACACCCCGCTGAACATGGACGACCAGGTCATGGAGGTGCTCGGCGGGAGCCGGCTCGGCGACGAGCTGGCCGGGATGCTGGACGGGCTGGGGATCCGGTCCACCGTCTACGAGAACCTGCCGTGGGTGCTGACCAGCGCGGAGACGCTGGCCTCGACCATGGTGCGCGGGCCGTCGGTGCTCTACCACGAGATCGTGGAGGGCGGCCAGTTCAACGACCGGGTCGCCGAGATCTCGATCACCGGCTACCCGCACAACGACCAGAGTGACCGGACCCGGCCGGTGGACATGTTCCAGATGCACGTCGCCGAGGGCAACGGCGCGGTCTCCTCTAGCCACGAGGTCAAGACGTCGAAGTCCGCCTCGGTGAAGCTGTTCCCGCTGAGCACCGCCGACGGCACGACCAGCCATGGCGCAGTCGGCAGCGGCATCGGCCTGCCCGAGTTCAAGGCCAACAGCTCCAGCGCCAGGTCGCAGTCCCACAGCCTGACGTCCACCACCGGCCGCCTCACCCAGGGCAGCCGGTCGTACCTGGAGCACACCGCCGACATGCTGTGGCAGATCTCGGTGACCGTCCGCGACCAGAACATGTTCCACGAGCAGGCGCCCAGCTCCGCGCACACCACGCTCCGGGTCGCCAACGGTCTGACGTTCCTGCGGCTGGCGAACCCGGTCGCCGACATGCGCGCGGTAGGCACCGCGGTGCCCGCGCCCAACACGCCGGCGGTGCTGCGCAGCGACCGACCCGTGCCGGCCGGCACCCCCCAGCCGACCGGCCCCACGCAGGTCATCCCGAGGCTTCCGGCCGCCCCCGGCAACGCCGCGCGCGTGCCCATCGTGCCGCTGGTACCGGCCACCGCCGCGTCGGAGCGGCTGATCCCGCGCACCGCCGCGGCCGGCGCGACCGACGTCACCGGCGAGGGCAACACCCTGCTGGACGGGGTGCGGCGGCTGCTGACGGAACATGCGCCGGAGATGCTGGGGTCGCACTGGACGGTGCAGGAGGCGGCCCCGCCTGCGACCGCCGCGGCCGCGGCCCCGGCCAACCCCCGGCTGCGCCAGGTCCCGCAGAAGCTCGCCAACCTGCTCAACCCGGGCTCCCTGGAGGCGCTGCTGGACGTGCTGCTCGGGCCGGGACTGGTGCTGCACGCCACCCGGTCCGGGCCGCTCTACAACGAGCGGGTGCAGCTGGTGCTGCGCGCCACCCGGGATCCCAACGGCAGGGGCTACGCCTACCTGGAACACGTGGACAGCGCCAACGTCACCCGCTACTGGTTCCGGCTGAACTCCAAGGGCGACACCGCGAGCAGCTCGCGCGGGTACGGCTGGGCGCACGGCACCACCACCACGGTCACCGACGCGCCGCACCCCCCGCGCCTGAACGGGGGCAACGCGACGCCGTCGACCGAGGCCAGCACCGCCACGGGCAGGTCCACCGGCGTCACCGTCACCGACGCGGTCCGCGACACGTACTTCGCGGCCGGTCCCGCGGACCGGTACGTCGGCGAGATCGAGCTGTCCGCGACGCTGACCCGCACCTTCGTGCCGTCGCTGGCGGTCAACGCGCTGGGACTGAGCTTGCCGCGGCGCGCCCTGGGATGGATCCAGGGCGCCGGCAACCACACCGCCCAACGGCCCACGGTCCGGGTGCCGATGCTGGAGCGGATCCTGGTCCCGACCGAGCTGCTGCACGACAACGCCGTTCCGCAGCCGCCGCCCGCCGCCCCCGCGCCCGTGCCCGGCGCCCCGCCGGTCCCACCGGCCCTGGGCACCTACGCGGTCACGGAGGTCCAACCGGGGCGGACCGCCGTGGAGCTGGGCCAGCAGCCCTTCGAGCTTCGGCCCGAGGACCTGCTCAAGCACAACGCGGTGGCATTCGGGTTCGACCACGCCAAGCTGCGGATCCTCCTGGACCAGGCGCTGCCCCGGCTGGCCGGCAACATCAACCCGCGCGGCGGCCAGCGCAGCGACGTGGTCAGCCGCCTCGTCGAGGCCGGAACCCGCACCCAGGACGCGCTGTACTACGCCCTGTCCTACGGCATGCTCACCCGGCAGTTGGAGCACCTGCTCACCCCGGAGGGGCTGAGCCTGCCCACGCTGGTTCGCGAGGGCGCCACCTTCACCGACAACATCGGCGAGCTGACCATGCGCGTCGAACTCGCCAACCCCCGCATACGCGGCTACACCGAGGGCTGGCTGGAGTCGGTGGACTACGGCTTCCGCGAGTTCGCCACCTCATCGGAGGTCTCCCACGGCCGCAACCTCGGCGTCGGGGGCGGCACGGAGATCAAGGCGGGAAGCCTGGAGAAGGACCTACCGCCGTACTCCAGCGCACCCCGCACCAATAAGGAAGGGCTGAACCTCACCTTCGGCCGCAACCGCGCCGACAAGGGCACCGGGGTCCTCAAGACCATGCCGCGTTCGGTCGCCGCCAACCGCAAGGTGCCGTGGCTGCGGACCGACGTGGACGCGATCGTGCACCTGACGCTGCGCGCGCGCAACGAGCGCGACCTGCTGCACGGGACCGGCGCAGGGCGTTCCGGTGCCGTCCGGCGTCTTCGTCCCGACCGTCAGCCGGGGGCAGGACCTCGGGGCCCCCGACGACACCGCCGACTCGGTCTCGGCGGCGTTCGCCATGCCGTCCTCGCCCAACGTGTTCGCGGTCCACGTGCGGGTGAACGAGAACGGGCAATTCATCGTCGGCGACCGGGCGCTGACCGCGGACGAGTTCAACCGGCAGGTCCTCAGCCGCTACAACCTGGCGCCCGGCCGCACCCTGGCCCTGGTGACCAGCGGCGGCGACCGCGCGCCCGCCATGGTGGGACCGAGCACGGCACCGGCGCCGCTCAGCGCGGCCGAGGCCCTCGCCCAGGCGACCGGCCTGCCCGTCATGGCCACCGCCAACGACGTCTTCGTCACCCGCGACGGCTCCGCGCTGGCCGGCATCATCGCCCACCCGCGGCACGAGGGCCCGAACCTGAGCGACCTCCAGGCGACCAGCTGGCGGTTGATCACCCTGCCGAACGGCCCAGGTGGGCCCGTTTACCGGGTCGTGTACGCGTTCGAACTGGCGCAGGCACTGGCCGAGAGCGGCACACCGCTGTCCCACAGAGCGAGGACGGTGCCGCCGGCGGGGCGGATCGTGCGGCGGTGACAGGGCGATCCCGCCGGACGCGGAGCGTCACATGGCACGCCGGGCCGGCGCCGAGACGATCGAGGTTGACGCCTCGCACTCGATCGCGCTGTCGCAGCCGAAGGCCGTCGCCGACCTGCTCCGGACCGCAGTGAACGCCACCGCCGCTGTCGGCGTTGCTCTTGTCGTGGTGCTTTCTGGCATGAGTGTGGGGGGAACCCGGGGTCGGCCACAGATGTCGGGGGGCCGATGAGTTACTAGGTCCGGCCACGGCGTGGTCGAGCTGTCCGTCCGGTGCTGGTGGCGGGGAGGACCGGGTCGGGCATGGGTGACAGCGGGCCGACCGGTTACTAGATTCGGTCATCGCGGGTTCGCCTCGTCCGCGGGAGTGCGGGGACGATCATGGTTCGCTGGGATGTCGAGCGTGCACCCATGAGCGTGCAGTTGCTGATCAAGCTGGGCGCGGACTACGGCGTGCCGGCGCAGAGCTGTCTGGAGCGCACCGGGCTGCGCGAGGAGGGCCTGCGCGACCCGGCAGCCACGGTGAGCGCGAAGCAGGAGCTGACGGTCATCGCCAACCTGCTGAAGGCGCTCGGCGACCCACCGGGCATCGGGCTCGAGGCGGGCACCCGCTACCACCTGACCACCTACGGCATCTGGGGCTTCGCGATGATCAGCAGCCCGACGTGGCGGAGCGCGATCGACGTGGGGCTGCGCTACATCGACCTCACGTTCGCGTTCTGCCGGATCCAGGCCCGCGACCGGGGCCAGCAGATGCATCTGGTCCTGGACACTCCGGACATCCCGGATGCGCTGCGGCGATTCGTCGTCGAACGCGACAGCGCGGCCATCCAGACCATCCAGCAGGAGCTGTTCGCCTCGCCCGTTCCCATCCGGGAGGTCAGCTTCACCTTCCCGCGGCCCACCGCCGACGCCGACCGGTACACCGAGATCTTCGGTGTCACGCCGGTCTTCGATGCCGAGGAGAACGCGGTGGGCATCGATCCCGCGGTGCTGGACCTGCCGCTCCCGCAGGCCAACGAGCACACGACCGCCGCCGCCCAGGCACAGTGCCGCGACCTGCTGGCCCGGCGGCATGCCCGGACGGGGCTGTCCGGGCAGGTCCGGGATCAGCTGCTGACCCGGCTTGCCGCCCCGCCGGACCTCGACCACGTCGCCGCGACGCTGCACATGAGCGACCGGACGCTGCGCCGGCGGCTCGCCGATGAGGGTGTGTCGTTCCGTGGCCTGCTGGACGAGATCCGCGAGCAGATCGCCGAGGAGCTGCTGGTCACCAGCGGGCTGCCGGTCGCCGAGGTCGCCGAGCGGCTGGGGTATCTGGAGGTCTCCAGCTTCTCCCAGGCCTTCCGACGCTGGAAGGGTGTCGGCCCCCGCGCCTACCGGGCACGGCAACCCGCCGGCCTGCGCTGACCACCCGGAGCCGCCCGGGTCGGCGCCGCGCGATCGGCGCGGACCGGGCAGCCTGAGCCGGTCGGCGCGGACCGTTCAGGGTCAGGCGACGAACTCGGCGACGAGCGGCGCGAGCTCGTCCTTCATCGTCAGCAGGCCCAGGTGCCCGTCCGGGTAGACGTGCAGCCG
>WNFU01015234.1_pt1 | contig 14493 bp, 8 predicted proteins | sample 5400121 | NCBI WGS metagenome assembly WNFU01 (sample SAMN13153360, study PRJNA577476) | soil metagenome | isolation source: 100 cm soil or saprolite under grassland replicate 1 | place: USA:California | collected 2016-06-15
GACGCCTCCGGGACGTGGGTGCCGGCCCCGGGCGAGAGCGTACCCATGGCGGCGAACCAGGTGCCGGAGCTCGACGTCATCACCGTCGTGAACGGGCCGCGCATGGATCCGGGCGCGGACTTCCCGCCCCCGCAGCCGACGACGCCGGGCGCGAAGATCGTCCCGGTCCCCACGATCGTGGAGGAGTGCTGAGGCGGTGGCGAGCCCGATCCCCACCCGGCCCTCGAGGCGGCCCTTCGCGCTGGTGCGCACCCGCGATCAGTGGTGGCGCGCGGCCCACGCGCACACCGCCCTCGCCCCGGGCGGCGTGGTCGAGCTCTCCTCGCGCGACGACGCGCTGGCGAGGCCGGTGGAGGGAACGCCGGCGCCAGGAGCCGGGCTCGCCTTCGACTCCGGCTGCCGCGCCTACCACTCCTTACCGGCCGAGGGGCGGATCGAGCGGGTCCTGTGGGCCGCCCAGGATCCGTTCGCGCCCACGCGGACGCCCGAGGCGGTGGGGCTGGTGGACCGCGCGCCGGCCGGGATCCTCGGCGACTTCGCGCCGGCGGCCTCGCCGCCGGGCCCGCTGGACGGGCCGCTCGGGGTCGCCGTGGACGCGGGCGACCGCCTCTTCGTCTGCGAGGCGGGCGCGAACCGCGTCGTCGTCTACGACCTCGCCTCCGGGCGGCTCCTCCGCGCCGTGCCGCTCGCGAACCCCGGCGCCGCGGGCCCGCGGCCGCTCGACGTCGCCGCCGCGGGCGACCTCGTCTACTGCGTGACCGCCGCGCCCGCAGGCCTCATCGTGCTCGGCGCCGCCGCCGCGCCGCGCCCGCTGCCGCTCCCGTCGGGCGTCGCCGCGCCGGTCCGCATCGCCGCGAGCCCCTCCGGCCGGATCGCCGTCCTCGACCGCGCCGCCGGCGTCATCGCATTCCTGGACGGCGCGCCCGGCCCGATCGACCTCACGGTGCAGCGCCACCCGCAGCAGCCGCCGGCAGCGCACGCCACCGACCTCGCCTTCGAGTCGGAGGACGCGCTGGTGGTCGCCTTCCTGGCCGGCGAGGACCTCTTCCGCTTCCTCGCCAGCGCTGACCCCGCCGCCGACCCGGAGCTGCGCCCGCTCAAGGCCCGCGGCTACGACGGGCTCGGCCTCGCGCGGGCGCCGGACGGGCGCATCGCCTACTGGACCGCGCGCGGCCTGCGCAACGCGGCGCCGGTCCGGCGCCGGTTCGAGCTCCACGGCACGGTCGTCACGTTCCGCCTGGACAGCGGCGAGTTCCATACGCAGTGGGGACGGCTCTTCCTCGACGCCTGCATCCCCGACGGCACCGAGGTCGCCCGATCCACCGGCGCGAGAGCGGCCGCGAGCTGCCCTGGTCGCAGTTCCTCGCCGACGACCCGTTCGCCACCTACGAGGCGCCCGTCGCCGCACCCCCCGGCCGCTACCTCTGGGTCTGGCTGCGCCTCCGCGGCAACGGCGTGCTCTCCCCGAAGATCCGCTGCCTCCGGGCCGAGCACCCGGGCCACGACTACCTGCGCCGCCTCCCGCGGACCTTCTCGCGCGACGCCGGCGTGGCCGACTTCCTCTTCCGCTACCTCTCGCTCTTCGAGGGCTTCCTCGCCGAGGCGGAGGCGCGCGGGGTCGAGCGCGCCACTCTGCTCGACCCGCACGCGACGGCGGATGAGCTCCTGCCGTGGCTCGCGAGCTTCATGGGGCTCGTGCTCGACGAGCGGTGGCCGCAGGCACGGCGGCGCGACCTCATCGCAGAGATCGCGAACCTCTGGCGCGCCAAGGGGACGGTCTGCGGCCTCTCGAGGTTCATCGAGCTGTTCCTCGGCCTGAAGCCCATCGTGGTCGAGGCTTTCCGGCTGCGCGGCACGGGCGGCGCGGTGCTCGGCTCGCACTGCGCGCCCGTCACCTCCTCGGTAATGGGCGCCGCGTTCCGCGTCGGCGGCGACGTGACCGCGGCGCGCGAGGGACCGCTGGCACCCGCGCAGGTGGAGGACGCGTTCCGCACGCACGCCCACCGGTTCAGCGTGATCATCCCCGCCTGCCTCGACGACGCGCATCTCGCGGTGGTGCGGGACATCCTCGAGGCGCACCGGCCGGCGCACACCCGCTACGACCTCTGCGCCATGGGCCCCGGGATGCAGCTCGGGAAGGCGCTGCACGTCGGCGTGAGCTCCATCGTCGGGCGCGGCGGCGAATTCGCGCCGCTCCGGCTCGGCGCCTCGGCGGTGGGTCGCGGCGCCGTGGTGGGCCGGCCGGCCCCCGGCGAGCGGGTCGGCCTCGACCGGCTCGGGACCACGACGCGGATCGGCTGATGGCGACCTCGCTCCACATCCGGCGCCTGCGCGCTCGATACCGGGTCTCCGCCGCCCGAGCCGGCGATCCGCGCGCGCGGCCGGGCGCGGTGAAGGACCGGCTCGACCGCGTGCTCCGCGACCAGCTCGGCCGGGCGCTCGAGGGCGCACTGGCCGCGCTCGGCCTCCCCGAGCACGAGGAGGTGTGCGTCCGGGCGGTGCCGGTGCGGACCCGCCTCTCCCTCGGCGTCTCCGACGAGGCGTTGGCCAGGGCCTGGAGCGCGGCCATCGCCCGCGCGCTCCGCGAGCAGCTCGCGTCGGGCGCCGGCGTGGTGCGCTACGGCTCGCGCGTGCACGCGCTCGTGGACCTGCTCGCCGGCGTGGCCGAGGGCGCTCTCGGGCGCGCCTGGGCGTGGCGGCAGCTGGGGCTCTGGGATGGGACCGGCGGCGGTGCGCCGGCCGTGCGCGCCCTCGCGGCGATGCCGGAGGCTGCGCCGGCCGCGCTCGCGGCGGTGGAGCGCGCCGGCGCGATCGCGGCGCTGGCGCGGCGCGTGGACGCTGCCGGGTGGTGCATGGTGGCGGCGCGTGCGCTCGCCGCGGCCGGCGTGGACGCGGGCGTGCTCGAGGGGTCGGCCGGCGACCCGCGGCGTGACGGGCCCGCCGCCGCAGCCGTGCACGCCGAGGCGCGGCGCATCGCCGGGCGCGCGCGGTTCGCGGCCGCGCTTGCCGCGCCCCTCGCCGGGGGCCGTGAGGACGCCCGCGCGCGCCGTGCCCTGGCCGCGCTCGCGGCGCTCGCGGCCGAGCCGGCGGCGCTCCGGCACGCCGGGGCGCCGCTCGTCGATGCGCTCGCGGACGCGCTGGCCGAGGAACCGGCGGCCGCGAGCGCCGCGGTCCCTGTCCGCGCGGGAAGCCCCGAGCGGCGTGCCGGCGCTCCCGCCGAGCCGGCCCAGCCCAGCGCGCGGGCCGGCGGCGGCGCCCTCTCGCCCCTCTCGACGCCCGCCGCGCCCCGCCCCGCGACGCAGGCCGCTGGCGCCAACCGCCGCGCGACGGAGGACGAGGCGCCGGCCCGCGACGACGTGCGCCCGCTCCCGGCGGTGCGCTGCGCCGGGCGCACGCGCGCCGGTGGCCTCCTCTACCTGCTGCACATCGTCGCCGAGCTCGGCCTGCCCGACGCGCTCTGCAACGGCGACGGCCCGCTCGCGTCGCGGCCGCTCCGCTGGGCGCTGCACGCGCTCGCGCTCGCGCTCCTCCCGGTCGAGGCGCGCGATCCGGCCGCGCTCGCCTTCTGCGGCGCGGCGCCGGGGGACGACCCGCCCGACGTCGACGCGCCGCCAGCCGTCGAGGCAGAGCGCGCGGCGCTCGCGGCGACGGCCGCGGCCGTGGCGGAGCGCCTCCGCACGCGCCTCCGCCGCGACGAGGAGCCGGTCCGAGCGGTGCTGCTCGAGACCTGCCGCCGCGACGCAGAGATCGTCGCCGACCCCGCGTGGCTCGAGATCCGCCTCTCGCTCGACGACGTGGACACGCGCGTCCGGCGCGCCNTGAGGTTCGTCCATGCGTGAGCTGCGCGACGTCCCGCCGGACCTGCCGACGCCCGCCCGCCGCCTCCAGGCGGAGGTGGCCGTCCTCGCGGTGCGGCTCGCCGACGTCCTCGCGCGCGCGCTGCCGGCGCAGGGGCCCGTCGCGGAGGCGATCGCGTTCCTGCGCGCCTTCGCCGCCGCGGCGCCGCCGGAGGAGCAGGGCGCGCCGGACACGCCGCACCCCCTCGACCGCCTGGCCGCGGCGCTCGGGCTCTCGCCCTTCGAGATCGATCTCCTCGTCCTCGCCGGCATGCCCGAGGAGCACGAGGGGCTCGCGGGCGTGCTGCGCAGCCTCCATCCGCGCGGCGAGCCGCGGGCGACCGCCGGGCTCGCCGCCCAGGTGCTGTGCGAGGCGCACGCCGAGCGGCGCCTCCTGCGCGCAGCGCTCGAGACGGGCCCACTCGTCCGCGCGGGCGCCCTCCGGCTCGCGTCCGACGCCCCGTTCTTCGAGCGCAGCCTGGTGCCCGCCGAGGCGCTCTGGAGCGCGCTCGGCGGCGTGGACGCATGGCCCGCCGCTGCGCCGCGGCTCGCGGCGCCGAGCCCCGCCGCCGGCCTCGAGGGCTGGCTCGCCACGCCCGAGGTGGAGCGGGCCATGCGCGCGCTGCAGGCGGGCGAGGCGCGGACGCTGCTCGTCACCGCAGACCACGAGGACGTGGCGCTCCATCGCGCGGCCGCGCTGGCGGACGCGGCGCAGGTGAGCGCCGTGAAGGTCGCGCTGACAGCCGGCGCACCGCCGGAGCTGGCGCAGGCGGCGCTCCTGCATGCGCTCGTCCGCGGCGCCGTCCCGCTCCTGCGCGTCGCCGCGCCGGACGGGCCGGGCGTGGCGCCGCTCCCGGACCTCGACGCCTTCCCGGGCCCCGCGGTGCTGTGCGCCCGCGATGGATGCGGCGCGGTACGGGGGGCGCGCCCTGTGCTCGCGCTGCACGCCGGCCGGCTCGGCCAGGCCGCGCGCGCGCGCATGTGGACCACGGCGCTGCCTCGGCTCGCCGAGCACGCGCCGTTGCTGGCGGCGCGCTACGCGCTCGACCCCGCGCTGGCGCACGAGGTGGCGAGCGACGTGGTGGCGCTCGAGGCGCTCGAGTCCCGCCCGGGCGACCTCCGCGACGTCGCCGAAAGCGTGCGCACTCGCTCTGCCGTGCCACTGGCAGCCGGAGTCCAGCTCCTCCATCCGCAGGCGCGGTTCGACGACCTGGTCCTTCCCCCCGTCCGGCTGGCCCAGCTCAAGGAGGCCGTGGGCCGCCTCGTCCACCAGGGGAAGGTCATCGACGGCTGGGGCTTTCTCGCGAGCAAGCGGGGCTCGCGCGGCGTGCGCGTGCTCTTCGCCGGCCCGCCTGGCACCGGGAAGTCGCTCTCGGCGGAGGTGCTCGCGTCGGAGCTCGGGGTGGATCTCCTCGTGGTCGACATCTCGCGGGTCGTCTCGAAGTGGATTGGGGAGACGGAGAAGAACCTCGCCACGGTCTTCGACGCCGCCGAGCGCGCCCAGGCGGTCCTCCTCTTCGACGAGGCCGACGCGCTCTTCGGCAAGCGCACCGAGGTGTCCGACGCCCACGACCGCTACGCGAACCTCGAGACCGCCTACCTCCTCTCCCGGCTGGAGCGCTTCGAGGGGCTGGCGGTGCTCTCCACGAACCTCCGGCAGAACATCGACGTCGCCTTCATGCGCAGGCTCGAGTTCGTGGTCGACTTCGAGGAGCCGGGGCTGGCCGAGCGCGAGGCCATCTGGCGCTGCCACGTCCCGGAGGGCGCGCCCCTCTCGCCCGAGGTGGACCTGCGGGAGCTCGCCACCATCTACCCCGTCGTCGGAGGCCTCATTCGCAACGCCGCGGCGGCCGCCGCCTTTCTCGCGGCAGCCGAGGACTCACCCATCTCACGCCGGCACTTCGTCCGCGCAATCCAGCGCGAGTACGAGAAGGCCGGACGCACCTTCCCCGGCGCTCCTGCCGGCATAAGGAACACGCCATGAAGCTCGAAGACTTCTGGACCAGCGAGAAGACCGTCTGGCAATCGCTGCAGCTGAAGGCGGAGGTTCAGATCGCGGCGGCACAGGCGCGGCTCGGCGATGCCCGAGGCGCCGTCGCTGCCGCCACCGCGCGCCTGCAAGGCGCGCAGGCCGGGCTCGCGCAGGCGAAGGCCAAGCTCGCGGCCGAGACGAACCTCGGCGACATCCCCGCCGACGCCGTCGCCGTGAGGAAGCAGCAGGCGCTCGTGAACGAGGCGCAGGGCGACATCGCCCGGGCCTCGGACAGCGTCTCCGATCTGCAGGCGGCGGTCGGCCTGCTGACGATGGCGCGGGGAACCATCGACGCGAAGCTCGCCGCCGCCGTGGCCGGCCTGGCCGAAGCGACGGTGAAAGGCGCGAAGCGCAACGCCTGGGTCACGGCCCTCGGCACCCCCCCGCTCAAGACGCTGGCCGGCTCGGCCGGCGACGCCCAGACCGCCAAGGGAGCCGCCCCGTTCACCGCGGTGAGGTCGAAGCTCTCCACCGTCCTCGGCTCCACGTTCGCCGACTCCCTGGGCAAGCGCCACGACGTGGCCAAGGCCATGCGCGACGCCCCGGCGGCCGGCCTCGACAAGGTGATCTCGGAGTGGACGGGCCAGTACGCGACGGGCGGCACGCCGGACGGCAGCCCGGAGAGCGTCGCGGCCTGGACCGCCGCGTACGAGCGGGCGTTCGACGCGCTGGGGAACTACGTCAGGGACGGCAAGAAGCGCTTCGACGCCACGATGGCGGCCCTGACGCGCCTCGCCGCGGCGGATCTCGCCAGCGCCGACGAGATCGCCGAGTTCACCTCGGGTGCGTTCACTGCCGAACCGGCGCGCGGCAACGCGCTGACGCTGGCGACTGCCCGCGACACGGCGTTCCAGGGGTACGTGGGCGCGGTCGCCGCCTTCGAGCGCTCGGTGGCCCACGACCTCGCCTCCGATCCGGATGGACCCATCACCCGCACGCCGCCAGATCCCACGGCCCTCGCCACCGCCGACGCGAACTACGCCAGGGACACCACCGCCGGCGACGACTCGACCTCCCCGCGTGCCCTCTCCGAGCGAAGGACCGCGTTCCTGCAGCTCCTCGTCGCGCTCCAGGAGAAGCGAGTGGCGCAAAGCGCCCTCGTCCAGGGCGACCTCCTCCTCGCGCTCCTGCGCGGCGACATATAGAACGAGCGCGCACTCCGAGGAAAGGAGCTGGATCTTGGCCAACACGCCCGATCTCACGAGCTGCCTGGAGGTGGGACCCGTGCAGGACGACGCGGTCCTGCCGGTGAACCCCTTCCTCTCCGTCCGCTACCAGTTCGGCATGCTCCTCGGCGTCGACGACTTCGACACCGCCGAAGCCTACCCGCGCGGGAAGATGCGGCTTCATGGCGCCTGGCTGCACGGGGCCGGCGTGGTCTGGGGCTTCGGCGTGCTGGCGACGCCGGTGAGCGCGACCGACCCGACGCTGGACGGTGAGCTCCAGGTGCTCCCGGGCCTCGCCCTCGACCGGCTCGGCCACGAGCTGCACCTCGACCAGCCGGCGTGCGTGGACGTCGGCGCCTGGTACGCGCTGCAGAAGCAGGCGACCGGCGACGCCACGCTGGGCGGCGCCGCCGCAGTGGATGCCGGCACCGGCGCGGTCACTGCGCAGCTCCACGTCGAGCTGCGTTTCCGCGCCTGCCTGACCCGGCAGGTCCCAGCCATGAGCGAGCCCTGCGACGGCGCCACCGGCACGGACACCGCCTACTCGCGCGCCTTCGAGACGGTGGAGATCAAGCTTCTGGCTGGGCTCTCCGAGCCCGTGGACGACCGGCAGGCGTGGCGCTCCCCGCGGCTGCGGCTGCTCTTCGGCGTCCTCGCGCCGAACGACCCCGCCCAACCGGAGCCGTGGGAGAAGGATGTCCTGGACGCGCGCGCGGCGATCGCGTCGCAGGCCGACTTCCTCGCGGCGCTCCGGCGGTTCGCGGCGCTGGATGAGATGACCGCCGGCCCGGGCCTCGCGGCCTCGGGGCGGCGCCTGCTCTTCCCCGGCGGCGAGGATGCGCCGGTGGTGCTCGCCGACCTGCGTGACGTGAAGCTCGCCTTCGACGGCAAGGCTTACCGGATGACGGCGGTGGACGTGCACCCCGAGGTGCGGCCGTCGCACGTGGCGACCTCGACCATCCAGGAGCTCAACTGCTGCGCGTCCGGCGCCGGTCTCGAGCCCTCGGCGCAGGCGACGATCGACGCGGGCGATCCGCGGATCATCCGGCTGAGCTCGCGGACGCAGCCTTTCGACGGCTCGACCCTAGTCGGCGGCGCCTTCGCCATGAGCCAGCTCACGAGCGACGGCTGGACGGCGCTGGACGTCCTCGAGGTCGTCCTCGACCCGGACGACGCGAGCGGAAGGTCCATCCGGCTGACCTTGGGCGCCGCGCCTCGAGGGTCCCTGCGGATGATCGCGCGGGGCACGGGGTCCTCGCCGCTCATGTACGCGGCGGTTCCCGCCTCGGGAGGGAGCCCGGCCGCGAAGGCGGCGCCGTTCCGGGGCGACCACGGGCGCGGCAGCGCGCACGACGGCAGCGATTTCGTCTTCATGTGGGAGGGCGCCTAGATGGCCGGCTCCAGCAACGGTGGCACCAGCGGCGGCACCAACAGCAGCGGCACCGGCGAGGTCGTGCTCCTCGACGCGCCGCGCGGGATCGCGGTCATCGGCGCGAGCACCGAGCTCAAGGGGCTACACTACTTCGACGGCAAGTTCCTGCGCGCGCAGGACATGCAGACGGAGCAGGCGTTCCTGCGCTTCCTCGCGGCCCTCGCCGCCCAGGGCGGCGGCGCGGGCGTGGTCTACGGCTACGACGTGACCAGCGCCGACGCCGCCTCGGTGCTGGTGAAGCAGGGCCTGGCCTTCGACGCTGGGGGCCGCCCGCTCTACCTCACGGTGGACCAGCGGCTCGACCTCGGCGCGCTCGTCGCCGCGACCCAGGCGAGCGACCCCGGCGCGAGCGGCTCGCCCATCCGGTCGTCCGACTTCGCCGACTGCACCGTCGCGCTGGCGGCCGGCACCGTCCCGACGGCGCCCGGGTCCGACCTCTATCTGCTCACGGTGGGCTTCCTCGAGGCGCTCTGCGGCGAGGAGGACGTCTTCGGCAAGCTCTGCGAGGACGCCTGCGTGGACGCCAAGAACCGGCGCTTCGTCCTGGACGGCGTGATCTTCCGGGCGGTGCCGCTCGTGGGGCTCGGCGGGCTGCCCACGTCGCAGAAGGTCACCCTGGGGCCGCAGCACTACCGGTCACGGGTCGCCTCCGCCTTCTTCGACGCGGAGCGCAAGGCGGTGTCCCCCCAGATCACCGGCGCCGGGATCCAGGACGGCGTCTTCTGCCTGGGCGCCCGCCAGCTCGTGGGCGACGGCGTGCCCATCGCGGTGTTCTCGCGGACCGGCAACACCACCGCCTTCGTGGACGCCTGGATCGGCCGGCGCGAGCGGATCGAGCCACCCAACCGCCGCTACTGGGCCTGGCGCATGTCGATGCGGCCCTGGGACGTGTTCCTCGCGCAGATCTTCCAGTTCCAGTGCCAGCTCAAGGACGCCCTCATGGGCGTAGTGACGGGCGGCGGCGGGGATCCATGCGCGCCGAAGACCGCGGTGATCGGACAGGCGCGGGAGCTCGTGTCCCGGGTCGAGGCGTGGTACGCGGGCGTCGCGACCACGCTCGGGGCGGATGGGATGAAGGCGCTCCCGGTCCAGCCCTTCCAGCTCGCCGAGCTCTCGCGCCTCAAGGCCGCGCTCGCTGGCGTCGCCAGCCCGACATCGCCGCAGGGCGCGCGGCTCCTGATCGACGGCGGCATCGTCGAGCTCCCGTCCGCCGGCTACCTGCCGGTCTCCGTCGGGAGCCCGACCGTGAACCAGCAGGTTCTCGACCTCATGGGCGCTGGCGTCGACCTCCGCTTCTGCATCTGCCGACCCGACTTCGTCCCGCACGTCCTCGAGCAGGCCCAGCACATGGAACGCATCTCGCTCCTCGAGGGCCTCGAGGATCCGGCGCGGGTGCCGCGCGTGGACGTGTTCGTGCCGGACGGGCAGGTCGCGCGGAGCGTGGACGCGTCGAGCCGCTGGTTCGACGCGACGCTGTTCGACAACGTCAGGTTCGGTGTGAGCGGCGCCGGCGCGGGCCGCACGCCGTCTCCACGGAGCGTCCTCCGGGCCATCGCGTCCATGGCGCGGTCGACCACTGAGGCTCCCCAGAACGCGTCGGTGTACCAGCCGCCGCCGTTCAAGGGGGCGGCGCGGTGGGCGCCGTACGGCGACGGCGGCCACGAGCTCTACTGGGCGGGTACGCGCCTGGTCGGGCAGCCCGCCAGCGACGTCGAGCCGGCCGCCTCGTGGATCGAGGCGAGCGTCGACCGGGACCCGTTCTCCCTCGGCGGTCCCCCGGCGTGGGCGCAGATCTACGCGCGTGTCATCGAGCTCCGCCCGGGGACGGAGGAGGACTTCGTCACCCTCGAGCTCGCTAACCTCCGCTTCACCGCCGACGCCCCCGCCGTGCCCGGCAACGAGATGATGATCCAGGGCAGGATCGAGGGGAGCGCGGTGCCGCTGCACTGGCCGAGCACTGGCGGCGACGGTGGGAGCCCATACTTCAGCCTCAACGTCCGGCTGCGCAGGGTCGTGACCGCCACCGGCGGCCAGATCACGGTCGAGCCGATGGTCCAGGGCTCGGCGACATTCCGCTGGGAGTGGATCGCCGGCACCCCGCTCACGGGTGCGCTGCACGTCAACGTCACGCGGACCGATACCTCGGGGGAGGCTCCCGACCTCATCGTCTACCAGGTGCGGGAGGATCCGGACGCGCGGAATCCCTCCAACCCGTTCCACGGTCTGTCCGAGATCGCTATCCCGGCGATCCAGCGGCAGGTCGCCACGGCGCCGTTCAACCTACGGGGGTTCGGAACCTACGCCGAGGAGGCGCTGTTCCCGCCGCCGTCGGCCACGCCGTCGCTGGACGTGACCGCCACGCTCGACTGGGTCCTCTTCGCGCGCCGGCGTGAGTGCTCGTGCGGCGCGGCCGGAGTTGCGCCGGCGCAGGATGAGAAGTTCCGGGTGTGGCGGCTCGACGTCGATGCACTCTCGGAGGACCAGCGCAAGTCGTTCCCTACGACGCTCGTCTCGACCGAGCCGGCCGACATCGACTTCGTGAAGCGAGTCGTGAAGCCCGTGGGCGTCGTGGCGTTCCCCGCCACCGGGTCGAGCCTGCGAGACGTGGCCGCCGCCGTGAACGACGCCAAGGCCGCGCTCGGCGCGGCGACCATCCTCGTCGGCGGGGTCATCGGGCAGCAGCCGCCCCAGGACCCTCCCACGCTGGAGGCCGCGCGGCTCCAGAGCTACGCGGCCGCGCTGCTGGGGCTCTTGACGCGCGACCCGAACGCGGAGTTCAAGACGCTCCCGATCATGCCCCCCGCGCTCGCCGACCCGAACGTGAGCGGCGCGATCGTCATCGCAGCGACCCAGGCTTCCGAAATGGAGGAGCTCGTGTTCCGGGTCTCGCCCGAGAACGCGGGCCCGTTCGCGGAGCAGCTCAAAGCAGTGCTGTCGGGGGACAAGGTCTCGACGCTATTCCAGCCCATCCCGAACGGGCTCTCGGTTCTCGTCGGGGTGGCGCGCTTCGACGCGGGCAACTCGACGCTCCAGCCCGACTCCGAAGATCTCGCCGCGGGCTGGGCCAACGCCGGGGGCGGCGACGTCGCCTCAGCCCAGGCCATCGTCGACCCGAAGGAGACGGAACCAATAGCCACAATCGCACATCGCACGGACGCCATCGTCGCGAGCCTTCCCGTGGCTCCCGGCTCGAACCTGCAGCCCGCCATGCTGAAGCCAGGGAGCTGGGACCTCGGCCTGGGAACGGGCACGGCATTCGCGAACGCACGGTCCGCGGTCTATCTCGTGGCGAAACCCGCTCAGATTAACCGTGATGTGGCGCGCGCGCCGAGCGCGGGCGTTCGTCGGCCGCATCGAGCGCGGAAGGGCCGACGTTGATGAAGGCGCCGGCGGCAGCGAGGCGCTGCGCCGCAGTGGCTGCGCCCGCGGCGCGTAGGCCCGTCTCGCCGGTCGCCGGGAGTCCACCGTCGCGCGCGGGGGCGCTGTGGCGCACCGCGGCGCTGTCGGTCGTGCCGGGCGGACGCACCGGTGTGGCCGACCGCGCCGGGTACTTCCGGCTGCAGGCGAAGCTCGCGGTGGGCGCACCCTCGGATCCGCTGGAGCGCCAGGCGGATCGGATGGCGGACGCGGTGACCGCGTCGGCGGGTCCGCGCGCGCCGCTCGCACCTGCGCCGCCGAGGGTGGTCCAGCGCGCGTGCGCGTGCGGCTCGTCGTCGGGCCCGTGCCACTGTCCCGAGAAGGAGGAGCTCCGGCGCCAGGCGTCGGGGGAGCGCGCGTCGCCAATCCCGGAGGGCGCCGCCGTGCGCGTCCAGTCCCTCGGAGCCGGCGAGCCGCTCTCGCGAGCAGTGCGCGAGCGCCTCGAGCCGTGGTTCGAGCGCGATCTCGGCGAGGTCCGGATCCACCGCGGGGGCGACGCGGCGGCGGCCGCCGAGGGCGTCCACGCGCTCGCGTACACGCTCGGCCGCGACATCGTCTTCGGGCGGGGGCAGTTCGCGCCGGGGACACGCGGCGGCGATCACCTGCTCGCACATGAGCTGACGCACGTCGTCCAGCAGGGCAGCGCGCGGCGACAGCTCCAGCGCGCAGCCGCGCCCTCCGGGACCGAGGAGTGCCCCGGATACGATCCGACGGAACGCGAGACGTCGCACACCGAGCGCGGCGTGCTCGATCCGGACGTCAGCCTGTTCGAGCCGGGCAAGCTCCTGATCGCCGACTTCGGCGTCGACTGGCGGCACGTGAAGTCGAGCACCCGGTCCGACCCGCTGCTCGCCTCGTGGCTCGCCCGCTTCGAGACGGACTCGTCCTACCGCCTCGAGATCGTGGGCTACACCGACTGCGTCGGGGCGGAACGCTGGAACACCGATCTGCGCCAGGGGCGAGCCCGAGCCGTCGAGGCGCTGCTGGGGCCGCAGGCGCTCTCGCGCGTGACGTTCCGCGGGATGATGGCGCTCGGCACGTACGTCACCGACAACGCCGCGCGCGAGAGCCGCGCGCGCAACCGTGCCGTCGTCATCGAGTTTCGCCAGCAGTATTCCTTCGAGGAGGAGGAGGTCGAGGTCCAGCGTCCGCGGATGTGCGGCCCGGACCTGACCCGCTGGCTCATCGACCAGATGACCACGAACCAGAACCACCCGACCATCAGGAAGATGCGCGAGTACCGCTGGCCGCGCTACGTCCCGGTCTTCAACATCGGCTGGACCGCCGCGGCCCTGGCGGACTTCGCGTCGCTGGTCCGTGGCGGCGCCGTCTGGGACTTCAAGTCGCACTCGAGGGCGCTCGGGTGGCGATACTCGGCCGGCCAGCACTGCCCGACCAGCGAGTGCGACCTCACCGTCACCCTGTGCGGGACCTGCCTCAACTACGACGTCCCCGGGAATATCCACTTCGGGTGGATCGGCCGGAGGGCCGAGGTGGCGCCCTGGACGCTGCGGACGGGGGCGGGCATCGCCCAGCGAAGACGCTGGACCGACGACCCGAAGGACGCGGTGGCTGTGGACATCGGGATGCGGATGGCCGACTCGGGCACAACGCTCTGCACCGAGGTCGCCGCGCACCGGAGCGCGCTGAACCTCGAAAAGACGCCCGGCTGCAACGCATGCCAGGACGGCCCGCATCCCTGACCTCGCGTCGCCACCGGGAACGATGACGAGCGGCGCGAGACCTGCGGAGCCAGTCCCACCGTGCACGCCCGCCCCGCGCCGTCAGGGCTTCGCGGGCGTCAGCACCGGATCGATGAGCTCGGCTGGGTCGACGGTGCCCACCGAACCGCGCCGGTCGCGATCGGCGCGGCATCCCTGGACGACCCTGCCGCAACGTCGCTTCGGGCGGGGCCAGCTCGCGCCGCGGGTCGCTGGTCGTACGGGGCGAATTCGCGCCGAAGGTCCGGCTCCGGGTCGCCAGCATCGAGCCGGCCGCGCAGGGCCGCGGTGCCAGCCGCCGCGGCTGCCACCGCGCGCGCCCGCGGCTGGTCGTCGCCGGTGCCCGGACGGTCGCCGCTCCGGCCGCTTCTTCTCCCTGGGCTTTTCGCGGCTGCGAACACGGACACCTCGCTGGCCTTCGCTCACGGCGACCGGGCCACGTTCGACTGATACGTGGTCAACCCCATCGCGCGCAGGATCCTCTCCATCCGCGCCTGGTCGACGTCGCCGCGGATGGCGGCTGCGGTCCGCCGGATGAGGTCGTCCAGCACGGGCCCCTTGATGACGTCCGGCCACGTCGCCGCGATGACGTTCGCGATCGGCCAGTACGACAGGTGCCAGGGCTCGTCGAGGTATCCGCCCGTCGACGGCCGCGGCGACGAGTACGGGTGGAAGAACCCGAACTTCTGCGCCTCGTGCTCGAGGAACGGGATGAGCCGCACGAGCTTGCCCGCGCCGATCCAGTCGGTGCGCGTCGCCGACACCACGTCGATTTCGGTGCCCCAGTGGTGCCGGGAGAAGCCGGGCATCGACATGGTCTTCAGGATGTCGAGGAGCGCCGCCGAGATGCTGGCGTCGGTGCTCGTCGAGCCGATCTTGCGGCCGGCGA
>WNFU01009883.1_pt1 | contig 14486 bp, 14 predicted proteins | sample 5400121 | NCBI WGS metagenome assembly WNFU01 (sample SAMN13153360, study PRJNA577476) | soil metagenome | isolation source: 100 cm soil or saprolite under grassland replicate 1 | place: USA:California | collected 2016-06-15
GTCCACCATGTAGACGCCCGGGTAGGCCATGAACAGCTTGAACGAGGTGACGCCCTCGTCGACCAGCGCGTCCATCTCGCCGAGGACCCGGTCGTCGACCTCCCTGACCATCAGGTGGAAGCCGTAGTCGATGCACGCCTTGCCCTCGGCTCTGGCCATCCAGCGCTGGAGGCCCTCATGCAGCGGCTCGCCACGGTCGTGGCCGGCGTAGTCGACGATCGTGGTGGTGCCGCCCCACGCCGCCGCGGCCGTGCCGGTGGCGAAGTCGTCGGACGCGACCGTGCCGGCGGACTCGAGCCCCATGTGGGTGTGCACGTCGACGCCGCCCGGGAGCACGTACCGCCCGGCGGCGTCGATGACCCGCTCGGCCGGGAGATCGAGCCCGTCGGCGACGGCGGCGATCCGCTCGCCGACGACGAGCACGTCGGAACGGACGACGCCGCCGGCGGTGACCACTGTGCCGTCGCGGATGAGGGTCCTCACGCCGGCACGATCATACGGTCGGATCTCCCGCTGAAGGGCCGTTCGCCCCTGGCTCGCCGGGGCCCAAGTACTCTAGGGACGGCGGCACGCGGCCGACTAGGGTCACGAGGACATGGACTTCACCCTCAACGGCAGGCCGGTCTCGGTGGAGGTGCGCGAGGGCGCGAGCCTCCTCGATGTTCTCCGCGAGGGCTGTTGCGTGACCTCCGTGAAGGACGGCTGCGCGCCGGAGGGCTCGTGCGGCGCGTGCACGGTCATGGTCGAGGGCCGCGCGGTGGTGTCCTGCGCGCAGCGGGCGTCGCGGTTCGCCGGCAAGGAGGTCGTCACCCAGGAGGGCCTCGCGGCCGGGGAGCGCGAGCGCTGGGCCGAGGGCTTCGTCGCCGCCGGCGCGTCGCAGTGCGGGTTCTGCTCGCCCGGCATCGTGATGAAGGCCGAGTCGCTGCTCGCCAAGGACCCCGACCCCTCGCGGGAGCAGATCGCCAAGGCCCTCGCCGGCAACCTCTGCCGCTGCACCGGCTACGTCAAGATCGTCGACGCGATCCGGCTGGTGGCCGCGGCCAAGCGCGGCGAGCCGCTCCCCGAGATCGACCGCAGCGGGCGGGTCGGCACCCGCACCGCCCGCTACCAGGGAAGCGAGCTGGCCCTCGGCGACAAGCCCTACGTGAACGACATGACCGTCCCGGACATGCTCCACGGCGCCGTCCGCCTCTCCGACCACCCACGTGCCCGCGTGCTCACGATCCGCACCGCCGCGGCGCGGGCGCACCCGGGCGTCGTCGCGGTCCTCGTCGCCGCCGACGTCCCCGGCGAGCGGGTCCAGGGCCTGCTCGTCGAGGACTGGCCGCAGCTCGTCGCCGAGGGCGAGACCACCAGGTACGTCGGCGACGTGCTCGCCCTGGTCGCGGCCGAGACGAGGGCGGCCGCACGCGAGGCGGCCGCCCTCGTCGAGGTCGACTACGAGGTCCTCGAACCGGTCATCGACCCGCAGGCGGCGATGGCCTCCGGCGCGCCACGGCTGCACCCTGGCGGCAACCTCCTCTCGGTGTCGCAGGTCAAGCGAGGCGACGTCGACGCCGCCCTCGCCGGCGCCGCCCACGTCGAGACCGAGACGTTCCGCACCCAGCATGTCGAGCACGCCTTCCTGGAGCCCGAGGCCGCGCTCGCGGTGCCGACCGACGGGGGCGGCGTCCATTTCTTCTCCCAGGGCCAGGGCATCTGGGACGACCGGCGCCAGGTCGCGTCGATCCTCGGGCTGCCAGAGGAGCAGGTGCGGGCGACCCTCGTCTCCAGCGGCGGCGGCTTCGGCGCCAAGGAGGACCTGAACGTCCAGGGCCACGCCGCGCTGCTCGCCTGGCGTACCGGCCGGCCGGTACGCCTCACCCTGTCGCGTGCGGAGAGCATCCGCTTCCACGTGAAGCGGCACCCGCTGCAGATGACCTACACGGTCGGCTGCGACGCGGAGGGCCGGCTCGTCGCGGTCCGCGCCCGCATCGTCGGCGACACCGGCGCGTACGCGAGCGTCGGGGCCAAGGTGCTCGAGCGGGCCGCCGGGCACGCATGCAGCGTCTACGAGGTCCCGAACGTCGACGTGGAGGCCCAGGCCGTCTACACCAACAACCCGCCGTGCGGCGCGATGCGGGGCTTCGGCGCGAACCAGACCAACTTCGCGATGGAGGGCATGCTCGACCGCCTGGCCGAGCGGGTCGGCATCGACGGCTGGGACATCCGCTGGCTGAATGCGCTGGACGTCGGCGGCACCTTCGGCACCGGCCAGCGGCTCGGCCCGGGCGTGGGCATCAGGAAGACCCTGCTCGCGGTGAAGGACGCCTACAGGTCGGCGCGCTTCGCCGGGATCGCCTGCGCGGCCAAGAACAGCGGCGTCGGCAACGGCCTGACCGAGTACGGCAAGGCGATCCTGCGGCCCGAGGCCGACGGCACGGTCACGCTCCTCCACTCCTGGACCGAGATGGGCCAGGGCGTCCACACCGTGCTCCAGCAGGTCGCCTGCGAGGAGCTCGGGCTCGACGCGGACCGGGTGCGGGTGATGGTCGACACCGGGCGGGAGCTGGGCACCGGGCAGACGACCGCCTCCCGCGCGACCGTGCTCGGGGGCCGGGCGGTGATCGCCGCCGCGGCCTGGCTCAGGGCCGCGCTGGCCGGCCACCGCCTCGAGGACCTCGCCGGGCAGGAGTCCTACGGCGAGATGGTGGTGGACTGGACCACCAGGATCGGCCCGGGCGTCACCGACCCGGTGACGCACTTCGCCTACGGCTGGGCGACCCAGGTCGTGATCCTCGACGCCAAGGGCCACCTCCAGCGGGTGGTGGCCGCGCACGACGTCGGCAAGGCGATCAACCCGACCCTGCTCGAGGGGCAGATCGAGGGCGCCGTGCACATGGGGCTCGGCTACGCGCTGTCGGAGGAGCTCGTGGTCGAGGGCGGTGTGCCGGTCACCACCACGCTCAAGTCGCAGAACATCATCCCGCCGGCGGGCATGCCGGCGGTGGAGGTGATCCTCGTCGAGGAGCACCAGCCCGAGGGGCCCTACGGCGCCAAGGGCATCGGCGAGATCGGGCTGGTGCCGACCGCGTCGGCGGTCGCCGGCGCCCTGCACGCCTACGACGGTGTGCGCCGCACGCGGCTGCCGATGAAGGACTCGCCCGCCGCCCGCGCGGCCGTGCCGAGACTCGCCGCCACGGCCGCCCGCGGACGATGACCGCCATGGCACCCGAGGACGGCGGGACGCTCGCGCTCTGCGGCGCCACGGTCGTGCAGTCCCTGGACCCGCCCGAGCTGGTCGCCGCCGACGTGGTGATCTCCGACGGCCGCGTCGCCGCGGTCGGGGTGGCGCCGGCCGGGGTGCGCCGCCGCGACTGCTCCGGGTGCCTGCTGCTCCCCGGGAACGTGTGCGCCCACACCCACCTGTACTCCCAGCTCGCCCGCGGCATGCCGTCCGCGCTGGACCCGCCGCTCGACTTCACCCAGATCCTGCAGCGGGTCTGGTGGCGGCTGGACCGGGCGCTCGACGAGGAGGCCGTCCGACTGTCGGCGCTGGTCGGCGGCATGGAGGCGCTGCTGGCGGGCACGACCACGCTGGTGGACCACCACGCCTCGCCGAACGCGATCGACGGGTCGCTCGACGCGATCGCCGCCGCGCTGGAGGAGCTGGGCATCCGCTCGGTGCTCTGCTACGAGGTCAGCGACCGGGACGGGTCCTCGCCACCCGACGTCCACCAAAGAGGCCCGCGCATGACCTAGACCACGGGATCCCTGAAGGCGATCGGGTCGGACGTCATGGTCATACGCGGACCTCTTTGACCCGCGGCATGGTTGGCGCGCACGCCTCCTTCACCCTCTCCGAGGAGACGCTGGCGGCCAGCGTCGAGGCGGCACGGGACGCCGGCGTCGGCCTGCACGTCCATGTCGCCGAGGACGCCGCCGACCAGCGCGACGCCCAGGCCCGCTTCGGCACCCGGGTGGTGCACCGCCTGGCCGCGGCCGGGGCGCTCACCGAGGACGCGCTGCTCGCCCACTGCATCCACGTCGACGAGGGCGAGGCGGCCGCGATCCACGGGTCGGGCGCGGCCGTGGCCCACAACGGGCCGACGTCACCACCGGGGCCGGCTGGCCGCTCCAGCGGCTGGCCGAGGGCGCGCGCGTGGCCGCTCGGGCGTTCGGCGAAGAGCGCCTCGGGCGCGTGGAGCCGGGCGCACCGGCCGACCTGGCGGTGCTCCGCTACGACCCGCCGACGCCGCTCGACGGCGGCAACCTGGCCGGCCACTGGATGTTCGGGCTCGACGCCCGGCAGGTCCGCGACGTGCTGGTGGCCGGCGAGCTGGTGGTGGCGGACGGACGGCTCGTCCGGGTCGACCAGGACGAGCTGGCCGCGAAGGCCGCGGCCGGCGCGGCGCGGCTGTGGCGCCGCCTCGAGGCGATCGGTCCACACACGTTCCGACCGGAAGGGAGCCGCCGGACATGACGGTGACGAGCAGCGGGCGGGTGGCGCTGTACCTGCAGGACAAGCACCCGCTGCGCGAGGGGATGGACCACGTCCGTCAGGCCGAGGAGTGCGGCTTCGAGGCGGTCTGGCAGGCCGAGAGCCGCCTGGCGCGCGAGGCGACCGTCCCGATGGCGGCGTTCGCGGCCGTGACCCGGCGGATCAAGGTCGGTGCCGGCGTGATCCCGATCTGGACCAGGAACGTCGGCCTGCTCGCGGCGACGTTCGCGACGCTCGACGAGCTGGCACCTGGGCGGGTGCTGCTCGGCCTCGGAGCCTGGTGGGAGCCGCTCGCCTCCAAGGTCGGCGTCGACCGGCGCAATCCGTTGCGCGCCATGCGCGAGGTCGTCGAGGCGACCCGCCGGCTGCTGGCGATGGAGCGGGTCACCTACCACGGCGAGTTCGTCCACCTCGACGACGTGGAGATCGACGTCGTCCACGGCGACCGGTCGCCCCGGCAGGTGCCGATCTACGTCGGCGCGACCGGCATGCGGATGATGGAGCTGGCCGGCGAGATCGCCGACGGCGTGGTGCTCAACTACATGGTCAGCCCCGACTACAACAAGGCCGCGATGGCGGCGCTGGCCACCGGGGCGGCCCGCGCCGGCCGCCCGGTCGACGAGATCGACCGGCCCCAGCTCGTGGTCTGCTCGCTCGACAAGGACCGCGACCTCGCCCTGGACCGGGCCCGCGAGCTGCTCACCCAGTACCTCGGCCAGCAGCCGCACATCATGAAGGCCAGCGGCGTCGACCCGGCCCTCATCGAGGAGATCGGCAAGGTCATGACCTGGCCGGCCGGCCCGGAGGAGATCCGCGGGGCGATGCGGCTGGTGCCCGACGACGCGGTGCAGTCGATCTCGGCGTCGGGCAGCCCGGAGGAGTGCAAGGCCAAGGTCCGCGACTACGTCGCGAACGGCGCCACCTGCCCCATCCTGTACCCGCTGGGTGACGACGTCGGCCTGATGCTGGAGACGTTCGCGGGAGGCGACCTCTCGTGACCGTCCGCTTCCACGTCCGATCCGGCGACCGCGCGGCCATCGGCGGCGCGGCGCCCACCCGCGACCCGCTCGACTTCCACCGGCGGCTGCCCGGCTACGCGCCGACGCCGCTGCTGGACCGGCCGGCGCTCGCCAAGACCCTCGGCGTCGGCCGGGTGCTCGTCAAGGACGAGGCCAGCCGCCTGGGCCTGCCCGCGTTCAAGATGCTCGGCGCCTCCTGGGCGTCCTACCTGGCGGTCGTGGAACGGCTCGGCCGCGACCCGGGCCCCTGGTCGACCACGGAGGAGCTGGCCGGGCGGCTCGCGAGCCTCGGGCCGATGGCGCTGGCGGCCGCCACCGACGGCAACCACGGCCGCGCGGTCGCCCGCATGGCCGCGCTGCTCGGCTTCGAGGCGCGCATCTTCGTGCCGGCCGGGACAGCTCGGGCCCGCATCGACGCGATCGTCGCCGAGGGCGCGACCTGCACGGTCGTGGACGGGACCTACGACGACGCGGTGGCACGTTCGGCCGAGCAGGCATCCGACCGCTGCCTGGTCGTCTCCGACACCTCCTGGCCCGGATACGAGCAAGTGCCCCGCTGGGTGATCGAGGGCTACGGGACCATCTTCTGGGAGGTCGAGGAGCAGCTCGCCGCCCGCGGCGAGCCGCCCCCGGACCTGGTGGTCGTGCAGATGGGCGTCGGCGCGCTGGCCGGCGCGGTCGTGCGCCACTGGCGCCGCCCTGGCGCGCCGGATCGCACCCACCTGCTCGGTGTCGAGCCGACCCGCGCCGCGTGCGTGCTCGCCTCGGCGGAGGCGAACCGGATTGTCACCCTGCCCGGCCCGCACGACTCGATCATGGCCGGGCTCAACTGTGGCACGCCGTCGCTGGTGGCCTGGCCGCTGGTGTCCCGCGGGATCGACGTGTTCTGCGCCATCGACGACGAGCGGGCCCGCTGGAGCATGCGCGAGCTGGCCCGGGTCGGGATCGTCGCCGGCGAGACCGGCGCGGCGGGGCTGGGCGGGCTCGCCGAGGTGGTCTCCAACCCGGCCGCCGCCGCGGCCCGCGTGGCCCTCGGCCTCGGCCCGGCCACCCGGGTGCTGTTGCTGTGCACCGAGGGCGCGACCGACCCCGCCGCCTACCAGGAGATCGTCGGGGCAGCGCCCGACACCGTCACCGAGGCCGACGAGCACGAAGGGGCCACGCCATGAGGAGCTTCCTCGGCCGCGACATCCTGTCGCTCAAGGACTTCGAGCGAGAGGAGTACTTCCAGGTGTTCCGCGTCGCCGACGTGCTCGCGCCCGCCGCGCGCGACCGTCGCAACGGCGACCTGCTGAAGGACAAGACCCTGCTGACCGCGTTCTACCAGCCGAGCACCCGTACCCGGCTGGCGACCGAGGCGGCCATGCACCGGCTGGGCGGGCACGTGCTCGGCTTCTCCGACGCCAGGATGACCCGGGCGGGGGACTTCTACCAGGAGTCCATCAAGGACACCGTGCACATGCTCGAGTACTACGGCGACGTGATCGCGATGCGCCACTTCCAGCAGGGCGCGCCGCAGGAGGCCGCCCGGTGGGCGTCGGTGCCGGTGATCAACTGCGGCGACGGCTGGGGCGAGCACCCCACCCAGGTGCTGACCGACCTCTACACGATGTGGCAGGCCAAGGGCACGCTCGACGGGCTCAAGGTCCTCTGCGTCGGCGACATGCGCATGCGCACGATGCACTCGATCCTCTACGCGATGTCGCAGTTCGACATGGAGGCGTTCCTGGTCTCGCCGGCGGAGATGTCGCTGCTCGACGACTTCAAGGCCGAGCTGGACGAGCGCAGCGTCGTCTACCGGCAGGTCGAGAGCGTCGACAACTGCATCGCGGACGCCGACGTCATCTACATGGAGCCGGTCGTGCAGGCCGACTACACCAAGGCCCGCGAGGAGGCCGCCAAGGAGGGGCGGACGACCCCGGCCGCCTACCGGGTCACCCGCGAGCTGCTGCGGGACAAGGGCAAGAGCGACGCGATCGTGCTGCACTCGCTGCCCCGCATGGACGAGCTGCCGACCGACGTCGACGCGACCCGGCACGCGCGCTACTGGGTCGAGGCGTTCAACGGCGTCGTGATGCGGATGGCGCTGCTCGCGCTGGTCCTGGGCGCGGTCGAGTAGCGGCGGGAGGGAGAGGCATTGCAGACCTACCTGCGCGGACGTGACCTCATCACCCTGCAGGAATGGACCAAGGACGAGGTCGACACCCTGCTCGACGTGGCCTTCGAGCTGAAGCGCCAGCGGGCCCTCGGCCAGCCCCATCCCTACCTGCGCGACAAGGTGCTGGCGATGCTGTTCTTCTTCTCGAGCACCCGCACGCGGGCGTCCTTCGAGGCCGGCATGGCTCAGCTCGGCGGGCATGCGCAGTTCATCGAGAGCCGCTCGACCCAGATCGCCCACGGCGACACCGCCAAGGAGATCGGCGAGATCCTCGGCCGCTACAACGACGGCATCGCGATCCGGCAGGTCGACTGGGGCGTCGGCAACCGCTACATCCGCGACGTGGCCGAGGCGAGCCGCGTGCCGGTGCTCAACATGCAGTGCGACCTGTACCACCCGCACCAGGCGCTGGCCGACCTCATGACGATCATCGAGCGCTTCGGTGACCCTCGCGGGCGGACGGTGACCGTGAGCTGGGCCTTCGCGTCCAGCTACCAGAAGCCGATGAGCGTGCCGCAGAGCCTCGCCCTGCTCCTGCCCCGCTTCGGCATGAACGTCCGGCTGGTCCACCCGCCCGAGCTCGCGCTGCTCCCCGAGATCGTCGAGCAGGCCCGGGAGAACGCCCGCCGCGCCCGGGTGGGCTTCGAGCTCATGGACGACTTCGAGGCCGGCATCCGCGGCACCGACGTCGTCTACGCCAAGAGCTGGGGGGCGATGACGACCACGACCGACGAGGGCGAGGGCGCCCGCATCATCGACCGGTACAAGGGCTGGATCGCCGACGAGCGCCGCCTGGCGATGGCCGGCGAGGACGCCGTCTACATGCACCCGCTGCCGGCCGACCGCAACGTCGAGGTGGCCGACGGGGTCATCGACGGCCCGCGGTCGGTCGTGTACGACCAGGCCGAGAACCGCCTGCACGGACAGAAGGCCGTGATGGCGCTCACCATGAGCTGATGAGCGAAAGGCGCTGCTGATGGGCTCGAGGATCGCGGTGGTCGCGATCGGCGGGAACTCGCTGATCAAGGACCGCATGCACCAGACCGTGCGCGACCAGTACGTCGCCGCGCAGGAGACTTGCCGGCACATCGTCGCGCTGATCAGGGAGGGCTGGGACGTGGCGGTCGGCCACGGCAACGGGCCGCAGGTCGGGTTCATCCTGCGCCGCTCCGAGCTGGCCGCCCACGAGCTGCACGAGGTGCCCCTCGACGTCTGCGGGGCGGACTCGCAGGGCGCGATCGGCTACGCGCTGCAGCAGAACCTCCACAACGAGCTCCGCCGGCATGGGCTCGCCAAGCAGGCGGTCACGGTCGTGACCCAGGTGGAGGTGGCCGCGGACGACCCCGCGTTCCGCCACCCGTCCAAGCCGATCGGCTCGTTCATGGACGAGGAGCAGGCCAAGCTGCGGCGCGAGCGGGACGGCTGGGACCTCGTCGAGGACGCCAACCGCGGCTGGCGGCGGGTGGTCAGCTCCCCCGCCCCGTTGCGTATCGTCGAGCTGGAGGCGGTGAAGCGGCTGATCGAGGCCGGGATGGTGGTGATCACGGTCGGGGGCGGTGGCATCCCGGTCGTGGCCGGCGACCAGGGCGACCTCGAGGGGGTGGCCGCGGTGATCGACAAGGACCTCGCCTCGTCGCTGCTGGCGACCGAGCTGGGCGCCGAGCTGCTGGTGATCTCGACCGCGGTCGAGCGGGTGGCGCTCGACTTCGGGCGGCCCGAGCAGCGTTGGGTCGACCACCTGACGCTCGACGAGGCGAAGGGCTATCTCGCCGAGGGTGTGCACTTCGCCGCGGGCAGCATGGCGCCGAAGGTCGAGGCGATCGTCGGCTACCTCGAGCGCGGCGGCACCGAGGCGCTGGTCACCAACCCCGAGAACGTCGAGCGGGCGCTGGCCGGCGAGACCGGCACCCGCTTCACGAGGACCTGACGGGCGAGGGGTCGTCGTAGAGGGATTCCAGCAGGTCGCGGTGCCTGGCCGCGACGACCCGGCGCTTGAGCTTGAGGCTGGGCGTGACGTCGCCCTCCTCCACGGTGAGCTCGCGCGGCAGGATCGCGAACCGCTTGATCGTCTCCCAGCGTGGCAGCCGGCGGTTGGCCTCCTCGACGTCGCCGGCGATGAGCGCGCGCACCCGCTCGTGGGCGGCCAGCTCGGCGAAGGAGAGGTGCCCCAGCTTGTTGTCGGCCGCCCACGAGGTGATCGCCTCCGAGTCCAGGGCGACCAGCGCGGTGCAGTAGGGGCGGCCTTCGCCGTAGACCACGATCTCGCTCGCCCAGGCGCAGACCGCCTTGAAGGTGATCTCGATCGACTGGGGGGCGACGTACTTGCCGCCGGAGGTCTTGATCAGGTCCTTCTTCCGGTCGGTGATCCGCAGGAATCCCCCGTCGTCCAGCTCGCCGATGTCGCCGGTATGCAGCCAGCCGTCCTCGTCGAGCGTCGCGGCGGTCTCCTCGGGCAGGTTGTGGTAGCCGCGCATGACGCCCGGACCGCGGACCAGGACCTCCCCGTCGTCGGCGATGCGCACCTGCGTGCCGGGCACCGGGTGGCCGACGGTGCCGAAGCGGAAGCGGTCGGGCACGTTCACGAAGCTGCCCGCCGACGTCTCGGTGAGGCCGTAGCCCTCCAGGATGAGCACGCCGGCGGCGTGGAAGAACTCCGCCACCTCGGCGGAGAGTGCCGCGCTGCCGGACACGAAGAAGCGCAACCGCCCGCCGAACCGCTCGCGCAGCTTGCCGAACACGAGGTGGTCGGCCACGGCGTGCTGGACCTTGAGGGGGCCGGTCGGCTCCCTGCCGGCCCTGCGCAGCTCGGCCACGCGGCGGCCCACTCCCATGGACCAGTCGAAGATGCGCCGTTTGACACCGCTGCCGGCCATCGCGGTGACCCGGTGCTGGACCTTCTCGAAGACGCGCGGCGCACCGGCCATGAAGGTCGGCTGGACGACGGGGAGGTTGTCGACCAGCTTGGGGATGCGCCCGTCGACGGCCGTGGCGAACCCGACGGCGAGCTGGGCCGACAGCAGCACCTTGCCGAACGAGTGCGACAGCGGCAGCCACAGGTACTGCACGTCGTCGGGCCGCAGCAGCTCCAGCGCCTGGATCGCCCTGCCTTCGTAGGTCCAGTTGTCGTGGACCAGCCGGACACCCTTGGGCCGGCCGGTCGTGCCGGAGGTGTAGATGAGGGTGGCCAGGCTCTCCGGCCCGACCGCGGCGACCGCGTCGTCCACGGCCGTGGGGTGCGCGACCAGGTGGTCATGGCCGAGCCGCTCGAGCTCGGCGAGGCCGACGACCCAGTCGGCGTCTGGCGTGCCGTCGAACGTCACGACCTTCATCAGCTCGGGCAGCTCGGCGCGGTGGGCGCGCAGCTTGGCGATCTGCTCGTCGTCCTCGGCGAAGACGACGCGGGCGCCCGAGTCGCGGAGGATGAAGGCGACGTCGGCGGCGGGCGTGGTGGGATAGACGGTGGTCGTGGCGACTCCCGCGCACAGGATGCCGAAGTCGGCCAGGATCCACTCCAGCCGGGTGTTGGCGGCGATCGCGACCCGGTCCTCGGGCCGGATGCCGAGCGTGAGCAGCCCGGCGGCGATGGCGCGCACCCGGTCGCCGACCCGCCGCCAGTCGAGCGACTCCCACCGGTCGCCGACGGGGTACCGGAACGCCTCCCGGTCCGGCGTGGCCGCGACCCGGTCCAGGACCATCCGCGCCATCGACGCGGGCCGCTGGTTGACGACGGCGACCTCGTTGATCACCGTGACCTCCTCATGACGCTGTCGTCGTGGCTCCACGACAGGCGGTCCACGATATCGACCACCCCGTCCAGCGCGCTCACCCGGTCGACGAGCTCGCGCGCGCTGCTGCGCCACGGCACCAGCCCCGTTAGGGTCACCACCCCGTCCCGGACCTCGACCTGGACGGCATCGCCGGGCAGGTTGAAGGTCGCACGCAGCACGCCGGCGGCGATCTCGTGGTTGATGTCGCCGTCCGGGCGCAGGAACACCCTGAGCAGGTCCCGCCGCGTGATGATGCCGATCAGCCGGCCATCGTGGTCGACCACCGGCAGGTGCCTCACGCCGCGCTGGTGGAGCAGCCGGGCGGCGGCGTTGAGCGACGCCCCCGGCGCAACCGTGGCCACAGGCGTGGACATGAAGTCCGCAGCCCTGGTCCCTCGCGCCTTGACGCGCTGCTCTCGGCGGCCGCCGCCCTCGAAGAAGGGGATCGGGTCGCTCGGGTGGTGCTCCTCCTTGAGCGCCAGGTCGGTCTCGGAGACGATCCCGAGCAGACGCCCGTCGCGATCGACCACCGGCAGGGCGCTGACCCGGTGCTCCTGGAGGAGCTGCACCGTCTTCTTGAAGGATGTGGCTGGCTGCACGCTGACCACCGGGGTGACCATCACGTCGCTGACCATCCGGTTCATGGCGCTTCCCTCCCCCGGGCACGACGGCGCCGAGCGTTCCCGTTCTGTCCAGCTGCGACGATAGGCGGCCGGCCCGGCGAGCCGGAGAGGCATGGGTCCCGCGCTCTGGGGTGCGAAGGTCCCGGTTTTTCGCGCCTGGACGGCCCTGTCCCGCCCGCCCGCGACCCCGCAGGATGGAGGTGGTCGAGAGGCTCCCCGGACGGGGGCTCGAGGTGCTGATGAGCATGGACGGTGTGATCCTGGCGCATGGGAGCGGCGGCGACGAGCTGCTGATCCTCGTCTTCCCGGTCGTAGTGGGCTTGGGGTTCTGGCTGATCACCAGGCAGAAGCCCGCCGAGGACGAGGGCGCGGACGACTCGCCCAAGCCCAGCTGAGCCCTCTGGTCACGGGTCGGCCGGGTCCAGCATCCGCAGGGCGGTCAGGAACTCGTCGCGGTTGCGCCGCTCGTCCTGGCCGAGTCGCTGGAATCGCTCGGCCGCGGCGTGGTCGCCGAGCGCGGCGGCCTGCGCGGCGAAGTCGCGGTACATGGTGTCGGCCTGGTAGGCCTCCTCGTCGATGGCGAGGTGCAGGTTCTCGGCCTCGGTGCTGATCAGGCCGAGGTCGAGGCCTCGGCTTGGGCGCGGTCCAGGATGGCACGGTAGTCGACGCCCGCGTACATCACCATGCCCTGGCGGACGGGCTCCTCGTACTCCTCGCGCTCCTCGATGGTCGGGTTGCTGGCGTCGATCTCGGCCATGGAGGCGAACCGCTGCACGCGCATCCGCTTCAGGTCGCCGTAGGGCATGGGGTGGCGGACCAGCGCCACGCGCAGGCCCGCGTCCAGCAGCAGCCGGCCGACCCGGCGGCTGGTCTGGCTCTTGCCGGCGCCGGTGCGCACCGCGCAGACCGCGACCACCGGCTTGGCGCTGCGCAGCATCGTCGCCCTCGGTCCGACCAGCCGGGAAATCGGCGCCGGCGGGTAGGTGCGGCCGGCGATCCCGGGGATCTGGGTGGCGGTGAAGGCGACCACCCGGGTCTCCGGGTCGTCGCGGAAGACGGTGTTGAAGTCGTGGAAGTCGCGCCCACCGGCGCCCATGATCACCACGGTCCGCATGGTTGCCTGTCTCCTTCGGATGTGGTCCGCGCCGACCAGGCAGGCCGGCGCGGACCGGTCGGCTCAGCGCGTGGCCGACTCCTTGACGGGTTCGGGTGGAAGGAGCTGCTCGAGGGTGAGCGGCTCCGCCCTCGAGGGTGAGCGGCTCCGCCTCGGCGGGCGCCCGTGTTGCCCGCCAGCGCATCCAGACGTAGACCGGGATGCCGGCCAGCAGCAACAGGAAGCCCTTGAAGACGACCTCGTAGCCGGCACCGGCGATCGCCCACAGCGAGTAGCCGAAGGCCAGCAGCGCGACCACCGCGTCGGTGGCCAGCCGCCGCCCGGAGAAGCGGGCCCGGTCGCTGACCAGCAGCATGAGCTGCGCCGCGGCCGAGTAGGCGTAGGGGACGAGGGTGGTCAGGGTCGCCAGCAGGATGATGAAGGTGAACTGGTCGACCAGGCTCTTGGTGTAGCTCATGGCCATGAGCAGGGTCACCAGGACGCTGGAGACGATCAGGCCGAACACTGGCGCGCCGCCGCGGCCGGTCCGCGCGAACACGGCCGGGAACAGCCGGTCGCGGGCGGCCGCCATCGGGATCTGGCCCTGCAGCAGGATCCAGCCGTTGAGGGCGCCGAACGCCGAGACGATGGCGCCGATCGCGACCGCCTCGCCCGCCCAGCCGCCGAGCATCTCCCTGGCGGCGTCCGCGAACGGGGCGTTGGAGCCGGCCAGGGTGGCGGCGGGGATGACCCCCATGACCGCGACCGTGCCGAGGATGTAGACCAGCGCGGTGAGCAGGGTGCCGAGGATGGTCGAGCGTGGGATGGTGCGCTTGGGGTCCTCGACGTCCCCGGCCGGGACGGTCGCCGACTCCAGGCCGATGAACGCCCACAGGGTCAAGGCCGCGGCGGCCGTGATCGCGCCGAAGGACGACCCGCCGCTGGCGTTGAACGGGCTGAAGTTGCCGCCCTGGACGAACAGCAGCCCCACCGTGGCGATCGCCAGCAGCGGCCGATCATGTTGCCGACGACGAGGGCGGTGGCCATCCACAGCCCCAACCCCCGACGGCGCCGTTGCCGTGCATGCGCCGACATCGGAGCTCCTTTCACGAGGAGAATCCCCGTGTCCATGCTCCTCTGAGCAGGCCAAGCGGTGTAGGGCCGAACGACCCGCGGCGTGCGGGATCAGGGCCGCGCCGGGCGCGCGTGGGCGGCCAGCGTCTCCAGGTAGTTGGCCCGCTCGAACGCGCTGGGGTCGGGGACGTCCCGCTGGCTGAGCATGCCGCGGGCGCGGGCGAGCGAGGCGACGCCGCAGCCGCGCAGGCAGGCGACGAGCTGCCGCTCGA